>Ga0209345_10001435_pt1 | contig 28433 bp, 26 predicted proteins | sample Cruoilmetagenom7_FD_187294 | JGI IMG/M metagenome (GOLD analysis project Ga0209345, IMG submission 187294) | Oil polluted marine microbial communities from Coal Oil Point, Santa Barbara, California, USA - Sample 7 (SPAdes) (version 2) | ecosystem: Environmental > Aquatic > Marine > Oil seeps ...
CCGCATACACGCTTTCCAAGCGTGCGCCTTCGACCACTCGGCCACCTCTCTAAAATTTTTATTGATCTAAATATAAATCAAGTAAACCTTCAGGTGTTTCAACAATAATCTTATTGTTTTCTCTATCTACTTTTTTTATAAAATGATCAATCATTGGAATAAATACTTCAACACCATTTGAATCAACTTCAAATAATGGTTGTGCGGAAGAATCATTAATACCGGTAATTACACCAATATACCCATGGTTTATATCCTCAATATCAAAGTCAATTATTTCGTGAAAATAAAATTTGTTCCCCGTAAGTTTTGGGAGAAATTTAAGAGGTAAGTACACTTCAATACCCAAAATTGCATCGGCATCAGCTTCATTTTCTACATCTTCAAATCTAATTCGAAGTTGATTTCCTTTTTGAAGTGATATAGTTTCAATAAAAAATGGAACCAGATCGTTACCTAAAGCAACAAATACTGATTCCAAATTTTGATATAATTCAGGTTCGTCAGTGTCTAACTTAACAACTACCTCACCTTTGTAACTATGTTTTCTTACAATTTTGCCTAAATAAAAACAATCTTCTTTACGCATAATCGTAAAATTAAATTACTCTTCTTTTCCGTCTTCAGATGCAGCAGCTTGCGCATCATCAATAGTTTCAGGAGCAACTTCCTCAACAACATTTTCAGCAGCTTCAGCAGCAGCTTTTGCATCTGCAGCAGCTTTAATTGCTTCATTTTCTACTTCTTGAGCAGCAGCTAAACGCTCTTCGTTTACCTTAACCTCAGCAGCTAATGCAGCAGCTTTAGAATCATCTTTAGCCTTAGATAAGCTATCTTCTTTTGCCGTTACTTTTGCTTCTTTTTCTGTAGCCCAAGCTTGGAATTTTTCTTCTGCTTGCTCTTCAGTTAAAGCTCCTTTTCTAACACCACCTACTAAGTGATTTTTTAACATAGCACCTTTATAAGATAAAATTGCTTTTGCTGTATCAGTTGGTTGAGCTCCATTTTGCAACCATTTTACGGTTTCATCAATATCTAAATCAATAGAAGCTGGATTTGTATTAGGATTATACGTCCCAATTTTTTCTAAATACTTACCATCTCTTTTTGAGCGTGCATCTGCAGCTACTATCCAATAGAATGGTTTTCCTTTTTTACCGTGTCTTTGTAATCTAATTTTTACTGGCATTTGTTTTAAATTTTAAGGTACGAAACCTTGGTTATTAATTAAGTGCGCAAATATAGTGAGATATTTTCAATTAACACATTATATTTTCGCTTATTTCAAAACAATTAAAACAACTTTAAAAACAAAGATATCTATGAGTTTAAAAACTGATTATCAATTAGTTCTATTAAATTTTACTTTAATTAAAAACAAAAAATAATTTGTTAATAAAAAAGCAAAGGTTAAGAATTATAAAATATTTTAAATTCATACTTTTAAAACCTCATACTTTCACAAAATATTTAAGTACATGTTTTTAATATTTGACACAGAAACCACTGGTTTACCAAAAAAATGGAATGCTCCAATTACGGATACAGACAATTGGCCAAGATGTGTTCAAATAGCATGGCAATTACACGATGTATTTGGCGAATTAATTGAGCACCAAGATTATTTAATTCAACCTGAAGGATATAACATTCCTTATGATGCTGAACAAATACATGGAATTTCTACACAGTTAGCTGTTGAAAAAGGAAAAAAGCTAGATGAAGTTTTAGTTCTTTTTAACGAAGTTCTTTCAAAATCTAAATTTGTAGTTGGGCAAAATGTAACGTTTGATCTTAACATAATGGGGTGTGAATTTCACAGAAAAGAGATCAACTCTACTTTAAACGAACTCCCTGTTCTAGATACTTGTACTGAAAATACTGCTAGTTTATGTCAACTCTCTGGTGGTAGATATGGAAAATTTAAAAAACCTACATTAACTGAATTACATCAACATTTATTTAACACCCCTTTTAGTGAAGCACATAATGCAACTGCCGATGTAGAAGCTACAACTCGTTGTTTTTTAGAATTAATTAGACGGAGAAATTACACCATTGAGCAGCTTGACGCTCAAAATGACTATTTCCAAAATTTTGATGCAAAAAATCCTACTACAATAAACGTTATTGGGTTAAAACATTTAAATCTTAAAAAGGAAAGTCAAAAATTAAAAACAAAAGAAAAAGCAAAAACAGAAGCTCCTGCAATTTCTGATAATGCAATTGAAGAACTTCAAAATATAAATTTTTCACATTTACATTGTCATTCTCAATTTTCAGTATTACAATCTACTTCTAGTGTTAGCAACCTTATCAATTCAGCTATAAAAAATAATATGCCCGCTGTTGCATTAACCGATTCTGGTAATATGATGGGAGCATACTATTTTAATCAAAAAGCAGTTGATTATAATGATGAGATTGATAAAAAACATGATGAAATTGAAAAACCAGAAATTGAAAAAATTAAATTACAAAAAATTGAAGAAGGCCTTATTGATGAAGACAACTCCCAAAAACTAGATTTAACTCAATTTTTAACAAATAGGCAACCAAGAATATATTTTAAACCAATTGTTGGTTGCGAATTTAATGTATGTGAAAATCATACAGATAAGTCACATAAAGATAATGGCTACCAAATAGTTTTCTTGGCAAAAAACAAAAACGGGTATCATAATTTAGCAAAAATGTCTTCTCTTTCACATACTGACGGATTTTATTATGTTCCTAGAATTGATAAAGATATCATTGAAGAATATAAAGAAGATTTAATTGTACTCTCAGGAAATTTATACGGTGAAATACCAAGCAAAATACTAAATATAGGTGAAAATCAGGCCGAAGAAGCTCTACTTTGGTGGAAAGAACAATTTAATGATGATTTTTATTTGGAAGTGATGCGTCATAACCAAGAAAACGAAAATCACGTAAATGATGTAATAATTCAATTTTCAAAAAAACACAATGTTAAATTAATTGCCACCAATAATACTTTTTACACCACCGAAGATGAAGCTGAAGCTCATGATATTTTATTATGCGTAAAAGATGGTGAAAAAGTAGCAACTCCAAAAGGAAAAGGTAGAGGGTTAAGATACGGTTTACCAAATAACGAATACTATTTTAAGAGCCAAGAACAAATGAAAAGTTTGTTCTCAGATGTACCTGAAGCCATTTCAAACATTCAAGAAGTTGTTGATAAAATAGAAATTTACACCTTAAAAAGAGACGTTTTACTTCCAAAGTTTGATATACCTCAACAATTTATAAATCCTGAAGATGAAATTGATGGTGGTGTACGTGGAGAAAATGCTTATTTAAAACATTTAACTTTTGAAGGCGCAAAAAAAAGATATGGAGATACATTAGATGAAGACACCAAAGAAAGGTTAGAATTTGAATTATCAATTATTAAAATGACTGGTTATCCTGGTTATTTTTTAATTGTTTGGGATTTTATTTTAGAAGCTCGTAAAATGGGTGTTTCAGTTGGACCAGGACGTGGCTCTGCAGCTGGATCAGCCGTTGCATATTGTTTATGGATTACAAATATTGACCCAATTAAATACGACTTACTTTTTGAGCGTTTCTTAAATCCTGATCGTGTATCATTACCCGATATAGATATTGATTTTGATGATGAAGGCCGGCAAAAAGTTATTGAATTTGTAATTGATAAATATGGCGCTAGCCAAGTAGCACAAATTATCACTTATGGTACCATGGCAGCAAAATCGTCTATTAGAGATACGGCAAGAGCTTTGGATTTACCTTTACATGAAGCTGATAAAATTGCTAAATTAATTCCTGGGCTAAAACTTCAAAATATATTTGGTGAAGATGCAAAAAGCATTAACAAAGTAAAAGGCTTAAGAGCCGAAGAAATGGTATGCGTAGAAGAACTTAGAAGAATTTCTGACGGTGATGATTTAGAAGCACAAACCATAAAACAAGCGCGCGCTCTTGAAGGCTCAGTTAGAAATACAGGAACACATGCTTGTGGTGTAATAATTACTCCAGAAAAAATTACAAACTTAGTACCTGTAGCCACTGCAAAAGATAGTGACATGTACGTAACACAGTTTGATAATAATGTTGTAGAAAGTGCTGGGTTACTAAAAATGGATTTTTTAGGATTAAAAACCTTAACTCTTATAAAAGATGCCGTAAAAATTGTAAAAGCAATTCATGGAGTTGAATTAATTCCTGATGATTTCCCATTAGATGATTTAAAAACATACGAACTCTTTCAACGTGGAGAAACAATTGGTGTATTTCAATATGAATCCCCTGGAATGCAAAAGCATATGAAATCGCTAAAACCAACAGAATTTGCCGATTTAATTGCTATGAATGCATTGTATCGTCCAGGTCCAATGGAATATATTCCGTTGTTTATTATGCGTAAACATGGAGAGGAAGCTATTGAATATGACTTGCCAGAAATGGAAGAATATTTAAAAGAAACCTACGGTGTAACAGTGTATCAAGAACAGGTAATGTTACTTTCTCAAAAGCTTGCTAGCTTTACTAAAGGTGAAGCGGATAAACTACGTAAGGCAATGGGGAAAAAAATATTTTCTATGCTTGTTGAATTAAAACCTAAATTTATTAAAGGTGGAAAAGCAAATAATCATCCTGAAGAAATTTTAGAAAAAATATGGAAAGATTGGGAAGCATTTGCAGCATATGCTTTTAACAAATCTCACTCAACTTGCTACGCTTATATTGCCTACCAAACAGCATATTTAAAAGCACACTACCCAGCCGAATTTATGGCTGCAGTACTATCTAATAATATGAATGACATTAAGCAAGTTACCTTCTTTATGGAAGAATGTAAACGTGCAGGAATTTCTGTTTTGGGTCCAGATATTAATGAATCATTTTTAAAATTTGCTGTAAATAATGAAGGTGCCATTCGTTTTGGAATGGGAGCTATAAAAGGTGTAGGTGGCTCTGCTGTTGAAGCTATAATTAATGAACGAAAAGAAAATGGAAATTTCACTTCTATTTTTGACATGACAAAACGCGTAGACTTACGCGCTTGCAACAAAAGAGCTTTTGACGGATTGGTGATGGCTGGTGGGCTAGATTCTTTTGAAAATGTTCACCGTGCTCAATACTATCAATTAGATGAAAAAGGTGTTACATTTATTGAAAGAGCAATACGTTACGGAAATAAGTTTCAGGAAAATAAAAACTCTGCACAAATATCTATGTTTGGAGAAACATCCGAAATTCAATTTCCTGAGCCTGAAATTCCGTTTGCTGAAAAGTGGGGAATGATGGAAGAATTATCTAAAGAAAAAGAATTGGTTGGAATTTACATTTCTGGCCATCCTCTAGATGATTTTAAAAATGAAATTAAATATTTTTGTAACACTACTATTACTACTTTTAAAGAAGATTTAAGCAAACATACAGGTTCAAATTTTACTTTTGCAGGGATTTTATCTGATGTGCAACATAGAACATCTCAAAACGGAAACAAGTGGGCTTCATTTTTTATTGTAGATTATAATGATAGTCATGAATTTAGAATTTTTAAAGACACTTATTTAAAATTTAAACCTTACTTAGTAGAACATGAATTTCGTCAATTTAAAGTAAACATAAGCCCAGGATGGAGAAATGCAGATGGAAAAACTGGTGAACCTAGAATTAATTTTACCGACATTCAAATTTTACAAGACGTACTTGAAAAACAATCTAAAAAATTGACAATTCAGTTAGAAATTAATTCTCTAAATGAAACTAGAATTCAAAATTTAAACAGTTTTTTAAAAGAAAACGAAGGTGATATTCCTTTAGATATTATGGTTTATGATATGGATGAGAAAATGAAATTAAACCTTCACAGCAGGTCCTATAAAGTAAAAGTAGATAATGAATTTTTAAAACAATTAAAAACATCTGAAATTAAGTTTAAACTTAATTAACACATTTTACGAAGTAAATTCTCTAAACAAACTTTCTAAATTCTTGTTTTTAGTAGTTAAATTCAAAATTTTAAGTCCGTTGTCATGAGCAAAATCAAAAACAACAGCTCTCATATCTTTTGAAGTATTAAACGTTAAAACCCAAGAAGTATCGTGTATATTATTTGCCGTTTTTAAATTTGAAATTGAATTTATAAACTCTTTTTCAATTTTAAAATCAAATTCTACTTCTAATACTTGATCTTGATTTCGTTTAAGTTCATTTAAATTTTTATCAGCAACAATTTTACCTTTATTAATTAAAATTACACGATCACAAACCGCTTCAACCTCTTGCATAATATGTGTTGAAAATAACACTGTTTTGTCTTTTCCAACTTCTTTTATTAAACTTCTTATTTCTAATAATTGATTTGGATCTAAACCTGTAGTTGGCTCATCTAAAATTAACACTTCAGGATTATGTAATAAAGCTGCCGCTAAACCAACACGCTGCCTGTACCCTTTTGAAAGTTGACTTATTTTTTTATGAGCCTCAGGTGTTAAACCAACTTTACTAATAATTTTTAGCACTTCTTCATTAGGAATTTTATGAATTTTTGCATTAAATTGCAAATACTCTTTCACATACATTTCTAGATACAACGGATTGTGTTCTGGCAAATAACCAATACTCTTTTGAGCATTAATTTTTGAAGTAGCAACATTAAAATCATGTACAAAAGCTTCACCTTCTGTTGCATTAATATACCCTGTAAGAATTTTCATTAAAGTAGATTTTCCAGCTCCATTTGGGCCTAAAAACCCAACTATTTCACCTTTATTAATCGTAAAATTAATAGCATTTAACGCTTTTTGCGTATCATATAATTTAGTGATGTTTTTTACTTCAATAGACATTTAACAAAAATACATTTTAATTACAATTTAACTCTTATTAATAACGTTGTATCCTAAATATATTTTACAGACCTTTGTCAAAAAATTATAAATGGGTTGTTTTAGAGTTATATTATGCATTATTTTTCCACCTTTAGCTGTTATAGATAAAGGTTGTGGGTCTATTATAATTGTATTTATTTTAACCTGTTTAGGTTGGATTCCAGGTGTAATTGCTGCATTAATTATAAATAACAACCCTAATAACTAATGCAAAAAGTAAAATTATTAGACTTAGGTTTAAAAGATTACAAAGAAACTTGGGACTTTCAAGAAGACCTTTTTAAAGGAGTGGTTGATATAAAAATTAACAATCGAAAAAATAATATAACCACCCAAACACCAAATTATTTCTTATTTGTTGAACATCCTCACGTATACACTTTAGGTAAAAGTGGAGATCTTAATAATTTATTGTTAAATGAAGCTCAACTTAAAGCAAAAGAAGCTACTTTTTACAAAATAAATAGAGGTGGTGATATTACGTATCACGGACCTGGACAATTGGTTGGTTATCCTATTTTAGATTTAGATAATTTTTTTACAGATATTCATAAATACTTGCGCTTTTTAGAAGAAGTAATTATTAAAACGTTGGCTGAATACGGTATAAAATCTGATCGTAGCGAAGGTGAAACTGGTGTTTGGTTAGATGTTGGAACACCGTTTGCTCGTAAAATTTGTGCATTAGGTGTTAGAGCTAGTCGTTGGGTAACAATGCATGGTTTTGCTTTAAATGTGAACACCAATTTAGGTTATTTTGACAATATTATTCCTTGCGGAATTAAAGGCAAAGCTGTTACTTCTTTAGAGCTTGAGCTAAATAAAAAAGTACCTTTGGAAGAAGTAAAAGAAAAGGTTTTAAAGCACTTTATTGAACTGTTTAATGTTGAGTTTGAAATTTAATTGATGAGATGGTTAATCAATTTCAGCATGATGTAGCTTTAAACAAAAACATTAAACTGATAACTGATAACTGATAACTAAAATTCAATCCTCTTCGTTGTAATACACTTTGTAGAATTTCATTTTCTTCTCCTCATCAAAACCTTTTTCTAAATATTCACTTGCTGCATCTGGCGCATCAATATCTAGTTTAATTTGAATATTGGTATCTAATTTAATTTCAGTTTTAATTTTTTGCTTTTGCTTTTTTAATACAATATCAGATACTGCAAACTGATTTCTTACTAGCACATCATTTACATCTTCAAATTGTTTTTTATAATCATCAAACAACGGTTTAAAATCTTCATTTTCACTAAATACATCTTCTTTAAAATCGTTAATATTAATTGCTTCGTTTTCTTTAAAGAAATCAACTGTTTTGGCTAAAAATTTACTTTTTTCATGAATACCAAAATCTTCTTTTATAATTTCTTCAGAAAAATCTTTACACATTTCAATGTAATTTTGCGTGTGTTGATTGTTATCATCGGCATATTTCACATTTAAAAAGTTATTTAACCAATATTGCGCATCGTAATTATTAGTATCAACACTTAAAACCACTTTCCCTTCTCCATCACTGGAGTTAATTATTAAGCATCCTTTATCTAATTTTTTAGTACTAATCCCTTTTTGAACTAACACATCTAAACTTTCTTTTTCCATAAAAGTTTGAAAAAAATCAATTTTGTTTTCAATTTTAAAAACACCAATGGCTTGTGTTACAACTTCTTTATATTCAATATCTTCAAACAACGCAATAATTACATCACCAATTTTAATTTGCGCAGAATTTGATTGCTCAAACAAGTGGTTTACAATATGTTTTGAGATTTCAACAAAGGTAGTTTCATCATTAAAAATTTGAGCAGCATAACTATTAATTTCATTCAATTCAATATTTGCATGGTGGTTAAAACGAAAACTTTCACTCACATTTCCAAACGGTTTTAACAAAAAAGGTTTCATTAATTCGTAACTTTCTTCATCAAAAGTTACTGCGTCTTCTGAAAAAATATTAGTGGCACTATTAAACTTGTTCCCTACTTTGTGAATTATAAATTTTGAAATGGTTGCTCTGTTTCTTTTAATCATTTGTTTCATTTTTGAAGAAAGCAAATGTATTATTTTTACAATGATTTTTTTAGAAATTATAGCTCTAATTTTAATTGTTCAGGTAATAATCTAAACGATTTTCTGTGATAGCTAGTAATACCAAACGCTCTAATAGCATCTCTATGTTGTTTTGTTGGGTATCCTTTATTTTTTTTCCAAAAATATTGAGGAAATTCTTCATCTAACTTTTTCATAAAATCATCTCTATACGTTTTTGCTAACACTGAAGCAGCAGCAATACTCATAAATTTAGCATCGCCTTTAACAATTGTTGTATGTGGAATATTTTTATATGAATTAAATTTATTTCCATCAACAATAATATGTTCTGGAATAATAGTTAATTTATCAATAGCTTTATGCATTGCTAAAATTGAAGCTTGCAAAATATTAATTTCATCAATTTTAATTTCAGAAACATAAGACACTCCAAATGCCAATGCTTTTTCTTCAATAAACGGGCGTAACTGTTCTCGTTGTCTTTCAGTTAATTGTTTTGAATCGTTTAATAATGGATGCGCAAAATTTATTGGCAAAATAACAGCTGCAGCAACTACCGGACCAGACAAACAACCTCTACCGGCTTCATCTGTACCAACTTCAATACTATTTTTTAAATAAAATTTTTTAAGACTCATATTTTAATAATGATACACAAAAATAAGTTAAAAATTATTTAATAGAATCGTTAAAATATAGTGACTTTAATTTCGTTCAAATATTTTACCTTTGCTGCTTGATTCTATTTTATGAAAAAATTAATATTCTTGTTCTTTTTCGTGTTTTCTGTTTTCACAATTGAAGCTCAAATTATGAAACCTGATAAATCAGACCGAATTGACAATCTTTCAAGAAACGATAGTACTTCATTTAACAAAGAGGTGCAAATTAAATTAGATGGTATCACAAAATATACAGATTATAAAATAATCTCTATTAAAAACGACACTACGGTTGTTGATACTACTTTAACTTTAAAAAAAGACTTTCGTTTTAATTATCTAAGAAAAGATAATTTTGAATTACTACCTTTTCACAATCAAGGACAAACGTATAATAAGCTAGCTTATACTTTTGAAAACAGCTCACTATTTCCTACAATTGGAGCCAATGCTAAACATTTTAATTATTTTAAAGTTGAAGATATTTCTTATTATGAAGTACCTACTCCAACTTCAGAAATCATGTATAAAACAGGCTTAGAACAAGGACAGGTTTTAGATGCTTTTTTAACTATGAATACATCTAGACAATTTAATTTTTCAATTGCATACAAAGGTCTTCGGTCGTTAGGAAAATACAGAAATTCATTAGCTAGTCATGGAAATTTTAGAAGCACTTTTAATTACCAATCCAAAAGCAAAAACTATTATGCTCGCGGCCATTTTTCATCTTTTGATTTAACAAATGATGAAAATGGTGGTTTAACCGATGCTTCAATTATCTCTTTTGAAAACAACGACCCAAATTATATTGACAGAGCAAGATTAGACGTTAATTTTACTGATGCAGCAAATGTATTAGAAGGTAAACGGTATTATTTTGAACAGTTATTTACCCTTTTTTCTAAAAAAAATAACATTGAAAAACACAATTTAATAGTTTCAGACAAGCTTAAAAAGTACAATGCTGTACTAAAACAAATTAGTGTTTTAGAAAACGATTCAATTTCTACAAAAAAGCAAGTTAATAATACCGCTAAAAGAGAATCACGTATGAATACTGATTCAATTTCAATAAAAAGAAATACTCTTATAAAAACAGATTCTATCACAAAAAATATAACACCTAAAATTGATTCGCTAACTTATAAAAAAACTATAGCTAGGTTAGATTCTATTGCAACACAAAACAAAGTTAAAATTGACTCTTTGTTAATAGTTGCTTCTAAAATAAAAATTGATTCATCGCAATTAATTACAGTTCAAAAAACTGATACAAATTTAAAACTTGGTCATACTTTTATGTATGAAACAAAACATTATCGTTTTACTCAATCTGCTGTAAATACAATGTTTGGTGATGCTTTTCAATCAAACGTATCTGACCATACTTCATACCAAAAATTAGACAATCAATTTTATTTGCAATTACATTCTCCATATACGGGCACACTAAAAGCTAAAATTAATTACTACAATTATAATTACCACTATAACAGTATTTTATTTTATGATTCTGAAACAATTTCAGACAAAATAAAAGGAAATGCCATAGCAATTGGTGCTGATTGGAAAACCCAATTTGGGTCTATTTACTTAAATGCTGATGCCTCATCAATTATTACGGGAGATATAACTGGAAGCACGCTTAAAGCTGCCGCAATGGTTAAAAAAGATAGTGTTTTTAGCTTTAAAGGTTTTGCTGAATTCACTTCAAAAACACCTGATTTCAATAAAATGCTATACCAAAGCGGGTATAAAGATTACAATTGGCAGACTAGCTTTATTAATGAAAAAAACTCTATTATTGGTGCTGAGTTTAAATCGAAAAAATGGGGTAATTTTAAAGCTAGTTATCACTTAATTGATGATTATACTTATTTTGATGAAAACTCAAAACCTGTTCAAGCAGCTGAAACTTTAAGCTATCTTAAAGTAAAAGCAAGCAAGGCTATTCATTATAAAAAATTCACACTAGACAATACGGTTATGTACCAAAATGTTTCTAAAGGAGATGCTTTTTTTAGAGTTCCTGAATTGATTACAAGAAACACATTGTATTATTCAAGTCACGTTTTTAAAGGAAAACCTATGTATTTACAAACAGGTGTAACATTTAAATATTTCACTTCATATAAAGCAAATGCATACAATCCGTTACTAAGTGAATTTGTGTTGCAAAACAGTACAGAAATAGGAAATTTTCCTGTATTTGATTTTTTTGCCAATGCTCAAATACGAAGAACACGTATCTTTTTAAAGGTTGAAAATTTAAACGCAAGCTTTACAGGAAGAAACTATTATTCTGCTCCAAATTATCCGTATAGAGATTTAACAGTTCGCTTTGGTGTAGTTTGGAATTGGTTTATTTAGTAACTAATTGTCTTATTTTAATTTGAAAAGCTGCAAAAATCAAAGTCATAATTGGGCTTAACCAGTTAAAAATGGCAAACACGGCATATTCTGCAACACCAACGCCTAAAACACTAGATTGGTAGGCTCCACAAGTATTCCAAGGAATTAATACTGAAGTAACTGTTCCTGAATCTTCCAAAGTTCTACTCAAATTTTCTGGTGCTAATTTTTTATTTTCAAAAGCATTTTTAAACATTTTACCAGGTATTACAATTGCTAAATATTGATCTGAGGCTATTGCATTTAACCCAATACAACTCATAGCAGTACTAAAAAACAGTCCAAAAATTGAAGTCGCCATTTTTAATAACTCTTTAGTTATTTTTGCTAAAGCTCCAATACCATCCATAACACCTCCAAACACCATTGCGCAACAAATAAGAAAAATTGTCCAAAGCATTCCTTTCATTCCGCCAGCACTAAACAATTCATTTAGTTTTTCATTATCCGTTACAATTTCTGTATCCACAAAAATTGCATTGATAACAGCATTTAAATTTGAGCTTGACAAATTACCTAACACATCACTTTGAAAAATAAACGAAAAAATTGCTGCTAAAATAACACCAACTCCCAATGCAATTAATGGCTTTGTTTTTAATAAAATTAAAGCAATAACAACCAATGGAACAATAAACAAATAAGGCGTAATTTGAAATGTGGTTTTAATAGTATTTAGCAAACCACTAACATCTGCAGTTCCGGTTGTAGAGATATTTAAACTTATAATGCTAAAAACAATTAACGTTACTATAATTGTTGGCACTGTTGTAAATGCCATATATCTAATATGTGTGAATAAATCCGTTCCTGCCATAGCAGGCGCTAAATTTGTGGTATCACTTAGAGGTGACATTTTATCTCCAAAATAAGCTCCTGAAATTACCGCTCCTGCAATCATTCCTGAAGGAATTCCTAAAGCACTACCAATACCAACCAACGCAATACCAACTGTTGCTGAAGTTGTCCAAGAGCTTCCTGTAGCAATAGAAATAATTGCTGCTATAACAACTGATGCTGGTAAAAATATTGTTGGATTTAATACTTGAAGTCCGTAATAAACCATTGCTGGAATTACACCACTTACTAACCAAGTTCCCGCTAAAGCACCAACTAAAAATAAAATTAATATTGGAACAAGTACGCTTTTCATGTTTTCAAACACTTCATTTAACATTGTTAATAATGGAACTTTATTAAAAAGTCCAACTATTGCTGCAATACCACCTCCCATTAATAAAATATATTGATTGGAATACTCACCTAATAACTCACCTCCTGCAAAAAAAATGTTATAAGCCAACATTCCCATTAAAAGTACTACAGGAATTAGAGCTTCAAATATATTTAAATCTTTATTCTGAATTATTTTCTGATTTTCTATCTCTATTTCTGATAAGTTTTTGTTGTCTTGCATTCTAGTATCTTTAGGAATGTAATGATACGTAAATTTGAAAGTATTTACAAATGTAAAACCCCTCACAAAATTTGTGAGGGGTTTTACATTATTTATTTAAATCAGTGTTTCTTAATTTTTATAAAACACCAACTTCAGTCATACATTTATGCATAGCTCTATATGTACGCTCAATATCATCATCTAAACCAATAGAAAAACGAATAATTCCATCAGAAAGCCCCATTTTATTTTGTTCCTCTTCAGGAATTTCAGAAGAAGTACTAGAACCTGGCGCACTAAATAGTGTTTTATAAAATCCTAAACTCACTGCTAAATAACCTAAGTTATTTTTTTGCATTAATTCCATTAATTCATTTGCTTTCGCTAAAGACCCAACATCAACTGTCATAATTCCACCAAAACCATAGGCTGAATTATACATTGTTTTAAAAAGCTCATGGTCTTTATGACTTTTTAAACCTGGGTACACCACTTTTAAGCCATCTTTTTCAAAATGTTCAGCTAAATATAATGCGTTTTCACTATGCTTTTTCATTCTAATATGCAGTGTTCTTAAGTTCTTTAAGATACTTGCTGCACGTAAACTATCCATCACAGGGCCTAATAACATTGCTGCTCCATCATTTACACTTCGTAAACTATTAATAAATTCTTGAGAACCGCAAACTACGCCTCCAACGGTATCATTTGTACCATTAATAAACTTAGTTAAACTATGCACAGTTACATCGGCTCCTAATTTTTGAGGCGAAATTAGCAATGGTGAAAATGTATTATCAACCACTAAAAGTACATTGTGTTTTTTAGCAATTTTAGCTAATTCAGTAATATCTGCAATTTCTAGTAGTGGATTACTAATTGATTCACAATAAATCATTTTAGTAGTAGGTTGTATTGCTTCTTCAATTTTTTCTAATGAAGTAATATCTACAAACGACGTTGAAATATTAAACTTTGGTGCAAAGTTTTTTAGGAATGCATACGTTCCTCCATAAATTGTTCTACTTGAAACAATATGATCTCCTGCGCCGCAGACTTGCATAAATACTGATGTAATTGCACCCATACCTGAACCTGCAACATTTGCAGTTTCTGTAAATTCCATAGCTGCCAATGCCTCACCTAAATATAAGTTACTTGGACTTGTATGTCTTGAATATAAATAACAACCTTCTGCATGCCCTTCAAAAGTATCAAGCATTGTTTTTGCATGTAAAAAGGTGTAAGTTGCCGAATCTGATATTGAAGGATTAACACCTCCAAATTCTCCAAAATATTGTAAATCTTGAATATTATTTGCTGGTTTATTGCTCATGATTAATTATTTTTTTTGCTTAAAAATAACACATAACAAGTTAATAAACTGAATTATTTCATATTTTTAGTAATTATCACTTATTTATTTACTATTTGCAGAATTTATTTCTTTAACTTTATTTTATTTTATTTATTTTTAGCAAAAATTACTGAAATGATTTTATTGGATTTAATTGATAAGCAGATTGTAAACTTATTACAACAAAACTCAAAAGCTAACATTAAAGAAATTGCTTTAAAAGTAGGATTGACACAAACACCAACTTACGAACGCATAAAGAGATTAGAAAAATCCGGCGTTATTCAACAATATGTAGCTGTTTTAAATAAAGAAAAAATTGGGTTTAATGTTGAAGTATTTTGCCAAGTAACTTTATTAGTTCATTCCAAAGAACTGATAACAAAGTTTGAAAAAGCGATTAATAAAATAGATGAAGTTATTGAATGTTTTCACGTAGCTGGTAATTATGATTATTTGCTGAAAATTATTGTAAAAGACATGAAAAGCTATCAGCTATTTTTAAAAAATAAATTGTCTGTTTTAGATTCGGTTGGTAATGTACAAAGCACATTTGTAATGTCTTCAACTAAAGATACAAGCATTTTAAAAGTTACATAAAAAAATCCTGTAATTTTTTAATTACAGGATTTTTGGTATAGTGTTGAAAATATATAATTAAAGTTTCTTCACATATTTAGTAATTATTACAATTTGAGTTGGGCCAACTTTCCCTTCTATAAATTCTGCATTTTCAGGGTCTAAAGAAATCCTTCTCACTGCTGTACCCTGTTTTGCAACCAAACTAGACCCTTTCACTTTTAAATCTTTAATCAGTACTACTGAATCTCCAGCTTGCAAAATTACACCATTCACATCTCTGTGAATTACTTTTTGTTCATCCTCTAAACCTTCTCCTGTGGCTTTTGCCCATTTCAAATTTTCATCATCTAAATAAAGCATATCTAATAAATCTTGTGGCCAACCTTCAGCACGTAAACGCGTTAACATTCTCCAAGCAACTACCTGAACAGCAGTAACTTCACTCCACATACTATCATTTAAACAGCGCCAATGATTTGCATCAATACTATCAGGATTTTCAATTTGTTGTACACATGTTTCACAAGCTAAAATACTATCATCAACCGTTCCAACAGGCATTGGTGGTAGTTTATACATACTCAAATTTTTATCTGAAGTACATAACTCACATTTATTCCCACTACGCTCTTGTAATTTATTTAAAATACTCATTTATTATTTTTTAGAGTCGCAAAAGTACATTTAATAAGTAGTTAACACAACTTCATTCATAAATCAATAAATTTTTGGGCGTTCACTTCGGTCGGGCTTTCCACTAAAAGTGTCCTCGCTAACGCTGTGGGCTTTTCACTACAAATACGAAGTATTCATGAATACCTTGAAAAACATTAAAATAGCATGAGTAATCCCTAACGCAATAAAAAACAATATTTAAAGTTATTTAATACACACTCTCCTTTTTAAGAATACTTTAAGATACTATTTTTTACAATTTTACGTTATTTGCATTACAAACTACTATGTTATGCTTAAACAATTCTTTTGGATGTGCTCTGGCGCAGATACAACTATTTTAAAAAACAGCTCAAAAGCCGAACAAATAAAATATGCAGGCATTGGCGGAACCGTATTTTTTACAGCATTAATGGCTTTTATTGCTGCAAGTTATGCATTATTCACAGTTTTTAATAACTATTTTACGGCTGTATTGTTTGGTTTAGTGTGGGGATTATTAATTTTTAATTTAGACCGATTTATAGTTTCAACTATAAAAAAATCAGATAATAAATGGACCGAAATTTGGCAAGCAACACCACGCTTAATTTTAGCAGTAATTATTGCTATTGTTATTTCTAAACCTTTAGAAATGAAAATTTTTGAGAAAGAAATTAATCAAGTTTTATTAACTCAAAAAAACAAGTTAACACTTGCTAATAAAGAACAAATTTCAAATCAATTTACACCTGAAATTACAACTTTACAGTCTGAAATAAACTCATTAAAAGAAGAAATAAATTCAAAAGAAACGACTTCTAATGAATTATACGAAACCTATATTGCTGAAGCTGAAGGAAGAAAAGGAACCAAATTAATTGGGAAAGGGCCTGTATATAAAGAGAAAAGAGAAAAACATGATGCAGCTTTAGCTGAACTTCAGCAATTAAAAACTAGCAATAACACAAAAATTTCTGAAAAAGAACAACAAATAGCAAATTTAAAAACTCAACAAAAATCTCAAGAAACAACAACACAACCAATAATTGATGGGTTTGATGGTTTAATGGCAAGAATTAATGCTTTATCTGAATTACCTTGGCTGCCTTCTTTTTTTATATTTTTGTTATTTTTAGCAATTGAAACCTCTCCTATTTTAGCTAAATTAATTGCTCCAAAAGGTGAATATGATTTTAAGTTACAAGATATTGAAAGTGCCGTTAAAACTTGGGTAGCACAAAAAGAACAACAACGTAAACAAGTTTTAAATACAGACAGTATTCTTAATAAAAACATTTATAATGAATTAGCTAGCGAAGATGAATTATACAACTATAAAAAACAAAAAGCACGTGAAATACTACAATTTCAAGCTGATGCTTTTTATAAAAGCCAGAAGAATATAGTTGGATAGTTTTACAAAGCTTAATCTAAAGCTTCTAACATCTTCTTTATTTTCAGCGCTTTTTCAAAATGATCTAATTTATTTGTTTTAATCCACCATTCAGCAACTTCCATTAATAAATCTGGATTATCATTTTTGTTGTGAAAAAAGGCATAAAAAGACAATCCAACATTTATCCCTTTCTTTGCGATTTTATCATCACAAATAGCAATCATTTTTTGTTTAAATATTAAATCCAAAAATTTATTATCCATATTTTCAACCTTGTAAATTATATTCTAAAACTATATCTATACTATGTTAATTCTCTAAAGGATAAATAGTAACACTATATCCCAACCAATTTTGTAATTTATTATAAATTAGTTGTTTATCTTCATTAGAAAAATCTTTAATTCGTGTAGTATGAGAACCTCCTTTTAATACCATTTTTAGTGCATTTACATGTGGTTTTGGATTTGGTGCACACGCTCCCCAAGTATCATATTCACCATAAATATAAAGAATTTTATTTCCCTTATTTTCAACATAATCACGCACTTTTGTAATATAATTTGGATTAAAAGTTAGATCAACTTTTTTAGGTGCAAAGCGTAAATTTGTAGGTCTGTGTACAATTTTAATCAAATCTTTTACAGGAGTTGTATCAAAACCATAGTAACCCAATTCTGTCATATGTTGGTAATAAGAGGGTAATAAATCATTATACGTTTGATCATTATAAAAACTAATACCAACAGTTGAATTTAAGGTTTCAAACAACTCGTTACTTGATGCGCTATCACCAGGAATTGAATTACAATTTCCTCCCCATTGCCAAAACGAAAATGGAAATTCTAAGACCGCATATTCTAAAGCTTCTTCAATAGGAATTTGTGTGAAACTCATATTTTTTTCTTTTGCATATCTTGTGATTTTTGATAAAACTGAGTCTCTGTTTTTTAAAACTAAACGCTGGTAATTCTTAATTTTTGATCTACACTTTTCACTTCCAATAGTATTTATATGGTTTTGTGTTCTACTATCTTCTTGGGTATTAATTAAAGGCGCAACATAAGGAACCGCCACATCAACATCATACGGATATTTAGATTTATAAATTAACACCATTTCACCACCTTTACTAATTCCGGTTGAAATCCATTTGCCTTTATACAAGGTTTTTAATTTTCTAACCAATTGATGATAATCTTCAACTGCCAAATCGTTTTTTAAATATTGCCAAGGAATTGTATCAGGGCGAGATTTACCATAAAAACGATATTCAACCTGCACTTGATTTCCTTTAAATATTTTACTTAATTCATATGTAGTTGGAGTTGCATTATAGCCTTCTGTGACTAAAACTGTAGGCTTCTTTTCATTAACATGAGATAAATAAACATACTGCTTAAATGTACCTGCTTCAATATTATTATAATCTAATGGCTGATTTAAAACTAACTGATATGCTTTAGTAAAATGATCTTTAGCTTCTATTTTAGTTATTTTAGCAGTTGGAAAAAGTTGTTCTAATTTTTGTTGAAATGTTAATATTTCAATTGGCTCAAGTTTTACAACGTTACAACTAACAATTGAAAAACTTAAAGCAATAAATAAGATAAGGGATTTGTATATTTTCATTGGTTGTTTTTAATTAAATCGTTCTACAGAAAACGGGTTTAAATTTAATGAAGTTTTTTTATCAGAAATTAATTCTGAAATTAATTTACCTGTGGCGTGACCTTGACTCCAACCCATCATTCCATGACCCGTTGCAAAACAAACATTTTTAAGTTTTTCACTTCTTCCTATAAAAGGTAAACCATCAGGTGAAACGGGTCTTAAACCACAGGCTGCATCAGACATTTCATTCTTAGTAATTGATATATTTGGGTAAAACGTTTTGGCGTTATTAGCAATTTGCTGTACTCTAGTTTTATTAATTTTCGAATTAATTCCTGCTATTTCCATCGTTCCTCCAAACCGTGTAAAACCATCCATTGGAGATACTGCTGTGTTTAATTCAGCTAAAATTGTTGGATAATTAATCCCAGTATCTCTGTAAAGATTTATTCGATACCCTTTACCTGCCTGTACTAATAGTTTAATTTCTAACTTTTCAGCAATTAAAGGGCTCCAAGAACCAGCTGCAACCACAAGTTCATCACAACTTACCTGTTGTTTATTTGTAATTAAATGAGTTATCTTAGTTGAAGTTTGCTCAAAACCAATCACTTTCTCATTTGTCAAAAATGTAACACCTTGTTTTTTAAGATGTTCTTGCATTGCACTCATAAAATCATTAGGAGTTGTATGTGCGTCATCTAAATAGTAAAAAGCACCTTTAGCATCAATTTCTGGCTCCATTTCTTTTAGCTGTGCCTTATTAATATGCTTAACATTTATACCTTCTTTTTTACTAAATTCAGCTAAATTGGCTTCTTTATCTTCAAATTTTGAAGTTTGATATGCCATTAGTAAACCTTTCTTTTCAATGTGAAAATCAAAAATATTACTTTTTTTCATTTCTTGAAAAAGTTGTAAACTAAAATCGGTTAAATCTTTAATTATTGGTGAAGCATATTCAACATTTTTTTTAGTTGCAGATTTATTAAATTTCCAAAGCCATTTAAACAAATCTATATTAAAACGTGGCTTGATATAAAACGGACTTGCACTATTAAACATCATTTTAATTCCTGTAGATACCATTCCTGGTGCTGCAAGCGGAATTATGTGACTTGGAGAAATAAATCCTGCATTTACAAATGAAGCGCCTGATGAAATATTTGATTGATCAATTACAGTAACATTACAGCCTTCTTCTAACAAATAATATGCGGTACTTAAACCAATAATTCCGCCACCAATAATTACAACTTTTTTACTCATTCTTTAAAAATATGCATTTTTAAATATATGCAATTAAATTACACATACAGTATCTTGTTTAAAACTTCTAATAATACAATTTTAACATTTTTCTAGTATTATTTTACCTTAATTTTTGTATTATTGCATACTAACTGAATAATATTTAATGAAAGTTCTTCCTTTTAAAATCCCAAAACCAGAAAACGTTACACTTTATATTCAAAATTATAAAGGAGAATCATTTTATGAAAAATTACATCAACATAAAGAAATTCAAATCAGTTTAATTGCTGAAGGTGAAGGCACCTACATTATAGGTGATTGTGTTGGAGAGTTTAAAAAAAATGACATTTTTGTAATTGGTGAAGATTTACCTCATATTTTTAAAAGAGATACTGCTTTTATAAATGAAACAGATATGGTTTCATTATTTTTTTCAAAAAACTCATATGGTGAAGGCTTTTTTAATTTGCCTGAATTTGAACATTTTCAAAACTTTTTTAATGATGCTTCTTTAGGCTTTCAAGTAATTTCAAACAAAAGTGAGCTTTCACAACACTTATCACAAATAAAAAAACTTTCTAAATACAAACAGTTTACAACTTTTTTAGAGATTCTTGGTCTAATTTCTGAAGGAAAAAAACGTACGTTATCATCTTTAATTAACTTAAAAAAATATGCTGGTAATGAAGGTAAACGTATGAGTGATATTTTTCAATATACGATGAATAATTATCACAATGAAATTAGTTTAGATCAAGTTTCTGATATTGCAAATATGACTCCAAATGCATTTTGCAGGTATTTTAAACAACGAACAAATAAAACTTTTGTAAACTTTTTAATAGATATACGAATTGGTAATGCGTGTAAATTATTAACTAAAAATAATGACCTAAATATTACAGAGATTTCTTACAAATCTGGTTTTAATAATTTAGCAAATTTTAATAGAAAATTTAAAGCTATTAAAGGTGTTACGCCATCCGAATACAGGAAAAATATTAAATAAAACCTAGCTCTTTTTGATTTTTTTTAGTCATTCCTTTCACAACCAAATCATACGAGTGGTCTATTAATTCAATAATAAAATCATTTTGTAAGCCACCTTCAATTAAAATAGTGTTCCAATGCTTTTTACTCATATGAAACCCTTCAATAACATCACAATATTCTTCTCTTAACTGAATAGATTTCTCGGGATCACATTTTAAATTTACTCTAGAAGGTTGATGCTCTAAACCCGATAATGCAAACATTTTATTAGCTACCTTAAAAACAAGTGTTTTTTCATCAAAAGGAAAACATTCAGTAACATATTTTTTTGATAAGCAATAATCTCTAAACTCTTCTATATTCATATTCTAGCCTAGTTTTTGTAAATCAAATATACAACGTATTTTACAAAAGAAACAAATCTGAAGCAATACCGTCAGCTAAAAATTTACCTTTTTTAGTAGTAATAAGAATTCTATTCTTAGAAATTTCTAGCAAACCATTTTCAATAAAAGGCTGTGAATTTTGTATTAACAATTCCAAATATTCAGCTCCAAAATCAAGTTTAATTTTTTCAAAAGAAACTCCCCAAATAGTTCTTAAACCAGTCATAACATATTCGTTAAACTTATTGTTTTTTGTTAATTTTTCAGTTTGAGAAGGCAATTTATTCTCTAATAAATCTTTAATATACTTTGCATTATTTGAAATATTCCAAGATCTTTCAAACCCATTAAATGAATGTGCTGAAGGGCCAACTCCTATATATTTTTCACCCAACCAATACGACATATTATGTTTTGAAAAATAGTTAGGCTTCCCAAAATTAGAAATTTCATATTGCACAAATCCTTGTTTTTCTGATTCATCAACCAACATATTAAAATGCTGTAGGGTTAAATTTTCATCAATTGGTGGTGTTTTACCACTTTTAATAAAACTGTGCAATGCCGTTTTTTCTTCAACCGTTAAAGCATAACTTGATATATGCGGTATTTTAAAATCAAAAGCTAAATTTAAATTAGCTAACCATTTTTTAGCGCTCATGTTAGGGACACCATAAATCAAATCAATTGTAATATTTTCAAAATACTTTTTAGCTTCAAGCAAACATTTTTTTGATTCTTCAGCTGTATGAGCACGATTCATGAATTTTAAATCTTCATCAAAAAAAGATTGAATCCCAATGCTTAATCTATTAATTGGTGATTTAGCCAATTCTTTAATTTTTTGAGCAGACAAATCATCTGGATTGGCTTCTAAAGTAATTTCAACATCACTAACAACTGAATAATTGGTGTAAATTGTATCAATTAAAAGCTGTATTTCTTCAATACTTAATAAAGATGGTGTGCCTCCTCCAAAATAAATGGTTTTAATTTGGTCGTCGCCTAATTCATTTTTTCTTAGCAACAATTCCTGTTTAATTGCGTAAATCATTTCTTCTTTTCTTTTTATTGAAGTTGAAAAATGAAAATCGCAATAGTAACATGCTTGTTTACAAAATGGTATGTGTAAATAAATTCCTGCCAATATTGTTATTTTAAGTGTCTAAATGTACGCTATTAAAAAAAAAATTCAAAAAATGATTTTTGTTACCTTTTTACTGAATACTGTGTTGTAAATTTGATAAAATCATAAAATTATGTACACGTATATTGTTTCATTTAAAGTTAAAGAAGGTGAAGGAATTACTTTTGTTGAATTGCAAAAGTTTGAAGAATTAACTGAAGCTAAACCTGCAGGATTAGATCATTTTCATATTTTTAAAGATAGAAATGAAGAAAATAGGTTTTTTTTAATTGAATATTGGAATTCTAAAGAAGATAAAGAAAAAATGGAAGCTTCTAAAGAACATCAATTATTTCATGAACACAGAAAATTAGTGATTGAAAAAAAATATGAAACTTATGAGTGTGATATTGTTATCTAGCTATTTTTTAACTCTATCTCCGTTTTGCTTTACAAAAGCTTCCCAACCTGTATAATTTTTTCCAGAAGTTACTTTGCCACTATTATAAAAATGGCAAACTGCTGCTGCCAATCCATCGGTTGAATCTAAATTTTTAGGCAACGTTTTAAGTTTGAGTAAACTCTGTAACATTTTTGCTACTTGTTCCTTACTTGCATTCCCATTTCCAGTAATTGCCATTTTAATTTTCTTGGGTGAATACTCTGTAATTGGAACTTCACGTGATAAACCAGCTGCCATCGCTACACCTTGAGCTCTACCTAATTTTAACATAGATTGCACATTTTTACCAAAAAAAGGCGCTTCAATTGCAATCTCATCGGGATGATGTGTTTCAATTAGTTCAATTGTACGCTCAAAAATTAGTTTTAGTTTTACATAATGGTCATCATATTTTTTTAGAGATAATTCATTTAACTGAATTAACTCCATTTTTTTATCTACAACTTTTATTAACCCAAAACCCATAATGGTTGTACCTGGATCAATTCCCAATATAATTTTTTCTAAACTCAATTAATGTATATTTTATATTGTATCTAATTTAAATAAACGTCATATTCTAACTAAAAAAAGAGAATACGTTTATTTCTCTACTCCAAAAAAACTAGTAATTAATCCTTCTGCATTTATCCATAAATACAAAATAACTACTAATAAAATAACTAAAATAAAACCTCTTTTAAAATTTGGCTTTTTTCGTTTTTTAAATCTTTGCTGTTCCATACTATTACTCTAAAATTATTGTTTGGTTGCTCGTAACATTTCTCTTTTCCCCGGTGGACCAGGTAATCTTTCAACAGTAAAACCAACCTCTTGCATTGCACGTCTTACACTTCCTTTTGCACTATAAGTCACTAAAACACCTTCTTTTTTTAAAGCTACATACATAATTTTAAAAATTTCTACTGTCCATAACTCAGGTTGAACTTTTGCCCCAAAAGCATCAAAATAAATTAAATTAAAGGTGTCTTTATCATCTATTTCATTAAAAAACTGTTTGCGTTTTGTTAAAGAAAAATGAGGTGCTATTTTATGCTCAATTTCCCAATTCTGATGATGCATTTTAGTAAAAACTTCAATTGTATCATTTGCATTCAATTCTGAAATATAGTTTAATTTATCTATTTCATTTGAAGTTATTGGATAAGCTTCAATACCAACATAATTAATATTTAAGTTTAATTTTTTTGATTCAATAAAAGTAATAAGACTGTTTAAACCTGTTCCAAAACCAATTTCTAAAATTGAAATTTTTTTGTTTGAAAAAAGTGATAAACCACTTTTAATAAATACATGCATTGCTTCTTGAATAGCTCCATGTTTAGAATGATATTGTTCATCCCATTCAGGTAAATGAATGGTTGAAGAACCATCAGCAGTAATAATTATCTCTCTTTTCAAATTTCAATTATTAAAAATGTACTATTTTCAATTATAATTCAACTAAAAAACTAACTTAATCATTTGAAAATTAGCAAAATATAATTTAAAGAAAATTTTATAGTAAAGTAAAATAATTAGCATTATATCTATTAATAATGTAAAATTAATTTACTGGTATTGCCTATACAACTAATTTTATTCAAAGATATTAAAAAATAGACACTAACATTACTGTAAAATTAAATTCTAAATTAAAAAATTTAAGTAATTTTGTTTAAACTAAATATAGATAAACTATGGCTTTACAGATTGAAAAAATAGCAGCATCAAAAATCTCAAACGTAGACTTTAACAACCTAAAGTTTGGTGAAATATTTACTGACCATATGTTTGAATGCGATTTTGAAAATGGAGAATGGCAAACACCTGTAATTAGACCTTATCAAGCACTTTCTTTTGATCCTTCAGCAAAAGTATTTCATTACGGTCAGGCTGTTTTTGAAGGTATGAAAGCCTATAAAGATGACAGTGATGATTTATGGTTATTTAGACCAGATGAAAATCAAAGACGTATTAATATTTCAGCTGAGAGACTAGATATGCCTGCTTTTCCAAAAGATTATTTTTTTGAAGGCTTAACCACTTTATTAAAAATGGATAAAGATTGGGTTAAAAAAGGTGAAGATAGTGCGCTTTATATTAGACCCTTTATTATTGCAACTGAAAATTGTGTATCTGCTTCTACATCAACCAACTATAAATTTATGATTATTTGCTCTCCTGTTCAATCTTATTATTCAGGTGATGTAAAAGTTGTATTTGCTGATAAATATAGTAGATCTGCCGATGGTGGAGTTGGTTTTGCAAAGGCTGCTGGTAACTACGCAGGATCATTTTACCCAACTAAATTAGCAAATCAAGAAGGATTTCAACAAGTAGTTTGGACAGATTCTAGCACACACGAATTTCTTGAAGAAGCTGGTGTAATGAACGTATTTTTTAGAGTAAATGACACACTGTTAACTGCACCAACTAGTGACCGTATTTTAGATGGTGTAACACGTAAAAGTATCATTCAATTTGCTAAAGATGAAGGAATAAAAGTTGAAGTTAGACCTGTAAGAGTTTCCGAAATTGTTGAAGCTGCTCGTAAAGGTGAGTTATTAGAAATGTTTGGAGCAGGAACTGCAGCTGTTGTTAGTCCAATTAGTGGATTTTCAAATAAAGGTGAAAGTTTTGATTTACCTAAAGTTGAAAATAGCTACGCTTCATTTATAAAAAAAGGTATTACAGATATTCAAAAAAATAAAGCTGAAGACAAATTTGGATGGACAGTAAAAGTTCAATAGTAAACTTTGAAGGTTCCTTTAAATTTTTATACATTTAAACAATTAAAACAATCGGGTTCGCACCCGATTGTTTGGCATATTATTTGGTTTTAATCCAGTAAAAATATTTTATGACTACACTAGAAAAAGCTAAAAAAAACCTACATGAAACAGGTTTTTTAGATATAGAAATTCCTCAAAAGGTTAACTACATTGAAGAAATTAATAAGCTTCGAAAAGAAAAAAATGCTGTTATTTTAGCACATTATTACCAAGAAGATGCTATACAAGACATCGCAGATTTTGTTGGTGATAGTTTAGCTTTAGCACAAAAAGCAGCAACAACAAGTGCAGATATTATTGTTTTTGCAGGTGTACATTTTATGGCTGAAACTGCTAAAATTTTAAATCCATCAAAAAAAGTAGTTTTACCCGATTTAAAAGCAGGTTGTTCATTAGCTGACTCTTGCCCACCAAATGAATTTGCAGCGTTTAAAAAAGAACATCCAAATCATTTAGTGGTTTCTTACGTAAACACTTCAGCAGAAATTAAAGCTTTGACTGATATTGTTTGTACATCATCAAACGCAGAAAAAATAATTAATTCTATTCCAAAAGATCAACCAATTATATTTGCTCCAGATAGAAATTTAGGTGCTTGGTTAATTAAAAAAACAGGTCGTGATATGTTACTTTGGGATGGTGCTTGCATGGTTCACGAAGCTTTTTCAATTGATAAAATTTTAAAATTACATGCTGAAAATCCAGATGCTGAAATTATTGCACATCCAGAATCTGAAGCACACTTATTAAAAGTTGCTAAATATGTTGGTTCAACTTCAGGCTTATTAAATTATGTAAAAACAAGTAATGCAAAAACATTTATTGTGGCTACTGAAGTTGGTATTTTACATAAAATGAGGCAAGAATCACCTGATAAAATTTTAATTCCTGCACCAGTTGATGATGACAATTGTAATTGTAGTGAGTGTTTTTATATGAAAATGAATACTATGAAAAAATTGTATTTGTGTTTAAAACATGAATTACCAAAAGTTGAAGTTGACCCTGAATTAAGTAAAAAAGCATTGGTTTCTATTGAACGAATGTTAGAACTTTCTAAATAACTTATCTTTTATATGAACGCTGAAAAAAAAATATACAAAACCGATTTTCTAATTATTGGTTCAGGAATTGCGGGTTTAACTTTTGCTTTAAAAGCAGCGACTCATTTTAAAGATGCTTCAATAACGATAGTTACAAAAAACGAAAAAAACGAAAGCAACACTAAATATGCTCAAGGTGGAATTTCAACCGTTTGGAATAAAACTGTAGATTCATTTGAACAACATATTGAAGACACTTTAATTGCAGGTGATGGAATTTGTGATGAAGAAGTGGTGAAAATGGTTGTTGAATCTGCTCCTGATCGTTTGCAAGAACTTATCAATTGGGGAACTAATTTTGACAAAACAAAAACTGGTGATTATTCTTTAGGAAGAGAAGGTGGACATTCACAAGATAGAATTTTACATCATAAAGATATTACTGGTACTGAAATAGAAAGAGCACTAATTGAACAAGTTAACAAAGCAAAGAACATTACTTTTTTAACATATCATTATGCAATTGACCTAATTACTGAACATCAAGTTAAAAAGAAATTAATTAAAAGAACAGAAAAAATTACATGCTTTGGAGCTTATGTTTTAGATGAGAAAAAAAACAAAGTTAAAACATTTGCTGCTAAAGTAACTATGTTGGCCACCGGAGGAAACGGACAAGTTTACAACACAACAACCAATCCTGTAGTTGCTACAGGGGATGGAATTGCGATGGCATACAGAGCTAAAGCTGAAATTTCAGATGTTGAATTTATTCAATTCCACCCAACAGCATTGTACAATCCTGGCGAATATCCTGCATTTTTAATTTCTGAAGCTGTACGCGGTGAAGGTGCTATTTTAAGAGATTTTCATGGAAAACGGTTTATGAAAAAATACGATAAACGTGAAGAATTAGCCTCACGTGATATTGTTGCGAGAGCCATTGATAATGAGCTTAAAAAAAGTGGTACACCACACGTATACTTAGATTGTACACATTTAGATTATGAAGCTTTTAAAAAACATTTTCCAAATATTACTGAAAAATGTTTAAGCTTAGGAATTGATGTTAGAAAAGATTTTATTCCAGTATCACCAGCGCAACACTACATTTGTGGAGGTGTAAACATTAATAAAAAGTCAAAAACTTCACTTAAAAACTTATACGCTTGTGGTGAAGTAACCAGATCTGGACTTCATGGAGCTAACAGATTGGCTTCTAACTCTCTTTTAGAAGGAATTGTTTTTGCTCACAATGCTTTTGATAATTTAACAAAAAGGTTTCATAAAATTAATATGCCTGTTAATGTTCCTGAATGGAATGATAGTGGTGTTGTAAAGAATATGGAAAAAGTGTTAAT
>Ga0209345_10001436_pt1 | contig 28431 bp, 24 predicted proteins | sample Cruoilmetagenom7_FD_187294 | JGI IMG/M metagenome (GOLD analysis project Ga0209345, IMG submission 187294) | Oil polluted marine microbial communities from Coal Oil Point, Santa Barbara, California, USA - Sample 7 (SPAdes) (version 2) | ecosystem: Environmental > Aquatic > Marine > Oil seeps ...
GACATTCCGGTTACCACTGACAAAGTGAAAGCACTGTTGATCAGCGGCTTTCCAAACTCGCTGTGTTTTGCATACTCGGTGTCGAAGTGGAGCGGATGCGTGTTCATTGTCAGCAAGGTAAACCAGACGTTGTCGGCTTCCGTGATCGTTCGGCCCGGACGATGCTCATAAACATCGCCGACCTTGAAATCCTCGAAATATCTGCCGAGCGTCTCCCGGTATCGGTTGGGTGCGATCTCCTTCGCGCCATACATTCTGGGCTCTCCATTCTTGTGACAGTAACTTTGAGCATGTAGGCTAAATTCATGCGGACATATTGTCCATACAAAAAAATGGGGTGCACCATGCCCGATAATCAACAGCGCACTTCCCCCCGCTACCTTGCCCTGGCGGGTCGACTAAGCCGCGATATAGAGACCGGCTGCTATCCTGTGGGTTCGCTGCTTCCGACCGAGCGGGAGATCTGCGACGTGCATGCGTGCAGTCGCCACACGGCGCGCGCGGCACTGAGTATTCTGGTTGATCGCGGCCTCATTGCACGCCGCCAGGGCTCAGGCTCGGTGGTGATGGCAACACGGCCTTCCGGCCGCTATATCCAAATAGTTGAAAGCCTGAACGAACTGATCCGATACTCCGCGAATGCACGTCTCGACGTGATCGACCGGTGCGATACCGCCACCGATCCCACAATTAATAGTGAGCATGGCATTCCCGAGGGCACATCCTGGATCAGGCTGGAAGGCTTGCGCCGCACGATTGATGATCCACGCCCGCTATGCTGGACGGTCATCAATCTCATGGCTCGGTTCCGGCCAATCATTGAGGAGATCGGCAAGCGCCCGGTGCCCGTATATACGTTGATCGAAGAACGCTTTGGCGAGCGGATCATGGAAGTCGTGCAAACCGTTGACGCCGTCCCAATTGCCCCCAGGATTGCGCAACTACTGGATTGTTGTCCGGGCTCGCCGGCACTAAAAACAACGCGTCGCTACATCGGGCAGAACCATCAAGTTCTGATGATCGCCGACAGCATCCACCCCGGCGGGCGAACACAGTTTGCGACCACGCTGCGGCGCAAGTTCGAGGTGGACTAAGGAACCAGAGCCTGCTCGGTTTGGATTGAAGCACTTTAGCTTCGGCTTAAAGCGTGAATAAATATCAAAAACAAATGCGTAGAGAACGCACAAAGAATTTCATCTAATGCTATCAAAGGTGTGCTCTCGAATTACATCGAAACACTCTACCCGCAAAAGTCGATCTCCGTGCCAATGCCGCGGTGCAAAGCATTATTGTAAACCAGCCAGGCGGCAATCAGATCCTGGAATGGCACGCCGACCATGCCGTAGACCGTAAGGTCGTTCGCGCTCTCACGACCAGCCTCCGTTCCTGCCAGCACGTCACCAATCTCTGCATTGATTGCCTCACGGCCTAGGCCTGCGCCTCCGATTGCGCCCATCTCGATCTGCAAATCGGCATCATCTGCAAAGAAGCGAGCGTCCAGCAGTAACTCGGCCGCGATCTCACATTCGTTCGGCCCGTCAGGTCCTAGTGTTGTAATGTGAGTACCGGGGGAAACGTCACCACGAAACAGAAATGGCTCCCGCGCCCATGTCGCTGTGATGACGATGTCGGCTTGCGACGCGGCAGCCTTGGCGCTACGGCAGACGACCGCGTCAATTCCGAGGCGAGCGCTTTCCCGATTGGCGACCTTCTGTGCATGCTCGGGGACGGTATCGTATAAATACACTTGCTTAATGGGCCGTATCTTGGTCATCCAGTTGAGCTGGGCGAGTCCTTGAACGCCGCATCCTATAATGGCAACCGAAGCTGCATCGCCACGTGCAAGAACATCCGCTCCGACCGCCCCCGCTGCTGCCGTTCGTGCCGCGGTAATAGAACCTGAATCCAAAACCGCCAGAACTCGACCGTCCTCTAGGCTGTGTAACAGCACCAGCCCCTTGATCGCAGGTGGATGCTCAGGAAACTTTGCGTTTGCCTTCACGGTGTAGGCTGGAATACCAGGCACCAAGCCGGGCGCCAGGACCATACCGCCCGCTGCCACTGCCGATATCGATTGCGGCAACGCGAACGGGTAGCGCTTGCCTCGGATAGCAGGATCCGCTGTCGCCAGAGCAGCAAACCCTTCCTTCAGACGTTTGAGTAGGACGTCATGATCCATAAGGGATTCAACGTCTTGGCGTGTCAGAAGAAGTGTCGAAGACATGGCTGGAATTCCGAATTGGAACTTCTAGATATAGCGTAGCAAGGTTGCCCTCAGTTAGTCCGAGGCGGCTGAAGCGATACTGCGCATCAGAAGCAACGATGCGCATCATTTGAATGGCAAAATACGCTTGCCCGCGTTGATCCGTGTCAATGCCGACGATCGCTCGGCACGCTTACCTTATAGGAGAGCGACCTGGGAGAGTCACATGGAATGGCCAACAATACCAAAACCAAGATCAGCGCTTGGGCCGGCATGGAATCTTACTGATTACGATGCGCAATGTAGTACCTTTAGTTGGGATGCGGTGCGCAGCGAGCTAGCTGGCGTCGGTGGATCGATTAACATTGCCGATGTCAGTGTTGAAAGGCAGCTCAGACGCGGCCTCGGTGACAAACCCGCATTGATCTGGCTTGCCAAAGACAAGAGCCGCCATCTCATCACGTATGGCGACCTGTCGCGGACGTCGAGCCGGTTTGCAAGTGCGCTCGAAGGCTTAGGGATTGGGCATGGCGACGTCGTATTCAGTTTGCTCGGCCGGGTTCCGGAACTTTACGCAACAGCGCTCGGCACCTGGAAGCGCGGTGCAATTTTTTGCCCGCTGTTCTCGGCCTTCGGCCCCGAACCGGTCTGCGCTCGGATGGAAATAGCAAATGCAAAGGTTCTGGTAACAACTGAGCGACTCTACCGCCGCAAGGTGGCGCCCATACGCGACCGGCTCCTCTCTTTGGAGCACGTTATTCTGGTTGGCGGTGGGGAGGGCGGGCATGACTTTGATGCGCTAATTGCTGAGGGAGACGAAACGTATCCGCCAGTCGCGAGTAACCCTCAGGATCTCGCCACGCTGCATTTTACTTCCGGAACCACCGGCAAGCCAAAAGGCGCAATGCACGTCCACGAAGCAGTCCTCATGCATCAGGTCACAGCCCGTTTCGCTTTGGATTTGCGGGAAGATGATGTCTTTTGGTGTACGGCCGATCCCGGCTGGGTGACAGGCACATCCTATGGGATTATTGCCCCACTCACGATCGGCTGCACGATGCTTTCCGACGAGCAGGATTTCGACGCCGAGCGCTGGTATGCGGTGCTCGCAGATCAGAAGGTTACAGTTTGGTACACGGCGCCGACCGCAATCCGAATGCTCATGAAAGCCGGCGACGAGGTTGCCCAAAACTACGATCTTTCAAACCTGCGCTTTATCGCGAGCGTCGGAGAGCCGTTGAACCCTGAAGCCGTTGTCTGGGGTCAGGATGTCCTCGGTCTCCCGATTCATGACAATTGGTGGCAGACCGAAACCGGCGGGATCATTATTTCCAACTACGCAGGTATGGCCATCAAACCAGGCTCCATGGGCCGTCCTATTCCGGGCGTTGAGGCCGGTATCGTTAGACCTAAAGGTGAAGGCCTGGAGGTCATTGACGAACCTAATGTTGAGGGCGAATTGGCGCTCAAACTAGACTGGCCCTCCATGTTCCGGGGGTATCTGCACGAGCAAGACCGCTATCGCAAATGCTTCGTTGGCGACTGGTATCTGACCGGTGATCTCGCGCGTCGCGATGTGGATGGATATTTCTGGTTCGTTGGTCGTACCGACGACATCATTAAGAGTGCCGGTCACCTGATCGGGCCCTTCGAGGTGGAAAGCGCCCTGATTGAGCATCCCGCCGTCGCAGAGGCAGGTGTCATCGGCATTCCCGATCCGGTCGCCATGGAGGTCGTCAAAGCAATCGTCGCGCTCCATCCTGGCTACGAGCCAAGCGAGGAACTGCGCCGGCAATTGATGGCACATGCACGCAAACGCCTCGGCCCGGCTGTGGCGCCGCGTCAAATCGAGTTCCGTGACGATCTGCCAAAGACCCGCTCAGGTAAAATTATGCGTCGGCTCCTGAAGGCGCGCGAACTGGGGCTGCCGGAAGGAGACCTCTCCATGCTCGAAGGAGCCGACAAATGAAAACCTCCTATGATGGTGTTGATTTGAGGCGTGAACATCTTCTGGAATTGGCCCGGCAGATGATTCTGATCCGCTGCTTCGAAGAAAAATGTGCTGAACTCTATAGCGTTGAGAAGATCCGTGGGTTTCTGCATCTCTATATCGGTGAAGAAGCCAATGCAGTAGGTGTGATGCAGGCATTGGAAGCTGAAGATGCCATCGTCGCGACCTATCGCGAACACGGTCATGCACTTGCCCGCGGACTGCCGCCAACCGAAGTGATGGCGGAAATGTACGGCAAGGCTGCCGGCTCCAGCCGTGGCCGCGGTGGGTCAATGCATATTTGCGATGCGGCCTATCGCTTCTATGGCGGTTTTGCAATTGTCGGGGGTGGGCTTCCGCTTGCCGTCGGTCTGGCACTTGCCGACAAGATGCTATCGCGAAAACGACTGACATGCTGCTTTTTCGGCGAAGGTGCGGCGGCTGAGGGTGAATTTCATGAATCCCTCAATCTTGCCGCGTTATGGAAGCTACCGGTTCTGTTCGTATGCGAGAACAACGGCTACGCAATGGGGACAGCGCTGGAGCGTTCAGAAGCTGTGACAGACATTTATCTGCATGCCGAGAGCTTGGGCGTTCCAGCCCAAACTGTTGATGGAATGGACGTTCTGGCAGTTGAAGAAGCTACTCGCCTTGCCGCCGCTAAAGTGCGCGCCGGCCAAGGGCCACAGTTTCTGGAAAATCGGACTTATCGCTTCCGCGCGCATTCAATGTTTGATGCTGAACTCTACCGTGACAAAGCTGAAGTGGAGGAATGGAAACGCCGGGGTCCGCTTGTTCAGTTCAAAGCATGGACGGTTGATCGTGGAATTCTTACCGAAGCGGATTTCAATTCGTTGGAGGGTGAGGTTGAGCATATCGTGGCCGAGGCCGTAAGATTTGCCGAAGCCGCACCATTAGAGCCTGTCGCAGATCTGGCCAAGGATGTCATGACGCCGGGCGCATCCGAAACGGAGGCCAGATCATGACGGAGATCCGCACAATAAGCTACCGCGAAGCCATTCGCGAAGCGCTTCGCGAGGCCCTACTCAGCGACCCGCGCGTGTTTCTCATGGGTGAGGACGTGGGCCGATATGGCGGTGCTTTTGCCTGCTCAAAAGGGTTGATCGACGAATTCGGAGAAGAACGAATCCGCGACACGCCACTGGCCGAATCCGGCTTCACGGGTGCGGGCATCGGGGCAGCGCTCGGCGGTATGCGCCCGATCGTGGAAGTCATGACAGTCAATTTCAGCCTTTTGTGCATTGACCAGATCGTCAACAACGCTGCCACTCTACGGCACATGTCAGGCGGCCAGTTCTCCGTTCCATTGGTTATCAGGATGGCTACGGGGGCTGGCCATCAGCTCGCTGCGCAGCACTCGCACAGCCTGGAAAACTGGTATGCGCACGTGCCGGGTCTGCGCGTCGTCGCACCGGCCACCGTCGCAGATGCCCGAGGGATGTTGCGTAAAGCCCTTGACGATCCAGATCCAGTGATAATGTTCGAACATACTGCTCTCTATAATGCCGTCGGCGATCTTCCCACCACCAGCGATCTCACGGTTGACATCAACCACGCAAAGGTCCGGCGGGGTGGCCGCGACGCGAGCATCATCACCTACGGTGGCAGCCTGCCCAAAGCACTTGAAGCTGCAAATAAATTGAGCGGAGAAGGCATCTCCTGTGAGGTTATTGACCTCAGATCTTTGCGGCCGCTTGATATGGAGACTGTTCTGGCATCGGTTGCACGCACGCACCGCGCCGTCATCGTTGACGAGGGATGGCGAACCGGCAGTCTCGCCGCTGAGATTAGCGCGCAGATTGCGGAGCGCGCGCTCTATGATCTCGATGCTCCGGTCGAACGTGTATGCAGCGCCGAAGTGCCAATCCCCTATGCACGTCATCTTGAGCTCGCAGCTCTTCCGAGCGTCGACGGCATTGCAGCAGCTGTGAAGAAGGCGTTACGGCAATGAGCGAATTCCGCATGCCGGCACTCGGCGCTGACATGGAAGATGGCACGCTTGTCGAGTGGCTGAGGGCACCTGGCGACACCATTCATCGCGGCGATATCATAGCCGTTGTTGAGACCGTTAAAGGTGCCATTGAGATCGAATGCTTTGAAAATGGCATACTTGATAAAATTGTCGTTTCGCCGGGTGCAACCGTAGCCGTGGGCGACGTATTAGCCCAGATCAAGGAGGAGGGGCGCACTGACGTCGTAGCACCCGAACCTCGTACCAAGCCGATTTCTGAATCGCCAGATCGTGCGGTTTCAATCCTATCACCATCCATCGCGGCCCCATCACTACCCATCGCGGCAATGAGCCTTCCGCCTCGGCGTATTTCACCTGCGGCCCGCAAACGCGCCCAGCAGCTCGGCCTCGACATTGAAACTGTCCAGGTCGGACCCGGCGGCGTCATCGGTCTAGCCGAAGTGGCGGCAGCCCAGCATCTGCCACAGCCCTCTACGGCGGAAACGCCTCAGCCGGTCAAGCGCGGGTTCCAACCAGATGGTATGCGGCGGGCAATTGGTGCCGCAATGGCGCGCTCAAAACGCGAAATACCACATTACTATGTTTCAAGCACGCTCGACTTAAGCCTGTTCACGGCTTGGTTGGAAGACGCAAACACCAAGCGCAGCACGCAGGACCGGCTGCTCTATGCAGCTCCACTGATAAAAGCGGTCGCGGTCGCACTCAGGTCCGAGCCAGCACTCAATGGAGTGTACGTGAAGGATAACTACCAACCGAGCAAGAATGTGCATGTTGGTGTCGCCACGGCACTGAGGGGCGGCGGGCTCATCGCCCCCGCCATCCATGATGCCGACACTTTGACACCGGATGAAGCGATGGCGCGGCTTCGAGAACTCATTCCCCGGGTACGTGCGGGCCGGATCCGCGGTTCGGAAATGACCGATCCAACGATTACACTATCAATCCTTGGTGAAGGCACCGCCGATAGTCTGCATCCGGTTATTTATCCGCCGCAGGTCGCGATCATTGGCTGCGGAGCTATGCGCGAGCGCCCATGGGTCGTCGACGGCGCGATCACGGTTCGCCGTGTGATGACCGTTACGGTCGCCGGTGATCACCGCGTTAGCGACGGCCGTTCCGCCGCGCGTTTTCTCAACCGCCTAGATAAGATCCTGCAGGAGCCGCAACAGCTATGACCAACGATGAGCTCAAAGAACTGGTCAGGAAGACGCTTTTTGACGTTGCGCCGGATCTGGAGGGAGAAGAGATCATCTCTGATGAGACCTTTGCCGACCAATTCGACATCGATTCAATGGATTTCCTCAATTTTGTGATCGGCCTGCACAAGGCTACAGGCGTTGAGATTCCGGAAAAAGACTATGCACAGGTTGCCACATTGAAAACGTGCGTGGCTTACTTGGAAAGCCGCATGAAGCCGTAATTTCGGTAAACCCCTCTAATCAATTCCACAAGATTTGCTGTTCAACGCTTTGCCCAAAGCCCCGATGCCCAAAACCCAGGCACCCACGATAATGACGCTTCAAACAGGTTTTCGGGCGACCATACAAGCCCACGTAATATGCCCGCCTGCCAACGCGGCTCGCCAGCGCGAAATGCTGGCTGAGATACCGGCAACAGCCTTTTCATCAAGAGCCGCATTCGGTATCAAAAGCATTTCAGCCAGCTTGTCGTAGTGCATACGTATGTCGTCTAGTCGCTCCTCTTCATGGACGAGTTCGAACCCGGCAGAGCGAGCCATATCCTGGTAGTCAAGAGCAGTCGCGCCAGCCGCTGCGCCGAGCCTTGAGAAAGCATCTTCCACCATAGCAATATCAGCGTTTTGCGCAGTGATTATATCGGAAAAGCCAAACAGGCCGCCCGGGCGCAGAACCCTATACACCTCAGCAAATACTTGCGGCCGGTTTGATGAATGGATCAGCGATTCCTGACAAATCACTCTGTCCCAACGGTCTGCTGCACTGTCAATCGCATGGAAATCTCCGAGGGTGACGGTAATCAGTCCATCGAGCCCCGCATCGGCATTGGCGCCACGTGCATGCTCGACACAAGCCTGGGAAATATCGATGCCTGACACCTGACACCCCATGCGAGCGAGTGTTCGCAGTGTGCCACCAAAACCGCAGGCAATGTCGAGAACCCGCATCCCCGAGTGTATGTCCAATCTCTCCAGCAGATAGCCTGTCATCGCGGTCGAAGCTTGCGCGATCGTTTCGCTCCCTGTTTCATAGAGACCGATATGGATATCCGAGCCACCCCAGCAGATTTCATAGAACTTAGATATGGCCGAGTTGTCGTAGTATGCCGCTGTCGCTGCCGTCTTGGACGCAACGCTTGCCATGATAAAGTGCTTTCCAAAAAATCATTAATTGATCGCCCAGAATTCCCAGAAATGGTTGGAGCAGTCTGGAGTGTATGTCGATACATCCTGATTTTTCTATTGTTGCCCCTTTTCCGCTGTGAGTAGATTAGCGTATCCGATTGTCGCATGCGCCGCCAAGGGGTGAAAAATGAAAGACGCAGAAAATAGATCTGAGACAAATACTTCATCAATGCAAATGCTACATCACGCATGGCAACGATTTAATGAAACTCTGCATGCACGACCTTTTGGCATCGCGCGCGATCCAGAAAACCGTACGGCGCTACCATCAACAAAACAATTTATCATAGAACTTTGTAGAGATGTCGGCATCACCGTCAACGGTGATCAGCCTTGGGATTTAAGAGTTCATAACGAGCGGTTTTATGCGCGCGTCATTGCAGATGGCTCTCTGGGGCTGGGTGAATCTTATATGCTTGGCTGGTGGGACTGCGATGATCTCTATGGCTTCTTTGAGCGCCTATTGTCTTCCAAGCGCCTAGATGGGCGCAGACACGTCGGCTGGCGGACCGCGATCGCCTATCTGCAGGCAAAGCTATTGAATGTCCAAAGTAAGACACAGTCGCGTGAGCTGGCCGATACGCATTACAATATCAGTAACGAATTGTTCGAGCATATGCTGGGCCCATCCATGGCCTACTCATGTGCGGTATGGAATAATGCCAACAATCTCGATGATGCCCAAACAGCCAAGTTTGACCTGATTTGCAGAAAGCTCCACCTGACGCCGGGTGAACGCCTTTTGGACATCGGTTGCGGATGGGGCGGTTTGGAAAAATTTGCAGCAGAAAACTATGGTGTCGAGGTTGTCGGTTTGACGGTCGCAGAACAACAGGCTGCATATGCTAGGGAGGATTGTGCTGGATTGCCCGTGCAGATTGCCTGCTGCGACTATAGAGAATTCGATCACCGCTCTTATGGCGGACCATTCGACAAGATTGTTTCAGTCGGAATGATTGAGCATGTCGGCTATCGCAACTATCGTAAAATGTTTGAAATAGCGACGAGCGCACTCCGAAGTCGAGGGCTGTTTCTATTGCACACCATCGGCAGCAGCGTTTCGCTCACCGCCGGTGATGCGTGGCTCTCAAAATACATCTTTCCCGGAGGCGTTCTCCCTTCGATGCAACAATTGAGCGATGCCGCTGAAGGCTTGGTTGTGCTTCATGATGCCCAAAACATTGGCGTGAACTATACAAAAACGCTACTGAGCTGGCATAGAAATTTCGAAGCCTTCTGGGCCTCCCAGGATTGGACGTCTGAGCGCCCCTCAATAAGAGGTTCTAACGACACATTTTATCGAATGTGGCGCTATTATCTTTTGCTCTGTGCAGCAGACTTCAAGGTCGGTGACAGTCAGGTCTGGCAACTCGTGTATGCAAAAGATCACCTGCCGTCAGGCTATGAATGCGTGCGCTAAAGGGTCGAATCGTAGCTTTGTTCAGGCTTGATCTAGAGCCCCATCTTGAGCTAACGCCCATCTTGACCCCAGTATCCAGTGTTGAGCTAGTGCCCAGTCTTGACACAACGCAAGGTAGACGAGCCAAACGCACCTATGCTTGATTCAGACAAGCGTTTTAAATTTGCTATGGTTTGGGGCACATGAGATGGAGCAATCCGACATATCTCGACGAGTTGTCATAGTCGGCGCCGCAGGCCGGGATTTTCATAATTTCAATGTTGTGTATCGGGATGACCCGACCAGCGATGTCGTTGCCTTCACTGCTGCTCAGATCCCTGGAATTTCCGGGCGCCGTTACCCTCCCTCACTGGCCGGGCCGCGCTACCCTCAGGGCATTCCAATCCTGCCCGAGGACGATCTTGCCGATCTCATAGAGAAGCATCGCGTAGACGAGGTTGTGTTTGCCTATAGCGACGTCGAGCATTCCTTCGTCATGCACAAAGCCTCGATGGTTTTGGCAGCAGGTGCAGATTTCACTTTATTGGGCCCCAAAAGTACGATGCTCACATCGCGGGTGCCTATCATTGCTGTATGCGCTGTTCGGACCGGAGTGGGCAAATCCCAGACAACCCGCTGGCTATCTCATCTCATAAAGAACCAAGGTCTCAATCCTATCGTCATCCGTCATCCCATGCCCTATGGAAATCTCGATATGCAGGCGGTGCAGCGGTTCGCCACGATGAAAGATCTCGACGATGCGGCATGCACGATAGAGGAACGCGAGGAATATGAGCCGCACATCGCGGCTGGCAGCATCGTTTATGCTGGTGTCGACTACGCCAAGATACTTGAGCGCGCAGAGGGTGAGGCGGATGTGATTTTATGGGATGGCGGCAACAATGATTTCTCGTTCCTGCGGCCTGATCTCCATATCGTTCTAGTTGACCCGTTGCGTCCTGGCCATGAGACGACCCATCATCCGGGTGAAGCCGTTCTGCGGATGGCCGATATCGTCGTCGTCGCCAAAACCAATTCGGCAGCCGATGCCGACATAGAGGCTGTGATAAACACGGCCTCAGCAATTGCACCGAATGCATCAATCGTGCGAGCTGCCTCCGAGATCCGGCTCGAAGACCCGGCAAAAGTGACGGGTAAAAGTGTTATCGTCATTGATGACGGACCAACGATAACGCATGGCGGAATGCCTTACGGAGCCGGATACATCGCAGCAATCCAGGCTGGTGCGAGCGAAATTGTAGATCCCAGGTCGTCGGCCGTCGCCGGCATGATCGACATTTATGAGAAGTACAAACATATCGGAAAAGTCCTGCCGGCAATGGGCTATTCGCAAGTCGAACTTGCTGATCTCGCCGCAACGGTAAATGCTTCGTCGGCCGAAGTGTTGGTTGTTGGAACGCCAACCGATCTCGATAAATTGATGAAGCTGGAAAAGCCGGTCGTGCGTGCCTATTATGACTTCAAAGAAGTTGGCGAGCCCCGGCTAAGCGATCTCATACGTGCCTTTCTTACAAAGCGAGGTTTTACCTCACGGTGAAAGTAAAGCTTACCTCGGAGAAAGCCTCAGCCGAGGTGTCTCTGCGATTATGGGCACGAGGCCGTGTGAAAACCGGGCAGCATACTATGATTTTTCACCGGGCTTTTTGCTTTGTTCGTCCAGTCTCTGCTGAAAGCCCTCCCCATCGCCATAGTCCACAAACTCCGTGTAGTTCCCGTGCGCCCCGATTATGCGCCGCGCATGCTTGATCGGACACCAGTACTGCTCGGTGCGGCCCGCAATTTCGCGCGTGTAGCCGATTAATCCGGTCGCGTAGGAACAATAGGCGCAGTTCAATTTCTGCAAGGCATTGAGATAGGCGAGATGATGTCGATCAAATATCATGAAATCGGCACGTCGAACCTTGGCGATGCCGTAAACGGGGAAGCAAATTGCTTGGTATGCCGTGACAAATAAGTCGAGTATGACAAGTGGAATTATCAAGCTGTAAATCACAGGCGCGGTAAGCAGGGTGAGTGGTCGAGCTCGCAGAACATATCGCGTGAGACCAATTCGAAGTGCCTTATGACGGCGTAGGATCTCCTCTTCAAAAACCACTTTCCCTCGTTCCAACCCAAACCGGAGTTCCGCTCGTCTCTTCGCGAATTCGGATTCCAGTTGTCCTTCGAGATCCCTTATTTGCTCGATGAGCACCATCACTTGCGATTTCATTATGACCCCTGTTTCAATCTGCGCGATACCGCTGACATTGCGATACGGCATGTGGTATCCGCGCGCCTACTGTGAGCCCGGCACTGTAGCAAAGTCTCCACACTACCTCTTTTTTAACACACGTAAATCATGCGCATCAGGCAGTTCCCGGGGGTCCTGATCCTCGCCAAAAATCATATGCTTGAGAACCTTCTGTGTCCCCGTTACCGGTAGTGCATCAACAAACACAACCCATCCCGGCGACTTGTAGTAAGTCAATTGCGCGTTGCAGTGCTTAAACAGCTCTCGGGCCAGTTCAGCGCCTTTCGTCTTTGCGCCATTGGCAGTCACGACACAGGCCATAACCTCTTCGTCCCGCATTTCATCGACAATCGGAATAACCGCTACTTGGCCAACGCTCTCGTGCGCCTGCAAACAGGCTTCCACTTCGGCGGCTGCGATATTCTCGCCCGACCGCCGGATGATGTTCTTCTTCCGATCAACGAAGTAGATCATACCGGACTTATCCTGGGCCACCGTATCTCCGGTGTGGAACCATCCACCTCGCCAAGCCTCCTCCGTTTCCTCGGACTTATTGAGGTAACCAGAAAAAAATCCTTTGCGCGGTGTCGCACTGGAATACCGGATGACCATCTCACCTGGTTCGCCTGTAAGCACGTCTCCATCGTCACCGTCAACCACGCGAACTTCGAGACCATCGACTGGCCGCCCCATGGCGCGGGTATCTATCTGTCGCGGCTCGCGGCAGTTTGCGAGAATGCGGCACATCTCGGTCATCCCCCACACCTCTACAAGTGGAAACCCAAACCGGTTCTCGAATGCCGCATGCAACGAAGGTTCGACACCCGCACCCAACCCCCAGCGAAGCTTGTGTTGACGGTCCTGCTCTCTCGCTGGCTCATTGATCAGAACAGGGATCACAACGCCCAGGTAGTGCATGCCTGTGGCTTCCGTTTGGCGGATCTCGGACCACCATCGCGAGCGGCTGAAACGCTCCGGGGCAATCATGCAATTTCCGGAGACCAACATCCCATAGAATAGGATAATGCCAGTATTAATATGGAATAGCGGCAGCGGGCTGTAGACTCGTTCGCAGCCTTCATCAAGGCTTAGCAAGCCCCCCCGACTGGCATACCAAACCCCCATCATCAACTCATACTCGTGCCCCAAAATGCAGCCCTTGGGGCGCCCGGTCGTACCGGATGTGTAAAGCAAGCTGGCCTCTGTTTGAGGTCGCACATCATCATTTGCCGGCGGTGGCCGAGCCGCGTCAGGCAGCGGAATTTCCCCCGTCCCCTGTTCATCAAAGATCACCAGCGGTACCTTTCGCCTGCTTTCCGCGCCGCTTTTTGCAATACCCTCTTTTACATTGGCCGCGTGGGAAGCAACGGTTATTATCAGATCCGCATTAGAATCATCCAGCAGGTAGGCAATCTCTCCGGGGCGGTAATCAGGATTGATCGGCACCCACGAAACGCCAAGCGTATTGAAGGCAATCTTCAGCAATAATACCGAGGGTCTGTTTTCAAGCAGCACGGCAATGCGGTGGCCATGCCCGTAGCCCGCACGCCGTAAGCTGGCAACGTAGTCCGCCACCATCTGTCCGGCATCTCCAAAGGTAATCGTAACGCCATCGGGATAGTAGGCGCGTTTAGGATCTCGTGGCACGATGAGAAATGGGTTGGCGCCATAACGTCCAACAGCCTCTTCGAACACCTCACCAATCGTGCGGCCATCGGTTTCAATCAGGGAACGGTCGCCGACCCTTATAGTGAGCTCATTATCATTTTCGATCACAGGCCCGCTATTCGTTTCGGTCATAGGAAACCTCTCTTCTCGCATTAATCAGCACAAGTGCAAATGCCAGTGGCACCGTAGCCGCCGCTCTTATCAAGTCAGACAATCTCGCGCCGACAGCCTGAATAGCCACGTGTATGCGGAGGTTCGCCTCAGGATTATTGCTCGCAAAATACCATTACAGGCATGACATCATATCTGGCATGGATTCAGACATGGTTGAAGGTAAACAAAAAACGGTTGCCGTCACGCTCGAAAATGCCGTTATAGTGCCTCCCAATGATACTCTCCCAAAACCCTAATTCGTCTTACCGGAAGGAGACACTAAAATGACTGAGCGCCGCGCATGTATCGTAGGCTGGGCCCACTCCCAGTTCGGAAAATCAGAAGACCCTGACACCGAAGCCCTGATGGCGCGTGTTTCAAGCGAAGCCATGTCTCACGCAGGCGTCGACGCGGAAGCCGTTGACGGCATTTATGTTGGCGTGATGAATAACGGCTTTTCTAAGCAGGATTTCCAGGCGTCTCTCGTAGCTTTGGGCGACGAAAAATTGGGCCACACACCGGCCACACGACTTGAAAATGCCTGTGCGACAGGATCCGCAGCACTCTACTCGGCAATGGATTTCATCGAGGCCGGCCGTGGCAACGTGGCGCTCGTGGTTGGTGCCGAAAAAATGACTGGGGTCTCCACAGCCGCAACCGGAGACATATTGCTTGGCGCCAGCTACCACAAAGAGGAAGCCGACACTGACGGTGGTTTCGCTGGCATATTCGGGCGCCTCACTCAGACGTATTTTCAACGCTATGGTGACCGCTCCGAAGAGCTGGCCCACATCGCTGCCAAGAACCATAAAAACGGCTTGGCTAATCCTTATGCACATATGCGCAAGGATTTCGATTTCCATTTCTGCAACACGCTATCAGACAAAAACCCATTGGTAGCAGGCCCGTTGCGGCGCACCGATTGCTCTTTGATCTCCGATGGCGCCGCCGCCATCGTGGTGGCGGATGAGGAGACCGCCCGCACGCTGGAGCGTGCAATTGGGTTCCGTGCCCGCCGGCATGTCAACGATTTCCTGCCACTCAGCCGTCGCGACCCGATAGCCTTTGAAGGCCCGCGCCGGGCTTGGAGCAAGGCTCTCGAAGATTCTGGCTTGACTCTTGATGATCTTTCGTTGGTTGAAACGCACGATTGCTTCACTATCGCCGAGTTGATCGAATACGAAGCCATGGGTCTAGCAGCGCCCGGTGAAGGCTATCGCGTTGTTCGCGAAGGTACGGTTGAGCGAGGCGGCCGGCTGCCGGTCAATCTCTCTGGCGGCCTGAAGTCTAAAGGCCACCCCATCGGCGCCACTGGCGTATCGATGCATGTGATGGCGGCCATGCAACTTGCCGGTGAGGCGCCAGAAGGTATGCAGCTCGAAAATGCCAATATTGCAGGTGTGTTTAACATGGGCGGCACGGCAGTTGCGAACTATTGTTCAATCCTGGAACGATTGAAATAGGCATCGGCTAAAAGGTGAATTACGGCCAACAGTAATGCGAGAAAAAGAAAGCCCACCACAATGAATAGGCCGACGTCTCCTCAGGCAACTCTAGCGCCGAAGGGGGGCGTCGTCCCGTGTACGCGCCGGGTTATGAACCTCTCCCACGTCCTTACACAGGCCGCCCGGCGCTTTCCCGATCAGGTCGGTTTTGTCTGGGGCGATCAAACATGGACGTGGGCGGAGCTTGATACCCGCGTTGATGCCATGGTGGTCGAGCTACGCAAGCGCGGCGTGGAAAAGGGCGATCGTGTTTTGGTGCAGTCAAAAAACTGCAACCAGATGTTTGAATCGATGTTCGTCTGCTTCCGTCTGGGCGCGGTCTGGGTGCCAACGAATTTCCGCCAAAGCCCGGATGAAGTTGCCTATCTGGCCGAAGCCAGCGGTGCATCATTCATGATCTGCCAATCAGACTTCCCCGATCACGCCGCAGCCGCAAAAGCCGCCAGCAGAAGTCTGGATCAGATTATTTTCATTGCCTCGCGTCAGGATGCGGCGCCGTCTGGTGACGGCAGTAATGACTACGACACAATCATCGCGCGCGTGGGCAGCCAGCCGGACCAAGCAGCATGCCAACGCTCTAAAGTCGAGCCAGAGGATGTTGAGTATGATGATCCGTGCTGGTTTTTCTTCACCTCTGGCACCACGGGACGCCCAAAAGCCGCCGTCCTCACTCACGGCCAGATGGGCTTTGTAATCACCAACCACCTGTGTGATCTGATGCCGGCCACCACTCAACAAGATGCTTCTCTTGTCGTCGCTCCGCTCTCGCATGGCGCAGGTATCCACCAACTCGCGCAAATGGCGCGTGCCACCAAAACCATCCTCCTTGATGCGGAGCGCTTTGACCCAACGGAAGCCTGGAAGCTTATAGAGCACTGGCGCGTGACGAACATGTTCACTGTGCCGACGATCCTTAAAATGCTCACCGAGCATCCTTCGGTCGACAACTATGATCACACATCCTTGCGATATGTCATCTACGCTGGCGCGCCGATGTATCGTGAGGATCAAAAGTACGCTCTGGCCAAGCTTGGTTCCGTATTAGTGCAATATTTCGGCCTTGGCGAAGTGACTGGAAACATTACCGTTCTGCCACCCGCCCTGCACGATGCAGAAGATGGACCTGATGTGAAATTAGGCACCTGCGGCATCGAACGAACCGGTATGCAGGTCTCCATTCAGAGCGAGAAAGGCCAAACCTTGGCCCCCAACGAGACCGGCGAGATCTGCGTCTGCGGCCCGGCAGTGTTCGCTGGTTATTACAATAACCCTGAAGCTAACGCGGGAGCATTCCGTAACGGCTGGTTTCGCACGGGCGACCTCGGCCATCAGGACGAACAAGGCTTCCTCTATATCACCGGCCGCTCATCGGACATGTATATCTCCGGCGGCTCAAACGTCTACCCGCGCGAAATCGAAGAGAAGATCCTTCAGCACCCAGCCGTTAAAGAGGTGGCCATCGTTGGTGTGCCGGATCCGCTCTGGGGCGAAATCGGTGTGGCGGTGGTCGTGCTGCGCGATGGTCACCAGATTGAAGGAGTTGACCTTCTCGCTGAACTCAGCGGTAAGGTGCCACGATATAAATTACCGCGACAGGTATTCTTCTGGGAGGAGCTGCCCAAATCGGCTTATGGCAAAATCACCAAGAAGCTAATCCGCACAGAACTCGAAGACCGCGGTCTCCTTACGCCGTAGAGCATGCCTTGCCGCAGCTTTTTGAAAAGCCCGCCCCGGAAAATAATGAGAGATAGTTCCAGATGCCATCCATTGTCGTGAATTCCAGTATCTTCGGTGAAATGTTCGGCAGCGATCAAATGCGGTCGATCTTTTCCGATGCCGCTTTAATCCAACGCTATCTTGATGTGGAGGTCGCCCTGGCACGCGCACAGGCAAAACTCGGCATCATCCCGGATAAAGCCGCCGAGGCTATAGCACGAGTGGCAACCGTTGACCGGGTGAATATGAGGACGCTCGCTGAACGCACGCAAATTGTCGGCTACCCGATTTTGCCACTGATCGAGCAGCTCTCGGTATGGGCCGAAGATGGATTGGGGCAATATTCACACTGGGGGGCTACAACCCAGGACATCATGGATACTGCCGATGTGCTCCAGATCCGCGATGCCTTAAACTTGGTTGAAGAAGACCTTGACGCAATAGGAAATGCGTTGGCCAAGTTTGCCGCTGAGCATGCTTCGACACCGATGGCTGGCCGCTCGCACCTCCAGCACGCGTTGCCAATCAGCTTCGGCTACAAGTGCGCCACTTGGCTGTCGGCAATCGATCGCCATCGCGCTCGCCTGAAGGACGTGCGCCAGCGCGTCGAGGTGGTTCAATTTTCAGGCGCCGCTGGCACCCTGGCATCACTCGGCAAAAATGGCTTGCCAACCCAGCAAGCGCTTGCCGCAGAACTCGGCCTTGGTGTACCAGACATCACTTGGCACACCATTCGCGATAACTTCGCCGAGGTAACCGGGCTTCTGGCACTGCTCACCGGCACCATTGGAAAGATCGGCTATGACATCATGCTAATGATGCAAACCGAGATCGGCGAAGTGCTGGAGCCGTTCGTAGAAGGCCGTGGTGCCAGCTCCACCATGCCGCAAAAGCGTAATCCTATTTCATCGGAAATGATGCTGGCCTCAGCCAAAATCGTCCGCGAGCAGCATTCAGCCATGCTTGATGCAATGGTGCAGGATCATGAACGCGCGACCGGCCAATGGCATGTCGAATGGCAGGCCCTGCCCACAGCATTCATCATCGCATCCGGGGGGCTATCTGCCGCACGCGAAGTTCTTGAAGGCCTGGAGGTGCGCCCAGATGCAATGGCCAATGTGCTTGACACAACGAAGGGTCTCATCGTCGCCGAGGCCGTGATGATGGGGCTCGCCCCAACCATTGGCCGTCAGGTGGCGCACGATCTCGTCTATGAATGCTGCCGCGAGGTGATCAATTCAGATCTGACATTCGAGGCAGCGCTTCTTGCCCGTGAAGAGATTTCATCAGCCATCAGTGTTGATGAAATCCGCCGGCTCGTCAGCCCCGCCAACTACCTTGGCTCGGCGCCAGAGATGACAGAAGCGCTGCTCAAGAACCGCCATTGATCCAACGCTCAAATCACCGCGGACGGTGTCGCGACGAAACACAAGTTAATTTTCAAGCTCCAATAAATTTAGGTGCCCGCCGCTCAACCTTGGCCGCAACTCCCTCGACTGCATCGTGGGTGGCATAGATACCTCGTGCAACCTTTTCGATGCTGTCATGCGGGATGCCGAATACGAAATCGGCCTGCTGTATCATGATCTCTTTCATCGTCCGCATGGAAAGCGGCGCGTTTTTGGCCAGGCGGTCGATCAGCTTTTCAGCTTCTGCATCGAGATCCTCGGTTTCCGCCACTCTTGCCACGATGCCTAGATTGTGCAGCCTTTCCCCCAACATAGCATCGCCAAGAAGCAAGAACTCGCGTGCCAACACCGGGCCAGCGGCATCCATGATCTTTTTAGTGAGGAACCAAGTCGTGCACACACCCAGTTGCGCCAGGGGCATCTCAAATCGTGCATCTTTTGCCGCCACAACGAAATCGCAATGCAATGCCAATTCGCAACCACCCGCAACTGCCGTTCCCTGCACGATCGCAATGACCGGCATTGGATAGCGGTAAACGGCATTAAACATTCTCTCGACTTCCTCGATATTCTTCTTGTCGATCCCCGAGGTTGCAAGTTGCAGCCCGGAGCAGAACGAAGGGCCTTCGGCGCGGATGACGGTAACTCTCTCGTCTGCCGGTGGTGTAGCCTCGAATGCCTCAATGATCTCGGTCATCATTTCCGGACTGAGCGCGTTCCGTTTTTCGGGCCGGGCCAATGTCACAGTGCGTACCGCACCAGTGGATTCGATTTTCAGTAAACTCATGGTGTCTTTCCAATTTCTGTCGCGAGAGCCGATCTTACCGCGAGACCTGATTTTGCTGCGAGACCCATATTGTCATGGGAGCCTGCATAGCCGTGAGAATAATGTGTGAAGCCGAGATCGTTTGGGTTCAAGCACTCTTGCCTCAGTCAAAAGCATTGCTCTCTCTCAAAAACAAATATCTAGAGCACACCCGTCCGGTAGCGCAAGCAACCCGGACGGGCGGCATTCCAAACTCAATATGACTTAGGCAAGCCCAACACGCGCTCGGCGATATAGCAACTGATAAGCTGCTGGCTGATCGGTGCGATACGGCCAATCTGCGCTTCGCGGAACAGGCGCTCAACATGATATTCCTGCGCGTATCCCATCCCGCCGTGCGTGAGGACAGCCCTTTCGCAGGCAGTAAAGCCAGCTTCGGCGCCTAAGTATTTGGCCATGTTGGCCTCCGCTCCGCACGGCAACCCGGCATCATAAAGCGCTCCCGCACGGACCACTGCAAACCAAGCTGCCTCAAGCGCCATCCAGCTGTGTGCGAGTGGATGCTGAATGGACTGGTTCTGGCCAATTTGACGGCCAAATACAACGCGGTCTTTTGCATACTGGGTGGCGCGTGAAACCGCTTGCCGGCCAATGGCCACGGTTTCCGCTCCAATTAGGATGCGTTCCGGGTTCAGCCCATCGAGAAGCTGATAAAAGCCACGGCCAACCTGGCCCACCACATCGCTCGCGGGCACACGGTAGTCATCAAAGAACACCATGTTTGAATTGACGGCATGCCGACCCATCTTCGGGATCTCGCGGACCTCTACTTTCGTTTTGTCCAACTCCGCAAAGAACAATGTCATGCCTTCCGCGCGTTTTCCTCCTGGGTCAGCCGCTTCGGTCCGCGTGAGCAGCAGAATGCGTCCTGCTTGCTGTGCACATGAATTCCAAATTTTTCGGCCGGAGATCACGAAGTCATCGCCATCCCGCCGGGCAAACGTGCTGATCTGAGTGGTATCAAGACCGGCGTCGGGCTCCGTCACCCCAAAGCTTGTCATGAGCTCACCGGAGATAATCTGCGGCAGAAAAGTTTTCCGCTGCTCGTCCGTGCCGTATTTCACAAGCACATGCGGCCCAAAGATATTGAGGTGAATAGAACTTGCAGCGGTTTGCGCGCCAGCGGAATTGGCGACGGTTTCCATCATCACCGCTGCCTCGGAGATACCAAGCCCCGAGCCGCCAACATTTTCCGGCATGCAGATGCCAAGCCACCCGCCTTTGGCAATGGCCTTACGGAACTCGTGCGGGAAATTCCCGGTCCGGTCGGCCTCCAGCCAGTAGTCATCGTCGAAGTCAGCCATAATCCGCTGAATTGACGCGCGGATCTCTTGCTGCTGCTCGGTCAACTCAAAAGGGAGGCTTGTATCACTGTTGCCGTCCATATCTTGGCACTCCTGTTGTCTTGAAAATTATCTTCGAATTTTGAGAGGTTTTTGGGATTAAGCCCCAATCAATTCTTTGGCACCCATCCCGGATTAGGCACTGTGCTCTAACACAGCGCCTGCTTGGATAAGCGCTTCGATGCGGTCGTCTGCCAAGCCAGCCTCGGCAAGAATTTTGCGTGAGTGCTGCCCAAGCTGTGGGCTCAGCATTGTGTTTGATTCCTGGCCCGGTGTTCGCGCAATCGGTGCCTTGTGCCCAGGCGTCACATTCAGTGAAGGCGCCCCCTCGGTGGCTACAGTCTGTGGATCATGCGTCCAGTCACCAAAATCATTGATGCGTGCGACAAGAATGCCTGCAGCACTCATCCTTTCAATCCAATCCGCAGTGGTGGATTGCTTAAAAATTTCTTCGAGCCGCTCAGTTAACTCGGTAATCTGGTCGGCACGGTCGGGGAATGTCGCATATCTAGGGTCTTCGAGAAAATCTTCACGCTTGATGACTTTGCACAAGGCTTCCCAGTCCGACTCCCGCACAAGCGAGACGGCGACGTAGCCATCGGAAGTGGCATAACTCCCCGCCGGAGCGTTGAGCGTTTTTGGTGACTGGCCGACTATGCCAAATTCCATGACTTTCGGGCCCTGGACGGCGGCCGCACTTTGCAGCAGGCTAACATCGAGATGCTTCGCTTCACGCTTTGCCGGATCGCCCCACAGCGCCATGGACGCGGCCTGAAAGCCATAAAGTCCGGTGATGGCGTCAATAATCGTAGTGCCGATCCTGGCCGGAATGTCCGCCCTCCCCCGGTTGATAGACATCATGCCGGAGCGTGCCTGCGCAACGGTGTCAGAGAGAGGCAGTTTAATATCAGGCCCAATCTGACCAAGCCCGGACACAGAGACATAGATAATCTTTGGTTGCAGTTTTTTGATGGCTTCGAATCCAAACCCGAGCCGGGCTGAAATTCCAGGTCGATTATTCTCGATCAGCACATCGGAGCGAGCGGCCAATTCAAGGACGATATCAATGGCACCCTCAGCCTTAATATCGAGACAGAGGCTTTCCTTGCCGCGGTTATAGTACATGAAGCCCGAGGACAGGTTATCGTGGCCTGGGCCGAGAGGCCGCATCCAGTCTCCCGCTGGTGGCTCGATTTTAATAACTTCCGCACCGAATTCTGCAAACAGACCACCGCAATGAGGCCCAGCAATACCTTGGGACAGGTCCAGCACACGCAAGCCTGCAAGAGGTCGAGAATCGGTCATTAATTCACCTGCCTGAGATTATCCTAGGAAAACAGCCCGGAGCCTACAGCCCCAGGCACCATGTTGTGAAGACAGCCCGAAGAATGAATCATAGAGATGATTGCAGCGGACGGTCAGCCCGCATAATATGTACTCAATAAATTCACGAGATGTCGATCGCAAGTTATCGAACGAATGAACGTCGGAAGGTGTTGGTTCGCATTTCTTCATGCTCTATTCGCAAACGGAGGGACAAATGGGTCCACTTGAGGGGTTTACTGTTATTGAAATCGCCGGCATAGGCCCTGGCCCATTTGCCGCTATGATGCTGGCTGACATGGGTGCAAATGTTATCCGTGTCGACCGTCTCACGCAATCGGGCTTGGGTATTACGCGTAGCTCCCGCCAAAATGTGTTGAATCGTGGCCGTCGCTCTATCGCCGTCGACCTTAAAGCACCCGAAGGCGTGGCGCTGGTCCTCCGCCTGGTCGAAAAGGCCGACGCATTGCTTGAAGGGTTCCGCCCAGGCGTTACCGAGCGTCTCGGCATTGGCCCCGATGTTTGTCTTGATCGCAATCCAAAGCTGGTTTACGGCCGCATGACCGGCTGGGGACAAACCGGCTCGCTGGCCAAAGTCGCCGGGCACGACATCAATTACATCGCACTTTCAGGCGCGCTTCACGCGATTGGCGGCGCAGATACTGGCCCCATTGCACCACTTAACCTCGTGGGCGACTTTGGCGGCGGCGGTATGTTGCTTGCTTCAGGCGTTTTGGCAGCACTACTGCAGGCAAGCCGGAGCGGTAAGGGTCAGATTATTGATGCGGCCATGGTCGAAGGTGCAGCCCTTTTGATGTCCAGCATCTATGGCCTTCACGGCAGCGGCCAGTGGTCGGACGAACGCGGCCACAACATCCTGGATGGTGGCGCACATAACTATCGGACTTATGAAACCTCAGACAATAAGTGGATAGCGGTCGGTTCCTTAGAGGACAAATTTCATAAATTACTCTTCGAGCTGTCAGGACTTGATGAGGAGATTCCGGCCCAACGCGCTCCTGAGGATTGGCCACGATTAATAGAGAAACTCACCGCAATTTTCAAAACGAAAACCCGCGATCAATGGTGCGAAATCATGGAGGGCACGGATATTTGTTTCGCGCCTGTGTTATCAATGGCGGAAGCGCCAAACCATCCTCACAATAGTGAGCGTGGCGCGTTCATTGAGATCGAAGGCATCATTCAGCCGGCACCAGCCCCGCGGTTCTCTGCAACCCCGACAAGCGTCCAACGGCCACCTTCCAATATCGGCGAACACACAGAGGAAATTCTAAGCGAACTCGGCTTGCCGGAAACCGAAGTGAAGGCGCTTTTGTCATCAGGCATTGTCGGTCAAGAAGACTGACAACGCTGCGCGGACAGATATACCGTCAGGCCTACAGCATTTCGAACAAAGTTCGGCAGCTGCTGTGTGCATTGCCAAGATTACGACAACTCCAAGTCAAGCGACCGCAATAATTCAAGCCCAATAATTCAAAAATGGACAGAATGAATGGCTGATCGAACGTTCCTGTTTCTTCGTCACGGACAGACTGAACTGAACCTCCAGAAACGGTTCCAGGGCAGCATCGATGTCCCACTGAACGAAAATGGTATCGAGCAGGCCCGCGCGGCAGCCCGGCGGCTGGCCCAATTGAAGCCGTCACAGATTGTTTCAAGCCCGGCAAATCGGGTGCTGAAAACCGCGTCGTTTGTCGTCGAATTGACCGGAGTGCCCATGCACATCGATACCGACCTAATGGAGTTGGATGTCGGCAGCTTCGAAGGTCAGGACATTGTCGCACTCAAGCAAGCTCATGGGCTTGGTGAGCATGAACCGTTCCTCGATATTCTTCCCGACGATGCGGAGAAGTGGGAGACGTTTGCCCCGCGCGTTTGCAAAGCCGTCACTCGTTGGGTTGAACGTCACCCGGATGAGCTAACTTTGATTGTAAGCCACGGCCTTGTTTTCCGAGCATTAACCACGCACCTCGCCGGCGAACAGCTTTCCAGTCAGAATGCTGTGCCGCATATTTTTGAGCGTACAAGTTCAGGTTGGCATATCCGCGAAATTGACTAACCTGCCCCAACTAACCCTTAAGTGATGCAGAATGTCTTATGGTGCTGCAGTTCGGATCGAACGGCAGCAGGCGCAGAATTTAAAAGCGAGAATCTAGAGAAGATGGCAATTATCGATATCAAGACTGACGTCACCGGCGTCGTATTGCGGATTGATACCCAAATGGGACAAACGATTGAAGAAGATGATGCGGTGATTACTGTTGAATCGATGAAGATGCACATCCCCGTGCCGGCGCCGCAGGACGGAAAGGTCATCGAAATTCTGGTCGCGGAAGGTGAGGTCATCTCCGAAGGCCAGGTCGTGGCTAAGTTCGAGGCTTAGAGTAGCACTTCAACACCTGATTTCTGGCGCCTGATTGCTGGCGCCAGTGTCAGAAGTCGAAGTTCTAATTCAAGGCCGCATTGCAAAAGCGCGCGGGCCGGGCTTGCGGAGAGGTTCGGCAAGGTCAGCGAAATCGCAAAGCAGACGCCGGGTCTCGCGCGGATCAATGATCTCTTCAATCCAAAAAGATTCAGCCGAACGATATGGCGAGCGAAGTTTATTCAAGCGGTCTTCAATTTGCGCTCTTTTGGCTGCCTTGTCTTCGGCTTCATTAATTTCGGCGCTATACGCAGCCTCTATGCCCCCTTCCAGAGGTAGCGATCCCCACCACCCTGATGGCCATGCAAAACGCGTCAGGAAACGCCCAGCCGGAGCATGCGCTGCGCCCGCAACACCAAATGTGTTTCGGATAATGACTGAGCACCAAGGCACACTTGACTGATTGATCGCCGCCATCGTGCGCACGCCATTTCTAATGACGGCAGTTTCTTCCGCTTCAAGCCCGACCATAAAACCTGGGCAATCGGTAAGATGGATGACCGGCATATGAAACGTCTCAGCCGTATCAACAAACCGGATGATTTTCTGACAAGCCTTCGCAGTCCATGAGCCACCATAATGTAGCGGGTCAGAGGCCATCACCGCGACCGGCAACCCGTTAAGTCGAGCAAAGCCCGTGATGATTGAACGACCGAAATAGGCCCCGAATTCAAAGAACGACCCCTTATCGAAAATCGCCTTAATAATTGGCCGCATCCGATAAACCTGCTTGCGGTCCCTGGGGATGACCGACAGGAGTTTTTCTTCCGCGCGATCTTTCGGGTCTTCGCATTCTGTTCGTTCAGAAACCGAGTGAACAGAACTTGGCAGATAAGATAAATATTGCCGCGCCGCCTCAAACGCCTCTTCCTCGGTATCGACTGCATGATCAACCGCGCCAGAACGGCATTGTATTTCCCAGCCGCCAAGTTCCTGCTTGGTCAGTTTTTGCCCAATTCCCGCAACCACTGGCGGACCGGCGACAAACATTGCCGAGGACTTTGTCATCACAGAGAAGTGGGTGGCAGCAAGCCGTGCCGCACCCAGCCCGGCAACAGAGCCGAGGCCAAGTCCCACAACCGGCACCGTGCCCAATGCATCGGCAACCAGTTGATACGACGAAGTTGAGCGCCCCAGGCCACCTGGTAGATTAGCCCGGCCAGTCGTTTCGATGGTCTTAACAGAGCCACCTCCACCAGATCCTTCGATGATCCGTATAATCGGAATTTCCAACTGAGCGGCCATGCGCTCTGCTAGAAAATTCTGTTCTGGGATCGTCGCATCGGCTGAGCCGCCGCGGACAGTAAAATCGTCTCCCGTAACCACCACGGGTCGACCGTTAATCTTGGCCCGTCCAAACACGCAATTCGACGGTAGAACGTTCGTCAGGGCACCGTCTTCATCGTACTCGGCGAGCCCGGAAAGCTCGCCGATTTCGTGGAATGTTTCGTCATCGACCAGTCCGTCAATTCGTTCCCGGACCGTTAGGCGACCACCATCATGTTGGCGTTTGATCTTGTCAGCGCCACCCAACTGGTGAGCGAATTTTTGACGACGCTTTAGTTCGTCGAGTTCTGGTTGCCAACTCATGTGAATTCCATCCTTAAAGGCTATGCGGCCGCACTATTTTCTTTTGAGCCGATAATTGCCCTGAGAATGTAAATCACTGCAAGTATACCAATACCGGCAAGATCTGTTTGCCAGCCTGGAGCCAGGAACCCAGCCGCCGCCACCAGGACCAGAACGCGCGAGAACATATCCAGCCGGCCCGAGTAGTAAAGCCATCCCTCAAAAGCCGACGCCATCAGCCAAACTGCAATAATTGCGGTCGTGACGTCATGCACGATGCTCACTGTGTCGCCGCGCAGAATAAGCGACGGTGTAAGCACGAACAGGAACGGTAGAATGAAGTTGATGAGCCCCATCCGCATTGCCAGCACGCCGGTCTTAAGTGGATTGGATTTAGCAATGCTGGAAGCCGCAACTGCGGCAAGCGCCACTGGCGGCGTGATATAGCTCAACATGCCCCAGTAGAGAATGAACAGATGGCTCGCAACCGGGTCCATGCCGGCACCAATAAGTGCAGGGCCCATGACAATGGCCAGGAAGATATAGCACGCACTAACCGTCATCCCCATACCTAGGATGAAGCTTGTGATCGCCCCAAAGAACAGCAGCAAGTAGATGTTGCCACCGGCAAACTGCAACAGCTCGCGTGAAAACGCCCCGCCGACACCGGTGTAGGATAGCGCACCAACAATCATGCCGATGCCGGCCAGAATACCGACGATATTGGAGATATTTTTCACCGAGTCCTCAAGCAAATCGATGAAGCGGCTCGGTCGGAATGGGTTTTTTTTCTGGAATGCGCTCGTCAACAGCAAAACAATTGTTGCGTAGTAGGGTGCGTGCGCTTCGATCCCCACCCACAACAGCAGATAAATCAGAACGACCAGCGAGAACAGGAAGTGCCAGCCCGTTTTCAGGGTATCCAGCAAGTTCGGAATTTCGTCTGCCGCTTGTCCTACAAGTCCATTGCGTGCAGCGTAGTTGTCAGCTTGCAGCAATAGCGCAATATAAAACAACAAAGCCGGTACAATCGCAGCGATCATCACGGTGGAATACGGCACGTTTAAAAACTCAGCCATGATGAAAGCCACCGCGCCCATCACCGGCGGCATCAACGCCCCACCCGTTGATGCACAAGCCTCAACGGCACCTGCGTAAGTTGCCGGATAGCCAACTCGTTTCATGGTCGGGATGGTTAGCTGACCAGTCGTGACAACGTTTGAGATCACGCTGCCGCTGAGGGAGCCGAAGAACCCGCTCGATAGGATCGCAACCTTCGCCGGCCCTCCGCGCGAGCGGCCCATCAGCGCCGTTGCAAACGTCATAAAGAATTCGCCGCCACCCGTAATAACGAGCGCGGAGCCAAAAATCAGGAAGCCGATCAGAAGTCCGGCAACCACCCGCATCGGCACGCCGATAATGCTCTCTGTGCCAAGTGCATGTTGGCGGACAAGTTCACCAATCGGGCTGGACGGCCCCCATAGGAAGCCCGGCATTTGATCAGCAAACAGTGGGTAAACAAAGAAGAAGCCGCAGATGAAAAACAGCAACCACCCGCCAACACGCCGTACGCCCTCAAGCGCCAACCCACAAAACAAGGCCGCCAGTAGCGTCGGTATCAGCGGTGCCCGGATATCCCAGCCCTCCTGAACGATGCGCTCACCGTTATAGGCTAGATATCCCGTCGCCCCGATGGTTATGGCAAACAGCAGCCAGTCGTACCAAGGAACGTTCGCGCGTGCCTTATTATGGGCCGGATAGATAACGAACGTGAGGCCGAGGAACAGTCCCGCCAGCATATAGAAATAGGACGTATCAATAATCGTCGTTCCGGTGAAAAACTGAAAATTGAATAGTTGATTGACGTTGAGGAAAATACCGATGGCCCCCAACACGACAGCAATCCATTTTGCAGCACCGTGCAGGCGGCCCGATGGCGCCTCTTCAGTAGCCGGTAGTGGTGCATCTGTGATGGATTGGTCAGGTAGGGAGGTTTGTTCTGGAATCGGCGCGTTATTGCTCATCGTCTACACATTTGTTGGCCGAAACTTGGTTTCAGTGCGTCAGAATTATCTGATCTCAGATGAAACCCAGAGGCGGGGTTGGCTTCAGGGACGTTAGCTCACGAGCTTCGCACGAGCTTCGCACGAATTTATCAGGCGCAATCTCCAGCCATCTTGCTCAGCTAAATCCACCAGCACTCGGCGGTTCAGCCATGCGATCCAGGCCGGCAGAAATAAAGCAAAACATTCTGAACGAA
>Ga0209345_10001437_pt1 | contig 28423 bp, 27 predicted proteins | sample Cruoilmetagenom7_FD_187294 | JGI IMG/M metagenome (GOLD analysis project Ga0209345, IMG submission 187294) | Oil polluted marine microbial communities from Coal Oil Point, Santa Barbara, California, USA - Sample 7 (SPAdes) (version 2) | ecosystem: Environmental > Aquatic > Marine > Oil seeps ...
GCTGGAAAATATCTCCCAGTCATTATCTGAACCAACATCTGGATAACGTTTGGCTCGATAAGTAGTCTTGGGATCAAGGTTGATTTCAGCGTTATTTCACGATTAATAGAACAGGGGCTTTGGCCCCTGTTTTTTTGTGGGTCAGAGTGGCTATTGTGTAATAATTGGTGGGGTTCATAGACAATCGAAAGATGTTTGAAAACCGGAGGGAGGCAAGCTTGCAGAGTGCCGGGATGCCTGTTGTCTGGCGGAGTGGTTGTGCTTTAGCTGAGAATACTAGCTATAGATCTTCCATCGACAGAGTATAAATTACGGAGAGAAATTTTGCCCTTAATCCGGGTTACATCGACACTCTCAATTGACGAGGATGAGCTCATTGAGCACTTCGTGCGGGCGTCGGGTCCGGGGGGGCAAAATGTCAACAAGGTCGCCTCGGCGGTCGAGTTGCGATTCGATGTGCGACGGTCGCCAAACCTACCAGGGCCTGTGCGAGCCCGGTTGATGCGGCTCGCGGGGAGTCGATTGACGCTTGAGGGTGTGCTGGTGCTGAAAGCCGATCGATTTCGCAGCCAAGAGCGCAATCGTGAAGACGCCAAAGCACGCCTGATTGCGCTGATTAAAGAGGCTGCAATCGCGCCGCGTCCGCGCATAAAAACACGACCGTCACGAGCGTCGAAAGAGCGACGGCTGATGGCCAAGGACCGGCGTGGAAAAGTCAAACGACTGCGGAGCGGCAAGCCAACTTTAGATTAACTTGCGACCTGCCGGTTGGGATAAGGTGATGAAACGCAACTCAAGGGATGTAGTTCAAGGTTTGTGGCGAAGATAAATTGATGCGGAAAAATGGAGGATGTCTCGATGGTATCGCAAGCAGAGAAGGGCGTACGGTTTCGAGCGCTGCATGAGCGGGGGGAGGCGTTTGTCATTCCGAACCCGTGGGATGTCGGTTCAGCGCGGATGCTTGGAGCGCAAGGCTTTGAGGCACTGGCGACAACAAGTGCAGGATTTGCTTATTCGCTGGGGCGGGTTGATGGGCAGGTGACCCGCGATGAAAAACTAGCGCACTGCCGTGAGATTTGCTCGGCAATGGATCTACCCGTGAGCGCAGACCTTGAGAATTGCTTTGCCGATACGCCGGAGGGTGTTGCAGAGACGGTATTGCTGGCAGCCAAGAGCGGGTTGGTTGGGTGCTCAATCGAGGACTATACGATTGCCCCAGAACCGAGAATTTATGAGTTTGAGTTGGCGGTTGCGAGAGTGAAGGGTGGGGTTGAGGCGGCGAAATCTCTTGAATTTCCGTTCACGGTGACGGCGCGTGCGGAAAACGTGCTTAGGGGTATGTTCGATATTGATGAGGCGATCCGGCGGCTCAAGGCGTATGAAATGGTGGGTGCGAATGTGGTTTATGCGCCGGGGCTTCGGACGTTGGGTCAGGTAGGCGCGGTGGTTGGAGCCGTAGACGTGCCAGTCAATGTCCTTGCAACGAAAGACCTTGAGGTTGCGGGTTTAAGCGCGGCGGGTGTTTCGCGCATCAGCCTTGGCTCGTCGCTCTATCTGGCGGCAATCGGGGGTTTCATTCGAGCAACTGAAGAAATAAAACAGCAAGGCACATTCACGGAATTGGGGAAGGTGGTGCCCTCCCGGGATGTGGCGCAAATGATGAAAAGCAGAGGTGAGATATGACACCGTGGCAAGCAGGTAAGGCTGGGCGGCTTGCAGGCAAGGTCGCGTTCTGTACGGCTTCAGGTGCCGGGATTGGGCGGGCTGTGGCTGCAGCGTTTGCGCGTGAGGGGGCAAAAGTGATCGCCTCTGACATCAATATTGGAAGCCTGAAGGGACTTGCAGAACTAGGTGTTTCTGAGACGCATGTCGTGGATGTTTGCTCGGAAAATTCAGTTCAACGAACTTCGGAAGCCATTGGCCGCGTGGATATTTTGTTCAACGCGGCAGGCTTTGTACATCATGGAACCGCGCTAGAGTGTTCGGATGGGGACTGGGACTTTTCGTTTGATCTCAACGTGAAATCGATTCATCGGACGCTCAACGCATTCCTACCTGGGATGCTGGAGAATGGTGGCGGGTCGATCGTTAATATTGCTTCGGTTTCGGGGTCGGTTCTGGGGGTGCCGAACAGGTATGTTTACGGTGCTACAAAAGCCGCGGTAATTGGCCTGACGAAAGCGGTTGCGGCTGATTATGTGACGCAGGGGATTCGCTGCAATGCGATTTGTCCGGGCACGATCCAATCGCCGTCATTGAATGGCAGGATCGCAACGCAGGCAAAGGCTGGGATGATACCGGAGGAGGAGGCGCGGCAGGCGTTCATTGATCGCCAGCCGATGGGGCGGCTGGGGACTGCTGAGGAAGTGGCGGCTGCGGCCGTGTTCTTAGCATCAGATGAGAGTTCATTCACAACAGGGACAACGATGATGGTCGATGGTGGATTTGCGCTGTGAGTGAGGAAGCCATCAAGTGATGCTGTTTCAGTTGGGTTGAGCGCGTTGCTGATTGAGAAGCTATGGAAGGGTCCGGGTGATGGTGAAATTTGCTGCGAACTTGTCTTTCATGTTCACGGAGGTTGATTTTCTCGATCGGTTTGAGGCTGCGGCGCAGTCCGGGTTCGAGGCAGTTGAGTATCTGTTTCCTTATGACTTTGATAAGTCAGAACTTGCAGCTCGGCTCAAAGGCAATGGTCTTGAACAAGCACTGTTCAATTTGCCGCCAGGTGACTGGGAGCGTGGTGAGAGGGGACTCGCTGGCTTGCCGGGCCGGGAGGCTGAATTTGAGTTGGCGACTAAGCAGGCGCTCGAATATGCTGAGGCTATCGGATGTAGATTGCTGCATGTGATGCCTGGCTTGAGGCACCATGGTGCAGTATGGGGCACGTATATTGCGAACTTGCGAAAAGCCGCAAGGATGGCGGCTGACTTCGGGGTGATGGTGATCATTGAGCCAATCAATGAGCGCGACATCCCAGGATTTTTTCTCAATACGACTGCGGTTGCGCGGGCGGCTATTTTTGAGGTTGGCGAACCAAATATTGGTTTGCAGTTTGATCTTTATCACCGGCAAATCCAGGAAGGTGATGTGGCATTGGCGATCAAAGAGTTTGCGCCGATCACGCGCCATTACCAAATAGCCAGTCCGCCTGACAGAGGGGAGCCGGATGATGGTGAGATGAATTATCGCTATTTATTCCAAAGGATTGATGAGACGGGCTACGATGGATGGATTGGCTGTGAATACAAGCCTCGTGGGGAAACAATTGCGGGACTTGGTTGGGTAGAAAATTGTGGGGTTAGGTTGAATGGATAGGGTGATGGAGCATTTGATGGTTTTGTGCTGAAGAGAAAACTTGGGTGTAACTGCCTGCGCAAAGTGCCTGCATCGTCAAAGCAAAAAACAGCATTGTCAAAAATGCACTCGGGAGGGTGAGATGAAAATCTTGATCGTTGGTGGGGCTGGCATGATTGGACGCAAACTCGCTGAGAGGCTCGCAAAGGAGGGTTCTCTCAACGGGCGTAGTATCAAGTCATTGACGCTTTATGACGTGGTAGAACCTGTGGCGCCTGTGGGTGCTGACTTCAGTGTGCAGACGTTGATCGGGGATTTGCCTGCTGAGGGGGAAGCAGACAGGCTGATGACCGACAGACCGGATGTGATATTCCACCTGGCGGCTATTGTGTCTGGCGAGGCTGAGCTTGATTTCGACAAGGGCTATCGGATTAATCTTGACGGAACGAGGCAACTGTTTGATGCGGTCCGCAGGGCGGGGCACGCACCGCGGATTGTGTTTACTAGTTCCATCGCAGTGTTCGGCGCGCCATTCCCGGATGAGATTGATGATGAGTTCTTTACTACGCCACTGACATCCTACGGCACGCAGAAAGCGATCGGCGAACTGTTGTTGTCCGATTTTACCCGTAAGGGCATCTTTGATGGTGTTGGAATTCGGTTGCCAACCATCTGTGTCCGGCCAGGCAAACCTAATAAAGCCGCCTCTGGGTTCTTTTCAAACATTATTCGTGAACCGCTGGTGGGTGAGGAAGCGGTGTTACCTGTGTCAGAAGACGTGCGGCATTGGCATGCCTCGCCTCGATCGGCCATTGGGTTCCTACTTCATGCGGCGAGCCTGCCTGGAGATGAAATAGGTGCGCGGCGCACGCTTACGATGCCTGGTGTCTCGGTGACGGTGGGTGAGCAAATTGCTGCATTGAGACTTATGGCAGGAGATGATGTTGCCGGGCTAATCCGTCGAGAACCTGACCAGATGATCATGGATGTGGTTTCTGGTTGGCCGAGCAACTTTAACGCGCGCCGCGCGTTAGGGTTAGGTTTCAAAGCGGATGTGTCATTTGAGGAAATAATCAAAGCTCACATCGAAGATGAACTTGATGGCAAGAATCATGGCTAAGATAGTGTGTGCGCCTCAATTCACGTATATGTTATGCGATGTGCAGTTGTGCTTAGGATCGTGCCTGTTAAAGAGCTCTGTGGCTGGCTAGCCAGTTATGACTATCGTCTGCTATTGTTTTGTTTTCTTTCAATAAAGTATGTCTGTTTATGGCGATGGTCGTTGGCGGAGCAGGTTTTATTGAGCTCGGCGGTTTGGTCTTGAAGGCGTGGGTTTTGATATAATTTGAGGTTAAATAACCTTCGCATTGGCGCCACAGTCTTGGGGCTATGTGCGGATAGGCGGAGACTGATTCCTAGGGGGAGAGACTAGTGTTGATGAAGTGCAGGTCTTAAGTATTACATTGGGGTTGTTGGTGATTGGTACACGCCGTTCATCGTCAGAGGTGCCTCTGTTGTGACCGGACCGAAAGCTTTGAGTGAAAAGAATATTACGCTGGCCTGCACCAAATAGGATCTAGCATGAGCAGAACGAGGCTAGGCATGACAGATATGTCTCTAAGAGCTGAATCCAGGGCTATTGTCGCAGAGGCTGAAGCCATCCCTATGGAAGTTGATGGAAATATGAAGGTTAGGCAACGTGCGGCGGCAGTGTTTCAAGTGCCGTCGGCTAGTGATATGGGGCCTCTAGAGGACGAGCGGCCTGGCGATAAAATGTTTTTGGCGGTTGCGCGCACGACGTTACCGATTGAGTTTCAAGGCCATGAAGTGGCGCTTGAGGCGCATGCTTACGAGGATGACACTTCGTCTTATCAGGCAATGGCGTTGGTGCATCGTGAAAAACCGGCTGAGCAGGCTTCGAATTTGTCAGAGGCGCCATTGGTGCGCTTGCACAGCGGCTGCATGACGGGCGATATTTTTCATTCGTTGCGGTGTGATTGTTATGCGCAGTTGCAGCTATCACTGGACCGGGTGATCAACTCGCCGTTTGGGGTGATTATTTACCTGCCCCATCACGAGGGGCGTGGCATTGGACTGGTCAATAAGATCAAGGCCTACGCAGCGCAGGATCAGGGCTTGGATACGGTTGATGCAAACCTTTCGATCGGCGCGCCGGTTGATGCGCGGGACTATGAGTTGCCAGCGAAGATTTTGAAGGATCTCGATATCAAGCGGGTTCGGCTGATGTCGAATAATCCTCTGAAAAAGGAAGCACTTGAGAGACATGGTATCGAGGTGATTGAGCAAGTGGAAACGGTGACTGAGCCGTCTGAGCACAACAAGCGCTACCTCGATACAAAACGGGAGCGGATGGCGCACAAGTTATAATGAGTGGACTGTGATGCTGTTTGTTTGGCAACCATCTATTTGATTGCTCGAAGATACAAAGAAGAAAAAGCCTCACTGGATCGTGGGGCTTTTTCATTTGGGCAGTGCAGTTTGGATTGAATAATGATGGCTGGTGATTTTAGTCTTTGTTATCGAGCTTATCTTTGGGTTCAGTTGGCTCAAGGAAATCGCCTTCTGAAACCAGCCGGGAGAAGAGACCTCCGGCGTGATCCAACTCAGCAAAAGTGCCTTGCTCTATAATGCGTCCATGATCGAGCACTAAGATGAGGTCGGCTTCTGCGACGGTTGATAGGCGGTGAGCGATGATGAAGGTGGTGCGCTTGCGACGCAATGTATCGAGGGCTCGTTTGATATGTGCCTCGGTTTCAGTGTCCAGCGCACTTGTTGCTTCATCCAGGATGAGGATCGGTGCATCTTTCAGAATTGCGCGGGCTATAGCGATGCGCTGACGCTCGCCGCCAGATAAGGAAGCGCCACGTTCGCCCACGACAAACGACATTCCCTGGGGTTTCGCAGTTATGAAATCCTCAGCTTGCGCAAGCTGAGCGGCGTTTTTAACGTCATTCTCCGTGGCATCTGGTCGGCCAATGAGAATGTTTTCCAGGATGCTGCGGTTGAAAAGGCCCGCTTCCTGGAAGACAACGGCGATGGCGTGTCGCAGGCTTGTGAGCTGTGTGTGCTTGATATTCTGGCCGTCGATCAGGATTTTTCCCTGATCAGGATCTCTGATGCGCTGGAGTAGCGCGAGTGTTGTTGTTTTGCCGGAGCCAGTCGGGCCGACGAGCGCGACCGTCTGGCCAGGTTCGATGATGAAGTTGAGATCAAAAACGCCTTGGCCGCCATCTCCATATTGGAAGGAAACGTTGTTATAGACGATGTGGCCTTCTATCGGCTGGCTCAATTTTTTGGTGTCGGGTGCGTCGAGCAGCGGCTGGGTATGGTCGATCAGGTCAAAGTATGTCGCAAGTGTCGGGGCTTCCATGAAGAGGCGCGAAACAAAGCTTGAAAGCTGATCGAGCTTGGCGATTAGAAGGCCTGCAAATCCAACAAAGCTAACAATCTCACCGACGGTTATTTCGCCACGTGCCGCGAGATATGAACCAAGCGCAAAGATTGCCACCATGGTTATGGTGGCCGCAGCCTTGCTTAGAACTGTTAACACGCCCCACCAGGTAAGCACGGGGTATTGCGCGTCAAGAAGCTGGCGCATGGTTTGACGGAGGGCTTCGGCTTCGACAGTCAGGCGGGCATAACTTTGCACGATTGAGACGTTGGAAACGACGTCGCCGAGGCGGCCTGAAACATCGACATGATGACGTTCCACCTGGGTCTGGCCTTCCGAGGTTCGTCTGACGACGAGGACATTAAGAAGTGCATAAAGGAGGGCAAGCGCGACCAGAAGCAGTGCCAGCCGCCATTCCATCCAGAAGGCGATGGGGGCTAGGAAGACGACTGTTGTCAGCGCTGAAATTTGTTCGCGCATTATTGTTAGCCAAGTACCAAAAAGAGAGGCTGCACCTGCCAGGATTGTGCGGATGATGACCCCTGTACCTTGCTTCGCGTGATAGCTGATGGGCAAGGTTATGGCGCGGTCAAATGCGCTGGACATGGCGGCGACGCGCTGGCGGTGGGCTAAGCGGTCGGCGGTGACGGCGATAGTGACGCTTGCGAAAATACCGAACAGGCCGATGGCTGCCCACAGCATGATCAGGGTTGCGGTTGACTGGTTGTTGGCTAGCGCATCGACGACGCGGCCAAACAGAATTGGTTCGGCGAGCTGGATCAATCCAACCGTCGCATTGGATGCTGCCAATATGAGCACGAGGGTATATTCGCCCGATAGCATCGAGAGGGCACGGCGATAGATGCGAAAGAGATGCATTGTAAATCAGTGCTGTTTGTGGCCCGGGTATCCTGACGAATCTGGGCTGAAGGAATTTGAGCTGGGTTGTTGAGTTCTAATGGTGGATCAAGGTTTTGAGTGTGCCGGCAATGGGGCGCAAAGCAAATGGTTGGAAGATAAAGCGTATTTTTATCTTACCCGGTGGAACTTTGACTGCGCGAAACAGAACGTTGGCGCGATGGATGGTTTTTACTCGACCGTTGACTTCGGCACGCCACCAAGGATGCCAGATATCGTTGAGGACTAACCAGCCTCCGGTTGTGCTTGTCGTTGCAATTTCTATTACAGTGTTAGTGTAACTAAGGATACGAGCCGAAGCCAGGTTGCGGATTATCGTATGTTTTGCTGCTGGTTTAGGTTGAGCGTCTTCTTTTGTGGCGATTATTTGCTCCAGAAGAACTGTGGTTTGGAAGTTGATGTTTGGCCAGATTCCGGTTTTGATAATAGCTTCAAAATTGGCTTTTTGTGCGTGGGTTGCAAACAACACACGAGGTAAAGCTGCGGTGTTTTCGTAGATAAATGCGTCTTTGGTGCGGGTGATGAATTTCAGCGGGCTGGATGTTGCGAAAATTGGATCGAGGGATTTATCAATTTTATTGATTTCAATACCGGTCGCGATAAAGCGCAGGCCGAGCAAATTAGCCAATGTTGAATTGTAGGATGGAAATAGTTTTGTGAACTTCCGCTGCTCGGGCAAGCCGATGGTGTCACCTGCGCCGACTGTTTCAGAGTAGAGCCTCATGCGGACGGGGTTGTAGCCTAGGGTGTGCTCAAGGCTATGGGTTTGGCTGGCGTTTGGCCAGTGAAAGCCCAAGCCAGCTAATTCGAAACGTGGTCTGTGGGTGGCGGTAGTGGCTTTATCGCGTTGCTGTTTAAGCAGGAGAATTGTTTCGTTTGTGGTTTTGGGATTGAGCATTTCTAGGCTGGCGGCGGGTAACGCTGAGGCACCGTTGGGGCCATTGTTCCCGGCCAGATCAATTGCAGTGGGGGCAATCAGCAGAAAGCCCGCGAGCAACGGGCGAATGGCATTGAGCCACAGAGCGAGAGTGATGGCTAGTCCGGCGATGATGATCCAACCTGCGGCCATCAGGAGCGCCGGCGCGGCTTGGATGAGGCGGTCGAAATGAACGGCGAAACCAAGTGTCAGGGCAAAGATGACAAGCGGTGTGGCAGTGATGGCTGTGAGCTGAGCGCGAGTTGGTGCTGGGGTGCGGCCAGTGACTTGATAGGCCGTTAGAAGGCTGTGGGCTGAATAGCCCGCTAAAAGTGCGCTGAGGGCACCGATTAGAAAGACTGCGTCGGCCGGACGACGGTAGAGGTCGATGGCTGGGAAAAGTTCGTAGAAGACGCGAAAGGCCGGTGTGTATCCTCCTAGGGCATAAAGCAGGACGAGGATAAGGCTGATTGTTTGGTATCGGATGGCGGGCTGCCAGTAGATGCCCCGGATGGCACCAATTATAATTAACATGGCGGGAATCGCGCCGATATAGATCAACCCCATGTTTTGGGCGATGAACAAGCCGGTATCCTGCCAGATGAAGCTTGGTGGTCCCCAATAGTCAGCCATTGCACCGGCCGGGCCAAATACATGTGGGGCCAGCCAGGTGACGAGTAGGGCAGGGTGGAGTGATCCGGCAGCGGCACCGGCGTAGTCAATTGATGGGCGATTGGAGAGCGTTGCGAGGTGGAGGGTCATCAAAATTGGAAGCGAGACCATGGCGAGCGCAACAACGCTACCTGCTGCCAGTGGGAGAATGCTCTTTCTGATGGATTGGGAGAGGGGGGCATTGGTTAGCCAATGGTAGAGCGTATAACCCACCAGGAGATAGAGACAAAGCAGGCCGACCTGATTGCGGCCCAGAACGATGAAAGCTGCTGTGGCACCAGAGAGAAGGCCATATTTCAGCGATGATCGCTCCAACGCGCGACGCAAGAACAGCAGAGCGAAGGGGAAATATGCCAGCGAAAACACCTGTCCGAAGTGCTGCAATCGCCAAGCCATGGCCGCGCCGAACGCCAATCCCAATGCTGCAATAAGCCCGCCCGCCCAATGCCAGCCTGCATCGGACGAGAGCCAGAGCGTGCCTAGGCCAGCGATTAACAGCATCGACAAAACTACGGTATCAATCAGCCATAAGCTTGGTTCTGCGGTGGTGATTGCTGTGAGCAGCATCGGTGGAGAGAACAGCATGGACTGCGGATCGGCGACCTGAGGATGGCCGCTAAAGGCGAAGGGAGTCCAAAATGGCCATTCACCGCGCCCGATGCTGGCCGCCATAAATTGCACTTGTGGGGCGAAGTGCGCTTTTGCATCCCACGGAATTGTGACTTCGCCTTGGAGCCATGGCCATGCGAACACAAGCCATGCAATGACCAGGATAATGGCTGCCAAGCCATAGAGCGCCGGAGTGGCATGCTCGGAGGTCGTGTCTGGTTCAAGAGTAAGTACTAAGGGGATGTTCGGCATGGGGTCGGTTCACGAATTGTTGCGATGTTTGGGTTTTCCTTATTTTAGTTCTTTACAGGTTGTTGCTGCCGCGGTCGTGCCGCAATTTAAGGGCGCGGTTGGGGTGTGGACGGGTGATTACTTTGGCCTCATGGAACAAGGCATTTGAAAATGCGTTATTTTGGTGGAAGTGGTGTCGTGGTTTCATTAGGCGTGGTTGATAGAACTCACAAGATGATCGCATATGATGAGTAATCTTTCTGATAGCATGACAACAAAGCTGACGAATGCCGGGCGTGTTCAAGCGTGCGCTGAAAGCCTAGCCGTGATTGATAGGGCACCTTCTGGGCGTCCGTTTGTTGTTGCGCAGCTGGGGCAGTCGCTTGATGGGCGCATTGCGACGCGTACTGGCGAGAGCCGCTGGATCAATGGTGGGGTGGCGCTTGATCATGTGCACCGGCTGAGAGCGCATGTGGATGCGGTTCTAGTAGGAATTGGAACTGTGCTGGCCGATGATCCATTGCTGACGGTGCGGCGGGTTGCGGGAGCCCATCCGGCACGAGTGATTATTGATTTGCGTGGGAGATTGCCAGCAAATTCACGGTGCCTGATGGATGATGGGATACGCCGAATTATTATTCGAAGCCAGGATAGTGAGGCATGCGGAGAGGTGTTGCCGGATGGAGTCGAGGTGCTGCGCATAGAAATGCCAGTCGGGGAAAAGACGAGCGAGATGATTTGCCCGCGCGCGATTGCCAGGGCTCTTTATGATCGCGGACTTAAGAGAATTCTTGTCGAGGGGGGAGCGAAAACGGTTTCGCAATTCATAGAGGCTGGAGCGCTTGATCGATTGCATGTTTTAGTGGCACCGGTCATTCTGGGGTCTGGGAAGACTGGTCTTGATCTGAAGCCGATCGATGTTTTAGAGGACGCTAGGCGGCCCGATACACGCGCCTATATTTTGGATGATGGTGAGGTGGTGTTCGATTGCCAGCTTAAGTAGATGTAGTTTAGACATTGCCACGGGAAAGAGCGTCCTGCTGCTGGAAAACCCGGCTTGCTGAGATAGGGTTTTGATGGATATGAGTGCGGCATCCAAGGAAGATGAAGATCCGGTTTACAGTGCGACGGCGCGGGTTTTCCATTGGTTGACCGTAGCGCTGGTTTTGTTGCTCGTGCCGGTTGGGTTTTTGATGACTTATCGGGGCAAGACGCTGGGTGTCTGGGATGCCGCGACGAATATGCTTTATAGCGCGCATAAGCTGCTTGGTGTCACGCTTCTGGTGGTAGTTGTAGCTCGACTGATTTATCGTTTCGCGCATGGTGCACCAGCGGATGAGGCTTCGCTGGAATGGTGGCAGAAGATCGTTTCGCACATCACACACTGGGTAATCTATGTGGTGCTGTTGGTGCTGCCGATAGTTGGCTGGGTTGGCATCTCGATGTTTCCGGCGCTTGATATTTTCGGAGTGCTGCGACTGCCTGCGCTGGCGGCTGTTGATAAGGCTACGGCGGAGGAGTTGTTTTTTGTGCATGGACTGATGGCGCGTATACTGATTGCGCTTGTCGGGATGCACGTCGGGGCGGCTCTATTCCATCATTTCATTCGTAAAGATGGTGTGTTGCGCCGGATGCTGCCGGGGCTAAAAAATAGGGAATGATTTGATGCTCGAGAAGAGTATCTGCCGAGTTTTAACCGGCTTTACTTCGGTGGCAGAGCCAGGATGTCTTCGTGACCAACGATTGTGACGGCATTTTGCGCGCGGCGGCGGCAGCTAAGCCAATCGTCTATTTTCGGCTCTTGAAGTTTGCCTGTTTCGCGCACGGCCTGAGCCCAGCCTTCGTCGACAGCGAAGCGTAGCGCGTTGTATTCTCCGCTCAAAATCCAGGGGCTGGGCGCGCGGATGATCTCATAACTGGCCGCTTCAAATGCTTTTTCCAGACATGTGGTGGCCGAAGGACCGGCGGCGGCGCCAAAGCCTTTGTCGGTTTGCTGGTGGGTGTTGAAGTGCTGGCGCATTGTGGCGTTTAGTGGATGTTCGGGCAGCCACGATGCGATGCCATCATAGGTTAAAACCGTATAGAAGACCTGGCCGTTGGCGATGATCTGGCTCGCCATTTTGGTGATGATATTTGGTGAGATGAGGTCGAACAAAGCGGAGGCTGTGACTAGGTCTGCATCATTGATGATGCCTTCTAGATTGCCGTTGGATAGGTCGTGGCGGGCTCGATGGACAGTTATGTTTTGGAGTGGTTTATGTGTCGCCTGGCTGAGAAGGGCTTCATCGTTGTCGACGAGCAACCATGACTGTTTCAGCTGGCGATTAGCATTGAGATATGGCGCCAGGCAGCGCAGGTTTGAGCCTGTACCGCTGCCGAGGTCGACGATTTTCAGATGATCGCGATCTTGGAAATATGAACAGAGGCGTGCGCGTGTCATGGCATTGATTGAGGCGTGGTCGGCTGGTTCGCGAAGTGCCAGCCAATTGGCGGAGAAACCAGTCATGTTCGTGTTGCCTGATGGATCGATTTTATGATTTTGGCGATTTTTTCTATGCTTGTTTCCCAGCGGGGGAGCTGGCTGGCGGCCCGCCATGAGTTGTTGGCTAAGTGTTGGCGCAGCTCTGGGTTCACGAGGACACGCTGCAATGCTTCCGATAGGGCTTCTGGATTGCCGGGCGGAACTTTTATGGCGACGTCGTCAGGTGCAGTTTTTGCCATGGCACCACCGGTCGTGCAGACGATTGGGAGCCCGCGTGCAATGGCTTCTGAGATTGCCATGCCGTAGCCTTCGTAGTGCGACGACATTACGAAAATATCGGTCGTGGTATAGAGCCGTTGGAGATCACGTTCGCCGACTGCGCCAGCCAGAACGATGCGTGCGCTGAGGCCTGTTCGCAGAATCTGCTCGCGCAGCTCTGTTGCGCAACTGCTATCGCGCTCAGCGGCACCGGCGATGGTCAAGTGCCAGTCGATGTGGGTGAGCGGTATCAGTGCTTTGATTAGATCCGCATAGCCCTTTCGCGGGATGATGGAACCGACCGCGAGAAGTTGGAGAGTGGTATGATGACCGCTACCTGGGGCGCGAATGGCGTGAGTAGTGCCGGGCTCGGCGACAGTCATGGATTTGGTTGCGACGCCATATTCTTTGTTCAGCAGTTGAGCGGTTGTGCGGCTTGAAACCACAACGTGCCTGGCACGGGAAAGTGCGTGGGTCTCGAAGTCTTGGAAGCACTGGGCCTGGGCTTGGGAAATTCCCGTTTCATAGGCCAGCGGGTGGTGGACTAAGGCTACGATTGGTTGCTCGATAGCATCGACGACTGCTGGCTGCATGGCGCCAAAGGCCAACCCGTCGATGAGGGTGACAGTATCTGGATATAAGCCTGCGAATATCTTCTGGGTGCGGGCAATATCCTCGTTGCTCGGATCTGGGAAGCTTCCAGGCAGGGGGACATGATGCGGCTGGACGCCATAGTCGGCCAGTAGTGCCAATACTTTGCGGGCGTAGGCGTAGCCACCTGTTGGGGCTGCGATGTCGCCCGGAATCGCGAACGCTGTGTCAATCATGGAATTATCCGTCGATGGGACCTTCATACCAAGCGCGGGCGAGGTGAGTTTCGCCAAGCGTGACGCGGACCTTAGTAAGACCTCCCGAGCCAGGACCCAGGTCGCCACGCTTTATGGCTTGGTGCATCGCTTCGAAGATGTGGCGGCAGAGGAATTCGGTAGTGGTGAGTTTGCCATCGAACTCAGGTATCGTGTCGAGGTCATTGTAAGACAGCGGTTTGAGAATTTCTTTTAGTGTCGTGCCGGCGCGGCCAATATCGACGACCACGTTTTCGCGCGAGAGCGTTTCGCGGAAGAAAGCCACGTCGACTACGAAGGTGGCGCCGTGTTTATTTTGGGCCGGGCCGAAGAAGGGATCCGGCAAGCTGTGAGCGATCATGATAGATTCGCGAACTTCAACGGCGTACATGGTTCTTCCTGCTGGTTTTTTGAATGCTATGAGATGAGACAGTAAGTTAACTGGCGCTGATTAATGACGATAGTCAGGATCAGTGAATTGTGGCCCTGTTTGGATCCTCGGCGTCGAATGATGTTTGTTGTCATGTATAGCTAATGAGGGGGGGCAGATCCGTCCATTCTTGGCTGAAAATGTGAGGTAATTTTTCGACGGCATCGGAGAATGAAATTTCGGTACTAACGAGGGCATCCAACTCAGGGCGATTGAGGAGTGCCATGGCCGCTATAGCCCGGCGTTTGTGAGGCCAGCGAGGTCGACGCGATGGTGAGACGTGACCAACCTGAGATGAGATGAGCCGCAGACGCTTGGAATGGAATGCCCCGCCGAGGGGCACTTCAACGAGGCGATCGCCATACCAGCTCATTTCTATAATCGCGGCTTCGAAACCCGCGCAGTTGATAGCCGTGGTTAGACCTTGAGCAGTGGCGCTTGTATGGAAGACGATATCGGCATTATCAGGGGCCGCATTTGGCGCCGTGAATTTCATGCCTAATGCGGTGGCAAGAGCACTTCGGTGTTCGGCTATGTCGACGATCGTCACGGTCGTGCCGGGAATGCAGCTGGCGAGGTGGCCGACAAGGAGCCCCACCACGCCTGCGCCAATAACGCAGATGTGATCCGCTGGCGTGGCGCCCGAGTCCCAAATTGCATTTAATGCTGTTTCCATGTTTGCAGCCAGCGTGGCCCGCTTGAGAGGCACGGATTCCGGGATTGGCACCAGCCAGTCGGGCGAGGCGAGAAATAAATCCTGGTGAGGATAAAGACAAAACACGTTCTGGCCCAGCAATTCGTCTGGCCCTTGCTCGACGCAGCCTGCCGCCGAATAGCCGTATTTGACTGGGAACGGGAAGGCACCCGATTGGTGAGGCGCGCGCATGCGGTGCCATTCGCTTTGAGGAACGGCGCCTTGGAAAATCAACCGTTCGGTGCCGCGGCTTAGGGCTGAGTAGTGCGTCCGAATCAAGATCGGCGTTGAGGCGTTTCTGGAGAGTTGTTCGGTGCGGAGTTCGAGTTGATTAACTTCAGTGTACCACAACGCACGGGCGATGTGGCGTTGCCCTATGGAGCGACGGGGCGGGACGTTGGTTTCAGCGGCCATGCGTTGGTTCCAGTTTATTTGAAATGCTTGGGCGCAGGTTTAAGGATAAATCGAGCATGATGCAGTCTGTTCAGAAATCGAAACTGCCGACATTGCAGCAATCCAAAGGATCGCTGCCTACCTTGAGGCTTACAACGCCGTCGGGGGTGCAGTCCATTGATGAACTGCGAAGGCGGCGCTGCATTGTCATTGTGCTCAATGTTCTGACATATTTCATGCTGCTGTGGGTGCTGGGGCGTGTGCTTGGTGCTGGTGGCTGGACGATACTTGATGGTGTTCTGTTTGTGGCCTTTGCGACGGGCTCGCCGTGGACAGTGATGGGGTTTTGGAATGCGCTGATCGGGCTTTGGTTGCTGCATGGCATTGGTGATCCGATTGCCGAGGTTGCGCCATTTGCGATTGTGGGCCCGACGGCTCAGCCGTCAAAAGAGAATAAGACGGCTCAGTCGTCAGGAGAAAATGAACCTCTAACAATCGATACGGCGATTTTGATGACCGTGCGTAACGAAGATCCAGCGCGCGCAATTCTGCGGCTAAGGACCGTCAGGGACAGCATTGAGCGCACGGGGCATGGCGCACGGTTTAGTTATTTTGTGCTTAGCGATACCGACCAGGTGGATGTCGGCGAGAAGGAAGAACTGGCGGTTGCTGAGTGGCGGGCAACACTGCCGCCACAGGATGCCGCGCGGATAACCTATCGCCGCCGTGAAGTGAATACGGGTTACAAAGCCGGCAACGTGCGTGAGTTCTGCGATCGCTGGGGCGCCGGCTTTGAGCTGATGTTGCCGCTTGATGCCGATAGCCTGATGTCTGGTGCCGCGATTGTCGAATTGGTGCGTATGGCTCAATCTCATCCGCGGATCGGGATTATTCAAAGCTTGGTTGTGGGATTACCGTCATCGAGCGCGTTTGCTCGAATTTTCCAATTCGGGATGCGGCACGGGATGCGCTCTTATTCCATGGGGCAGGCTTGGTGGACGGGCGATTGCGGCCCCTTCTGGGGGCATAATGCGGTGGTGCGAATTAAGCCGTTCGTTGAAGTTTGTGCGCTGCCTGATCTGCCTGGGAAGCCGCCGTTTGGCGGGCAGATTTTGTCGCATGACCAAGTTGAAGCGACACTGATGCGGCGGGCGGGTTTCGAGGTGCGGGTGCTGCCGTTTGAGCATGGCAGTTGGGAAGAAAATCCGCCAACGATCCTGGATTTTCTGGAGCGTGATGCGCGCTGGTGTCAGGGCAATATGCAGTATTTGAAGTTGCTTGATCTGCCTGGACTTTTTGCGATGAGCCGGTTCCAGTTGATCTGGGCCGTTTTGATGTTTCTCGGTTTGCCGGCGTGGACTTTGATGATTGGGTTGCTGCCTTTTGCGGCCTGGCAGGCGCAGAGCATTGCTGCGTTTCCGTCTGGTTTGGCTGCGGGGCTCTATGTGGCGTTTTTTCTAATGTATCTTATGCCGAAGATTGCGGGGCTTCTCGATGTGGTTCTGACGAAAGGCGGTATGGCGCGTTACGGCGGGGCTCCTCGGTTTTTATTGAGTGGTCTGATTGAGCTTGTGTTCTCGTTTCTACAGGGTGCTGTGTCGACCATCCGCACGACAATCTTCATGGTTGGATTGGCGTTTGGTGTAAGTGTTTTTTGGGGGGGGCAAAACCGCGATGCCTATGGGGTGACATTTGCCACGGCGCTTCGGGCATTGTGGCCGCAAACTCTTTTTGGCGTCCTGGTGTGTGGGGCATTATGGATTATCAACCCGAGCGTTCTTGTGTGGAGCCTGCCGCTAACGGCTGGCTATTTGCTGGCCATTCCGTTTGCGGTTTTGACGGCCGATCCTAGTATCGGGGAATGGTTCAGGCGACATAGAATTTGCGCAATTCCAGAAGAATTTTCACCGCCGCGCGAGGTGATGGCGCTTGGGCTAGTGACGCAGAGCGGTGCTCAGGGAGTGTCTGGCTGATGGCATCACCGGCGCTTGAAGGCATTTTCCGGTCATTACGGATTTATCATTATGATAGGGTGCGACAGGATGGTATGGACGCGCTCTATCGCCAACATTTATCGCCTGGGGATCTTGCATTCGATATCGGCAGTCATGTGGGCGACCGCGTCTCGTCATTCAGGCGGGTGGGCGCCCGGGTGGTGGCGCTTGAACCGCAGCCATTGGCGTTCCGGGCACTGCGATTGATCCACGGACGGGACAAACATGTGAGGCTTGTGCAGGCTGCGTGCGGGGTTGAGGCGGGCAGGCTTCGGTTGCATATCAATACCAATAACCCGACGGTTTCAACCGCGTCGACTGCGTTCCTGAGTGCGGCTGAAGGGGCGGAGGGCTGGGACGAGCAGGTATGGGATCAGCAGTTTGATGTGGCTTGTGTGACGCTGGATGAACTAATTGCTGAGTACGGTGAGCCGCAGTTTGTGAAGATTGACGTTGAGGGGTTTGAAGGTGATGTTTTGGGTGGGTTAACCCGGCCGGTCCGGGCGCTGTCGTTTGAATTTACGACGATTCAACGGGGCGTTGCGTTTGATTGTCTTGCGCGGCTGACGGCGCTTGGCGAATATCGTTTCAACGTGGCGCTGGGTGAGAGCCAGACGTTGATGTTTGATGCGCTTGTATCGGGGAATGATATGCGCGATTACCTGGCAGAGCTGCCGCATGAAGCGAATTCGGGAGACGTTTATGCTGTCCTTTAGAATTGGGCTGAAGTGTTGCGCGGCGTTGGCAGTTGCGATGGCGATTGTGCCCTTTGATGCTTATGCGCAATCTGGGAAAGGTGGGCGGAGTGCTGCGCTGGCTGACCGAAACGTGCGGGTTTCGAATGTCAGCGAGACCGTTGCTTGCGCAGAGAAGGATAACGTCACGTTGATGTTTTACTCAGATGTTGTGCGGCGGTTTCAAATCTCTGCAATCCATCCGAAGTATTTGCCGACGTTGAGCCACGACAATTGGGATGCCAATTGGACGGCTTGCAAGTTTGGTGCAGGTAAGGTGGCTAAGAAGAGCGAGCCGCAAGTTAAGCCTGCGTCGGGACCGCAGCGGACAACTGAGCGGATGACGCTATACGAGGAGCCGGGACAGTGGCTTGTTGGCTGGCGCTTTCCAACATTCTGGCGATCCTCTGGGGCGACGGTGAGTGTGAATGGCAGGGTTGAGAAGGGTCTGCATTTGGTGCAGCTATGGAAAATCCGTCCTAACGGCGGGGAAGAGGTTTTGGTATTTTACCCGCAAGATGGTTATTGGCGCGCGCGGCCAAGAGGGCCGAAGGGACGCGATCTCACAGCGTTTGGCAGCTCATTTTTGGTGGGGCCGATTGAGATGGAGGGGAGGCCAATCGTGAAGCTGCGCGATGTACAGTTTGACCCCAAGTTAGAGCGGTTCACGTTGCAGTTCGCGCGGGGTGGTTCGGCAACAATGACGATTGCGGAATTGACGACAAAGAAGATGGTGCTGGATATCGGGCTTGATATGTCCGTTAGGGGGCTTGCGTTCGTGGCGTTGCGTTCAATGTTTGTGGGTCAGACGAATAACGATGTGGCGCGCGTGGCCGTGCGCGAGGGCATCAGGCAGAAACGCCGTGAGGTTGGAATTATGACCTACAAGGGTGGCATTGTGAGAGAGCTATGGGCGGGGCGTGTGGTACCTTCAAAACATAATACGAGTTCACCCGACATGCTATTTGGGGCGTTTAGGTAAGCCGCTCAGGGGAACCTGAGCGCAATGATTGAAGTTGCTCAGATTGTCAGCGTCGCAGGAATTTCAAGAGTTTTCCTGTAACCGCCTCGGGTTGTTCCTGCTGCACCCAATGGCCTGCGCCTTCGATGAGATGGCAATCCGTCATGTTGGTGCAGGCACGTGTCTGCATGGCCTCAAAGTCGCCGGGCTTTTGGTAGGTGCCCCAATCAGAGACGCCAGAAATGAAGCAGGCTGGTACGTCGATTGTGCGGCCCGAGAAGGTTTTGAAATCGGCTTCTGAACGGCCGCCAGTGGCGCAGCGATACCATTGTAGGCTGCCCTGGAAGCCGGTTCGGGCATACTCGCCTGCATAGACTGCTAGCTCGTTATCTGGCAGCCAAGTGCAGTTGGCGATGTGCTCGGCTGAGGGCATCTCTGGCGCCACAGTTTCGGCCATGCCTTGGTCTTTTTGCATCAGGTAGTAGTTAGGTAAAACTTCCAACGCTTCGGCGGTCCAGGCTGCGAGGGGGTGAGGTTTGTTCTTGGGCCAGTCGGCGCTTTTAACGTGGTAGTAGGCGCGGAGGAAGGCGTGCAAGCCTTGAGGGCAGGCGTGCATATCCGCGTTGGCTTCGCGTGTCGAATAATACCACTGGTAGTGCTTGCGAGGTGGTTCGAGGGTGCTGAGAGATTGGTTGAAGTCTGGGTTGGAGAGGCTCAAGCTGGGTTTGCCAGATTGGATTGAATTGAGTGCTGTGTGGGAAGGCCAGGTGGGGGCGCCGCCAAAGGGCGCGCTCATGAGAGCCACCGAGCGGAATACGTCGGGGCGAACAAGGGCGCAGGCGGCGGCTACTGGTGAGCCGAAGTCATGACCGATGACCGCGGCGACTTCGCTCTTGCCGAGAGCTGCCAGCAGCCCCAACTGGTCGCGGAGAAGATTGAAAATGCTGAATGGTGCGGGGTCGGTGTCGTAGGCATCATCCCAACCGGTCGTGCGACCATAACCACGTTGGTCGGGTGCCAAGACATGATAGCCCGCTTCGGCCAACGGCTGCATGATTTTGCGCCAACTGTAGGCCAGTTCCGGGAAGCCGTGCAGCAACAACAAGGTGGGACGAGGGGAGTTGTTATCGGCTGTTTCCTGAAAGCCTGCTTCGAGCAGGTGAACGGTAAGGCCGTTGTTGTTTTCTATGAAGCGCGAGCGGATGCCTGTTGGGAGAATGGCGCTGCTCAAAGGGGTGTGTGAGGGCATGTGTGGTCTTTAACTTGATATGGATTTCATAAAGAAACGGCGACTTTCCAGATAATACTGGATGGATACGGTCTCTACCAGGCGAGGCTGCTCATTGCACCCACGGCTTGCGGAGCCACGATGGTTTTTGTGATGCGATCGGTTTGAGGGGTATCAAAGAGTTCTTTGAGTGCTTCGGTATCGATTTCGCCACTTGGCATGACTGTGTCACGGTGGATGCCTTGGCCGATGAATAGAGCGTCGATCCCGAAAAAATTTGCGCCGGCAATGTCTGTCCGAACGGCGTCGCCAATCGCCAGAATGTGGGATTTATCAATGGCGCTTGATCGATGTTGTTCGGCATGGCGTGTTGCGCGCTCGTAGGCTGCGGCGAAGGGTTTGCCTGCCCAATATACCGAGCCGCCGATGTTCTCATAGATTGCAGCGAGTGAACCAGCGCAGTGTAACAAGTCTCCACCGACATCAACGACCAGATCCGGGTTCGCACAAATGAGGGGGAGTTGTTTGGAGGCGGCCTCGGTGAGAATTGTGCGGTAGTCATCGGGTTGTTCGGTTCGGTCGTGGACGAGGCCGGTGCAGAGGATGGCTTCACTGTCATCAAGGCTGACACGTCTGAGGGGGGTATCATCGAACAGATCGAGGTCTCGGTCCGGGCCTAGGTGATGGACACGGGAGACATTGGTTGCGCGTGCACGATCAAGGGCCAGATCGCCCGAGGGGACGATGGCGTCCCAGCACTCTCGAGGTACGTGTTTTGAATCAAGAATGCTTGCAACGGTGCGGGCCTGGCGCGGGGCGTTTGATACGAGGATGACGGTGCCGCCACTGAGACGGAAATTGGTAAGCGCTGAGCAGCCAGCCTCGTAGGCCGTCTGACCATTGTGGACGACACCCCAGATATCGCAAAAAATGACATCGTAGCCTTGCAGCAGATCACGGGCATTAAGGAGGGTGGGGATGGCTGACATAATAATGGGTATTTCCTACTGCGTTCGGGATGCGGTTTAGTGAGCTCGATGGTCAGCCGCTTTGTTGGGTAAGAATTTCTGGGAGAAACATTACTTGGACCGGAAAACGCCCAAGCGGAAGCCTACGTATGAGACAAACATTGCAAAAAGTGAGGCTGCGATAAGTGCGGCCAGTGGCCAGGTGCTGGGGCTGGCCAGGAGAATGCTTGCGAATATAGCGTAATTTATCGCCTGAGCTATCCATGAGACGCTTGCGAATTTCAAAAATTCAACAAGCGTTGGGGGTTGCTTGACCGCGAATGTTATCGTGCGGTTGATAAGCCACGATACCATCATGGCAATCGAGATTGAGGGCAGGCGAGCGACCAAGGGATCGAGTGCCAATGTGATGCGTAGGGTTTCGAGGATGGCTGCATCAGTGATCAGCGCAGCGATGCCTGCCAACAGAAAGCCACCATAGTGCCGGAGCGGGTTCATGGCTTGTGCTCCTGGCGTTTAACTTGCTCCCAGTCGATTGCCGGTCCATCGACTGCGCGGGATGGATGCCAGATGCGGCTGGGGAGTTTGGCCGCATTGGCGAGGCTCGCGCGTTCCTCATCGCGGCGCTCGACGATCGGATCGCGTGCGCGCAGCAGGTCGTCGGCATAACCTGGATGGCACATGGAGATGTGGATGGGGCCGGGAAAAGCGAAGGATGCTTGTAGCTCGCGGTCATAAGGGATGCCGAGGGTGAAGGCTGAGACGCCTGCGAAAGTATCATTGGTTGGCAGGTGCTCGGCAATGAGGCGTTTTCGAAAGCCCAATGCCAAAGTTGAGATAACTAGAGCTTTCAGCCATTCGTGATGGCGACGAATAATGGTTTGAGGGGTGTCGGAGGGTGCTCGGATCAACGGTGGGTGCAACCAGTTGATTTCATGGACGGCCCGGATCAGCGCCTCGCGGACGACAGGCAGGGCGTGGACGTGCTGGTGTCCGTCGATGGTGTCTGGCAAGTGGCCGACTGTTTCGCGGAATTGGTGTAGTTGGCGTGCGATCTCAGCTTGGATTTCTTCAACACGAAGTTGGCGGGTTAGCGCTTTGCGGATGAGTTGGCGAACTGTTGGTAAAATGCCTTCAGGTGCGAGCGAGGGCATGGTGCCAAGTGGTGCGCCTAGGGTGAGATTGAGGTGTAGGCCAATGGCGATGGAGTTGCGCAGGTTGGCTAGTCGAGTGGCGTGATGTGGCCAGTCACTGTAGGTTACAATAGCGCTTGTGGCGGAGAGGTGGTGGTTTCTGGCCAGCTCCTCGATTGCACGTGTGACGCCGCCTGACAGGCCAAAGTCATCAGCGCAGAGGATGATGGCCGGCTTGGCCGTAGATTTTTCTGCTCGCTTGGCGGGCATGGGATCAGCTGACGAGTGTTGGCTGGCTGGCGGCCGTGGGAGAGGAGGAGGTATTGTTTGAATTGTCCGTTGTCAATGTGCCGATCTCCTCAGCGACGATGAACAGGGGGCGCGACTTCACCTCCTCGTAGATGCGCCCAATATATTGGCCGAGGACGCCAAGTGAGATCAACTGGATGCCTGAGAAAAACATCACCGATACAATCAGTGACGCATAGCCGGGGAGATCCGCACCAAACAGTGTGGTGCGGATGAGGAAGTACATTGCATAGCTGAGTGAGACAAATGAAATGACAATACCGATCAATGACCACACTCTCAGTGGCAAGGTGGTGAAGGAGGTTAACCCATCGATGGCGAATGAGACAAGTTTGCCGAAGCGCCATTTTGAGTGGCCATATTTACGTTCGGCGACGGTGTATGGAACACCGATCGATTTGAATCCGATCCAGGAATAGAGTCCTTTATTAAATCGAGACCGCTCGGTGATGGTGTTCATTGACTCGATGGCGTTGCGGTTTAGTAGGCGAAAGTCGCCGGCACCTTCGGGGATGTCGGTTTCAACAAGTGCATTGTAGGTCCGGTAGAATAATCGCGACAGGATACGGCGGATCGGATTGTCCAGCTGCCGGTCGATCCTCTGGCCATAAACAACTTCATAGCCCTCAAGCCAACGTTTGACAAAAGCCTCAAGAACTTCTGGTGGATGCTGGAGATCGGCATCCATGATGATAACGGCATCGCTCTTGGCATAGCTGAGGCCGGCGGCGATGGCTATTTCCTTGCCGAAGTTGCGGCTGAGAGAAATGGCTTGGATGCGCGGGTTTATGATGGCCAGAGATTTGATGCGTGGCAAGGTTGCGTCGGTTGAGCCATCATCGACAAATAAGATATGCCAGTTGGTGGTCAACCGACCCAGTACTCTGGGTAGCCGTTTGCACAACTCAGCAAGCCCATCGGCTTCATTGAGGACGGGGATCACGACGGTGAGTGTGCGATCGGTTAAAGTTGCGATTTGCATATCTGGTTTGGCTGCTTTTTATGTTTCAGCCTTTCCCGATAACACTTTAATTGCGCCTAAATGCTGACAACGTTGTGATAGGGTTTAAGATGGCCCCCGCTGAGAGTTCATGCTCAGAGGGTGGCGGCGAACTCAATGAGCGCTTTTGCCAGTGCTTCCGGGCGTTCTACAGGTAGCATGTGGCCGGCGTTATCCATGTTCAGGCGTTGTGCTTTGGGAAAACGTGCGGTCAATTCTTCGACGTCGGCTGCGTTATAAAACACCCGGTCTTGCAGGCCTGAGATCACGAGCACCGGCACATCAATCTTCTCATAGGGGACGGCCCAGTCGGCTGTCGGACCGCTTTTCATCAGCAGAAGAGCTCCATCATTGGGACTGCATGGGGTATAGGGTTCTGATTTTAAGAAATCGGCGCGGTTTTGAGATTGCCATTCTTCATTCGTCAGTAGCGGGCTGAAGAGGTCGCGTATCAGATCGAGGCCACCTGTCTCGGCTGCACGCACCATTGCGTCGTTTAGCCATTCCAATCTCGGACCGGTCTTGCGAAGAGTGTTGATCAGCACAATGCCGTCGGCTTTTGAGGCGGCCGCGGTGTTTGCATTGAGGTGGGCCTTCATTGAAAAAAGGCCGCCGATTGATAAGCCAACGTGAATGGGGCGGACAGGTTTAACCTCTTCCAGAAGTGCTGTGGCATCAGCCACGATGGATTGCTCGTCGAAGGCCTCTTGGGTGAAATTACTATCCGCTTGTCCGCGTAAATTGTAGATAAGCAGGCCATGGCCTTGGGCTGTAAGAGCCTCGGCGATGCTGGCTGTCCACATGCCTTTGTCGCCGCTTAAGGCATTGAAGCAGACAAACGTTCTGCCATTGGTTGAGGGCGGAATGTGGTCGTAGGCCAGGGAATTGCCTGCGGATAAGGTGAGGGTAGGCATACTGTAGCTCCTTAGACGTCATTGGGGCTTGAGGGCTAATGATGATCTTGGCAGGTTAACTGTGGGTTTGGCGAGCCTCTTTCAATTCTAAGCATTATCAGGCGTGGTTTAAGTGACGGAGTTGATCCATCTCAAAGAGATCGCGGCAATGTTCGTGTCTTTGCTATGTGACATGAATTACGCTCAGACTTGCGGGCATCATGGTAAGGTGGGCGGCATGGTGAGATGATCAGTATGGTCCTGCCGTGCGCGAGAAAACGATAAGGGTTTAGGCTTAACAGGTTTATGGTGGAGTGGATGACGCATCATGCGGTATGCAATGATTGGTACAGGGGCAATGGGGGGTGCAGTTGGCACTTTATTAGCGCGCGCAGGGGAAGATGTAACATTCGTTGATACGGATCGTGAGGTTGTTCTTCATGCCTCACAAAATGGGTTTTTACTGGAAGGCGCTGCTGGTCAACATCGCGTTTCGGTGAGAATTAGCGCCGAGCCGCAGGGGGAGGGATGGGCCGATGTGGCAGTTGTCCTCACGACCACGAATGATACGGCTGAGGCGGCGCTGACGGCTAAGCGTATTATCAAGCCCGACGGTTTCGCGCTGACGTTGCAGAACGGGATTGGTAATGTCGAAGTGCTCGAAGAGGCGCTTGGTAAAGGGCGCGTTGCTGCCGGATCGACAAGGTCAAGTGCGCAGCGTCTGGCACCTGGAGAAAGTGAGCTGACCAAGCTTGATCCAACTCGGATCGGTGAAGTCGATGGGACGATCAGTCCGCGCATTCAAGCTTTGGCCGATGTTATGGACCGGGCTGGGTTTGAGACATCCGCAACAGAGAACGTAATGGGGGTTTTGTGGTCGAAGCTAATTCATAATTCGGCGATCAACCCAATTTGTGCGTCGACCGGTTTGGTTCAGTCTGAAACAGCCAAAATTCCAGAGTTGGAAGCATTGCGAACGATGATCGTTGAGGAAGGATTGATTATTGCACAGGCGGAAGGGATCACGCTCGAATATCCCGATCCGCTGCCCGCGTTGCGGCTTCACGTTGCCGCAAAAAATACACGGCCATCGATGTTACAGCATATCGATGCTCGGCGACGTACCGAGATAGACGCAATCAATGGGGCGCTGGTGCGGATTGCGGGTAGACATGGTTTGCAGGCTACAGCGAACGCTGCAATGGTTGCTGTCATAAAAGGGATGGAGCGGGCTGAGGCGATTGCTCGTGAGGCGTGAGAATTGGCACGGTAGCGCCCTTTCCATCTGTGCCGATTGCTGCGATTGGCATTGGTTCTGTCCCTCATTTTCGTATTTTGGGGAACTTTCAAGAACTGAAGGCACGCGGACTGTTTGGGCATTATTGTTGTTGATGTGCATACAAGCTACCTTCTGAGGGGCTGCCGGTGGTTTGCTGCGTTGGTTTTGGACTAAATCTTGCGCGTTATGCGCACGGCAATGATTTGTGCATACCTGCTGAGCGATATCGTATGGACGGATTTAGCGGATCACATATATGATCTCGATAGCAGTTTGATGTTGGAACCGGAGAATCTTGTTGAGCGAAGGTGTAAAATCAGCGGAACGCGTACTTGCGATATTTGAAGTATTTGAGGGTGAGCGGCGGCCGATGCGAATTTCGGAGCTCGTGAAGCGCCTTGAAATTCCTCAGTCCAGCACGTCGACATTGATGAAGACATTGGTGGCGAAGGGGCTTGTTGAATTCGATCCGGATATGCGCACATTTTGTCCGTCTGTCAGGCTAGCATTCCTTGGAAATTGGGTGCTTGGCGCGAATGATGGATTGGCGCAGATCCAATCATTGGTGCAGAGATTGTCGTCAGAGACGGGCGAAACAGTTCTTGTTGGCGCACAGAATGGGCTGCATCTGCAATACCTTTTAGTGATGGTGTCGCCGCATGCCGTTCGCTTTGCGTTGCGGCCTGGGTCTATGCGACCGCTGCATCGTACGGGACTTGGCCTCATGTTGATGACCACAAAGGAAGATGGTGAAGTTGGGCGAATGATCCGTCGTCATAATTCGGAAGTTGAAGCGGATCAGCCGATTGTGCGGGAAGCAGATGTAATCGAGGCGGTGCGCGAGGCGCGTTCGCTCGGATATTGCGAGACTGCTAACCTGGCAACACCGGGGGCTGGTGTGATTGCCACCTTGTTACCACTGCCCGTTGAAGGGCGTCATTTGGCGATTGGGTTGGGTGCTCCGCTGGATCGGATTAGGTCTCGGCGTGATGAGTTGCGAATGTTATTACGCAATGAAGTTATCGCGTTTGGGAATGCTTCTGATCCGTTTAATGACCTGGAAGGTGCCATTACCGGTGTGCCGTGAGGGCTGGGGACCGGACTACTTGATTGGTGTAACGGTGCCATAGGCTGGCACAAGGTTTGGCCAGTCATATGCTGGTGAGGCACTTAGTGTTCCAAGCAGTGCACTAATGGGGCCTCCGTGAGTGATGGCTACGATGATACCTTCAGAGGGCAATCCATTGTACCAGTTGAGCATGCGATCACGCAGCTGAAATACTGTTTCGCCGCCCGGAGGAGCGAAGGTTTCAGGCTCTGTGACCAAGCGTCCAATATCGTCGCCATGTTCCGCATAAATGGCGTCCCAGGTTTGGCATTCCCAATTACCAAAGTTTAGTTCTGCGAGGCGCTTGTCCTGGCGGGTTGGTATGCTAGCGCCTTCTTGTGTCATGAGCTTTGCCAAGAGATCTGCAAGGCAGCGGGTTCGCTGTTTTCCAGAATGGAAAATTTGGCTGGGGTTCTGCGCTCGGAGATGTTTGGCTAGCGGTGCCAGCGCTTCGATGCCTGATGATGACAAAGAGACATCTGTTTGACCATAACAGATGCCTTTGAAATTTTGATCAATTTCAGTATGGCGGACCAACAAGATGCGATGGTGTGAAGCTGGGCTTTTCATAGCCTGCATGATGGACCGCTTGAAGTGTGGTGGAACGAAGATCGACTAGCCGCCAGAGCCAGGTTTCATGTTCAGAACTATGCCTGCGGCGATAAAATCCACGCTATCGGCGGCTGCGGCCACTGCATGGTTGAGCCGGCCTTGCGCATCGCGGAAGCGGCGGGCGAGGGCATTCTCAGGCACGATGCCTAGTCCTACTTCATTGGTTACGCAAATGATCACGCCTTTGGGCGCGTGCAGGGCCGAGATGAGATTCTCTGTTTCAGCATCGATGTTGCGATTGCTGCTCATCAGGTTTGAGAGCCATAGCGTCAGGCAATCGATGACAATTGCATTGCCGGGTGCATCGGCCTTGCGAATGGCATTGGCAATGGCAATGGGCTCTTCGATAGTGGCCCAGGTTTCATCGCGCTCGCGTTTATGGGTTTGAATACGCTCGCGCATCTCATCGTCCCAGGCTTGTGCGGTGGCTATGTAGGTGCGATGAGGCTGGCGTTCGGCGAGGGCAAGCGCGCATCGTGTTTTGCCAGAACGGGTTCCGCCCAGAATCAGACGTGTGGTGGGTTTCATTAGGTTGCCAATGTGATGCCGATGAGGGCGGTTGTGAAGCTCACTATGACTGCTGCTCCGAAAACGTCACCTGTTGTGCCGTGCAGATATTTTTGGGCAATTGCGGTTATTGTAAATCCACCGACGGCTGAGCCGAGGACGGCTGCAAGTCCGGCCGAGCCTAATACTGCAACTGCCAACACAGCTGGCCAAAGGATGGCGGTTGTGAGTGTGATGTTATTTGGCGTGGGGAAGTCGGCGGCCAAGCCATCTCTGCGCGCGGGTTTGAGGATTGCCAGTGGTATTGCGATAGCTAAGCGAGAGAGGGCTGTGGCTATGATGAAGGCTTGCGCGACGTAAGAAATGCCCGTTGTGGCAACGAGGTTCATCAAGAGAGTAGCGCTTAGTGCTGCGGCAGCCATCAGTGCTACTGCGCCGTACGTGCCGATGCGAGAGTCGCGCATTATCTCCAGGCGGCGTTCGATTGTGTGGCCGCCGCCTATGCCATCGGCCATATCAGCCAAGCCATCTTCATGCAGTGCG
>Ga0209345_10001438_pt1 | contig 28418 bp, 25 predicted proteins | sample Cruoilmetagenom7_FD_187294 | JGI IMG/M metagenome (GOLD analysis project Ga0209345, IMG submission 187294) | Oil polluted marine microbial communities from Coal Oil Point, Santa Barbara, California, USA - Sample 7 (SPAdes) (version 2) | ecosystem: Environmental > Aquatic > Marine > Oil seeps ...
ATTCACCCAGATTACCGTTGCCTGCATAGGCCGAAGGCCTGGAAATTTTATCCAAACCTGTGTTTTTTTGTCAAGGTTCACCCCGCAATCGACTTTACATCCGTTTACGGAGAGATTGCTTATGTCCGCCCTTGCGGAATCGTAACCCGGCTTACGGAAACCAGCATGCAAATCGACAGATGCGCGCTGTGCAGAGCGCCGCTCGTCCATTTCGGTTGTTCTGGTGAGCAATTGAGCAGCAATAGACATCGGAAACCCTTTTTTCTTTGTCCAAGGGACTATCGCCGAAGTTCGTAAACTTTGGATTGAACGATGCAGTAAACGAGATGATAATTTCCGGCCCGGCCCGTGGAATTGCGATCCTTTCACCAATTGCGCGATAATCGCGCTGGTTAATGAAAGATGGAGTTCAGACCGACATCGCTTCGTAGTTGACGTAAGCGTAAAGCCATGCTCGATAGTATTCATGAACTCATCATCTCCTCCCGCGCATCTTCTCGCCTCCTACAATGGCGCTAAACCGGCCGCGCCGGGCTGGTTCACCCACGCATTAACACGCAAGCCAGAGCGCCATCATGTCGAGAGCGACGGCGCGGACATCGAATATTTCACATGGGGCGATAAAGGAAAACCGGGACTCTTCCTTCTTCACGGCGGCGCTGCTCATGCACGTTGGTGGGCGCATATCGCCCCTTTTTTCGCCGATGATTACCGCGTTGTAGCAATGTCCATGGCCGGTATGGGCGGATCAAGTTGGAAGAATGAGTATTCGATCCTCCAGCATGCGGAAGACATGCGGATAGTCGCTGAGGCGGCTGGGCTCTTTGCGGTGGGCAAACCGGTAGTGGCGGGACACAGTTTCGGCGGCGCACCGACGGTCACCGCAGCCGCAGATCCTTCGGCCTGGGTCGGGCGCGCGTTCATTATCGATTCGTCTCTCCAGATGCGCCATTCGCCAGACCGGCATGAAAACCCGCATCGCGACCGGCGCTTTTTCGGGAGTTTGGAAGACGGGCTGGCCCGATTCCGTTTCTTGCCCCCGCAGCCCTGCGACAATGATTATATTGCCGACATGATCGCAAGAGACGCGATTGTCGAAGTTGAAGAAGGCCATTGGAGCTGGTGCTTCGACCCCAATGGATTCAGTAACACCAAACGTCTCGAAAGCGCGGGAAAGGCGAGAGAGGCAAACTGCCCAATGGCCGTGATCTACGGCGAACGTTCAGCACTGATGGATAAAGAAGCGCTAGACCATCTGCATGATACGATGCCAGCGGGTACGCCGTTCATCGCCATCCCCGATAGCGGCCATCATGTGATGGTCGATCAACCTCTCGCTCTTGTGGCGACGATGCGAGCTTTGCTTAAAAACTGACTGCCCTTTTGCGCGTCAGCCAGAAAATGTTAGAGCGCGACGATGGAAACAATTTCGACGAATACGGCCTTTGGCGGCACGCAAGGCGTATACACACATGACAGCGAGGAAACCGGCACCCAAATGCGGTTTTCGGTGTTCATTCCTGATCATGCCGAGGGCGCAAAAATGCCGGTTGTCTGGTATCTGTCCGGGCTGACTTGCACCCATGCGAACGTTACCGACAAAGGCGAGTTCAGGCGGACATGTGCGGCCTTGGGCCTTATCTTCATCGCACCCGACACATCGCCGCGCGGCAATGATGTGCCTGATGATGAGGCCTATGATTTCGGCCAGGGCGCTGGCTTCTATGTCGATGCAACCGAAGAGCCTTGGGCCAAAAGCTTCCGGATGCGCAGCTATATCGAAACGGAATTGCCGGCACTGATCGCCGACGAGTTTCCGATGGTCGATATGGAGCGCCAATCCATTACCGGCCATTCGATGGGCGGGCACGGCGCACTGACTATAGCGCTGCGAAATCCCGACCGGTTCCGAAGTGTTTCAGCCTTCGCGCCGATCGTTTCACCGCTCAACTGCCCTTGGGGGCACAAGGCGCTAACCGGCTATATCGGTGCCGACCGTTCAACCTGGCGGGACTATGATGCCTGCGCGCTTATCGAAGATGGCGCGAGGGTTTCCGACATTCTTATCGATCAGGGCGAGGCTGACAATTTTCTCGAAGAGCAGCTCAAACCGCATCTGCTGGAGGAAGCCTGCAAGAAAGCTGATATCCCGCTGACGCTCTCCATTCGACCCGGCTATGATCATAGCTACTATTTCATCTCGACGTTTATGGACGCCCATCTGCATTGGCATGCCGAACGGCTTGGCTAGTACCTCTCGTCTCATCCTTGCCCGCCGACGAAATCGCGGCGATAAAGCGACTGTAAGGCAAGAGAGGTAAGCAATGGATGATCAGGCGTCGCATAACAGTTTTGTAAGGCGCAGCTTCGCCGTGTTGGCAATCGTTGCACTCGCGGCGGTCATACTGGCGCTCGGCAATCTGCTGCTTCTCATATTTGCATCGCTTGTCGTCGCAGTTATCTTGCGCGCCATAGCGCGGCAATTCATGCGTTTCGGGATCCCACAAGGCCTCTCGGTCACCATGGCTGTCCTTGCGCTTTTCGGCCTATTGGGGTCTGTAAGTTGGGTATTCGGCGGTCTTATCATCACCCAGTTCACCGCGCTCGCGGCGAGCATACCCGAAGCGATCGATGCAACCCAAACAGCCTTTGACAGCTGGGGCATCGATTATGATGTACAGCAAGCAAGCCGCGATATCGGCGCTCAGCTTTCGGGCTTGACGACGCGCGCAGGCAGTTTCGCCGTCTCAGCGGGCGGCGTTGTTACCAATGTCATTCTTGTTCTCGCGGGCGCGATCTTTTTCGCCGCCCAACCCGAATTGTATCGCGAAGGATTGATGCGCCTGATCCCCAAAGAGCGCGAAGCACTGGCTCGTAAAACCTGCGACGATATCGGCCGCGCCCTCGGGCTTTGGCTGAGGGCACAGATCCTATCCTCGATCATTGTCGGCGTTTTGATCTATGCCGCGCTGTCGTTCATCGGCGTACCATCGGCGGCCGCGCTGGCCATCATTGCGGCGCTGCTTGATTTCATCCCGTTCATAGGGCCGGTGTTCGCCGGTATTCCTGCAGTACTCGTGGCCTTTAGCGTCAATCCCATGACAGCGGCATGGGCGTTGGGCGTTTATGTTCTGATTCAGCAGATACAGGGGAACGTCCTCCAGCCGATCATCCAGAAACGATCTGTCGACCTCTCTCCTGCCGTTCTGCTCTTTGCTGTGGTTGCCGCGGGTAGCTTGTTCGGAATAGTCGGCATTCTGCTCTCCGCCCCGCTCACCGTAGTTGGCTTTGTTCTGGTCCAGCGGGTTTACATCGAACAGGTGCTGCAGAAGGAACCCAAAAGGCCGGCAGGAGGTGCTTTCGCCGAATGAACCCGGTATTCAGTACGCTGCCGACCACAATTTTCGAAGAGATGTCTGGCAGGGCGAGAGCCAGCGGCGCGATCAACCTTGGACAGGGATTTCCGGACTCCGAAGGACCAGAAGATGTTCGGCAGGCTGCTGCTGATGCGCTCTTGTCGGGCTGGAACCAATATCCGCCGATGCGCGGTATCCCTGAACTGCGCGCTGCTATCGCCAGTCATTACGCAGCGCATCAGGGACTGGATCTGGACAGCGAGAGCGAAACGCTCGTCACATCCGGCGCGACAGAAGCGCTGGCAGCATCGATACTTGGCCTCATCACACCAGGTGATGAAGTGATCCTTATTCAGCCGGCCTATGACGCCTATGCGCCGCTGGTGAGGCAGGCAGGCGGCGTACCGCGCTTTGTGACGACACGTCCACCCGGTTGGTCCATCACATCCAAAATGCTCGAAGCAGCGGTGAGTGACAAAACCCGTGCCATCATCCTCAACAGCCCACATAACCCGACTGCAACAATGCTCGGCGATGGCGAACTCACCCTGCTTGCCGATTTCTGTGACGCGCATGACCTTATCGCGATTTGCGACGAGGTATGGGAACATATCGTCTTTGATGGCCGAACACACCGCTCACTCTTAACCCTGCCCGGGATGCGGGAGCGGACGGTGAAAATCGGCTCAGCCGGCAAGATCTTTTCGCTCACCGGGTGGAAAGTCGGCTGGGTGATTGCCGCAGCGCCGCTCACCAATGCCATCGCCAAGGCGCATCAGTTCCTGACCTTCACGACCCCGCCAAACCTGCAATCCGCCGTCGCCTATGGTTTGGGCAAGAATATGGGCTATTTTGAAGATATGCGCGCCGGTTATCAGGCCTCGCGTGACCGGCTCACCAATGCGCTAACGGCCAGTGGCTATGCCGTGCTGCCCAGCATGGCGACCTATTTCCTCTCGCTCGACCTGACCCGGTCCGGCTTTGCCATGAACGACCACGAGTTTGCGATAAGGCTCGTGGAAGAGGCAGGCGTAGCGACTATCCCAATCTCGCCTTTTTTCGAAACCGAACCGATAACCAATATCGTTCGCCTGTGCTTCGCAAAAAGTGATGATGTTCTGGATGCAGCCGCCGAGAAGCTCGCCAGTGCAATGCGATTATTCGTCTAGCGCGGCGCGCGCCAGCGATGGCTGCCCGAATAAAGCCCCGCCGCAGGATTGCCGGATGCATTACGCCCAGGCCGGAACCGCGCCCGGCTCATCACCATGTTGCAGGCACGGGCATCCAGTTGGAAATGGCCGCTTGATCCAACGGTGAAACAGGCAGTGGGCACGCCGTTCGCACCAACGCGCACCTGATAGCGCGATGTTCCCTCTTCGCCATTGCGCAACATATTCGCAGGATAGTCACTCGCACGAACCCAATTGCCTGGATTACCGATTGGCTCAGGGGCCGTGGTCCGTGTCGTTCGCGGTGGATCGGGTTGAGGCGTGGGCCGCGCCTCGGCTGGGGTTGGCCGTGTTTCGGTTGGCGTTCTGGGCGTTTCGACAACCGGTGCGCGCTCCGCTGGCACTGTCTCGATCGGCCTGTCCGGCGTTTGCGCTTCCGGTACTGGCTCATCCGACGTTTCTTCAACAGCAACGGTATCTTCGTCAGCCTGAACAGGTAGATCATACTGACCAAGCTCGCCTTCTCGGGCATCATAGACCGTCGTAACGCAGGCCGCTGTCTGGCACTCGTCGCGGCGCGCCTGATAGGCAGCATAGCCCTGTTGTAAGGCAACTCGCTCTTGGCCATCAGCCTGCGCCAAAACTGCCTCGTACAGATCCGACAATTCGGTCTCACGCGCACCCAGAGCCTCACTACCGCAGATAATGCCGTGGCTTTTAAGTTCGGTATTGGAGCAATCGACACTGGGCGAAAGCACACCGCTCTCAGCGGCTTCGTCAGAATTCCCGCCAGACAGGAGGAAGAACAAGACGATGATCACTATCAGCGCGAGCAAAGCCGCCCCGATGGCGATCATCTTCTTCTGGTTCGGTGGACGGGTGCCGTCATTCCCGCTTTCAGATGCTGCCCGGCCTGCTGCGACGGGCGCAACCTTCAACGGGCTTGGCTGATCCGACGTATCGGTTGGTTCTGGTCCCTTCGCAGTCGCGGGCGTGGGCGTTTCCACAGGAGGCGGAGCCTTGGGCTTCGCGGGAGCTGCGGCAATAATGGAAGAAGCTGGATCGTCTTCGGTTGCGGTACCCTTGGGCGGAACAGGTTCGGCTACCATCTCAGGCGGCGGAACGACAACAGGAGCTGCAGGTTCGTCGGCCGCCTGCTTCGCGTGGCTCATCGCAACGATCCGCTTGATCGTGTCGATCATCCGTTGGATCGTATCATCGCGCCGGTCGAACCAGTCGATCCACTGATAGTCGTTCAACCAATAGGCCAAGCCTTCGGCATCGACATTTTCAAGCCGAACGGGAAAGATCAGCTTATCGCCATTTTCCGCCATCATCAGCTCACGCTTCACATGACGGGACTGATCGGAACGTGCACAGAAAAGAAGGATGATCAGATCGGATCGGCGCACCTGTTCAATAATCGCCTGATCGAACGGTCGGCCTGGATCGATGTCATCGGGTGCCATCCAGCCGTCCACGCCGTTTTTGCCCAACACCTTTTTGAGCTGGCGGGCTGTTTCGACCTGGGAACTGTGGTGGCTGATAAAGGCAATAGGCTGCCTTTTTCCGTTTGTGTTCGCGCCTTCAGCGCTCATTCCCGCCCCCAAAAATCTTACGGTCGGCCGGTGCTAACCCCCTGTTACCACCGCACATCCCGATATATCGGGCATATGGACCGTTACAATCATCCTAGGCAGTTGCTCAATCAACGGCAATGATACTTTAAGGCGCGCGCGTGGTTTAGGCTCCGCTCGGCATTGCAAGGCGATATCCCTGCCCCCGGACCGTTTCGATCAAAGGTGCGGCGCCCGCCTCCCTCAATTTTGATCGCAACCGGGAAAGGTGCACATCGATAACATTGGTCCCCGGATCGAAGGAGAGATTGCAGACATGGCGCAGCAATTCCGCCCGTGAAACGATGACAGGACATCGCAGAACCAAATGCGTCAACAAATCCAGTTCACGCGGGCACAGAAGAATCGCTCTTCCGTCGTAGTGAACCCGGCGATGAAGAAGATTGATGCGGAGCCGATTAAGACAAAATTCGAAACGGGCGACATCCATCGCCAAAATCTGCTCGATCACATCCGAAAGAGCCAGCGACACCTAGCCCATATTCGATGAATCAAAGAAGCTAAACATCCGATTTAGCGTGTAAAATTTACTCACCCCGCCTAAACCACTCTTGGCAGAGGCCAGAAATCTGATGACTTGGGTCGTCACTGGCTCGCTCCAATATGGCCCGTTTTTCATCCGGATCATTCACTCCCTCGATTAGCGTAGAAATAGCTTCAAACCGGACATGATCGCTGGGGTGACGGATCGCGAATTCATCAACAAGTGCTTGACCCGTTTCGCCGCCCATTGCCAACGCTAGCCGCATCAACATCGCATTGGGCATCGTCGTCAGCAGTCCCGAGATCTTCTTGCCAGACAGATCGAAGCGATATTGGTCGGTCCAGCTTGATCGCAGAGATGATCCGATGAGATTAAGAGAAACGGAGAGGGATTTGGGCGGCAACTGACGATGGATGTCTCGGTGCGCACGGTACAGAAGCACCCGCCCCCGCTTCAGCCGGGAGCGTTCGACGAAACGGAGCGGCACCGCCTCACCCGGATATCCGGAAACACCTTCATAGTCATATTCATAGTAATCGCTCCAATAACCGGGCCCTGCATAGCCGACAGTCAGGAAGCTGAAATTGTGGTCATGCGGTAGGTCGTAGAAAAAAACATCCCTGCCGCTGGCCTTGGTGATGCTGTCACTTTTCGATGGCCAGAAATTCGCGCGAACGAAATAGCCCGGCCCGGCATGGAGCATCACAACCTGTATTCCATATCGGTTATGGCTTGCCTGAACGGCACAGCGATTTTCCAATTCCTGCGTGATGAACGCGGACAGAAACTGACGATTGTTAGAGAGCTTTTTGAGAAACGGCGCGAACGCAGCAAGAGAGGCTTCATCGCAGGGATCGATCTCGCCCGTTTCGAGCGCATCGATGAACCCGTCAAAGCCGATCACGTCGGTATCGGAACATTCTAGCTCGAGTGGCACCCAGGCCGTTCCTCGGAACATTGGTGCCTCCGGAGCAGTGCCAGGGTTTGGCGGGCAGCCCAGCGAACCTCATGATGTGCATCATTACGGGCCATCTCGGTCAATCTGGGCATTGCCGATCTGGGGTCGAGCGTCACCCATTCCCGCATCACGTGCCAGCGTAGATGGAAAGGCGCATCATCGATAATCCGCTCGAAGGTGGCGGCCGCCTCACGCTCCCCGGAAAGTCCGAGGAAGCTCACCATCATCTGGATGCGGGACCAGATTTCGGTCCCACTGCTTTGGCCAACACGCTTGCCCGAAGCGGCATCATATTCGCGCGCCAGAACAGCTCCGCCAACACGCAGTTCCCCATGCAAGAAAAGCGCAGAACGCTCGGCACGGTCGAACAAATAACTCTGGGTGGCCGTATCGATGGAGATTAACTCGCCCGGATCGATGCCCCTAATATCTGTTCGCACGCATGGGCTGGTTTCAATGGCGTCATCATCATCATTGCAATCGGGAGCTTCCCAAAAGGACATTTGCAGCCCGCCGGTTTCGATAAACTTCAACCAGCTGCGGTTGCCGGGAAAGAAGATTGATCCCTTCCCCGCTCCTTCCTGCTTACGCGCGGATAATCTGCCCGGATCAATCACGCAAAGCGAGATGGTGCAGACGGGCAGTTCGAGTAGCAGCGCGCTTTCATGAAAACCGCCCGATGCGGGACGAAAAGGCGGCACGAAGAAAGGGTCTTCCTGCGCCTCGGCAACCCATTCCTGAACAAGCGCGCCCACCCATTCCGTATCGGCGAACAATGCCTCGATCGCCGCGCTGATAGGCTCATCGTCGGGTTTTTCCAGACCACCGACCGACCGTAGGAAAGTCGCAATCGGGGAAAGCCCCTCCAAGCGGCGGCGAGCGGCAACCGTTCGTTCTCGCCCGGAATATTGGAGGCTATCATCGTCAAGCCATGCACGAAAATCGTCACGCGGCTGCACCGTGCTTGCCCGCTCAAGCGTTGGGCGGATTGATGAGCAAAACAGCGATGCACTGCGCGCCGCCAACCTCCTCCTGCACAGTCGAGCCGTACGCTGCCACGCTGGTCTCCAGCTCCGGCAGCTCTTCAATATCGATTTGTTGGTTTTCCATGGCCAATCCCCCGTTTCGTTGAACCGAAGGATTAACGCAGGCTGCGTCCCGAAAATATTTGAGCTTTTGTAATGTTTGGCGGGACACACATCCCTTCCCGCCTAACTGGAGCTAGTCGGTAAAAATCAGGATCGGCGTTTCGATCAGCTTTTTGAGCGCCTGGACATAGCTTGCCGCATCATAGCCATCGACGACGCGGTGATCGCAGGAGATGGAGAGGTTCATCTGCTTGCGTGCTTCCAGTTCCCCATCGACAATCGCCGGGCGTTCTACAATCTTGTTCGGGCCAATGATCGCGACCTGTGGCCGGTTGATAACCGGCGTGGTCGCAATGCCGCCCAATGGGCCGAGCGATGTCAGCGTCAGCGTGCCCCCAGACAGTTCCTCGCTTGTCACCTTGCTGGAACGGGCGGCATCTGAGAGCCGCGCGATTTCGAGCGACAGCTGCCAGACATTCATGTCCTGCGCGTTGCGGATGACCGGTACCGTCAGGCCGGCTTCGGTCTGCGTGGCCATGCCCAGATGCACCGCGCCATGGCGTGTGATCTTGCCCGCCTCATCGTCATAGGTGGCGTTGATCATCGGGAAATCGGGCAAGGTCTTGCAGATGGCTGCAATGATGAAGGGCAGCACCGTAAGCTTCGGCCGGTCGCCGCGCGCGCCATTCAGGTCTCCGCGCATATCCTCAAGCTCGGTAACATCCATTTCCTCGACATAGGTGAAATGCGGGATGTTGCGCTTTGAGGCAGCCATATTCTCGGCAATGCGGCGGCGCATGCCGATAACCTTGATCTCCTCGTCTTCGCGCTTCCGCGAGCGTCCTGGTGCCTGATAACCCTGCCCACTGCCGTAACTCAGATAGGCATCGAGATCGGAATGGCGGATCCGGTCGCCATGCGGTTGGACCTGAGACAGATCGACGCCGAGACCGCTGGCTCGGCTGCGAACTGCGGGCGACGCAAGAACGGGCGCGCCGGCTGGCGATGAGGGCGCGGAAACGATCTCAGGAGCAGGTGCGGGCTCAGGTGCAGTGACTTCCGGCTCAATCACGGCGTCGGCCGCATCATCTTCTTCAAGTTTCGATGCCGCCGTCTTTTCGGCGACCGGTGTCTCTTCGTCTTCATCCGGCAGATCGTCTGTTTCGATTACCGCAAGCACGGAGCCGATGGCGAGCATCTCGCCCTCTTCGCCGTTCAGCTCCAGCACTTTACCCGTCACCGGCGATTCCATCTCAACAGTCGCTTTATCGGTCATCACATCGGCAATGCCCTGATCTTCTTCGATCTGGTCACCGACCTTTATATGCCATGCAACAATCTCTGCCTCGGCAATGCCTTCGCCAATATCGGGGAGCTTGAATTTATACGTTGCCACTGACGTCCTCCATGACGCGTTCAATTGCCAGTCGGAGCCGCACTGGCCCCGGGAAATAGGCCCATTCCAGACTGTGCGGATAGGGCGTATCATATCCCGTCACGCGCTGGATAGGCGCTTCGAGATGATAGAAGCAGCGCTCCTGAACGAGCGCCGAAAGCTCAGCGCCAAAACCCGATGTCCGCGTTGCTTCATGAACGATGACACACCGCCCGGTTTTCTTCACCGATGCTTCAATGGTTTCCATATCGAGCGGCAGAAGCGTGCGCAGATCGATCACCTCGGCGTCGATCCCCAACTCTTCGACCGCTGCGGCCGTCACATGCACCATGGTGCCGTAGCAAAGCATGGTCACGGCGCTGCCTTCACGCAGGACATTCGCCTTGCCCAGCGGGATCACATAATGGCCGTCCGGCACTTCGCTAGCCGGGTGTTTCGACCAAGGCATGACCGGCGTGTCATAATGGCCGTCAAACGGGCCGTTATAAATGCGCTTGGGCTCGAAAAAGACCACCGGGTCCGGATCCTCAATCGCCGCAATAAGCAAGCCCTTGGCGTCATAGGGCGTCGAAGGAATAACCGTCTTCACGCCGCTGATATGAGTGAAAATGCTCTCCGGTGACTGGCTGTGTGTCTGACCACCAAAAATCCCGCCGCCAAAGGGCGTACGGATCGTCAGCGGCGCGGTGAATTCTCCGGCAGACCGATAGCGCAACCGTGCGGCTTCCGAGACAAGCTGATCGAGACCGGGATAGATATAGTCGGCGAACTGGATTTCCGCGACCGGCCGCATCCCGTATGCCGCCATGCCGACAGCAACGCCGATAATGCCGCATTCGTTGATCGGCGTATCGAAGCTCCGTGTTTTGCCATATTTTTCCTGCAGCCCGGCCGTCGCTCGGAACACGCCGCCATAATAGCCGACATCTTCGCCGAACACGCAAACATTGTCGTCGCGCTCCATGGCAACGTCCATGGCGCTGTTAATCGCCTGGATCATATTGCGTTGTGTAGTCCCGCTATTGTTTTCCTTGGCCTTGCTCATCGCGTTTTACACACCCCATTTGCGGCATCATTTTCGTCGAGCATCTCCTGCATCTGCTCTTCCAGATGCCAAGGCATTTCCTCAAACACCTGCTCAAACATGGTTTCGAGCGGCTGGTGGAGGCCGTGGCCCAATATACCGTTCTTCTCGGCCTGTTTCTGCGCCGTCTTCACTTGCGTGGCGACCTCTTCATCCATTTTTGCCTGACGCTCTTCGTCCCACTCACCAATCGCAATCAGATGGTTTTTGAGCCGCGCGATCGGATCGCCGAGGGGCCAATCCGCCGCTTCATTCGCCGAACGATATTGCTCGGGATCGTCGGAGGTCGAATGACCTTCTGCGCGATAGGTGAAATGCTCGATCAATGTCGGGCCGTTATTGGTGCGTGCGCGCTCTGCTGCCCATTGCGTCGCTGCGTAAACCGCCAGCGCATCATTGCCATCGACCCGCAGGCCGGCAAGGCCATAGCCGACCGCGCGTGCAGCAAAGGTCGTCTCATCACCGCCGGCGAAACCGCTGAACGAGCTGATCGCCCATTGGTTGTTCACGACATTCATGATCACCGGCGCTCTGTAGACCGAAGCGAAAATACAGGCAGAATGGAAATCTCCCTCAGCGCTCGATCCCTCGCCTGTCCAAGTCGCGGCGATCCGCGTGTCGCCTTTCGCCGCGCTCGCCATCGCCCAGCCAACCGCTTGCGGAAACTGCGTCGCGAGATTGCCGGAGATCGAGAAGAAGCCGCCCTGCTTGGTCGAATACATGATCGGCAGCTGACGGCCCATCAGCCGGTCTTTCTTGTTCGAATAGACCTGGTTCATCATGTCGACGAGCGACCAATCGCGCGCGATCAGAATGCCCTGCTGGCGGTAACTCGGGAAACACATATCGTCGCGATCCAGCGCGAAGGTCGCCGCAATCGCCACCGCCTCTTCGCCTGTGCATTTCATATAGAAGCTTGTCTTGCCCTGACGCTGGGCACGAAACATGCGTCCGTCGAACGCGCGCGTCAGTGCCATCGCGCGCAGCATTTTACGAAGCGTATCGGCATCGAGTTTCGGATCCCACGGGCCGGTCGCCTTCCCGTCATCGTCAAGCACGCGGACGAGATCATAGGAAAGATCCGGCATATCGCGATGATCATCTGCGATATCGGGCCGCCGCGTTTCGCCGGCAGCCGGGATCACGATGCTTGAAAAATCGGCATCATCCCCAGGCCGAAATTTCGGCTCAGGCACATAAAGTTCGAGGGGCGGCAGATTGCGCCGATCAGTGTCGCTAGCCATCAGATATCCAGTCCAGCCGATTCGTTTCTTCAGGCCCTTATAATATAATTACACGGCTTTCGGATAGCTCTGTTCGGAATTGGGCTCGCCGCCGTTGATTGACGGCGCTCAATCTGCAAAAACAAACACATGAAAAATCTTGCTAAAAAGCTCTCCGCTATTGCCGCTCTGGCGCTGTTCACGGCCGCGCCTGCCCTCGCCGATCATCACGAGGCCGCAGAAGATCGCATCGATCACTGGATCGGTTTTCGGGCTGGCGGAAACGAACCTTTCTGGTCGCTCGTTTTCGACGATGCGCTGATGAATATTGAGCATATTGGGGTTTTCTCAGCCGCCGCGCCGAGAACCAGTCCAGAGATCACGCTTAATGGCACGGTCTTCATGAGCCGCATTGAGGAAGGAGAGGAACGGGATTTCGTCGTGCTGGTGGAAGATACGCTGTGCAGCGACAGCATGTCCGGCATGCCTTTCCCCAAATCAGTGCGGGTATTCGTGGAAGGACGCCATTTCTCCGGATGCGGCGGGGATACTCGATCGCTACTCGCCGGCGCGGAATGGCGCGTAACAAGCCTTGCAGGCGAGGACGTACCGGTGTCTGCAGGACAGCTATTCCAGTTCGATGCTGATGGCGGAATGTCCGGTTCGGGCGGCTGCAACCGCTTCACCACCAGCTATGAACTGGGCGAAGGTATAGGCTTTGGCCCGATTGCGGCCACCCGGCGCGCCTGCATCAATCCCGAAATCAGCCGATTGGAAGGTCTGTTATTCACGACACTCGGCACTGTGATAAGTTTCGAAATTGGTGAGGACGGCCTGTTGACGCTGTTCGCGGAATACGGGCCGGTATTAACCGCCCGGCGCTGAGATCGCAGCCTCTATAGATCCCCGAAATGCTCTAGCGCGGCCCGGGCAATTGGCTCACCCCATTCCTGCACAAAATGGCCGCCGCCCTCGATCATCATGGGCTCAGGACAGCCTTTGATTCCATCACGCAGCGCGTTCATCACGTCCGGCCCAAGCACCGGATCGGCATCGCCGACTGCCATGAAGCACGCTCCCTCAAAGTCATCTTTCCAAAACGCCGCCGCTTTGAGACTGACATCGACGCCCTCCATTTCAGGCGAAATCGGGACGAGTTCAGGAAACCGGCGTGCGCCCATCTTATAGTCTATCGACGGAAAAGGCGCGTCATAGGCGGCTTTTTCGGCATCCGTCATATGCGGCATTCCACGCGCAAGCAGATCGCCAATTGGCAAATCTGGCATGGATGCTGCAAAATTTTTCCACCCCAGAAAACCATCACTTGGCGATTTTCCAACGCCCAGCGCAGTATTCATGACGATCAATCGTGAGAAACGCGCGCGAAACTGATCGTCGACGGGCAAGGTAAGCCCAATCAACCCACCCCAATCCTGCGTAGGTATCCCCTTCCGACAAGTATCGGGGTCTGCTATGCGTAGGGCAGCTGATTCTGATAGGAGTAGAAAATGGAATGGCTTAGACGCGCCGGGGCTTGGTGTTGGAGCAATCTCGGGAACCTTGCGCTTATCGGTGGCTGGTTCGTGAGCGCTGGTGTGCCGCCTTGGGTGCTATCACTCTCAGAGGGTGTGGAGCCGATTTGGTACGTTGTAGCGGCTTTTGGCGGGTTGTTGGCCTTTGCTGCGGTTCGCGCGCTTTGGTGGCGGGCCAATCTTTGGATAATGGATGCTCGTTTCCGGAGAAAAATAACCGATTCCAGCTCACCTTTCGATCCGATGGACTCGGTATTTCAAAGCAAAAGGATAATGCTTACCGACCTTATCCCGGCAGGGCGTAAACTAATCCAGCGCAAGAAATTTATTGGGTGTGAGATTATCGGTCCTGGAACAATTGTTGTCGCCATCCCGTCAACAGGAAACCCCAACCCAGTGTTCCACGGGAACTACGCTCACGACGTCGATTGTATAGAAGTGGACCCGCAGACTGCGCCTAACAATGCCACAATATTTCTAGATTGCGACTTTGAAAGTTGTCATTTTTATTCACTTAACCTATTGTTTTTTAACCGTGATGAGCAGGGGTTGCCATGGAATTGGATAACCAAAGAGTCCGCTCAGATAGCCCTTCCAGACGAAACCGAGAGCAATGATGAGTAAGAGCGGGATAAATAGCCGTTTCGACGCCCTGTTGCGCGCTATGACAGGCCCTAACGCGCAAAAGCCCCCATCAGGCGGTCGATCATCAGATGCTGAGCGTGACGCATGTTGTGACGATACTCAAACTCGCCGAGATACTTCGCGAGATGCTTCGGACTGACATGGATATGCGTACCGACAACCCCGCGCTTGAACTGGCCCCAAAAGCCTTCGACGCTGTTTGTCGAGACATGGCCCCGCGCATATTCGCCTTCGCTGTGATTGACCGTGTGATGGTCGTAGCCTTTGAAATCCCCAATGTCCTTGTAGCTGATAAACTCGTCCGTATGGATTTCAGTGTGGGGCTTCACGTTCTCGAAGATATGGGCCTCAAGCGTGATCTTTTTGCGGTTCGGAATGACCTTGGCCATGACCTTCCCGCCGCGTTCCAGCATCGCCATGACGTTCGTCTTATTGTGCTTGTATCCGGTCCCCATGCCCTTTGCTTCGCCGCCGATATAAGTCTCGTCGATCTCAACGCGCTTGAACGGACCGCCCAGCGGCTCGTCGCCATCTATCTCTGCCATGTATTTGCGAATTTCATGGCACATGCGCCAAGCCGTTTTGTAGGTGACGCCGATCTGGCGCTCGACTTCCTTTGCAGCAACGCCGTTACGCGAAGCGCAGAACAGGAACATGACATAGAACCAGTCACGCAAGCTCGTGCGGGTGCGGTGGAACGGCGTTCCGGCAGTCGGGTACACCTGATGGCCGCAATGCTCGCAAGCGTAGCTGCGGCGCTTCTTCACGCGGTAGTATTTGGCGTCTTTTCCACAGCCATCACAGGCAAGCGTCTCGCCGTAGCGGGTGCGCATAAGATGATCGAGGCAGGCTTCCTCTGTCGGGAAGCGATCCTGAAACTGGCGGAGCGTGGGGCCTTTGGCGGGTTTCGATGTTTTCTTCATGTTCCCTATATAGGCCATCGTTCTACTTGTTTCAAGGGGATAATTACCCAATCCTGCACAACCAATGTTATGTTCTGCAGATTCAGTCGCTCAACCAACGCCAAAATGTAATCGCGGTGAAAATTGAAACCATAGCTTTCCGCATCCGTCGGCTTGTCCGATCGCCCGAACCCAAAAAAATCGGGCGCGACGACCCGGGCTCCGCTTTCGAGGAACACCGGGATCATCTTGCGATAGAGAAAACTCCAGCTCGGCTCACCATGCAGGCAAAGGAAAACGCGATCCGCATCCTTTGGCCCCGCATCTACCCACGCCGCACGCAGCCCTTCATAACCTGGCAGATCGTCCGCATAGTGAACGGGATAGTCGAAGTCTGGAATGTCTTCGAAACGATTCTCGGGCGTACGCAGGGCTGCGATGGTCATGGACTCTCCTTAGTCTAGTCGTCTGTCGTGTCAGTTTCTGCTTCTGAAACCGGAAAACCGCGCTTACGAAGCAGAGCATTCACGTCAGGATCACGGCCGCGGAACTGGCGATAGGCCTCGGCGCGATCCGTCTCATTGCCCGTGGACAGCAAAGTTGCGCGGAAACGGTCTGCAATCTCACGATTCCAGACATCGCCGCTCTCGACAAAGGCTTCCCACGTATCGGCGTCCATCGTTTCGGACCAGAGATAGCTGTAATAGCCGGCCGAATAGGCATCCGATGAGAAGAGATGATTAAACTGTGGCAGACGGTGCCGCATCACAATCTCGTCGGGCATGTTGATGGCGGTCAGCGTTTCGCGTTCGAAAGTATCGACATCGGTGATCGGATCGACACGATTGTGCAGCATCATGTCGACGATCGCGGAAGACAGATATTCGACCGTGGAGAAACCCTGGTTGAAGGTTTCGCTCGCCGCGATCCGGTCCAGAAGTGCCTGCGGCATCGGTTCGTCGGTTTCAACGTGACGGGCGAAGCGATTGAGAATCTCCGGTGTCAGCACCCAATTCTCGTTCACCTGGCTCGGATACTCGACAAAATCACGCGGCGTTCCGGAAAGGCCCGGATAGTATACATCCTGCAACAGATAATGAATGCCATGGCCGAATTCGTGGAACAAAGTCCGCGCATCATCGAGACTGATGAGCGCAGGCTCGCCCTCTTGTGGCTCAGTGAAATTATTGTTGTTCGACGCGAGCACATTCTGCTCGCCGCCCAAGGTTTGTTGGCTGCGATAGGTCGTCATCCACGCACCTGACCGCTTTCCCGTACGGGCATAGGTGTCGAGGTAGAAAAGCCCAACATTGGAGCCATCGCGTCCGTCCGTCACGGCGAATGTGCGGACATCTTCCTGGAATACCGGAACATCGCCGGTGTTTTCGGTGAATTCCAGATCGTAAAGGCGACCGGCGGCGTAGAACATCGCCTGGACCATATTCTGGAGCTGGAAATAGGGCCGGATTTCAGCTTCATCGATACTGTATCGGGCCAGACGGACCTTTTCGGCATAGAAGCGATAATCCCAGGGCTGAATCGTGATCCCTGCGCCTTCTGCATCGGCAATTGCCTGCATATCGGCGACTTCCTCATGAACGCGGGCGACTGCGGCAGGCCAGACCCGCATCATCAAGTCGGTCGCATTTTCCGGCGTTCCGGCCATCGTATCGGCCATCCGCCAATGCGCGTGGGTCTCAAAGCCCAGCAGGGCCGCGCGTTCGGCGCGCAGCGCCAGGATTTGTGCAATCGTCTCGTTCGTATCGTTGGCGTCACCATTGTCGCCGCGGTTGATATAGGCGTTATACACTTGCTCACGCAGATCGCGGCGGGTCGAATTTTGCAAGAATGGCTGCATGACGGAACGCGTGTTGACGAGAGCCCAGCCTTCTACTTCGCGTTCCTCAGCGGCGCCGCGAATGGAGCTAACAAAGCTGTCCGGCAAGCCCGCGAGGTCATCTTCACCGTCGAGCACAATAAACGTTTCTTCGTCAGCCAGCACCTTGTTGCTGAATTCGCTGTAGAGCCCAGCCAGCTCGGTCGTGATACCGGCAAGGCGTTCACGGTCCGCGCCTTCGAGCAACGCTCCTTGACGCAGCAGTTGCTCATAATCCCGCTCAACAAGACGCAGTTGTTCAGGGGTCAGATCGGCACCTTCGCGGCCCTCATAAACTGCACGATAGCGGGCGATCAGTTCTGGTTGCAGGTAAAGCTCTTGATAGAAGGAAGCGAGGCGCGGCGACCATTCGCCCTGCACAGCGCGATATTCATCATTGCTGATATTACTGACCGCAACGCCAAACATCGATTGCACATTGCTCATGCGATCGCCGATCAGCTCCATCGCCTGATTGGTGTTTTCAAAATTCGGCGCCTCTGGGTTGTCGATTATCGCCTGCACCTCGGCGCGCATTTCCGCCATCCCAACCTCAAAGGCACCGGCGAAATGTTCGGGTTCCATCTGATCCCAGGGAGGAACACCCTCAAACGGGCCTGTCCAATCCGCCAGTAGCGGGTTTTCGGCCACAGGAGCTTCAGCAGTTTCGGCGTGGTGATTGGCCATGGCGGCATCCTGTCCAAAAGGCGTGATTGAAGCCGTCAGGGCAATTCCGCTGACCGCAAGAAAAAGGGCGTTACGCATTGATGCTCTCCCAAAAGAAGCGGAGGTCAAACCGATTGGCGACCTCGAATAGTGATGCGGCGATATCTATGCGAAACTGGCGTGTTTCGCAAAATATATAACGCGCATAGCTCCTCACTGCTCGGCGATCCGGTAGTTGCCGGGAAATTTGGTGCATTTATTCCCAACCGCATCTTAACCAAGCATCAAAGTCTTTGTGCAAGAAGCGAGGCCGAACCAAAATTGATCCGGACACGATGGAAGCAAAAAATCGTCAGCAAGAGCGCAAAGCTCCAGCATTGCGCCGCGAAATCGACGCTCGCGGCCCTGCGCATAGGATTGAAGAACGCCACGCGCCCGCTGGCGAGGTGCGCAACGCACAGCTCAATATCCTGTCTCAATTCACGCATTATTCGGGCGTCACGCAAGCAATCTGCGCATTAGTATTTGCCATTCTCGAATATAAGAACATACCAATTCTCATACTGCTTGGGTGGCTTGGCCTTATTATGACCGCGACCTATTTCTCGGCCCGGTGGCTGAACCGAACGGCGATAGTCCGCCGGAGTGATCAGCAGCCGCTGATCAAGATCAGGATCGCGACCTTGGATAGTGCAGTTCGCGCAGCCCTTTGGATTTCGATGCCTGTCTACGCGGCACTGTCCGGCGCGCCGATCAACTATGCGTTTACCGGCGGTCTCGTCGCGGTGATGATGGTGAGCGGAATCTCGGTGGCTGTCATACCAGTTGCGATCGTACTCTGGATATCTATCCTCGGTACAGGCCTCGCCTTCGCAGCCTATTATGGCGGCGGCGCCATGGCGCTTTCCGGCATTGCCATCCTGACTGCATATGCCAGCGCTGCACTGGTCGGCTTTCTCTCGCTGGCTCGCTCTTGGCAGAAGCAAATTGATCGCGCAGGCGTGCTCGCGGCGCAGCGCGCGGATATCAGGTACTTGCTGCAGGAATATGAAGATCGTGGAGCAGGCTGGTTGTGGCAAGTCGATAACCAGTTCTGCCTGACTTATGTGTCTCCGCGAATGGGCGAATTGATTGGTACAGCCACTTATCAGCTGCTGGGGAAATCACTTTCCATGGCGCTTGGTAATCAGTCTGGCGTTCCGGAAATTTTGGCGAAACAGGAACGATTCGACAAAATCGAGCTTGAGTTCGGCACTGGAAACAACCGCAGGTGGGTCACCCTATCTGGCAGCCCCATCATTAACGACGATGGAGAATTTGAGGGTTATCGAGGCGTCGGCCTCGACATTACCGACTCAAAAAGCTCGCATGCCAAACTTCAGCATCTGGCAAATCTTGATGTTCTAACTGGCTTGCCGAACCGTTCACGCGTCAGAACCTTGCTGGACGCCGCACTGACCGATGCAAAGAAAAGGGATGTTCCCTGCGCCGTCATGTTCTTGGACCTTGATGGCTTCAAGCCGGTCAATGACACGTTCGGACATCCAAAGGGCGATGCCGTATTAAAAACCGTTGCGCGGCGTCTGAGCGGCATTGTTGGCAATCGCGGGACGGTTGGCCGGATCGGCGGCGACGAATTTGCCGTCGTTGTTGACGATGCACAAAGCCGCGTCGGCGTGGAAGCGCTCGCCGAAAAGCTAATCGCAGCGGTCAGCAATCCCTATATGATAGACAATGTACAGATCAGGATCGGCCTGAGCATCGGATGCGCCTATGGCCCAATCGACGGCGACACGGTCGATGATCTCGTACGCAAGGCTGATCTCGCGCTCTATCATGCAAAATCTCTGGGCCGCGCCACATTCTGCAATTTTGATCCGCAGATGCAGGTCGAAGCAGAGGAACGCGTGCGGCTTGAGCATGATATGCGCCAAGCCATCGGCACCGATCAGTTTCATATTCTTTACCAGCCCCTGGTTTCCTCATCCACGCAACGCGTCACCGGTTTTGAGGCCCTGCTACGGTGGAGCCATCCGACGAGAGGCCCGATATCACCGGCGGTTTTCATCCCAATCGCAGAAGAAAGCGGTCTCGTTGAAGAATTGGGAGCTTGGGTTTTGCGCAAGGCCTGTATGGATGCAGCAACTTGGCCCGACGACATTACCGTCGCCGTCAACGTATCGCCGATCCAGCTTGTCGTTCCGGCGCTACCAAATACGGTGTCGGATGCGCTTCAAAAAGCGCGTATGTCCGCCAACCGACTTGAACTCGAGGTCACGGAATCAGTCTTTATGAGCGGCGCCGGTAATGCCGTCGACGTCCTGAAGCGACTGCGAGGGCTCGGGGTCGGTATCGCACTTGATGATTTCGGGACCGGTTATTCGTCGCTCGGTTATCTGAACAAAGCTGTTTTTCACAAGCTGAAAATCGATGGCAGTTTCGTACGCGATGCGGCGACCAAGGAAGAAACAGTCTCTATCATCAAAGCCATCGTGATGTTGGCAAACAGTTTCCGTTTAACGATCACGGCCGAAGGTGTTGAAACAGCAGAAGATTTCAACCGAATGCGTGATCTCGGATGCGATCAGATTCAAGGATATCTGTTCGGACGGCCGATGCCGATCGAGCGGACCAGAGAGATTGTCGGCAGTAAATGGGAACACCGTTTGGTCGGCTAGCCAGTAGGCGGGTGGAATCTCGCCGGCGACGCGCCGGAAAAGTTCTGATTTCAAACGCAAAAAACCACATATCCTTAACCATATGCCTTTATCACTATTGGCATGGGAGATTTAGATGCCGACTGTCGGCAGTAAATTACGGCATTTAGCGGCTTCGGAAAGCTCGCTGGCGCGACAAGTTCGCGGAGCCCTTGTTGGCACCCTCTACACATCTCCTGCCTCCCTTGCGATCGGCGCGATAGCTGGCAGCGTCACAGCCGGCTGCATCGCCTATGTAACGGGTAGCCTATCCCTCCTGATTTGCTCAATCGCGATTCATCTTGTTGGTATTTTACGTATCGCGAGCGCGATCATCTATCTTCGTGGCCAGTCGGGCGGCTCGCCTCGCGAACAGCTGCATTGGGAACGGATCTACGAAATCGGCGCATGGCTATATGCATCGCTTTTAGGCACTCAAGCGTTCCTCACCCTCGCCCAAAGCAGCGAAACCATATTGTTGCTAATGGCGGCAATCATGGCAACTGGCTATTCCGCCGGTGTTGCCGCGCGTAACGCAGGACGGCCGATTATCGCTATCGGTCAGCTCTGCCTCGGCACCCTGCCCATGGCGCTTGGCCTGTTCATCATGGGAACCCCGCTGAGCATAACATTGGGTTTTTGCATTATCATCTTCATGCTCGGCATGGTCGATATCAGCCTACAGACCTACGAAGTCGTCTACACGGCCCTATCCGGGAAACAGGAAAAGAGTGAGGTCGCCGCACGGTTTGAGAAAATGGCGCGTAGCGACATGCTGACAGGACTCGACAATCGCTTGGCAATGCAGATGCGGCTGGGCGAGTTACTCGATACAATTGATCCAGATTCTACGGAAAAACTGGCTGTCATCTGGATGGATCTCGATCATTTCAAGACGATCAACGATACGCTTGGCCATCTCGCTGGCGACAAGGTGCTGATCGTTACTGCGCAGCGCGTGAAAGCCGTACTCGGCAGCCGCGGCTGGCTTGCACGATTTGGCGGCGATGAATTTGTAATCATGGCCCTCGTGTCGAGCACCGAAGAGGCCGATTTGCTGGGAGCCGAGATACTTGAATCGGTATCACAGCCGGTTAGCATCAACGAAAACACCGTCGAAGTCGCTGCCTCGCTGGGTGTCGCTGTTGCTCCCGATCATGGGCGCCAAAGCGAAATCATGCTCAAAAATGCCGACATCGCACTCTATCATGCGAAGAATGAGGGCGGTAAGCGCGTGCGGTTGTTTGAACCGTTCATGCATGAAGATTTCCTCATGCTTCGCCAGATCGAATCCGGTTTGACAGATGCATTAGCGAATGAAGAATTCACCGTACTCTTCCAGCCGATAATCGACCTTGCAACCGGCCGAACCAAAAGCTGCGAAGCGCTTTTGCGGTGGAAACATCCTGAACTCGGCGATGTCAGCCCTGCAGTGTTCATTCCTGTCGCAGAAAGCGCGGGCCTGATCGGCGACATCACCGAATGGGTGTTGCGCAAAGCCTGCGAAGCGGCCGCCGATTGGCCGGAGGATGTCCACATCTCGGTGAACATCTCTCCAGCCCTGCTCAAGCAGAATAATTTGCCAGTTACGATCATCGAGACATTGGTCAATACCGGCATGGTTGCCCGTCGACTTGAGCTTGAGATCACGGAATCGGTTTTGCTCGACAAAAACCCGCACACAAACTCGTTGCTACGCCAGTTGCAGAAGATGGGCCTGCGCTTGTGCCTGGATGATTTCGGTACCGGCTTTTCCTCGCTCACTTATCTGCGCAGCTGGGAATTCGACACGATCAAGATCGACAAGTCGTTCATCCGCAATATCGGCAACAGCCCGACCGATCAGAAGATCATCCGCGCAGTTGTGCAATTGGCCAAGTCGCTTGAAGTGGCGACTGTAGCAGAAGGCGTCGAAACCGAAGAGCAGTTGGAGCGCGTCCGCGAAGCGGGCTGCAGCCGTGTTCAGGGCTTTTACTATGCTAGGCCAATGACCGCAGTTCAGGCGTCAGAACGCCTCACTCTTGAAGAGTTACCAGACGATAGCGATCTGAAAATCGTCAACCAGCGCTGATTTTCGCCGACAATTTGCTCTGCGCGCGCACCAATCTTTCCATCAGCCGTAAATCGCTCTCTTGGAGCTTGAGCGCTGTATCCGCCCAGATGTCGACAATGGTGTTCAGCTCTTTGAGCGATACGGGCCAAACTTCGCGGCTGGCCTTGTAAACTGCGCGATTCCCGGCATGCCGGCGGCTGTTGCGGTCGATATAGTCAATGACCGCCTGCTCGCCTTCGCCATCTTCGACGAGATAATGGACTAACCCCAAATCCAGCATTTCTTCGGCAGAATAAGTCTTTCCGCTGAGAATCATACTCTCGGCCTTTGCAAAGCCCAGGCGCCGTGCCAGCAGGGCATGGGCGCCCATGCCCGGGAACAGGCCAAAAGCCATCTCGGGCAAGCCGAATTTCGCGCCGCGTTCTGCGATAATGACGTTGAATGACATCAGCGCCTCGAAACCGCCGCCAAGCGCCTGACCTTGCACCAGCCCGATGGTTACGATGGGCAAATCGAGGCTTCTCATATTCCGGTAAAGGATATTGTTACAGGCCCGGCCATAGTCGACAAGAGATTGCCGATCCCGGTTGCGGATATACGTCGAAAAAAGCCCCAGATCGCCGCCAAAATTCCACACTCCGGGAAAGCGCGAGCCAAGGATCAGATAGCGTAACTCTTCACCGCCTTCGCCGTAAAGGCGCGCAATCTCGTTTTGCCAGATATCGAAATCACCGAGCATCGGAAGATTGAAACTGGGCCGCCCGATCGGCGTCATAAACGTCCAGAGCGCCTTGCGCTCAGCATCCCAGCTTACTTCAAGTTGTCCAAGATCGAAAAGCGGCGACGGTTCGCGTGTCGCCAGGCGCTGAAGCTCGGCTTCATCGAGCAATACGTCCGCCACCTCATCAGACAGAGTGTGACCATCCGTCGATCCGATCCTGCTCTGGTCCACTAAACAATCTCCGAACAAGGTATACGGAATCTAAACATATTTGGTTTCAGCGAGCAAATTATATCCGGGCCTTTTTTTAATCGTCTCGTTGCAAGACAATATTACTTTCCCAACAGTCATATGGTTAACGAATAGCTACTTCAAAAGATCCATCCACAATTTCTTAAGCTCTGGGGTTCATGTCTTGGCGATGGACCAACATCGCCTTTCAGATACGCACAAAGCTGATAATCCGCTTCGCGAAACCTCCTTCCATCTCGGCGATGGCACGGTATTCGCATTTCGATTGAGTGCGGGTTGCGAACAGTTCATCGGTCGTTTCACGCGGCTGCCCGAATTGCGGCATGCTGATCATATTGTCCGGTTTCGGAGTCCCGTCTTCGCTGACCGCGATCCTGACCGGCCTGTTACCCGATAAATTCGCCTTCCAACTGGCACCTTTTGCCCTCACGGCTTTGGCAGATGACCCGGATTATCAGACCGCGCTGCTAAACCGTTCTTCTTCGTCATTGCGATACATATCAAAAAGGCTTGCGATGGCCCGGCTATAGGGCCGGCCATTTGGCGTTATGACGATATCATCGCCGCTCAGGTCGATCAGGCCGAGCTGGCGATATTGGTCAAGCTGCATCTGCGCTGCGGGAGATATCCTCACCGCGCCAAGATCTGCCGTGCCCCTGCATAAGAGCTTCTCGATCACCGCGCTGCGTTTTCGATCGGCAATGCTGCGTATAACGCCGCGTTCTGCGGCAAGCTTATTCGCACCTGCCAGCACACGATACTGGCCACTATTTTTGTGATTCTGAACCAAACGATCCGGAAAGCTGCTGATGGAGCTGGAACCGAGACCTATAAGTGCTTGGCTCATATCATCAGTAAAGCCCTGGAAATTTCTCCGCATTTGTCCGGCTTCAAAGGCTTGCGTCAACGGATCTGCCGCAAGCGCAAAATGATCAAAACCGATGGGCATATAACCAGCAGCGGTTAACATGGAAAATCCGAGATTGGCCATCTCGAAACGGGCTCGTCCATCCGGCATGTCGCTTGCGTCAATCTGGCGCTGGCGGTCTATGACAGCCGGTAGATGGGCATAGCCGAACAACGCAATTCGATCGGGCTTTAATGCTATGGCTTGCTCAAGCGTCGCGGCCAGTGCCGCAACAGTCTGGCCCGGCAATCCGTACATCAGATCGAAATTGAGTGATGCGATGCCATTGTCACGCAAACCCGCAACTGCCCGTATTATACTATCCGTTGGCTGTATTCGGCCAATTCGCGCCTGCAACTCGGCGTCGAACGTCTGAACACCGAGGCTAGCATGGCTTACGCCCGCCCGGCCCAGCAACGCCGTCCATTCGGATGTCAGGCTACGCGGATCAAGCTCAATAGATATGCGTGCTTCAAACGCATCGAAGGCGATCAGAATATGGTCGAGCAATCTGACAAAATCGACGGGGTCGATCGCATTTGGGCTGCCGCCGCCAAAGGCCAGCTGCGTAACCGGCTTTTTGTTTCCCAGTCGCTCGGCGACCGTTTCGATTTCTGTATGGAGAGCATCGAGATAAGCGGTCAGCCGGTTTGAGCGATTGGCGGCGCCAGTATTGCATCCGCAATACCAACAGATTTTCTCGCAAAACGGGATATGAGCGTAGAGCGAAATGGCAGTGTCCGGTGCCAGATCATCAAACCCCGCCTCGTGAAATCCAGCCTCGACGGGGCCAAATTCCGCGGCTGTTGGATAGCTCGTATATCGCGGGACCGGTCGATCAAGCAGTTCGGGGATATAAGGCCACATGCCTCGTTAAAGACCAGAGAGCAGACCGCGACTCCTTGACCATAATCAAAGAAGCGATTGACAGATATCAAAGCGCAGCAGCTCCGCATTCCCCATATCATGGCCATCCGAACCGAACTGAAAGGTATCATCATGCGTGCGTTTTCCTTCCTGCCCCTTCTGGCGATTGCCGTTGTACCGGCCCCTGCCTTTGCTGAGGCTGGAGATGTGTTGTTGCGCGTCCGGGCAGTCGTGGTTTCTCCCAATGAAGATTCGGGATCAATCCTCCCAACCTTTCCCGGCGAGGAAGTGGACGTCAGCGACAGTTTCGCACCGGAAGTCGACATCACCTATATGGCGACGAACCATATCGGCTTTGAGTTGATCGCCGCGACAACGCAGCATGATTTTGGCGGAACATCCGGCACAACCGGCGGCATTGGTCAGCTTGGATCGACCTGGGTCCTGCCGCCGACCCTCACCGCCCAATATCATTTCGCCCCGGAAGGAGCGATACGGCCCTATGTCGGCGCGGGCATCAACTACACGATCTTCCATTCCGAAGACGCGACCAACGCGCTTGAGAATGCCATCGGGCAGACATCAGTATCGTTGAGCGATAGTTGGGGCTGGGCTCTTCAGGCCGGCGTCGACATTGATCTCAACGACGACATCTTCCTGAATTTCGACGTCAAATATATCGATATCGACAGCACTGCGACGCTCCGAAATGCAACAATCGGGACGCAGCAGGTAGATATTGACCTTGATCCCTTCGTTTTCGGGATTGGGATCGGTTTTCGGCTCTAAGAGACAACGCACCATCTTGGGCAGGTCGCCTCCCACCCTGGCCTGCCCCTTTTTTTAACCGCGCTCGGACTCGTTCTCGAGTCCGGCCCGATCGGTAATTTCAATCGTTCGCCGATCCGGCGTCAAAATCATGCCTGCATCACGCAACCGGCCAAGCTGACGGCTAACCGTTTCAATGGTGAGGCCCAAAATATCAGCAGTTTGTTGTCGCGATAGCGGCAGTTCGAACCGATCTGCCGGACCAACCGGGACTTCGCATGCACTCCCACCGAGGCGTTTCGACATTTCGATGAGGAAGGACGCCACACGCTCTGCGGCACTCTTCCGGCCGAGGAGCAACATCCAATTCCGGGCTCGATCCAGCTCGCCCAATGTCCGTTCAAGCAACTCATGCTCAAGGCCAGGATGCTGCTTGGCGAAACCATCAAAACTCGATCGCGTAAAAACGCAGAGCTGCGCATCTGTCAGCGCAGTAACGGAATTGGTGCTGCTAGCCCCAAACGGACGACCAATGAAATCTGATGGATAGGTGATACCAACAATCATCTCGCGCCCGTCACCGGTCGCAGTCGTAAGCTTCAGCATTCCATCTATCACATTGGCAACGATGGGCGCATCGTCACCTTCCCAGATTACAGTCTCTCCGCGACGCACATTTTTACGGCGGCCGATCCGGTTCAGCTCATCAAGCGCGTCCGTTTCAAGCACGGAGCAGATCGCACGATTACGAACAAGACAGGTATCGCAGCTGGACATGCAACTGGGTTAGCGGAAGAAAAAGGCGGGGTCAGCTCTTTTTCGCTTAGGGTGGTTAAACGGCGGCACCGTGCGCGTCACCCTTGCGCAACGTATCAAATGATTTGCGGCACAACGCGGCATGGCAGGCCTCAGCGCAATCGCCATCATCATCCTGCTGATCACGCCCCAACGAGATTGCGATACGCATATCCGGGCGGCCGCAAACCGCCGCCCAAAGCACATCCTCTTCGTTGGCCGGACCAGCGAAACCACTCGTGGACAGTCCGATTATGGCTCCTATCGCAAGAAGTTGTTCGACAATCTTCATTTCTGATCTGCCTCATCATCGTCGTCATCATCCAGAATACGGGCAGCAGCGCCATCTGGATCGTCAAATTGGTTGTTAGACAAGGCCCAGAAAAAGGCCGCGAGTCCCACAAGACCGAGACCAATCGCAACCGGGATAAGGACGGCAAGTCCGGTCATCGAACCGTGCGCAATCGCAGTGAATTGACGATTACGATCAACGACGAGAGGGACATCGCAACCGCCGCAACCAAGGGTGTAACGAAACCAGCGATCGCAAGCGGCACAGCTACCAAATTATACGCAATCGCCAGGCCAAAATTCTGGCGCACGATGGCCATGGTTCGGCGCGCGGCGCGAATGGCGAAGGGGATCGGTGCCAAGCTGTCACCAAGGAACACCAGATCGGCAGCATTTTGCCCGACATCGCTCGCAGATCCGGGCGCAATCGATACATGGGCAGTCGTCAATGCCGGTCCATCATTCAACCCGTCGCCGACCATTAGAACGTGATGGCCTTGGCGCCGCAACCGTTCAAGCGCTTCGCACTTGTCTTCCGGTCCCGCGTTCGACTGGGCGGTCAGGTGCAAAGCACTAGCGATTGGCCGGATTGCGTCGCTCTTGTCCCCCGAAAGGATCAATCCGGGCAGGCCAAGACCCGCGATTGCAGCAACCGCCCCTTCTGCGTCAGGGCGAAGGACATCGCGAAAGCGGATCACAGCGACGCTGTCATCGCCAATGGTCAACGCAACAGCTGGCGTTAACTGCGGCCCTTCGGGCGCCTCGAGCGTAACGCGTGTCTCGCCATAATGGCCGGCGACACCCGTACCCGGCAATTCAGCCCGGCCTTCAAGCTGAGCAGCGCAAATATCTTGGGTTTCGAGCGCTTCGCGAATAGCCGTCGCCAAAGGATGGCGCGTCGCGCGAGAAAGGGCCAGCGCAATGGTTTTTTGTTCCGCGTCCAAGTCGTCGATATTCTCGGCTACCAAACGGTCAAGCGTCAGCGTTCCGGTCTTGTCGAAAACTGCTCGATCAGCTTCGGCCAACCGCTCGATAGCCGATTCATGTTTGAC
>Ga0209345_10001440_pt1 | contig 28384 bp, 27 predicted proteins | sample Cruoilmetagenom7_FD_187294 | JGI IMG/M metagenome (GOLD analysis project Ga0209345, IMG submission 187294) | Oil polluted marine microbial communities from Coal Oil Point, Santa Barbara, California, USA - Sample 7 (SPAdes) (version 2) | ecosystem: Environmental > Aquatic > Marine > Oil seeps ...
GGCCCGCGCTACAAAGACCGCCAAGGTGGTTACGTGCGCGTTCTGAAAGCTGGCTTCCGCTATGGTGACATGGCGCCGATGGCGATCATCGAATTCGTCGACCGCGACCGCGACGCCAAAGGCGCCGCAGACAAAGCGCGTCTGGCCGAAGAAGACGCCGCGGAATAAGATTTCGCTTATTGCGAGTTCTAAAGCCCTGCCATTTGGCGGGGCTTTTTTTGTTTGGCGGGGTTCAGGGATATTTTTGGCCAAAAAGAAATGGGTGTTGCGCAGCCCGAAGCGGCTGCGCATATCTGAGGGCATGAGAATAGTCCTGATGTTCCTGATGCTGTTGGCCGCCCCCGTGGCGGCGCAGCAAGTGCCCAGCTCCGCCGCGCAGATGCAGCTTAGCTTTGTGCCTTTGGTCAAAGAGGCCACCCCCGCGGTGGTGAATATCTACGCCAAGATCATGACCGAAGCGCGGCGCACGCCGCTTCAAGCTGATCCGTTTTTTGAGCGGTTTTTCCGCGATCCCTTTTCCGAACGCCCACGGGTGCAGAACTCGCTCGGCTCGGGGGTGATCCTTTCGGAAGACGGGATCGTGGTGTCGAATTATCACGTGGTCGGCACTGCGACCGACATCCGTGTAGTGCTGAATGACCGGCGTGAGTTCAGCGCCCATGTGCTGTTGGGTGATGCGGAAAGTGATCTGGCGATTTTGAAACTGGAAGGCGCGCAAGACCTGCCGTTTTTGGAGTTGCGCGACAGTGACGCGGTCGAGGTCGGAGAGTTGGCGCTGGCCATCGGCAATCCCTTCGGCGTGGGGCAGACGGTCTCGAACGGCATTGTCTCGGGCCTTGCGCGCTCTGGCGCGGCGAACAACGGCGGGTTGGGGTATTTCATCCAGACTGATGCGCCCATCAATCCCGGCAACTCTGGCGGTGCGCTGATCGATATGGCGGGACGGCTCATTGGGGTGAACACCTCGATCCTGACCCGCTCGGGTGGGAGCAATGGGATCGGCTTTGCCATTCCTGCCGATCTGGTCGCGGCCTTTGTCGAACAGGCACGGGCAGGGGAGGCGGTGTTCAACCGGCCTTGGGCCGGGCTTTCGGGGCAGCCGGTGGATTTTGATATGGCCGGGCCGTTGGGGCTGGACCGTCCGGGCGGGATCATCGTGTCGGGTCTGCATGCGGCGAGCCCGTTTCATGCCGCCGGGTTGAAGGTTGGCGATGTGATCGTCAGTGTCGATGACCAGCGGGTGAACACGCCCGCGGAGATGATCTACCGCATGTCGGTGGCCGGGCTTGGCCATAGCGCGCGGGTGACGGTGATGCGCGACGGATCAACGCAAGAGATGACCGTGGCGCTGATCGCGGCGCCGGACACACCGGACCGGGGTGAGGTGACCCTTGGCGGGCGCAGCCTTTTGCCGGGTCTGCGCGCCGCGCGGGTCAATCCGGCCGTGATCTCGGAAATGAACCTGCCGCTGGAAAGTACCGGCGTCGTGGTCCTTGATGCCGGTCGTTTTGGCCCGCGCGTGGGGCTGCGGGACGGGGACGTGATCCAATCGATTAACGGGGTTACAGTCGAAGACACAAGCGCGCTGCTGGCGCTGCTCTCGGGGCAGGTACGGCGCATTCAAATGGTGATCCAACGCGGCGACCAGCGCATCGCGCTGCGGTTTAGGGGGTAGCGTGGCGGACTTATTTGGCGACGGCGACGCAGTGGCCGACAGCGGGCACCGCCCCTTGGCAGACCGCCTGCGCCCGCGCAGCTTGGCCGAGGTCATTGGGCAGGATCAGGTGCTCGGGCTCGATGCGCCGCTAACCGTCATGCTGGCTTCGGGCGCGCTGTCTTCGCTGATTTTCTGGGGGCCGCCGGGGGTGGGCAAGACCACCATCGCGCGGCTGCTGGCGGATGAGACGGACCTGCAGTTCGTGCAGATCAGCGCGATTTTCTCGGGCGTGCCGGAACTGCGCAAGGTCTTTGACGCGGCCAAGCTGCGGCGGCGGCAGGGCAAGGGCACGTTGCTCTTTGTGGACGAGATCCACCGTTTCAACAAAGCGCAGCAGGACGGGTTTCTGCCGCATATGGAGGATGGTACGATCCTCTTGGTCGGTGCCACGACGGAGAACCCCAGTTTTGAATTAAACGCCGCTGTGCTGTCGCGCGCGCAGGTGCTGGTGCTGGAACGCTTGCCGCATGATGATCTGGAGCGTTTGGCGCAGCGGGCGGAGCAGGAGCTGGGCAAGCCGCTGCCGCTGCAACCCGACGCCCGCGAAGCGCTCTTGGAAATGGCCGATGGAGACGGGCGCGCGCTGCTCAATCTGATCGAACAGGTGACCGCATGGAAAGGCGATGCGCCGCTCGACAAGGCGGGGCTGTCCAAGCGCTTGATGCGCCGGGCTGCGCAATACGACAAGGGCGGCGATTCGCATTACAACCTGATCTCGGCACTGCATAAGTCCATGCGCGGCTCGGACCCGGACGCGGCGCTTTATTGGCTGGGGCGGATGCTGGAGGGGGGCGAAGACCCGCGCTATCTGATGCGGCGGATCACCCGCATGGCGGTCGAAGACGTGGGCCTTGCCGATCCGCAGGCGCAGGCCTTTTGCCTGCAGGCATGGGAGACCTATGAGCGGCTTGGAAGTCCCGAGGGCGAATTGGCCATCGCGCAGGCGCTGACCTACATCTGCCTCGCGCCCAAGTCGAACGCGGTCTACAAAGCCTATAAAGGCGCGCGCAAGCTGGCGCGCAGCACCGGGTCAGAGCCACCGCCGAAGCATATCCTCAACGCGCCGACCAAGCTGATGAAGGACCAAGGCTACGGCAGTGGCTACGCCTATGACCATGACGCCGAAGACGGGTTTTCGGGGCAGAACTACTTTCCTGAAACGATGGAGCGGCCCAGCCTCTACGAGCCGGTCGAGCGCGGGTTCGAGCGCGAGTTGAAAAAGCGACAGGATTACTTCGCGGGGCTGCGCGCCAAGCGGAAAACTTGACTTTAGCGGCACCGCACGCGATGGGGTGTCGATGATGAAAACACTGATCATGGTGGCCCTCGGCGGCGCTCTGGGCGCGAGCCTGCGGTACCTTGTTGGTCTCGCGGTCGGCTTTCCTTTGGGCACTTTGGCGGTCAATGTCGTAGGCTCTTTGGCCATCGGAATGGTCTGGGTGCTGCTGGCGGAAAAATCGACCCTGCTGCTGCCCTTTCTGATGACGGGATTGCTGGGCGGTTTCACGACCTTTTCGGCGTTTTCACTCGATACCCTGCGGCTGCTTGAAGCGGGCCGGGCAGGGGTCGCATTTTCATATGTGGGGGCCTCGGTGATCTTGTCGCTGGCCGCCTGTTTGCTGGGCCTCTGGGTGGCCCGAGAGGTATTGGCATGAGCCGCGTACAAACCATTAACGTCGCCGTGGGCGATGGCGACCAACGGCTGGACCGTTGGTTCAAGCGGATGTTTCCGCAGATCAATCAGGGGCTCATCGAAAAGATGTGCCGCAAGGGTGAAATCCGCGTCGACGGGGGCCGGGTGAAGGCCAATACGCGGCTTGAAGCGGGCCAAGAGGTCCGCGTGCCGCCGTTGCCCGATAGCGCGCCCCCGCCGCCGCCCAAGCGGACGCGGATCACCGATGCTGATGCCAAGATGATCCGCAACTGCGTGATCTACCGCGACGACCATGTGATTGCGTTGAATAAGCCCCCGGGCTTGGCAGTGCAGGGCGGCTCGGGGCAGGCGGATCGGCATGTCGATGCGCTGTCCGAGGCGCTGATCTTTGATGCGGAGGAAAAGCCACGTCTGGTGCATCGGTTGGACCGGGACACCTCGGGCGTCCTGCTGCTGGCGCGGACGCGTTTGGCGGCCAAGGCGCTGACGGCGGCCATGCGGCACCGCGAGACGCGCAAAATTTACTGGGCGATCGTGGCCGGTGTGCCGACGCCGTACTTGGGCGAGATCAAATACGGTTTGGTCAAGGCTGGCGGCCATGGCCGCAGCGGTGAGGGCGAAAAGATGATCGCCGTGCATCCGCGTGACATGGATGCCACGCCGGGCGCGAAGCGGGCGCATACGCTTTACGCGACGCTGTTCCGCGTCGGCTCGCGGGCGTCTTGGGTGGCGATGGAACCGGTCACGGGCCGCACCCACCAGTTGCGCGCGCATATGGCCGAGATTGGGCATCCGATTGTCGGTGACGGCAAATACGGCGGCTCGGGGCAGGAAAACCTTGGCGATGGCTGGGGCGCGCAGCTGGGCGGGATCATTTCTAAAAAGCTGCATCTGCACGCGCGGATGATGCGGTTTGAGCATCCCCATACCCGCAAGACGGTCACCATCACCGCTGAACTGCCCGAGCATATGGCGCATAGTTGGGACACCTTTGGCTGGACCGAGGATCTGGCGGATGAGGACCCCTTCGAGGCGCTACAATGAGCCGACCTCTGCGGCTGGTGATCTTTGATGTCGACGGCACGCTCGTCGACAGTCAGGGCGATATCGTTGCGGCGATGACGGCGGCTTTTGCGGCTGTCGACGCGCCTGTGCCGTCGCGGTCTGAGGTTCTGTCGATTGTCGGTCTCTCGCTGGATGTGGCGATGACAGTCTTGGCGCCGGCCCGTTCGGCTGGGGACCACCTGCGCATGGTTGAAGCCTACAAAGATGCCTATATGGCGCTGCGTGCCGAAGCGGGCGTGGCGCAGTCCTCGCCGCTCTATCCCGGCGCGTTGGAGACCCTGCGACGTCTGCACGCGGAACCGGAAACCTTGCTTGGCGTGGCAACTGGGAAATCGAAACGTGGGCTGGATAAGCTGATCGCAGGCCATGGGCTGGAGGGGCTGTTCGTCACCCAGCAGGTGGCAGACTTTCATCCTTCAAAGCCGCATCCGTCGATGATCCATCAGGCAATGGCGGATGCTGGCGTGGGGCCGGAGGCGACGGTTATGATCGGCGATACCTCTTTCGATATGGATATGGCCGCCGCAGCCGGGGTGACCGGCATTGGCGTCAAATGGGGCTATCATAGCGCCGACAAATTGGTCGCAGCGACGCATCTGGTCGATGACTATGCCGCGTTGCCGACCCTGCTAGAACAGATCTGGAGCATTCCTGCATGAGTGACTGGAAAGCCAAACGCTTTTGGAAAGACGCCGCAGTGGTCGAAGTCGACGGTGGGTTCACCGTGGAACTGGATGGCCGCCGCGTCAAAACGCCCGCCAAGCGCGCCCTGACCTTGCCAACCCGCGCTATGGCGGATGCGGTAGCCGCTGAGTGGCAGGCGCAGGACAATCAAATTGATCCGCGCACCATGTCAGTCACCAAGACTGCGAACGCCGCAATTGATAAGGTCGCCGTCCAAAAGGACGAAGTGGTCGAAATGCTGGCGGCCTATGGGGACAGCGACCTTTTGTGCTACCGTGCCGAAAGCCCCGAGGAATTGGTGGCGCGGCAATCGACCCTATGGGATCCGATGCTGGCTTGGGCCGATGGTTGCCTTAACGTCAAGCTAGAGCTCCGAAAGGGCATTATACATGCGCCCCAAGCGCCCGAGGCGCTGGTCGAATTGCACCGACGTACGGCAGAGCTTGACCCCTTTGAGCTCGCCGCGTTTCATGACCAGGTTTCCCTTACCGGGTCGCTCGTGCTTGGCTTTGCCGCCCTTAAGCAAGCTTTTGATCCCGAAGAGATTTGGGCGCTGTCTAGGTTGGACGAAAACTGGCAGGCCGAACAATGGGGCCGCGATGACATCGCTGAGGCCGAAGCCGAAATCAAACGACGAGCGTTCCTCCATGCCTGCGCAATGATCGTGCTTTGCAAGGCGGCCTGACGTACGGATCGTAAATGTTGGGGGCTACCTATGTTAGCGCCTAACTTTCGCCCAACGCGCCCTTGACGTTCAAAGCTGAATCCGCCCACACTGTCGTCCATTGAGCAGGGGCAACCCTGCGCAAGATCGCCGCAGGCGTCGAAAGGCGCCGGATTAACCGCCCGTTAACGTGGCGGACTATCAGGAAGAGGTAAAAATGAAAAAAACCGTAATTTATGGTGCACTGACAGTTGCTGGCCTTGCAGCCGGCGCCGCTGGTGCTGCCACACTTGACGACGTGAAAGCACGCGGCAAGCTGAACTGTGGCGTGACCACAGGCCTTGCTGGCTTTGCTGCTCCTAACGCCAATGGCGAGTGGGAAGGTTTCGACGTGGCCGTATGCCGTGCCGTTGCCGCCGCCGTTTTGAGCGACAAGAACGCCGTGGAATTCGTGCCGACAACCGGCAAGACCCGCTTCACCGCGCTGGCGTCGGGCGAGATCGACTTCCTCGCACGTAACACCACATGGACCTTCAGCCGTGACACTGACCTGAAATTCGATTTCATCGGTGTGAACTACTACGACGGTCAGGGTTTCATGGTGCCCAAGGCGCTTGGCGTCTCCTCGGCCAAGGATCTCGACGGCGCGACCGTCTGCATCCAGACCGGCACAACGACCGAGCTGAACCTCGCGGACTTCTTCCGCAAGAACAACATCAGCTACGAGCCCGTTCCGGTTGAAACCAACGCCGAAGGCCAGCAGCAGTACCTTGCCGGTGCCTGCGACACCTACACAACAGACGCTTCCGGCCTCGCCGCGACACGCGCAACCTTTGAGAATCCCGACGAGCACGTGCTGCTGCCCGAGATCATCTCGAAAGAGCCGCTCGGCCCGCTGGTCCGTCACGGCGACAACGACTGGGGCGACATCACCCGCTGGGTGCTGAACGCATTGATCGCAGCCGAAGAGCTGGGCATCACATCGGCCAACATCGAAGAGATGTCGGGCAACACCAACAACCCTGAAGTCGCCCGCCTGCTGGGCACCGAAGGTACGCTGGGTGAGATGATTGGCCTCGACGCCGAATGGGCCAAGCGCGCCATCATGGCCGAAGGTAACTACGGCGAAATCTTTGCCAAGAACATTGGCGAAGAGACACCGATCGGTCTGGCCCGTGGCCTGAACGCTCAGTGGACAGACGGCGGCCTGCTCTACGCACCGCCCTTCCGCTAAATATCATGCCAAAGGGCGCGGGATTTCCTGCGCCCTTTGTGCCTTTGGTGAAGGCCACCAACTCGACGCAGAATACGACAACCCTAAAAGACAATAAAAACTCACGATCGACCTTAACGATCAACGACCAAGAAACGATTCGGCCAAGGTGCTACAAAGGCATCGATAAAAATCACGCCGGAACACAGGGATACTGACATGACGACACTCACCGACCCTCCAAAGGAGTCGTTCCGGCCTTCTATGCTGTTGAGCGACACCCGATACCGGTCGATCACCTTTCAGGTGATTGCGCTTGTGTTGCTGATAGCGGCGATCTGGTATCTGGGATCAAACCTTGCGGCCAACCTGCGCGCAGCCGGGCTGAACATTTCGTTCCAGTTCCTTGGCAACCCAGCTGGCTATGACATCAACCAAACGCTGATTCCCTATACCAGCCAGTCTTCTAACCTTCAGGCCGCATGGGTCGGGATCATCAACACGCTGTTGGTTTCCTTCCTCGCATGCCTCACGGCGACCGTTTTCGGCGTCGTCGCCGGGGTGTTGCGCCTGTCAAACAACTGGTTGGTGCGCAAGCTGATGGCGGGCTACGTGGAAATCTTCCGCAACATCCCGGTGCTGATCTGGATTCTGATCATCTACACCATCATGACCGCCGCCATGCCCGCGCCAAGCGCGTTTCGGGGCGATGATCCGGCGTCGAGCATGATGCTGGGCTCCTTCGCCTTTACCAACCGTGGCGTCTATATTCCGGGGCCGGTTTGGGGGCCAGGGTCTACGATTGTTGTCGCAACCTTTGTTGCCTCGATCATCGGTGTTTTTGCCTACCGCCGCTATGCGACCAAATTGCTTTACGACACAGGCCGGCTGTTGCCGATGCTCTGGCCATCGGTGGCGATTCTGTTGGTTCCGACAATTGTGGTCTTTTTCCTTCTCGGGATGCCCATTGGACTCGATTACCCCGCGTTGAAAGGTTTCAACTTCCGCGGCGGTATTCAAATCGGTGCCCCATTGATCGCACTGTGGTTCGCCCTGTCGATCTACACAGGTGCATTCATTGCCGAGAACGTCCGCGCCGGCATTCAGGCGGTAAGCCGGGGTCAAACCGAAGCCGCCGCTGCTTTGGGGCTGCGTCCCGGTCGGGTGATGAACCTTGTGGTGCTGCCGCAGGCGCTGCGGGTAATCATCCCGCCGCTGATCTCCAACTACTTGAACATCACCAAGAACTCTTCGCTGGCAATCCTCGTGGGCTATGCCGACATCACCGCGACGCTGGGGGGGATTACCCTGAACCAGACCGGGCGGGCGATCGAATGCGTGGTTCTATTGATGCTGTTCTACCTTGTGATCTCGCTGGGAATTTCGATGGTAATGAACGTCTATAACAACGCAACGAAGCTGAAGGAGCGCTGAGCCATGTCAGATACACATGCCGAATCCATCGCCTTCGTGCGCGAAACCTCACTGCCACCCGCAGCCCCGCCGGATCAAATCGGGGGACCGTTCAAATGGGTGAAAGACAACTTGTTCCCAAATTGGGCGAACGCTCTGTTGACCGTGGTGGCGCTCTATTTCCTATATCTCCTGCTTGCCGGGTCGCTGCCTTGGCTGCTCAACGGGGTCTGGACCGCAAGCAGCCTGTCTGAGTGCCGTCAAATCCTAGACGGTGCGTCGGGTGCTTGTTTTTCGGTTTTGAGTGAACGGTGGCACCAGCTGCTCTTTGGCTTCAAATACCCAAGCGACCAATACTGGCGGCCGACGCTGGCGCTTGTGCTGCTGTTTGTCGCAATCGCACCCGTGCTCTTTATTGACCTGCCGCGCAAGCTGCTGTTCTTCACCGGCCTTTACCCGTTCCTCGCCTTCTGGCTGATCTGGGGTGGGCCGATCTGGGGGCCGCTTTTTGCCCTCGTGGGTGTGGTTGCGGGCTATCTGGTTTATGCCCGTCTGGTGCATGACAGCTTTGCCAAGGCGCTGGCCGCTGGCGTCGTCACCGCCGCAATCGTCTGGTACATTGGCGGTTTCATCGGTGACGCGCTGCGCCCTGCGCGGCCTTTGCTCGAAGCCGTGCCAAGCCGTGATCTCGGGGGCTTCATGCTCAACATGATGCTTGGCATTACCTGCGTGTCACTGTCGCTGCCCATCGGTATCGCGCTGGCGCTTGGGCGTCAGTCGCACTTGCCAATCGTTAAAGGCATCTGCGTGGTCTTCATCGAATTTGTCCGGGGTGTGCCGCTCATCACTTTGCTCTTCGTGGCGAACGTGATGCTGGCCTATTTCTTCCCGCCCGGCTCTGGCGTTGACCTCTTCATCCGCGTTGTGATCATGATCACCATGTTCTCCTCGGCCTATATTGCCGAAGTGATCCGGGGTGGCCTCGCAGCGCTGCCGAAGGGGCAGTATGAAGCCGCCGACAGCCTTGGCCTCGACTATGCACAGGCAATGCGGCTGATCATTCTGCCGCAGGCGCTGAAGATCTCGATCCCGGGCATCGTCAACATCGCGGTGGGTCTGTTCAAGGATACCACGCTGGTCTCGGTGATCTCGCTTTTCGACATCATCGGCATGATCCGCGGTCCGATCCTCGCCTCGACCGACTGGAACGGCGTCTACTGGGAGCTTTTCCTCTTTGCTTCCGTGCTGTTCTTCATCGTCTGCTACGGCATTTCACAATATTCGCAGTGGCTGGAACGCCGTCTTGCGACTGACCATCGTTAAGGGAGGGTACTCACATGGCTGAGACCGCACAAATGCAGGTATCCGACGAAGTCGCGATCCGTATCGACAATATGAACAAATGGTATGGCGCGTTCCACGTGCTGCGCGACATCGACCTGACGGTGCACCGCGGCGAACGCATCGTGATCTGCGGGCCTTCGGGGTCCGGCAAATCGACGCTGATCCGCTGCATCAACGCATTGGAAGAGCATCAGAAGGGCAGCATCGAAGTTGACGGTACGTTGCTTTCTTCGGACCTCAAGAACATCGACAAGATCCGCTCAGAGGTCGGCATGTGCTTTCAGCACTTCAACCTCTTCCCGCACCTGACGATCCTTGAGAACTGCACGCTGGCCCCGATCTGGGTGCGCAAGACGCCCAAGAAGGAAGCCGAAGAAACGGCGATGCATTTCCTTGAGAAGGTGAAGATCCCCGATCAGGCCAACAAATACCCCGGCCAGTTGTCGGGTGGTCAGCAGCAGCGTGTGGCGATTGCCCGTTCGCTCTGCATGCGCCCGCGCATCATGCTCTTTGACGAGCCGACATCGGCGCTTGACCCCGAGATGATCAAGGAAGTGCTCGACACGATGATCGAGCTTGCCGAAGAAGGCATGACCATGCTCTGCGTGACCCACGAGATGGGCTTTGCCCGTCAGGTGGCGAACCGCGTGATCTTTATGGACGAAGGCCAGATCGTTGAGCAGAATGAGCCGGAAGCCTTCTTTAACAACCCACAAAGCCCACGAACGCAGTTGTTCCTAAGCCAGATTCTGGGTCACTAAGGGCAGGGGGGCAAGCGGCCCTCAAAGAACCTACAGATCGCGCGGCACTGTGAAGTGTCGCGCGTTTGCTTTTTCCCAGTTGGCCTTGGCCCAATCATCTATGCCAAAGTCAGCCACCAGCGTCGCCCCCGAAGGGTAACGCGCGAATCCACTGTGATCTGGGGGCGCGGTGACGCAGTGACGTGCGGCAGTAGCAATGCCAGGGTTATGGGCAATGAGCAGGACGCAATCGCCCCGTGCCTGACGCCCCACCGCCAAGATATCTTCGGCACTCGCCAGATAGAGGGCGCGGGTATAGGTGACCTGCGTCTCACGGGGCAAATCAAGGCCGTCTAGTGTGTCTCGCGTCCGCTGAGCGGATGAGCACAGCACCGCATCCGGCACCGCCGCCACGGTCCGCAGCCAATCCCCCAAAGCCACAGACGCACGGCGGCCCCGCGGATTCAGGGGGCGTTCGTGGTCGCTGGTGCCGTGGGACCAGTCAGATTTCGCATGTCGCATTAAGATCAGGCGGCGCATAGCGGTCCTTTCGCTGCTCGCTTCATCATAGGCGCGAAGCGGGGTCCGAGGGCAAGAGGGGGCAGGCTCTATCCCTTGCGAATGATGCTGCCCGCGCCGTGTTCGGTAAAGAGTTCCAGCAAGCAAGCATTAGGCGCGCGCCCATCCAGAATAACAGCCGCACGCGCCCCGCCCTCAAGAGCGTCGAGCGCAGTCTGAACCTTGGGGATCATACCGCCCGCAATGGTTCCATCGGCAATCATCTCGTTGATCTGCGTCGCGGTCAGATCGGTAATGACCTCGCCAGAACCGTCCTTTACCCCCGCCACATCTGTCAGCAACAACAGCCGATCCGCGCCGAGGGCCGCCGCGATTGCGCCAGCAGCAGTGTCACCGTTGATGTTAAAGGTCTCGCCCTCCCTGCCCATGCCAAGCGGTGCGATAACGGGAATGATCCCCTTGTCCGCAAAGTCGCGCAGGATGCTGGGGTTCACGTCCGTGGGGCGCCCAACGAGGCCAAGCGCCGGATCTTCAGGATCACAGACGATCAATCCGCTGTCCTTGCCCGAGACGCCTACAGCGCGGCCGCCTTGTTCGGAAATCGCCTGCACGATCCGGGCGTTGACGAGGCCCGAGAGCACCATCTCCACGACCTCCATCGTCGCGGCGTCGGTAACGCGCTTGCCGTTCACGAACTCGGATTCGATTCCCAACCGCGCCAGCATATCGTTGATCATCGGCCCACCGCCGTGGACAATCACCGGATGGACGCCAACCTGCCGCATCAGCGCAACGTCGCGGGCAAACTCATCCATCGCCTCATCGCTGCCCATCGCATGGCCGCCCAGCTTGATGACCACGGTGGCATCGGCATAGCGTTGCAAAAAAGGCAGCGCCTGGCTGAGGGTGCGGGCGGTGGCGATCCAGTCGCGGTTCATCTTTTGCATTCTCATTTCTTGACCCATAGGAGGCCGCGTCTGCGGCGGCTGTCAGACCAGCGTGGCGATGATGGCACGCAAGGTCGGGATGCCCCAGCCCTTTTCCGAAGAGGTGACGACAATTTCGGGATAGGCGGCGGGGTGTTTGCTCAGCGCCTCTTTGACCTGCTCAAGGATCTTGGCGCGTTCGGCCTCTTTTACCTTATCGGCTTTGGTCAGCACGACCTGAAAGGTGACGGCGGAACTGTCCAGAAGCGACATGATCTCGTCATCGACCTTCTTGACCCCGTGCCGCGCATCGATCAGCACAAAGGCCCGACGCAGAGTCTGACGGCCCGAGAGATATTGCTTAAGCAGACGCTGCCATTTTTCGACAACGGGCAGGGGGGCGTTGGCATAGCCATAGCCCGGCAGGTCGACGAGGTAATGTTCTTCGCTTGCGGTAAAGAAGTTAATCTCCTGCGTGCGTCCCGGCGTGTTCGAGGCCCGCGCCAGTGCCTTCATCCCCGTCAACGCGTTGATGAGTGTTGATTTGCCAACGTTGGAGCGGCCCGCAAAGCAGACCTCCATCCGGTCCGGCTCGGGCAGACCGTCCATCGCCACCACACCTTTGACAAAGGTGGTCTCGCCCGCAAACAGCATCCGGCCCTTTTCGGCGCTCGGCGTGTCAGGCTCTTCGGCGATGGTGAAATTCATTTGCATCAGATCAGCTCCAGTTCGTCGCCCAAGGCGATCTTTCCGCTTGGCGTGGTGGTCAAATGTAATGCGCTCAACCGTCTTTGGCCGAGCGCATTACCTTCCTCACTTTTTCAATTTGCCCGACTTAGGTTTGGCATCCGCATTGGCCGCATCGCCCTTTGGCGTGCGTTTGAAGCCGCCCGCGATATTGCCCCAGAGGTCAGGCTTATACCCTTGGCTGCGCATAATCAGATACTGCTGGGTAAAGGTGATCGTGTTGTTCGCGATCCAGTATACCACGAGGCCAGAAGCGAAGCCGCCCAGCATAAACATGAAGACCCAAGGCATCCACGCAAAGATCATCTGCTGCGTCGGGTCGGTGGGGGCCGGGTTTAGCTTTTGTTGCAGGAACATGGAAATACCGAGCAACAGCGGCAAGATACCGATAAAGACCAGCGCCAGCATCGAGCCGGGCTCGGGGGCGGCGTAGGGCAGCAGGCCCCAGAGGTTCAGGATCGAGGTCGGATCCGGCGCACTGAGGTCTTGGAACGGGCCAAAGAAGGGCGCGTGGCGTAGCTCGATGGTGACAAAGATCACCTTGTAGAGCGAGAAGAAGATCGGGATCTGCAGAAGGATCGGCAGGCAGCCCGCGGCGGGGTTCACCTTGTTCTTTTTGTAGAGCTCCATCATGCCCTGCTGCATTTTCTGCCGGTCGTCGCCAGCGTCTTTCTTCAGCTTCTCCATTTCGGGCTGAAGCTCTTTCATCCGCGCCATGGAGACGTAGGATTTATAGGCCAACGGGAAGAGCAGCGCCTTGATCAGCAGGGTCAGACCGATGATTGCCACACCCATGTTGCCGATAAGCTGGTTCAGGTTGTGCAGCAGCCAGAAGATTGGCTTGGTCAGGAAAAAGAACCAACCCCAGTCGATGCTGTCGATGAATTTGGCCACCCCGGCGGCCTGATAGTCCTGCAGGGTTTCCCACTCTTTGGCACCGGCAAAGAACTTGCTGGAGCTGCTGACGCTTTCCCCCGCGGCGACCGCGCGGGTCGGCTGGCGGGTGAAGGCGCGGTAGGTGTCAGCACGGGGATCATAGGTGAGCGCCTGCTCATATGCTTCGCCGGCGTCGGGGATCAGGACGGCCTGCCAGTAATGGTCAGTAAAGCCGACCCAGCCTTCGGTGACGCCTTCGGTCACAACGGCAGGACGGCCCCATGTGCTGTTGATATCCGCTTCGGCGATGTCGTCCCAATTGGTTTCCGACAGTTCGCCATTGGCCATCGACACGGCGCCTTCATGCAGGATGAAGAAGCTCTTGAGGTCTTCGGGCAGCCCGTGCTGTGCGATCATGCCAAATGGCGCAAGGTTGACGGCAGCTTCGCCGTTGTTGGTGACGCTCTGTGTGATCTCGAACATATATTCGTCGTCAACCGAAATGGTGCGGCTGAAAACCTGCCCGGCACCATTGTCCCAGGTGAGCGTGACGGGGCTCTCAACGCCGAGTGTTTCGCCTTCGCTCAGGGTCCACATCGTGTCGACACCGGGTACGGCATCGGGTGCAAGACCAGAGCCAGCGGCCCAGCCGTGCAGCGCATAATATGCGTCGCTTGACCCTTCGGGAGAGAGCAGAGTGACCACTTCGGCATTCTCGTCGAGGGTGGTCTGATAGTCGTTCAGCTTCAGATCGTCGATCCGTCCGCCCATGAGCGAGATGGACCCGCTGAGGCGGTCGGTCGCGATGTCCACACGAGGCGCTTCTGCCAGAGCCGCGCGGCGGCCTTCGGGGGCGGCGCCTTCGCCTTCGGTGGTGTCGGGGGCCGCGGCCTCTGACGGGGTCGCCGGTACAACCGCGCCGTCTTCTGTCTGGCTAACTTCGGTGGCGGGGGCCAAGGCAGGGTCCGCTTCAGGCGGCGGGAACAGCAGGAACCACACGAGGATGACGGCAAAGCTTAGCGCCGTGGCAAGGATGAGATTCTTGTTCTGTTCGTCCATGGGGACAGCCACCTGATGTCTTTGAATATCAAGGGGGGGTTCAACAGAGTAAGGGGCCAAAGGTCAAGCGGAATCGGGCTGCAGCCTTGGCTGGGGAAGCTGCCCCGCCCTTATGGCGTTGGATTATCGCGGTTTGGATGGGCGGGAAAGCTGCAATGTTGCACTTCTCGCTGCTTCCAATGGCAATGGCGCGTTGAAGGGCCGGGCCGCTTCGGCTACTTGGCGCGCCCGTCCAATATGCGCGGTACGCTTTGTAGCTTGGCATTGTGCCGCGCGATCCAGTCCAATGTCTGCTCGAATGGCATAGGGCGAGCGATGCCAAAACCCTGTACGTGATCGCATCCAAGCTGCGCCAGAAGCACGTGTTCACCGACGGTTTCCACCCCTTCGGCCAAAGTCTCAACGCCGAGCCGTTCAGCCATTGTAAGGATCGCGCTGATCATGCGCTGTTGCTCTGGGTCGCGGTCTGCTTTCATGACAAAAGAGCGATCAATCTTGATCCGGCTGACTGAGAACCGGCGGATTGATGCGATTGAGGCATGACCGGTGCCAAAGTCATCCAGATCGATACGGCATCCTAGCTTGCCCAGAGCGTTAATATTGCGCGTGATCACATCATCTGGCGCGGATGCGACGACGGTTTCGAGCACTTCGACGGCCAAGCGGTCCGGTGTGAGGTCAAAGCGGTCCAGTTCCCATGTGATTTTGTCGATCAAGCGAGGGTTGTTCAATTCGCACCCAGCAAAATTGACCCCAATTTGCGGCACATCGACGCCTGAGCCGTCCCACGCTTTAAGCGCGGCAAAGGCGTGGTACATCATCACCTCGGCAAGCCGCTCCAGCAAGCCGACTTCTTCAATGATGGGAAGGAATTCCGCCGGGGAAATCATGCCGCGTACAGGGTGATTCCAGCGCGCCAGTGCTTCGAATCCGGTGATCTGACCGGTATCGGTGGAGATTTGCGGTTGGAACCAAGGTTGGATTTGGCCGCTGTCGAGCGCCTGCACGACTTCTTCGCGCAATTCAGCGCGATATTCCGTATCGCGGCGCATCTGATCTGAAAACGCACGGATAGAGGACGGGCCGCGCCGCTGTGCCGCGCGCAGCGCCGTTGACGCGGCGCGCAGCCATGCTGCCCCATCTTCGCCCGGGGCGCGTGTGTTCAGGCAGAAGCCGACGGATGCGGTCAGGTAGATCGCAACCCCGTCGATTGACACAGGCTCTTCAACGGCGGCTTGCAGACGCCCGGCAAGCTGGATGCAAAGCTCAAGGTCCAACTGCCGCACTGGCGCCACGCAAATGGCAAATCGGGCGTCGCCCATTTGGCCGACGTTATCATCACCGCGTAAGGCCGTAACCAGCCGTTCGCCCGTGCGCTGTACGATGATATCGGCGGCGGCCTGACCATAGCGATCAACAAGCTGATCAAAATCTTCAATTGCGATAAAAAACGCGGCCGTGTGGCGCCCTTTGTCCCGGGCGCGTTGATAAACCTGTTCTGTCAGTTCCTCAAAGGCGCTGCGCTGAAACATTCCGCTGACCGCGTCGCGGGGCAGCATCAGCCCACCGCCGAAGCGGTTGCCCATAAGGTAAAGGATTGGCAGCAGCGCGGCGGCAGATATCAGGGCCGTTTCCCCGCCGAACCAGAAGGCGGCCAGCGTCATTGCGGGCAAGAAGGCCAGCGCCGGCGGGCCGGTAAGTGCCGCCGACAAAGAGCGCCGCATATAGTTCAGCCCGGGATGCTGTTGTAATGCCATTGCGATCATCCTCATGTCCGAGCGCGGCGAAGCGCCGCCGAGGACAGGGGTATCGCGCTGTCGGTGTAGCAGGGGTTAACACGACAGCGAATCTTGGGCGAATTTTACTTAAAATTGTTCCGTATTTGTGCTCTCAACGTTCCTCATTAGTCCTGCGAAGTCAAAGAGCGCTGGATCGAGCAGGTGGGAGGGGCGGGCGTTCATCAGGGCGCGGAACATAACCTGCCGCCGACCTGGGCTGTTCACCTCCCAACCGTCCAAGATCGCCTTGACCTGTTCGCGTTGCAGCCCGTCTTGCGAGCCGCAAAGGTCACAGGGAATGATCGGATATTTCATCGCACTGGCGAACTTCTCGCAATCGGCTTCGGCCACATGGGCGAGGGGGCGGTAGAGGAACAGATCGCCTTCTTCGTTCACCAGCTTGGGCGGCATCGTTGCCAGACGGCCGCCATGGAACAGGTTCATGAAGAAGGTTTCAAGGATGTCATCGCGGTGATGGCCCAAGACCACGGCAGAGCAGCCTTCTTCGCGCGCAATGCGGTACAGATTGCCGCGTCTCAGGCGGCTGCAAAGGGCGCAGAAAGTGCGACCGGCGGGGATTTTGTCCATGACGATCGAATAGGTGTCTTGATATTCAATGCGGTGCGGAACACCCATTTTCTTAAGAAATTCCGGCAGAACGGTCGCTGGGAAGCCGGGCTGGCCCTGATCCAGATTGCAGGCCAGCAGATCGACAGGCAGCAGCCCGCGCCATTGCAATTCGTGTAGCACGGCGAGCAGTGTATAACTGTCCTTACCCCCCGACAGACAAACCAGCCAGCGCGGCTTGGGCGCGCCCTCGGCTACGGTTTCGATCATGCCATATTGCTCAATTGCTTCGCGCGTCATGCGGACGATGCGCTTGCGGAGCTTTTTGAACTCGGTGCTTTGTGGGGCGCCGGCAAAGAGCGGGTGAATCTCGTTGTGATCGTCCAGCATTATCTGTCTTTCGTCGTCAAGGATGATGTCACCTAAGGCACTTTGCCGCTTTGCCGCAAGAGTGGCGCTTAGTCCGGCACATTGTCGATGCCGCTGCGGCCCCAAGGGTGACAGCGGGCGATGCGCCGCGCAGCCAGCCAGCCGCCACGCAGACCGCCGTGTTTTTGCAAGGCTTCCAACGCATAGGCGCTGCAGGTGGGGTGGTAGCGACAATTATGTCCGACCCAAGGGCTGAACAGCAACCGATAGCCGCGCACCGGCAGGGCCAGCAACGCAGCAAAACGGGTCACTTCTTTACCCCGTGCAGCGTGTCGAGCGCACGCGCGAGATCAGATAGGAGGTTGTCAAAGGGAAGAGCCGCAGTCGCCCCGCGTCGCCCGACAAAGACATAGTCCATGCCCGCGCGTCCAGTTTGTGGCAGGGTCAGGCGCGCAATCTCGCGCAAACGACGCTTGGCGCGGTTACGGGCAACGGCGTTGCCGACCTTTTTGGAACAGGTGAAACCCACGCGGATGGGAGATTCGCTGGGTTCATCGCTCTGACGCGGGCGCATTTGCAGGATAAAACCGGGGGTCGCCACGCGTTTGGCACGGCTGGCGCGCTGAAAATCGGCCCGTCTGGTCAGGACTTCCAAGCGCACAGAAGCCGCCGGAGCATTAGTCCCCGTTGTGGCGCAAGTGCCATCCTGGGGTGCCTCCGGCGGTTTCATGTTCTGGTTCCAAAGATCGAAGGCGCTTATGCGCTCAGCGATTTCCGGCCCTGTGCGCGGCGCGCGTTGATGATCTTACGGCCGGCTTTGGTGGCCATGCGCGCGCGGAAACCGTGGCGCCGCTTGCGCACGAGGTTCGAGGGTTGAAAGGTGCGTTTCATCGCTCCGTCTCCATCTAAAGCTGGCTGGGCACGGAATCACTTGAGGGTTCCACCGCGGCCAGCGTCAATTCAAGCCCGTCCTCTAAAGCGGTGGCGCGGCCAAGTCAAACCCCCTGACGCGGAAAAGTCGTGCTTTGCAACAAAATGCCAGTGGGGGCGGGTGGAATGTTTCAGTTTGCCCCCGCACCCTGCAAAAGCATCGCTATTCGCACAAGTCCTATCAAGCGCGCGTGATGTGGCTGTTCGCGCAGCCCCGATCGCGCCATCTTAGCAAGGAACGACACCCCGGTCTGCTTTAGGCCTAACGAAAGTAACCTCATGAGTCGTACCGACCAGTCCAAGCCAACATGGATGCGCTACCTGCCCCTCGTTATCATTCTGACGGTGGCCGCCATCGGTGCTTTTACGCTGCGTGACTACCTCAGCTTTGACGCGCTGCGCGAGAATCGCGAGGCGCTGATCGCGTTTCGGGATAGCAATTACCTGCTAACCGCATTGGGCTTTGTCGCGGCCTATGTGGTGATCGTTGCGTTCTCGCTGCCCGGTGCCACGGTGGCAACGCTGACGGGCGGGTTTCTCTTTGGGCTCTTTCCGGGCGCACTATATAACGTCTTTGCCGCGACCCTTGGGGCGGTGGTGATTTTCCTCGCGGCGCAATGGGGCTTGGGGGATCGGCTGAAAGCGCGGATGGATGCCTCTGACGGGATGGTGCGCAAGATCAAGGCCGGGATAGACGATAACCAGTGGTCGATGCTGTTTTTTATCCGCTTGGTGCCGGTGGTGCCGTTTTTTGTGGCGAATCTAGTTCCGGCGTTTCTTGGCGTGCCGCTGTTTCGTTTTGCGGTCTCGACCTTTTTGGGCATCATGCCGGGCGCATTGGTCTTTACCTCTGTCGGGGCCGGGCTAGGTGCGGTTTTTGCCCGTGGGGAAACGCCGAACCTCGGCATTATTTTTGAGCCACATATCCTGCTGCCCATTCTGGGTCTCTGTGCGCTGTCGCTGTTGCCCGTGGCGATCAAGACAATCTCGGGCAAGAAGGACTTGTTGAAATGACCACCCGGATTAAGACCGACGTTCTGATTATCGGCGCAGGCTCCGGCGGGCTGTCCGTTGCGGCGGGGGCGGTGCAGATGGGCGCTGACGTGACCCTGCTTGAAGGCCATAAGATGGGCGGCGATTGCCTGAACTATGGCTGTGTGCCTTCAAAGGCGCTTATCAAGAGCGGCAATGTCGCCCATGTTCAGCGGCACAGTGCGCAATACGGCGTGACCGATGCCCCCGGGATGGTCGACTATGCTGCGGCCAAAGATCACGTGGCCGAAGTCATCGCCCAAATCGCGCCGGTTGATTCTGTCGAGCGGTTTGAGGGGTTGGGCGTCCGGGTTATCCGAGAATACGGTCGGTTTATCTCTGAAACTGAGGTGCAAGCGGGGGATACTATTATCACCGCACGGCGCATCGTTCTGGCGACCGGCTCATCCCCGCTGGTGCCACCGATTCCGGGGCTGGATGATGTGCCTTTTGAAACCAATGAAACCCTTTTTGACCTGCGCGAAAAGCCTGAGCATCTGATCATCATCGGCGGCGGTCCCATTGGGATCGAAATGGCGCAGGCGCATGTGCGTATGGGGTGTAAGGTGACGGTGATCGAAGGCAGCAGGGCGCTTGGTAAGGATGACCCCGAGCTTGCCGAAGTCGTTTTGCAGACCCTGCGGGATGAAAGTGTTGTCTTTGAAGAAGGCAGTGACGCGGCCAAGATTAGCGGCGCGGCGGGGGCCGTTACAGTCGAGACCAAGGATGGGCGCGTTATCAAAGGCTCACATCTGCTGATGGCCGTGGGGCGCAAGAGCAATACCGAGCGACTTGACCTTGAAAAGGCGGGCATTGAGACCACCAAGTCGGGCGTCAAGGTTGACGACAGCCTCCGCAGCAGCAACCGCCGCGTCTATGCTATTGGGGATGTGGCGGGGGGGCTGCAATTCACCCATGTGGCGGGCTATCACGCTGGCGTCGTGATCCGCTCAATTCTCTTTGGTCTACCCAGCAAAACCAAGCTGGCGCATATCCCTTGGGTCACCTACGCCGCGCCCGAACTGGCGCAGGTGGGCATGACAGAGGCACAGGCGCGCGAGGTGCATAGCGACAAGTTGGACGTCGTGCGCTTTCATTACAACCACAATGACCGCGCCATTGCCGAGCGCCTGACTAAAGGGTTCATCAAAGTCATGGTGGTCAAAGGCCGTCCCGTGGGGGCCAGTATCGTTGGGCATCAAGCGGGTGAGCTGATCTCGCTTTGGTCACTGGCGCTGGCCAATAACATGAAGATGAGCCAGATTGCTTCTATGGTGGCGCCTTACCCTACGATTTCGGAAATCAACAAACGCGCCGCAGGGGCCTATTTCAGCCCACGCTTGTTCGAAAGCGCGCTGGTGAAATGGGTCGTGCGCTCTGTGCAGCGCCTGATGCCGTAAGGACGCCCATGATCCACTCGCTTTCAGGCCGATTGCTGATCTTGACCACCATCTTTGTGATGCTGGCCGAAGTGCTGATCTTTGTCCCCTCCATCGCCCGTTTTCGCGAAGAATATATGCTGACCCGGCTGGAGCGCGCGCAGATCGCTTCGCTCGCGCTCTTGGCCGACGACATGCTCGACCCGGCGCTGGAGGACGAACTGCTGCGCAATGCCGAAGTATTCAACGTCGTCCTGCGCCGCGATGAGGCGCGGCAGTTGGTGCTGGCCTCGCCCATGCCGCGCAGCGTGTCGCAGACATATGACCTGCGTGATGCCAGTGCTGCCGTGCTGATCCGCGACGCGATGGCGCGGCTATTCCGGCCCGGCAACGAAGTGGTGCGTGTCATCGGTGCGCCGGTTCGTGAGGCCGGGTTGCTGATCGAGGTAACGATGGAAACCGCACCGATGCGCACAGCCATGCTGGACTACGGTGTGCGCATTTTGATGCTCTCGGCGGTAATCTCGGTCATCACGGCGGTGCTGCTGTTCTTTGCCATGCGCGCCTTGCTGCTCAAACCGATGAAGCGCGTCGCGGGGCATATGCAACGCTACGCCGCAGCTCCGGAAGACGCGCGGCGGATCATTGTGCCGTCTGCTGGAGTGACAGAACTGCGCGAGGCCGAAGAAGCGCTCAAGACTCTGCAAACTGATTTGACGCAGGCACTAAAACAGAAGGAGCGTCTAGCCCAGCTTGGCAGCGCTGTCAGCAAAATTAGCCACGATCTGCGCAATATCCTGACCTCTGCGCAGCTGTTCACGGATCGGATCGAAATGTCGGAAGATCCGACCGTTAAGCGCATGGCGCCTAAATTGGTCAGTTCGATCACCCGCGCTGTGCATCTGTGCGAATCGACGCTGGCTTTCGGTAAGGCAGAAGAACCGGGGCCGACGCTAACACTCGTGCGGCTGACCGAGTTGGTCGAAGAGGTGATTGACGGAGAACGCTTTGCCGATCCCGACAATGATATCAGCTTTGCCGCTGATATTCCCGCTGGTCTGACAGTGCGCGCCGACCCCGAGCAGCTATACCGGGTGCTCGCCAACCTTATCCGCAATGCGCGGCAGGCCATCGCCGCGACGGGCAAGCCCGGCGAGGTTCATCTGGGCGCGACCGAGGAAGCCGGCGCGTGGCAGATCACCGTCTCTGATACCGGCCCCGGCCTGCCGCCAAAGGCGCGTGAGCATCTATTTACAGCCTTTCAGGGGGGCGCCCGCAAGGGGGGCTCTGGCCTCGGGCTGGTCATCGCATCTGAATTGGTACGCGGCCACGGCGGCACCCTGAGCCTGCGTAGCAGCGGCCCTGAGGGCACTGTATTCAGCATCATTCTGCCCAAAGGAGACGGGACGGTTTAGGGGCAGCCGTAAAGATTCAAGAAATTCGCTTTTCCGCAAAATCAGGGCTTGCAACCCCGCCGCCGCAAGACTAAACCCCGCCACAGTGGACCGATAGCTCAGCTGGATAGAGTACCTGACTACGAATCAGGGGGTCGGGGGTTCGAATCCTCCTCGGTCCGCCACTTCATTTTTTTAAATGGTTTTTTAAGCCGTATAGGTTTAGGGAACATAGGACGGCGTTTTAGAAGTCGTATTGCTGCCGTACATTGTGCAGCGCAAAAGCGCATATCCTCCATGCTAGATCGGTAAGCCGACGTCTTGACGAATGGGCTGGCCCGTCCGCTGTTTCTTGACGTTTCATCGGCATGAAAAAAATTTCAAAAACCGCTTGAAGCTATAGTTGCTGTAGGTCGTATCTCTGCTTCTGACCGTAAAACAGATTGGAAACAGACATGGCGGACGGCAGCAAAGCACAACGGGAATGGCGCGTCACGGGGATGGACTGCGGCGCCTGCGCGGCCAAGGTGCGCGGCGCGGTGGAACGCTTGCCGGGGGTAGCGGATGTCGATGTCGCGCTGATGTCCGAGCGGCTGAGCCTGACGCTGGATGAGGGTGAGATCGCGCCCGAGCGGATCGAGAAAGCCGTGCGCGGCATCGGTTTTGGCATCTCTCCGAAGGGGGCAAAGGCAGAGAGGCCGAAGGGTGGTTTCATCCTGCCGGACGATGCGGTGATCGGTGGGGCAGGGGCCGTGCCTCAGGAGCCTGCGCTTGAAGAAACACCAGACCCCGCTTGGTATCAAACCACGAAAGGCCGCTTGGTCCTCGGTAGCGGCGCGTTGCTCGCAGCGGCATGGGCGTCGCGGCTTGTCCTGCCGGCTGAGGTTTCGCATTGGGCCTTTGTCATCGCCACGCTGATCGGGCTTGTTCCCGTTGCCCGCCGGGCCTTTGCCATGGCGCGGGTGGGCATGCCCTTTACCATCGAAATGCTGATGACCATCGCCGCCAGCGGTGCGCTTGTGATCGGAGAGCCAGAAGAGGCCGCACTGGTGGTCTTTCTCTTTGCCGTGGGTGAATTGCTGGAGGGTGTCTCTGCCGGGAAGGCGCGGAACAGCATCCGTGCGTTGACCAAGCTGGTGCCGAAAACGGCGCGGCTTGAGGTGGGCAACAAGACGCGAGAGGTGGCGGCAGAGGCGCTCAGCGTCGGCCAGATCGTGCAGGTGCGCCCCGGTGACCGGGTGCCCTGTGACGGTGAGGTGGTCAGCGGCACTTCGGGTGTCGATGAAAGCCCTGTAACGGGCGAAAGCGTGCCGCGCCTTAAGGAGCCGGGCGCGGATGTCTTTGCCGGATCGATCAACACCGAAGCTTTGCTGCGCGTCCGCGTCACCAAAGCTGCGGCGGACAACACCATCGCGCGCATTGTGCGGCTGGTGGAAGAGGCTGAAAGCGCCCGCGCGCCGACCGAGCGGTTCATTGATCGGTTCAGCCGCGTCTACATGCCTGCCGTGGTCGGCATGGCTGTTTTGGTGGCCGTGGTGCCGCCGCTCGCCTTCGGGGGCGCTTGGGGCGAATGGATCTATCGGGCGCTGGCTCTGCTGCTGATCGGCTGCCCCTGCGCACTGGTGATCTCGGTGCCTGCGTCGATCACCTCGGCCCTGTCCACCGGGGCGCGCAACGGGTTGCTGATGAAGGGCGGCGCGGTGATCGAAGCGGCGGCGCGGGTTACCCATGTGGCCTTTGACAAGACCGGAACGCTGACCCATGGCAAGCCGCGCGTGACCGATGTGCAGGTGCTTGTGGGCAAGGAAGCCGATCTTCTGGCCCTTGCCGCCGGGGTCGAGAACGGCGCGAGCCATCCGCTTGCCCAAGCGATTTGCGGCGCGGCCGAGGCGCGTGGAATCGACCCCGCCGCCGCGACACAGTCACGCGCCTTGCCCGGCAAAGGGGCCGAGGCGGTGATCGCGGGTGCAACCATCTGCGTTGGCTCGCCCCGTTTAGCGGCAGAACGCGGGGCACTCCCAGAGGCTTTGCGCGCCGAAGTCGAGACGCTCGAAGCGCAGGGCAAGACCGTGGTGATCGTCCTGCGCGACGACGAGGCCCAAGGCCTCATCGCCCTGCGCGATGAACCCCGCGCCGATGCAGCAGAAGCGGTGGCGCAGCTGAAGGCTATGGGCATCTCGTCGGTGATGCTCACCGGGGACAACCGACGCACCGCTGCGGCCATCGCGGAGGGGCTGGGCATCGACCACCGCGCCGAGCTGATGCCGGAGGATAAGGTCGCGGCCATTCAAAACCTCACCGCCGAGGCGAAGGTCATGATGATCGGCGACGGCATCAACGATGCCCCTGCATTGGCCGCAGCCCATGTGGGCGTCGCAATGGGCTCCGGCACCGATGTGGCGCTCGAGACCGCCGATGCCGCGATCCTGCGTGACCGGGTGACGGATGTGCCCGGTCAAATCCGTCTCGCCCGCGCCGCGATGGGCAATATCCGGCAGAACATCGCCATAGCGCTCGGGCTAAAGGCCGTGTTCCTTGTCACTACGGTGCTTGGCATCACCGGCCTCTGGATTGCGATTCTTGCGGATACTGGCGCGACTGTTCTGGTGACGCTAAACGCCCTGCGGCTGCTGTTTTTCCGGCCAACCACCGCCGAGCGGCTGGCCGAACCGAGCCGCCGCCCTACAACCCATGCAACCAACGAAACGACAGTTTGAACCTTTGGAAGGACTTCACATGACCCTCACTCGACGCAGCCTGCTGGCCTGTTCCGCAAGCTTTGCCGCCGCCGCACCATTTGTGGCATGGGCCGAAGACAAGCCCGCCATCCACGTGATGAAAGACCCCAACTGCGGCTGCTGTTCGGCGTGGATCGAGATTCTGGAGAACGAGGGTTTCGCCGTGACAACCGAACGCAGCATGGGAACGCTTTTAATCAAATACAAGCAAGACAATGGCATCCCGCAGGACATGGCCTCTTGTCATACCGGAAAGATCGACGGCTATATGATCGAAGGTCACGTCCCACCTGCCGACATCCGCAAACTGCTGGCCGAGCGCCCAGATGCCATCGGCCTTGCCGTGCCGGGGATGCCCTATGGCTCACCGGGGATGGGGCCGGAGAGTGAGCGCGACGCCTATGATGTCTATCTGATTGCCCGCGATGGCAGCAGCGAGGTGTTTTCAAGCTACGAGGCTGCATAAAACGCAGCAGGTATGGCCCCAAAACAAGCAGGAAACGCGCATGGCACATGATCACGCCCATATTGACCCCGAAAGCGGGGACCGCAGAGTATCACTGGCCATCTGGGCGAATGCGCTTCTGACAGTGGCGCAGATCGTGGGCGGTGTTTTTGCGGGGTCGCTCGCCCTTATCGCCGACGCGCTTCACAATTTTTCGGACATGGCCTCATTGGTCATCGCCTTTATTGCCCGCAAGATCGCACGGCGGCCGGCAGATGCGCGGATGACCTTTGGCTATGGCCGGATCGAAATCGTTGCCGCTCTGATCAACTACACCACGCTCATTCTTGTCGGGGTCTATCTGATCTACGAAGGCGGAATGCGCATGATTGATCCGCCTCAGGTGGCAGGTTGGACGGTGGTCATTCTGGGTGCTGTCGCGCTGGTGGTCGATACGCTGACGGCGCTGCTGACCTATTCGATGCAGAAGGGTAGCGTGAACATCAGGGCGCTGTTCTTGCATAACCTGTCAGACGCGCTGGCGTCGGTCGCGGTGATTATCGGCGGCACACTCATCATCCTTTACGATTTGCGTTGGGTGGATCCCGCGATCACCATCGGTATCGCGCTTTATATCCTCTATCTGGCACTTACTGAAATCGGCGGCCCGATCCGTATGCTGATGCTGGGCAGCCCGCCTGACATGGATGCAGGGGCGGTTGTAAAGGCGATGACCGATGTCGATGGCGTGAGGGATGTGCATCACGTGCACCTTTGGCAAATGCAGGAGCATGACGTGGCGCTTGATTGCCATGTGGTGTTGGCTGGGCAAGATTGGGCGGACCTTGAAACCGTTAAACAAGCACTCAAGAAAAAGCTCGCTGACAACTTCGACATCACCCATTCAAGCCTTGAGTTTGAAACTTCTGCAAATGCCCATGAGGATGCCGAGTTGTTCGGGCATGGGGGTCAGTCGACAGCAAAGGACTGAAAACTGTAGCTTGCCGCCATCCGCTGTCGACCTCAGGGCGGGCGATCGCGTTGCGGACAGACCTTTTGATAGCGGTGTCAATTTAGAACGGTCTTCGTAACTAAGCGGCGGCCTCTGATGGCCGCCGCTAGCAATATAGCGCTGTGTTGCGGATGATGTTAGCATCCGTGGCCTATTTTGTTCGACTTATCGTCGCGCCAAACTGCTCATTTGCCGCTGTTTAAGGCCGCTCTCTGTATAGAGAGCTAACCTAGCCGCGGGCCTTCTTAACGGCCTCTCGCAGAGCTTTCGCGTCCATCGCTCCGGGGTAGATCGTCGTGCCGATGATGAACGCTGGGGTGCCTTGCAGGCCAAGCACAGAGGCTTGCTCGCTATTGCGGCTCATCAATCCGTCCCATTTGTCCCGCGCATCGCGGTAGGCGCTGTCCAGCTTCGCGACATCGAATCCGGCAAGCTCAAGCGTTTGGTTGATCAGGGTCTCATCCAGCTTGCCTTCGGTTTCCATCAGCGCCGTGTTGGCGGCTTCATAGCCGTCCAAAGATGCCGCGCCGAGAGCAAGCTGGCTGGCTCGGATCGAAGGCGCGCCAAAGATTGGCCAGTCTTTCATGACCAGACGGATGTTCCCATCGGCCTCGACCACTTCGGTTAGGGCCGGGTGGTTGGCTTTGCAATAGGGGCATTGGTAGTCGAAAAATTCAACGATGGTCACGTCGCCGTCGGGATTGCCCAGAATTGGGTTTGCGGGATCAAAGAGCACATCTTCGACGGTCAACTCCTTGGCAAAGGCTGACGTGCCAAAAAGCGACAGCATGCTGATGCCAGCGGTAGCAGTCAGGCCGTCTTTGATGAAGGTTCTACGGGTTGTATTAAGCATGGGGTTACTCCTTTTGCTGTGTCAGGTGTTTGTGGGTGTGGTGCCGGGGGGGCTGGGTGCCCTTGCCGCTTTGATCTTCCGGCAGGACGATGACGCGCGCGCCGCCGCGTACCCGCTCGTGCAGGTCCAGAATATCTTGGTTGAACAGACGGATGCAGCCGGACGAAACCGCTTTGCCGATGGAAAACGGGTTGTTGGTGCCGTGGATGCGGTAAAGCGTGTCGCGCCCGTCTTGGAACAGATAAAGCGCCCGCGCGCCGAGGGGGTTTTCCAGCCCGCCTTCCATGCCGCCTCTGACCGGACCGTAAAGCTCCGGGTCGCGGCGCAGCATATTGGCGGTGGGTGTCCAGCGCGGCCATTCGCGTTTGAACGGGATCGTCGCCTCGCCCGAAAAACCGCGACCCTGTTCGCCAACCGCCACACCGTAGCGCATGGCGCGGTTGTCTTCGCCCACGAGGTAGAGGAACCGCGCATAGGGGTCGACGATGATCGTGCCGGGGGGCTGGTCTGTCCAATAGTCGACTTCCTGCCGTCGGTTGCGCTCGCTCAAAGCGGCCTCCGGGACGGCTGGGATCACGCGGCCATTGTCCTCGACCGCACCATAGACCCCTTTGGGGGCAGGGGGCGCAGCTTCGGGCTGAGGGGGCGTCTGAGCGCAGGCGGTCAGCAGCGCAAGACCACCGAAGGCGGCAAGAAGGGTGGGCAATCTGGGTCTCATGGGGTCTCCTGAGTGAGGTCATTCATTTCATTGGTGAGGGCCGCACGCGAGATTTCCCCGGTGTGCACGGACACAAGTCGGCCATCGGACGCAAAGAACAGCGTGCTGGGCAGGCCGAGCAGGTCGAAGTCTGCCATCAGGCGGCTGTCGATATCTTGCACCACTGCCGCCGCGCTAAGCTGTTGGCTGTCGAGGTAGCGTTGGATGGTGCTGCGGTCCTCGCCTTGATTGGCAAAGCGCAGCACAACGTCATCGCGGCTCTCGGCTAAATCCATCATCATCGGCATTTCGCGACGGCAGGGCGGGCACCAACTGGCCCAAAGGTTGACGACCACAGGTCGCGCTGCCGCATCGGCCAGCGGCACCTGCGTGCCATCAAGCGCCGGCAAGGCGATTGGGGGCAATTGCCCGCGCACCTCCGCCGGAAGCGCCCACCCGGCAGCGGCATAGGCTCCGCCAGAGAGGACGACGGCGAGGGCCACAGGCCGCAACGCAGCCGTGCGCTGCCAGAGCGCCACGGCCGCCAAAAGGGCCAGCCCCAAGACACC
>Ga0209345_10001444_pt1 | contig 28345 bp, 26 predicted proteins | sample Cruoilmetagenom7_FD_187294 | JGI IMG/M metagenome (GOLD analysis project Ga0209345, IMG submission 187294) | Oil polluted marine microbial communities from Coal Oil Point, Santa Barbara, California, USA - Sample 7 (SPAdes) (version 2) | ecosystem: Environmental > Aquatic > Marine > Oil seeps ...
CGGGCTGGTCAGCCAATTGTTCAGCCGCGTGGGCGCGTCAGATGATCTGGCACGTGGACGATCGACCTTCATGGTCGAAATGGTGGAAACCGCCGCGATTTTGAACCAGGCGGACGACCATGCATTGGTGATCCTGGACGAAATCGGTCGCGGCACCGCGACTTATGATGGTCTGTCCATCGCATGGGCCACGCTGGAACACCTGCACGACGCAAACCGCTGCCGTGCGCTGTTCGCTACCCACTATCATGAATTGACCGCGCTGGCGGGCAAGCTCGCGCGGGTCGACAACGCAACTGTCACCGTCAAGGAGTTCGAAGGCGACGTGATCTTCTTGCATGAAGTAAGCAAGGGTGCTGCCGATAGGTCCTATGGCGTTCAAGTGGCGAAGCTCGCCGGACTTCCCGACGCTGTCGTGAACCGGGCACGCGTTGTGCTGGATGCGCTGGAAAAAGGAGAGCGTGAAGGCGCGGGCAAGCAAAAAGCCATTATCGACGATCTGCCGCTGTTTTCGATGGCCGCTCCACCACCACCCCCACCACAGCCAAAAACATCAAGGCTGGAAGAGCGGATGAACGCCATCCATCCCGATGAACTGAGTCCGCGTGAGGCCCTGCAACTGATCTATGAATTGAAAGAGGCGTCGCAGACCTGACTGCGACACCTCTTTCGATTGATCGTTTTTCGTATGTTTCAGCTTGCCGGCATGGACGAGACGCCGACCTGTGCCGGACGCAGAAGGCGATCATAGAGCATGAAGCCATCACCCGAGACCTGAATGATATCACCCGCCTTGGTGCCGGGGACAGGCGCTTCGAACATTGCCTGATGCAATTGCGGATCGAACCTGTCGCCCACTTGCGGGGTAATCACGGTGATACCGTGCTTGCCGAACACGCTCAGAAGCTCCCGCAGGGTCAGCTCGACGCCCTCCAGAAGAGGACCGAAGGACGCGCGCTGCTCCTCGGTCGCAACTTCAAGAGCCCGCTTGAGGTTGTCGTGCACAGGCAGCAGATCGCGCGCCAGCTTGGACCCGCCATATTGCTCTGCTTCACGTCGGTCTTTCTCGGAACGCTTCCGGGCATTCTCGGCGTCTGCCAGCGCACGCATGAACCGATCCTTCAGTTCATCACGCTCAGCCCGGAGACTGTCCAACTGGATAGCCTCATCGCTGTATTCCATCGAGTCCTCGGCAAACTCCTCAGCCTCGGCAGCTTCGATATCGTCAAGGAAATCGTCTTTTTTCGGCTCTGCCATCACTCACCTCTAGCTCCGGTCGGATATCATTCTGCCAACCAGCTGTGCCGTGTAGTCTACGATCGGCACAATCCGTCCATAGTTCAGGCGCGTGGGTCCGATGACACCGACCGCGCCAATGATCTTACGATCAGCGTTCATATATGGACTGACCACCAAAGAGGAACCCGAAAGTGAGAAAAGTTTGTTCTCCGAACCAATAAAAATGCGCACACCTTCGCCCTGCTGGGTCAAATCAAGGAACTCGGCGATGTCTTTCTTGCGTTCGAGATCATCAAACAGCGTGCGAATCCTGTCCAACTCCTCATCGCCTCCGGCGACATGCAGCAAGTTAGCCCTGCCACGCACGATCAGGCGCTCTGGCGCTTCACCCTCGCCCGCCCAGACGGCAAGACCGCTTTCAACAAGTGCGTGTGCCAGGCCGTCGATCTCCTGACGGCGCGAGTCGATCTCGCGCCGGATGGCCGTTTGCAGATCAGAGAGGGTCTTGCCTTCGATCAGGGCGTTCAGGAAATTCGCTGCCTCCCGCATCGAGGAAGGGGTCTGTCCCGCTGGCGGCGTGAAAATCCGGTTCTCCACATGGCCATCGGCGAATACGAGAACAACAAGCGCGCGGTCATGTCCGAGGCTGACAAACTCGACATGCTTGATTGGAGCCTCATGTTTTGGCGCCAGCACCAGCGATGCGCCACGCGTCACACCGGACAGCGCCGTGCTGATCCGGTCCAGCATCCCGCCAACATCCGAGGTATTGCTACCCATCGTTTCATCGATCTTCTGACGATCCTGATCATTCAGGTCGCCCACCTCCAGCAAGCCGTCAACGAACATCCGCAGACCACGCTGCGTCGGGATACGTCCGGCGCTGACATGCGGACTGCCCAGAAGGCCAAGATGCTCCAGATCCTGCATGACATTGCGGATCGTTGCCGCACTGACCTTTTCGCTCATGCTACGGGTGAGAGTGCGGCTGCCAACCGGATCGCCGTTCTCTAGATACCCTTCGACCACGCGGCGAAAGACTTCGCGCGACCGGTCGTTCATCTCGTCGAGGATGGAGGTTCCTTCTTTCATATCGGGCTTCCCTGATGGATCGCCATTAAAGAGCATGGGGCGCAAAGGTCAATCATGCTTGCGTTTCGGGCGCTGTGGGCTGTATCCCATCGCACAACTCAGGAAAGGTTCCGACATGCGCCCCTCTGGCCGAAAACTAAGCGAAATGCGTCCGATTTCAATTGAAACCGGCGTAACAAAACATGCTGAAGGGTCCTGCATGATCCGCATGGGGGATACTCATGTCCTTTGCACCGCGACGATCGAAGACCGCGTGCCGCCGTTCATCAAGGGAACGGGACTTGGCTGGGTAACCGCGGAATACGGAATGCTGCCCCGATCGACCACCAGCCGGATGCGGCGGGAAGCGACGACCGGCAAGCAAGGTGGCCGCACGGTCGAGATCCAACGCCTGATCGGTCGTTCTCTGCGGGCCGGGGTGGATCGTGTCGCTTTGGGTGAGCGGCAGATCACGGTCGATTGCGATGTGATTCAAGCCGATGGCGGCACACGCTGCGCCTCGATCACCGGCGGTTGGGTTGCGCTGCGCCTTGCTGTGGACAAGCTGATGAAAACCGGCGCGGTGATCAGCGATCCGCTGATCGAGCCTGTGGCGGCAGTGTCCTGCGGGATTTATGCAGGGCAGCCGGTTCTGGATCTGGATTACCCCGAAGATAGCGAAGCCGGCGTCGACGGCAATTTCATCATGCTCGCCAGCGGCCAGCTGATCGAAGTGCAGATGTCGGCAGAAGGCGCGACCTATTCGCGTGCGCAGATGAACGAACTGCTGGATCTGGCGGAGCTTGGCGTCAAGGGTCTTGTGGCGGCGCAGCGGGCGGCGGTCGATGCGTAAATTTTCCGGCGAACGCCTGCTGGTCGCGACCCACAACAAGGGAAAGCTGGAGGAGATCGCAGATCTCCTTTCGCCCTTCGGGGTCGCTGTTGTAGGCGCAGCCGAGTTGGATCTACCCGAACCGGTCGAGACCGAAGACAATTTCATCGGGAACGCTCGGATCAAAGCCCATGCCGCAGCGCGGGCAACACGCCTGCCCGCGCTGGCAGACGACTCCGGGATCGCGATTGATGCTCTTGGTGGCGCGCCCGGGGTCTATACCGCCGACTGGGCGGAAACGCCGCAGGGCCGCGATTTCGTATTGGCGATGACCCGTGCACACAACGAGCTTGAGGCATTGGGCGCCCCCGAACCTCGCACCGCGCGTTTCTGCTGCACTTTGGTTCTGGCCTGGCCGGACGGCCATGACGAAGTGTTCGAGGGTGTCATGCCGGGTCAGGTTGTCTGGCCCATGCGCGGAGATCAGGGTCACGGCTATGATCCGATCTTCCAGCCCGATGGGTATGACATCACCTTCGGCGAAATGGACCGCTGGGAAAAGAACCGCATCAGCCATCGCGCCGATGCCTTCAAAAAACTGGTTGCTGGCTGTTTTGGCTGAAGATTGGCAACAGGGCGGTTTCGCCATCTATCTGCACTGGCCCTTCTGTCAGGCCAAATGCCCCTATTGCGATTTCAATAGTCACGTCGCCCGGGAGATTGATCAATCCCGCTGGCTCCGCGCGTATCTGGCCGAAATCGACCGCTATGCCGAACTGACGCAAGGCCGCGTTCTGACCTCGATCTTCTTTGGCGGTGGGACGCCCAGCCTGATGAACCCTGATGTGGTTCATGGTGTTCTGGACAGGATCAGACAGCACTGGCCGCGCGCCAATGATCTGGAAGTTACCCTTGAAGCCAATCCCGGGTCCGTGGAGGCGGGTCGCTTCAAAGCCTATGCTGAAGCAGGCGTGAGCCGGGTTTCCATGGGAATCCAAGCACTTAACGATCAGGATCTGCAAAGACTTGGTCGCATACACACCACCGCCGAGGCGATGGTCGCGTTCGATGTCGCACGCAAACAGTTCGATCGGGTCAGTTTCGATCTTATCTATGCAAGACAGGATCAGACCCTCGCGGCCTGGAAAAGCGAGTTGAAACAAGCGCTTGGCATGGCGATTGACCATCTTTCTCTATACCAGCTGACAGTTGAGGATGGCACTGCCTTCGGTGATCGCTATGCTCGGGGCAAACTGAAAGGCCTGCCCCCGGACGATCTTTCAGCGGATATGTACCAAGCGACGCAGGACATTTGCGAAGACGCCGGATTTCTCAGCTACGAAGTCTCGAACCATGCGCGTCCTGGGGCAGAGTCGCGCCATAACAGGGTCTATTGGCGCTATGGAGACTATATTGGCATCGGCCCCGGTGCGCATGGGCGGTTGAGCCTCGAAGGTCAGCGCCTTGCAACAGAGGCATGGAGCAATCCGGGAAAATGGCTGGATACGATTGATCACGCGATTGGCGAGAAAGAAAGAGTCGCCCTGACAGGCGAAGATCAGGCCAATGAATTCCTGATGATGGGCTTGCGATTGACCGAAGGGATCGACCCCACTCGCTTTGAGGCGCTAGCCGGCCATCCGCTGCCGGAAAATCGGCTGGAGCATCTGGCTGAGCTGGGCATGATCGAAAGAAGTGACGTGGCACTGAAAGTCACCCGCCAAGGCCGGATGGTTCTGAACGCGATCTTGGCAGACCTCCTGTCGGACTGACCCGATCAGGAACCCAGCCTCTGGCAAAGATCGTCCAGCTCGTCCAGCGATGTATAGCGGATCGAAATCACACCTGATTCCTGCCCCTTGTCGTGCTGTATCGTCACTTTCATCCCGATGTTCGCGGCCAGATCTGCTTCCAATGCGCGCGTATCTGCATCCTTCTCGGATGACTTTTGCGGCTTGGGCGCAGAAATGGTGTCTGACGCGCCCTCGGCCACAGCCCTCTTCGCAAGGCGCTCGGTCTCTCGGACCGATAGATCCTGCTGAATGACCTTTCGCGCAAGACCGGCCGGATCCGTGGCGGTGATCAACGCCCGCGCATGGCCTGCGGACAACTGACCGTCACGCAGATACCCCTGAACCTCCTCGGGTAATTGCAGAAGTCTGACCAGGTTAGCGATATGGCTGCGACTTTTTCCAAGCACAGATGACAGCTTATCTTGTGTGTGCCCGAACTTTTCCATCAACTGCTTGTATCCAACAGCCTCCTCAACCGGATTGAGATCAGCCCGCTGGATGTTTTCGATAATCGCAATCTCGAGAACTTCGGTATCGTCGAAGTCACGCACCAACACTGGCAATTCATGAAGTTGTGCCATTTGGGCAGCGCGCCAGCGGCGCTCGCCCGCAACAATCTCAAAGGTGCCCTCTGCAGCGGTTCGCCGCCGCACGATCAAAGGCTGGATAACGCCCTTTTCCCGAATCGAGGCCGCAAGATCGTCCAGCTGGTCTGCGCGAAAGCTGCGCCTGGGCTGATCCGGATTCGGAAAAACCTTCTCGATCGGAACCAAAAGGTCCGGCCTACGGGGCTGGTTGCTGTCGCTGACCCGCTCATCCTGCGCCGAAACGTCCGCCATCAGGGCAGACAGACCGCGGCCCAGGCCGCGTGTCTTGGGTTTGTTTTCGCTCATGGTGCGACACCCTCCTTGGCGGCCATACGGCCGTGATTCGTCAAAAGCTCTTCTGCCAGAGCAACATAGGCACGCGCACCCTTTGAATCCGGATCGTAATCCAGAACCGACTTCGCAAAAGACGGCGCCTCGGACAGACGCACATTCCGGGGAATCACGGTCTGAAAGACAAGTTGACCCAAATTGTCACGCGCATCCGCCTCGACCTGCTGAGACAAGTTGTTGCGTGCGTCATACATGGTCAGCACCACACCCTCGATCCTGAGCGCTGCATTCGCGGTTTGCCGCACCTCGCGGATCGTCAGCATCAACTGCGACAGGCCTTCCAGCGCGAAGAACTCGGACTGCAGCGGCACCAACACGGAATGCGCTGCCACCATTGCATTGACTGTCAAAAGGTTAAGCGAGGGCGGGCAGTCTATCAGGATATAGTCGTACCCAAGGTCATCCATGGCAAACTGACGCAACGCATCATGCAGCAGGAAGCTGCGCTTTTCGTTCGAAACGAGCTCTACATCAGCCGAGCTCAAATCCACGGTTGCCGGCACGATATGCAAACCTGTCGTTTCAGTGGGTCTGATGACCTCTGACAAGGCGACGTCGTCCAGAAGCAACTCATAGGTCGTATATTCACGATCATCGGTGGCGATACCGAGGCCGGTCGAAGCGTTGCCCTGAGGATCAAGATCGACGATCAAAACCTTGCAGCCCAGTCGCGCCAATGCAGCACCAAGGTTGATCGTGGTGGTGGTCTTTCCGACCCCACCTTTCTGATTGGCAATCGCAATGATTCTCGGCCCTGACGGGCGCAACGGATCAGACACGCGCAATATCTCCGATTCTCAGGATCACAGACCCCTCTTCCGTCTCACTTTTAAGGACCTCTAGGCTGAAACGCCACTCAAGACGGGCGGTTTCCACTTCTTTTTCCCAAGTCACGCCCTTGGAGAACAGGGCAATTCCCCCTGCCCTCAGATGGCGAAACGCAAATCCGAGCAGCGTGTTCAAGTCAGCTAGCGCACGCGCTGATACGACATCGGCACCTTGAGGTGGCAAGGCTTCTATTCTGTCGCAGAGAACACGCCCGGGAACGGCTGTTTCTCGTAGTGCTGTTCTCAGAAAGGCTGCCTTCCTGCCGTCGCTTTCAACAAGCGTCACCATTTTTTGTGCTGGACTCTCGGCCGCCAGAATAGCGACAACCAATCCCGGCAACCCTCCGCCACTGCCTAGATCCAGCCAGTGATCGAATGTTTCTGGCCCCTGCCGGTAAACCTGGACCGAGTCATGGATGTGACGGGACCATATGGCTGACACTGATGCGCGGGAAACAAGATTGATCTTCACAGTCCACTTTTCGAGAAGATCGACGAAACTCTCCAGTCGCTCGAATGTTTCACGTGAAACATTCAACTCATCAGCCGTGGGTTTCGTCACGCCGAACGCTCCCTTTGCTTCTGGCGAAGCTTTGCCAGAAGCAACGTGAGGGCCGCAGGTGTCATACCATCTATACGCGCTGCTTGATGCAGGTTGGTCGGCCGCGCCTTGCTCAGCTTGAGCTTCAACTCGTTGGAAAGGCCGTCAATCCGCGAAAAATCAAGTTCCGCCGGGATTTCCTGCATCTCGTCGCGCCGCATCAGATCAATATCGCGTTGCTGCCTTTCGATATAATTTGCGTAGAGCGCGTCCCTGGCCAATTGAACGCGGGCCTCAGGTTCAATCCGCTCCAAATCAGGATCAAGCTGAACCAGATGATCAAATGTCACCTCGGGAAACGCCAGCAACTGAAAAGCGGTCCGCCGCGAACCGTCCTGATTGAAGGTCAAACCGAGGGACGCCAGCGCCTTTGGTGTGTGGCTGCTTGCATCAAGAAGATCGCGTCCGGCATCCAACAGATCCATTTTATGATTGAAAGCGCTCGCACGCTCCGGCCCGACACAGCCCAGAGCCAGAGCTTTTGGAGTAAGTCTTTGATCGGCATTATCCGCACGTAAAGAAAGACGGAACTCGGCGCGCGAGGTGAACATGCGGTAAGGTTCCGTCACGCCGCGCGACACAAGGTCGTCCACCATCACACCGATATAGCTGTCAGACCGGCTGAACAGCACCGGCTCGCGGTCAAATGCAGACGCAGCCGCATTCAGGCCCGCGACCAGACCTTGAGCAGCCGCCTCCTCATAGCCTGTCGTCCCGTTGATCTGACCTGCGAGAAACAGCCCAGGAACTGTCTTAACTGCCAATCGCAGATCAAGCGCACGGGGATCCACATAGTCATATTCGATCGCATAGCCGGGCTGAAGGATGACAGCCCCCTCGAGACCACGAATCGAGCGCACGTATTCGTGCTGCACATCTTCGGGAAGCGAGGTTGAGATACCGTTGGGATAGACCGTGTGGTCATCCAGACCTTCCGGCTCAAGAAAAACCTGATGGGACGACTTGTCGGAAAAACGAACCACCTTGTCCTCTATGGACGGGCAGTAACGCGGACCGACACCCTCAATATGACCGCCATACATCGCGGATCTGCTCAGATTATTCTGAATGATCTCATGCGTTCTCTCGTTTGTGTGGGTGATCCCGCAGGAGACCTGACGCAGCGGTGGCTTCTTTGACAAGAATGAAAACAGCACCGGATCTTCGTCACCGGGCTGCATATCCAGTGTATCCCAGGCAATCGTCCGCCCATCGAGCCTGGGTGGCGTGCCGGTCTTCAGACGGCCAAGGGGCAGCGCAAAACTGTCGATCCTCTTTGCGAGCTGGACCGACGGTTTATCACCCATGCGCCCACCAGGACGCGAGACATCACCAATATGGATAACGCCGCGCAGGAATGTACCAGTGGTCAGGACGACCGCCTTGGCGGAAATATCGGAGCCATCTGCAAGTCTGATCCCGCAGACGCGTTCGCCGGACATCAGGAAGTCTGTGACCTCGCCCTCAACAACTGTCAGATTCGGCATCTGCGAAAGCTCTGCCTGCATCACGGTCCGATAGACTTTACGGTCGGCTTGGGCGCGAGGGCCCTGCACCGCTGGACCCTTGCGGCGGTTCAAAAGCCTGAACTGGATACCTGCCTGATCGGCAACGCGCGCCATCACCCCGTCCATGGCATCTATCTCGCGGACCAGGTGACCTTTCCCAAGCCCGCCAATGGCCGGATTGCAGGACATCACGCCAATACTTGCGCGCGTCAACGTCACGAGAGCTGTTCTGGCGCCCATACGCGCAGCAGCATGAGAGGCCTCCGCACCCGCGTGGCCACCACCGACAACGATCACATCGAACTCAGATTGTTTCACGTGAAACATTCCTATTTCCCAACACAAAAGCTGGAAAAGATTTCATCCAGCAAATTCTCGACGTCGACCCGGCCAACCAGAGACTCGAGGGCACGTATGGCCTGTCTCAACTCCTCAGCCGCCAGGTCATACATGTCCGGCCCCAAAGCAAGATGTTGCTCAGCATCGCTCAACGAGGCCACGGCACGCAACATGGCTACCCTATGACGTTCCCGCGTAGCGATTCCCAAGCCAGCCAGACGCGAAGCTAGCCGCGTCGTGATGTCACCTATCAGAGATTCGATCCCTTCGCCACTGATCCCGGAGACAGCGTTCGACTTGTCCACCAGAAGATCCGCTTTTGCGCGCAATACGATATCATCCGGTTCCGGCTGCATATCAGGGACGGCATCCTGTTCGATCAGAAAAACGCGAAGATCTGCAAGTGCGGCCCTTTCGCGGGCCCGTTGGATACCGATCCCTTCGACAACATCCGTCGTATCGCGAATCCCGGCGGTATCCAAAAGCGTGACCGCCAGACCCCCAAGATCCATGCGAACTTCGATGACATCACGGGTTGTTCCGGCATATTCCGAGGTAATCGCTGCCTCTCTACCGGCCAATGCGTTCAAAAGCGTAGACTTCCCGACATTGGGCGCCCCGACAATTGCGACCTCAAACCCGGAGCGCACACGTTCTGCAGTAGTGACGCCCGCACATTGACGGCGCAGATCGGTTTGGACGGAACCAAGCAGCGCAGCAACTTCCGGCGTCACATCGACCGGAACATCTTCGTCTGCAAAATCAATCGTCGCTTCCAGTAGAGCGGCTGCGCGGATCAAATCCTGCCGCCATGTTTCTGCAAGACGACCGAGATCGCCTGATAGAACCCGAAGAGCCTGACGGCGTTGCGCCTCTGTCTCGGCGTCGATCAGGTCAGCCAGACCTTCGACCTGAGCCAGATCGAGACGGCCATTCTCCAGGGCACGGCGTGTGAATTCACCAGCCTCCGCTGCGCGCAATCCTGGAAAGGACGACAGAACCTGAAGAACCGCTGTCACAACGGCAATACTGCCGTGCAGATGCAGCTCGACGACTTGCTCTCCCGTGAAGCTGGCCCCTTCCGGAAACACCAGAACCAAAGCCTCATCCAGCATGACCGCATCACTGTCGCGCAACACACGCAGCGCGGCCCGCCGTGGTTTGGGCAAGTCACCACAAAGCGTGATGCAGGCCTGGTGCGCCAGCGGACCGGATATGCGAATGACTGCAACCCCCGCCCGACCCTGCGAGGTCGCGAGCGCGTAAACAGTATCCATGACACATGTAACCTTCTGTTTTAAAACACAAAGTTACGAATTCATCGAGTCGAAGAACTCGCTATTGGTCTTGGTTTGCTTCAATTTCGAAATCAGGAACTCGATGGCGTCGGTGGTGCCCATCGGATTCAGAATACGGCGCAACACGAAAGTCTTGTGCAGATCCTTGGCATCGACCAGCAAGTCTTCTTTCCGCGTGCCCGACTTGAGGATGTCCATGGCCGGGAAGACGCGTTTGTCGGCAACCTTGCGATCCAGAACAATTTCCGAGTTACCCGTGCCCTTGAATTCTTCGAAGATCACTTCATCCATCCGGCTTCCGGTATCGACCAGCGCGGTTGCGATGATGGTCAGCGAACCGCCTTCTTCCACGTTACGGGCCGCACCGAAAAAACGCTTGGGGCGCTGGAGAGCGTTGGCGTCGACACCGCCGGTCAGCACCTTGCCGGACGAGGGCACGACCGTGTTGAAGGCACGTCCAAGGCGGGTGATGCTGTCCAGAAGGATCACAACGTCGCGTTTGTGCTCTACCAGACGCTTGGCTTTTTCAATCACCATTTCGGACACGGCGACGTGACGGGTTGCAGGCTCGTCGAAGGTCGAGGAGATCACTTCGCCCTTGACCGAGCGTTGCATGTCGGTGACTTCCTCGGGGCGTTCGTCGATCAGCAAAACGATCAAATAACATTCAGGGTGATTGCGCTCGATCGAATGGGCGATGTTCTGCAGGAGAACGGTTTTACCGGTCCGCGGCGGTGCCACAATCAGCGAACGTTGCCCCTTGCCGATAGGTGCGACCAGGTCAATGATCCGGGCGGAACGGTCCTTGATCGTCGGATCCTCGATTTCCATCTTCAGTCGCTCATCGGGGTAAAGCGGGGTCAGGTTCTCGAAAGCGATCTTGTGACGAGCCTTTTCAGGATCCTCGAAGTTGATCGTGTTGACGCTGGTCAGGGCGAAATAACGCTCCGTCTCCTCCGGCGCTTTCATGACGCCGTCGATGGAATCACCCGTCCGCAAGGCATATTGGCGGATCATCTCTGGTGACACATAGATGTCGTCGGGACCCGGAAGGTAGTTCGCCTCGGGCGAGCGCAGGAAACCGAAGCCGTCCTGAAGTACTTCCAGCACACCATCTCCACCGATCTCCCAGCCCTCTTCAGCCATCTCCTTGAGAATGGCGAACATCATGTCGCCTTTCCGCATGGTCGAGGCATTCTCGATCTCGAGATCTTCAGCCATGGCCAGAAGATCTTTCGGGCTCTTGGCTTTCAGCTCCGCCAGATTGAGGCGTTCAATGGGTTCTGCAAGATCGTCGTTCATGGGAAATATCCTGAAGACCGGGCGCAACCGCGGCACATGGTCTTGTCTGAGGTGGAAACGTCCACCCGGACGGGTGGCTTGCTCCGCTCTTTAGGTAAAACCAGTCAGCAAGTCAATTCGCATCAGAATTTGACGACGACCGCAATAACGATCACGAACATCAGGATCGTCGGAACCTCGTTCATCATCCGGTAGCTGCGGCCAGACCGCACGTTTGCTCCGGCTTCGAACTCCTTCCGCCTTTTGCCAAGCCACATGTGAAACCAGGTCATGGCCAGGACAGCGGCTGCCTTCGCCCAGGGCCATACGGCAGACCAATCCACGATACCCGGCGTGATCACCAGCAGTAGGCCAAAGACCCAAACGGCAATGATCGACGGGTTCATGATGTAGCGATAGAGCTTGAATTCCATGACAGTGAAAACCTGATCTCTGCTGTCACCCGGCTCTGATTGCTCGGCATGATAGACGAACAGTCGGGGAAGATAGAAAATACCTGCCATCCAAGTGATGACAGCTATGATGTGGATCGCTTTGATCCAGGGATAAGCCAAAGCCAGTAAATCGGTCATGTGATCCTCGTGAACCCTGAACCCTCTTAAGAAATATATATATAAGAGAAAAGGATGATGATTATGTAGGGCACGGCGTCGTCTGGGGATTACAGGGTTACTCAGAAAGAACACAGTTCGAGAAAGCCCTGTGGAAAAATCGTGGAGAAAAGGTCTACAAGACTACTCCTCATATAATTAAATGTTTTATATCAGTAACTTATTGAATTTTTAAGACCCATCAGGACTGTGGATCAAATCCTTGATGTTTGCTTGATATCAAGGTCCATCCACAGCCAGACATTAATCCCGTCAACATGTGGAGAAACGACGCGGGCCACCACGAAGACTCACTGATGTTCGTCACCTTGCATCGGAGAGCAAAATTCCACAGTAATCATCCCTAACAATTCCTTAACATCCTCCACTGGATTATCCACATGGCACAACCATTGATCCTTGCCTCCGGATCCTCGATCCGGGCCGATCTACTCAAGCAGGCCGGCCTTGAATTCGAGGTCATGCGGCCAAGGGTCGATGAAGAAATGGTGCGCGAGGCGCTCTTGTCCGAAGGCGCTACACCGCGAGACTTGGCTGACGCGCTTGCGGAGATGAAGTCTCTGCGGATCAGCGAGAAACGTCCGGAGTCTCTGGTGATCGGTTGCGATCAGGTTCTGGATCTTGGGGGCAAGGTCCTGTCCAAACCCGAGAGTCGCGAAGCCGCGCGTGCGCAGTTGATGGATCTGCGCGGTAAACGCCATAGCCTGCTATCAGCGGTGGTGATCTGTGAAGGTGGTAAGCCGATCTGGCGGCATGTCGGACAGGTTCGGCTCATGGTGCGCGATTTCAGCGAGGGGTGGTTGGACGGCTACCTTGACCGCAACTGGCCTGACATCGCCGAGTCCGTTGGCGCCTACAAGCTTGAGAAAGAGGGCGTGCGCCTGTTTTCCCGCGTTGATGGGGATTACTTCACGGTTCTTGGACTCCCGTTGCTTGATCTTCTGTCCTATCTTTCTCTGAGGGGAGATATTGAAACATGACGTTGGATTCCAATCCATTGCCTAAGATTCCATTGGCTGGTGTCATCGGTTCGCCAATCGCGCATTCCCGCTCGCCCGCGCTTCACGGGCATTGGCTCAAGACCCTCGGCATACCCGGTTTCTATATCCCGATGGACGTTGCTGCCGAGAACCTTTCGGAAGTGCTTCGCGCCTTGCCCAAGGCGGGTTTCGTGGGTGTGAACGTCACTGTGCCCCACAAGGTTGCCGTGCTGGAGATCGCCGATCTGGTGACCGATCGCGCCACGCTGATCGGTGCGGCGAATACCATCATTTTCCGGAAGGATGGGAAGATTCACGCAGACAATACCGATGGCTACGGTTTCATCGAAAACCTGCGCCAGAATGCCCCGGACTGGAACCCGGCTGCAGGCCCTGCTGCGGTTCTGGGTGCGGGTGGCGCCGCCCGGGCAGTGATCGCCTCGCTTCTGGATGTAGGCGTGCCCGAAATCATGATATCGAACCGCACGCGCATCCGGGCCGAGGGTTTGCAGCATGACTTTGGAAAACGCCTGCGCGTGGTGGATTGGGTGCAGGCTGGCAATATGCTGGAGGACGCTGCGACAGTCGTGAACACCACCTCACTGGGCATGGTGGGCAAGCCGGAACTGCGTGTGCCTTTGGATGGTTTGCAAAAAGGGGCGCTTGTCACCGATCTGGTATATGCGCCGCTGCAAACCCGGCTTCTGCGTGTTGCGCAGGAGATGGGGTGCATCACCGTCGATGGACTTGGAATGCTGCTGCATCAAGCCGTTCCAGGGTTCGAGCGCTGGTTTGGACACCGCCCCGTGGTGGACGCAGCGACGCGGGCAGCCGTTTTGAAATGAGCTTTGTGATCGGACTGACCGGCTCTATTGGTATGGGCAAATCCACGACTGCCAAGACTTTCGCTGACGAGGGTTGCGCTGTCTGGGATGCAGATGCAGCTGTGCATCGCCTCTATGCCAAGGGTGGCGACGCTGTTGCCTCCATATCCGAAGCCTTCCCCGAGGCTGTGATCGACGGGGCTGTTTCCCGCGATGCCCTCAAGACCATCATCTCGCGTGACCCCCAGGCGCTTCGCCGGATCGAGCAGATTGTGCATCCGCTTGTTGCGCAGGACCGCGCGCGCTTCATGGCTGACGCCGACGCAGACTGCATCGTGTTGGATATCCCGCTACTGTTCGAAACGGGCGGCGAGGCGCGGGTAGATGCAACCGTCTGCGTCTCGGTTGATGCAGAAACCCAAAGAAAGCGGGTGATGGAGCGCGGCACCATGACCGCGGACCAGTTTGCCGCGATCCTGGCCAAGCAGATGCCGGATGCTGACAAACGTGCCCGGGCAGATTATGTCATCATCACTGACACCCCGGAACATGCCGCGCGGCAGGTGCGTGATGTTCTGGCCGACATCAGAAAGCGGATGAGCCATGCGTGAGATCGTTCTGGATACCGAGACGACCGGCTTCGAGCCCTCGGAAGGGGACCGGATCGTCGAGATCGGTGCAGTCGAACTCTATAACCACATGCCTACCGGTCGCACCTTTCACGAATACATCAACCCACAGCGCGCGATGCCGCAGGCCGCGTTCGAAGTGCATGGATTGGGCGACGATTTTCTGCGCGACAAGCCGCTGTTTGCGCAGATCGGCCCCAAGTTTCTGGACTTTGTCGGTGACGCCAAATTGGTGATCCATAACGCTGCCTTCGACATGAAATTTCTGAACGCCGAACTGGGCTGGATCAAGCTGCCGCTTCTTCCGATGGATCAGGCGATCGACACATTGCTGATCGCACGCAAGAAGTATCCGGGCTCTCCCGCATCGCTGGATGCCCTGTGCCGTCGGTTCGGGATCGAGACGGAACGCACACTGCACGGCGCGCTTCTCGACAGCCAGATCCTCGCGGAAGTTTATCTGGAACTGATTGGCGGCCGGCAACCGGATTTCGGGCTGGCGACAGAGTCGAGCACCTCGACCACGGTTTCATCGGCAGAGACGTGGCGCGCCAAGCCGCGGGCGACAGCTTTGCCACCACGGATCACGCAAGAAGAAGCCGCCGCCCATGAAGCCTTTGTCAAGACGATGGGCGACGGCGCGTTATGGTTCAAGCAAGGTTGATCAGGCGTTCGGCGCGGGTGGCTGCTCTGCCTGACGGCGGGCCAGCTCGGACCGGTAAAGCTGCACGAAATCAATGATATCCATGTTCAGCGGCGGGAAACCACCGTCGCGGGTCACGTCCGATACGATACGGCGCACAAAGGGAAAGAGCATACGGGGGCATTCGATCAGCAGGAAGGGATGCATCTGGTCGGTCGGAACGCCCTCGATGTGGAAGACCCCGGCATATTCCAACTCCAGCAGGAAGAGTTTGGAGGTGCTGTCCTTGACAGAGCTGTCTACGACCAGTTTCAGCGTGACCTCATACTGATGCTCAGCCGTGCGCTTCTTGGCATCCAGATTGACCTGCACCTTGACGTCGGGCTGCACCTCGCCGCTGACACCCTTCTGGGCCAGCACGTTCTCGAAGGACATGTCCTTGATGAACTGGCTCAGGATGCTCATTTTCAATTGCGGCGCCTGCGCTGCGGGCTGTGCGGGCGTGTCTGCGGCACCATTCTCGGCCATGGGATCTCTCCGGATGAATTACTGACTGCGAAGCTGTCTAGCAGGCTGTCAGCAAAGCCTCAATGCCTGGTCCATCCAGAAGGGCGATGCGTGGGCCGCTTGTCGGGATCGACCTCGTGAAACTCACCGTCGATGACGTCCGGGCGATGTGCCGGATGCCGCTGCCCGGTGAATGGATCCGGGCGGGATGTCCCGAACCCGTCCTGGCGACCCATCTGGAATTGCGCCACGGTGACGCGGGCACGCAGGTATTTGTAGACAGCCGTTCTGACCGCAGGGATCAGCAGTGCAAAACCCATGCCATCGGTGAAAAATCCGGGCGTCAGCAGAAGAACCCCGGCGATCAGGACCATGGCCCCATGTGCCAACGGCTCTGTCGGATCGTTGAGTTGCGAAAACGAACGCTGAAGATCCCTCAATGCCAACCGGCCTTGCGCCTTGACCAGCATGGTCCCGAGGATGGCCGTCAAAAACACGATTCCAAGGGTCGGCCAAAGGCCGATCCAGCCACCCACCTGGATGAACAGGGCGATCTCGATCATCGGTATTGCGATAAATGCAGCGAAAAGCCACATGGCACCGCTCCTTTCGTTCTCCGGTAAGGTGGACTTGCTCCACCCCCTCACCTACATAAGAGCTATCACCGCCCCTTTCCATGCCCTGACCCCACGAGAGGTTCAAATGAATTCGCCCATCCTTCAGCTCCTGGTTCTGGCCGGCATCGCTGTATTCCTGATCCTGCGCCTGAGAAGTGTGCTGGGCACACGGGAGGGGTTTGAAAAGCCGGCAGTGCCTCGCGAGGCGCCTCAGACTGATCGCCGCCGCGGCTTCGAAGTCATCGAAGGCGGGCCCGATCATGACATCACCGACAATGTCGAGGCCGGCAGCGAAACGGCCAAAACCCTCGCGGCTATGAAGCGGGTAGAGCCGTCCTTCAACGTCGCGGAGTTTCTGCAGGGCGCGCGGTATGCCTATGAGATGATACTCATGGGGTTCGAGCGGGGCGATATGGACAGCATCAAGCCGTTTCTTGCAGATGATGTTTATGAAACCTTTGCCGACGTGGTCGCTGTGCGCGAAGAGCAGGGCCTCAAGATCGAGGCCGAGTTCATCGGGATCCGCGAGATGGCGCTGAGCGAAGCGACCTTTGACAAGGACAGCAACCTTGCAGAGATTTCGGTGAAATTCACAGGCGAATTGACGTCGATCGTTCGCAACAGCGCAGGCGAGGTCATTGAAGGCAAGCCGAACGAGGTCAAGCGCCAGAAGGATGTGTGGACCTTTGCCCGCGTTCTGGGCACTGACGATCCGAACTGGCAGCTTGTCGCCACGGGCGAATGATCCGGGCGCTGAAAGCTCTGGCCTTGGGTTGGTTCGCGATGACCGCACTTCCTGCACAATCCGAACCAACCTACCGGGTCCTTGATTTCAGCCATCTGGACGGCTGGGCAGAAGATGATCATGCCGCAGCATTGCGCGTATTTCTGAATACCTGCGCCGACATGAAGGACCCGGATTGGTCGAGCCTCTGCGCTGTTGCTCAGGCCGAGGCAAGGCTTCATCGAAGCCCGGCCTCCTTTTTCGAGCTGTTCTTCCGCCCGGTCTTGATCGAGGACGGAAAGGAAGGCTTGTTCACCGGTTATTTCGAACCGGAGTTGAGCGGGTCGCTTTCGCCTTCCGAACGCTATCGTTTTCCGGTGTATCGGTTACCGCCAGAGGCACGTGGATCGACTGTCTGGCTGTCGCGATCGGAAATCGAAACTACGGGCGTCCTTCAGGGTCGGGGACTCGAGATTGCCTGGGTCGATGATCCAGTCGAGCTGTTCTTCCTCCAGATTCAGGGCTCGGGACGGATCAAGCTGTCAAACGGCCGTAATATTAGGGTCGGCTACGCCGGGGCCAACGGGCACGAGTATCGTTCCATCGGCGCGGAATTGATCCGGCGCGGCACGTTCCAGTCGCACCAGGTTTCGGCCGAGGTGATCAAGAACTGGGTCCGTCGCAATCCCGAAGCGGGTCTTGAGCTTTTGCGGCACAACCCGTCGTTTGTATTTTTCCGCGAGGTCAGTCATGTTCCGGCTGACCAAGGCCCGCTGGGTGCGATGAACCGATCCGTTACAGATCTTCGCACGATTGCCGTGGACCCCGCTTTCACCCCGCTCGGCGCGCCCGTGTGGATCGAAAAGGACGGTGCCAATCCGATGCGCCGCCTCATGATCGCCCAAGATACCGGTTCCGCCATCAAGGGAGCGCAGCGTGCTGACGTGTTTTTCGGGACAGGTGACGAAGCTGGACGGGCCGCTGGCCAACTGAAGGACCCTGGGCGCATGATCGTTCTGATGCCCATTCAACGGGCCTATGCCCTTGCGTCGGTGGACACACTGGAATGAGCCGCCGTCGCTTGAGGCCGGAGGAGGTCGAGCTGTGGCGTCAGATCACCGAGACGACGGAACGCCTCCACCCGGAAACGCCCCGCAGCGAAGAGCCTGTGACGCGCCCTAAACCAAAGCCTCACAAAGTTGCGAAGGCAAGATTGCCGGATTTCACAATCGGCCAGACTGTCCGCCCTTCAGCGGCTGCGCTTGATCTGAAGCCCGCTCTGACGGACCGGTTGCGCAATTCTCCGATCAGTATGGACAGCAAGGCCTTCACGCGGATGAAGCGCGGGAAACTAGTCCCCGAAGGCAGAATCGACCTGCATGGCATGACGATGGACCGCGCTCATCCTGCCCTGACCGCCTTCATTCTGCGGGCGCAAGCCAATGGCAAGCGGTTGGTTCTGGTCATTACCGGCAAAGGCCGCGACAGGGATGAAAGAGGTCCGATCCCTGTGCCGCGTGGCATTCTCAAGCATCAGGTGCCGCAATGGCTTTCTTCCCCGCCGTTGGCACAGGCGGTGTTGCAGATCACAGAGGCACATGTGTCCCATGGTGGCGCAGGCGCCTATTACGTCTACTTGCGCCGCCACAGATAATCACGGCATTCCTTGTCTGGCAGAACCAGCACAAAATGCCGCCGTCCGGTTCATTCAGCGCTGCAAGAACGGCAAAGGTCGAATGAAACTAAAGGACATACCGGCTGATATCAGCGGAACGCATCAATTCGCCCAAGTTCTGGTCCACAAAGGCTGCATCCACTGTCACGCTTTGGCCAGCCCGGTCAGGCGCCGTGAAAGAGAGTTCCTCGAAGACGCGCTCCATCACCGTATAAAGACGGCGCGCACCGATGTTCTCGACCGTGTGGTTCACCTCGGCGGCGATCTTGGCCAGCGCCGCAATCCCGTCATCGGTGAACGTCACTGCGACTTCTTCGGTTGCCATCAGGGCGGAATATTGCCGCGTCAGGGCATTCTCGGTCTCTGTCAGAATGCGGATGAAGTCATCCTCGGTCAGCGGGCGTAATTCGACCCGGATCGGAAGGCGGCCCTGAAGCTCCGGCAGAAGGTCCGAAGGTTTGGCAATATGGAATGCACCTGACGCGATGAACAGGACATGATCGGTCTTTACAGGGCCGAATTTCGTGCTGACGGTCGTTCCCTCGATCAGGGGCAGCAGGTCGCGTTGCACACCCTCGCGGCTGACATCGGCCCCGCGCGCATCCGAGCGGGCGCAGACCTTGTCGATCTCGTCCAGAAAGACGATCCCGTTCTGCTCCACCGCCTCGATCGCCGCGCGGTTGACTGTTTCATCATCCAGAAGTTTGTCCGCTTCCTCGCCGATGAGGATCTCGTAGCTTTCTGCAACGCTCAGCCGTTTGCGCTGCTTGCGCTGACCAAAGGCCTTCCCGAACAGATCGCCCAGGTTCATCATGCCCATCTGGTTCCCAGGCTGACCGGGAATGTCCATCATGGGAAACGGACTGGCCGTATCGGCCACATCCAGTTCGATAAGGGTGTCATCCAGTTCACCGGATTTCAGCTTTTTCCGGAACATCTCGCGCGTACCTTCGCGTGCATCCTCGCCCGCGATGGCCGTGATCACCCGCTCCTCGGCTGCCAGATGCGCCTTTGCGCGCACATCGTCACGCATATGCTCGCGGGTCATGGCAATGGCGATATCCACGAGGTCGCGGATGATCTGCTCCACATCACGGCCGACGTAGCCGACTTCGGTGAACTTTGTCGCTTCGACCTTGATGAAGGGCGCACGCGCCAGTTTGGCCAGACGTCGGCTGATTTCGGTTTTACCTACACCCGTTGGTCCGATCATCAGAATGTTCTTCGGATAAACCTCATCGCGCAGATCATCGCCCAGCTGTTTGCGCCGCCAGCGGTTCCGCAAAGCCACAGCAACGGCGCGCTTTGCATCCTTCTGGCCAATGATGAAGCGGTCCAGTTCGGACACGATTTCGCGGGGGGTGAGGTCTGACATTTTCATCCTTCCGGGGAACACCGGTTTATTTTCTGATCGTCTCAACCGTCAGATTGCCGTTGGTGTAGACGCAGATATCTGATGCGATCGCCATGGCCTTGCGTGCGATCGCCTCGGCGTCCAGATCGCTGTCCATCAGGGCGCGCGCAGCGGCGAGGGCGTAGTTGCCGCCCGATCCGATGGCGGTCACGTCATGTTCCGGCTCCAGCACATCGCCTGCCCCGGTGATCACATAGATATCGGCTCCATCGCTGACGATCAGCATCGCTTCCAGCTTCTGGAGATACTTGTCCGTCCGCCAGTCCTTTGCCAGTTCGACCGACGCCCGTGCCAGCTGGCCCGGAGTGGCCTCCAGCTTTGCTTCAAGCCGTTCAAGCAGCGTGAAGGCGTCTGCAGTCGATCCTGCGAAGCCCGCGACAACATCAAACCCTCCCGGTGACAGTCGCCGCACTTTGCGTGCCGTGCCCTTGATCACGGTTTGACCCAGGCTGACTTGCCCATCTCCGGCGATAACAACCTGACCGCCCTTCTTGACGCCGATGATCGTTGTGCCGTGCCAGCCGGGAAACTCTTTGTCCGCCATCGGTCTGCTCCTTCTGTTGCGGAATATATGTAACCTTGCGCCCCAAGGCACAAGGGCAGGCCTTGCCAGAGGCAAAGTCCGCCCCTAGCGTCTGGCCCCATGACGAGTGCGGCCACAGTGACATTCTACCTTGATGACAGCCTGCGCATCAGCGCTGAGGCGGGAACACATAACTTTATCGGGAAGGTGGAAACGGTCCTAAAGTCAGCGGGCCTGACCGTCGAGTTTCGCGCCAACTCCGGCGCTGCGCGCCTCGCATCCGCATTGCGCCCCGGCTATGCGATGTTTCACATGGATCAGCCGACCCATACGCGCGCTCTGACGATGCGGCGGGTTTATCACTATCCGTTCTGGCAGATCGAACCCACAACCGAGCGTTGGGATTGGCATGTGGCGCGGGCAACCTTCGATCCGGACGATGTCGATACAACTGAAGCACGCAGGTTTCACGCCTTCTGGCGCAAGCGCCTTTTCCCCGATGCGGAACCTGCGTCGAAGCAGGGGTTTGTCTATGTCCCGTTGCAAGGCAGGCTGAGCGAGAAGCGATCCTTTCAGTCGATCAGCCCTGTCGAGATGGTCGAGACGACCCTGCGGCACGACCCGGACCGGTTGGTTATCGCCTCATTCCATCCGAGGGAGACTTATACCGAGTCCGAAAGGCGGCTGATCTATGACCTGGCCGACAAGAACCCCCGGCTGAGTATCAAGACAGGCGGCATGGACAGGCTTCTGCCAGGTTGCGATTATGTCGTCACGCAGAACTCGTCCGTGGCCTTCAATGGCATTCTCTTTGACAAGTCGATGATCCTCTTTGCGCGGTCCGACTTCCACCACATCGCGGCCAATGCCGAGGCACTGGGCGTCGCCCAGGCTTTTGATGCTGTCCAGACCATGACCCCGAACTTTGCCGCCTATCTGTGGTGGTTCTGGCAGCAGATGGCGATCAATGCAGGCCGGCCCGAGGCTGAAGATCAGATACGGGCGTCTCTCCGCCGGGGCGGATGGCCCGTGTGACTTCTGTGCGGCCATGAAAAAGGGCGCCACCGAAGGGGCGCCCCTATTCAATCATGCGTCATGATGGATCAGATCGCGCTTTCGATCCAGCTTTGCAGCGCGGCCTTGGGTGCGGCACCGGCGCGGTTTGCAACAACCTGCCCGTCCTTGAACAGGAAAAGCGCGGGGATACCGCGTACGCCCATGGCAGCAGCCGCATTGGGGTTGCTGTCCACATCGACCTTGGCGATTTTCACGCGGCCTTCGAACTCGGCCGACAGCTCTTCCAGCGCCGGTCCGATCTGTTTGCAGGGCCCGCACCACTCGGCCCAGAAATCCACTACAACGGGGATATCGGAATTCTTGACTTCGGCGTCGAACGTTTCGTCCGTGACAGCAACAGTCGCCATTGGCTTTCTCCTGTAGGAATGATTGGCCAGAACCTATGGATACGGCGCGCCAGCGTCAAGGGAGCGTGCTGCGCCGCAGCGCTTCCATCACGACTTCGTTCGAAAGCGGCATCAGCGAGGTGTTGCGCGTCCAGAGTATTGCAGTTTCGATCTTCCGGCCGGGATAGATCTGAGTCAGCGCGGCCGCATAGGCGCCCATCTGGCGCAATATCCCTTCCGGACAGGTTTCAATATCCGCCGGAACTACGGCATTTGTCTTGAAATCGACCGCCAGAACATGATCCGGTCCGATGATCAGCCTGTCGATCACCCCGTGAATCCGCCGCCCACCCAAAGCATCGAGGCTGGCGGAAATAGAGACTTCAGCGAGCGTGTCCGGCGCGAAGATTGCCTGCAGGTGTGGAGCCGCAAGAACAGCGCGCGCCTCCTCGAACAGAGATGGCACATCCTCGGTGCTGGCGCGCAGCATGCCCTGAGACAGGATGAGGCGTGCCTTTTCCGACCAGAATTCGGGATTGATGGTCGGAAGCACCTCGAGAAGCAAATGGATCTGGCTGCCCCTGAGCTTGGCCGCATCCTCTGCGAGGCCCGTATCGCCCGGAAGCGCTTTTGCACCCCCCAGATCGTCAGAGGGGCTGAGAGTTTCGAGGGGATGATCGGCCTTTGACGCAGGGCAACCAAAGATCGGCGCGAGGGGTTCCTGATCCATGCTTTCTGCTGGAACAGTATCTGTTTGAGGCAAAGACCAATCGCCACTTTCAAGCCGTAGACCGTCACCGAAACCGAAATCATGTCCAACAGCGCCGGAGGCCTGCATGGCAGCCTCGACCCGGTGGAACCAGCTGTTGCCATCCTTGCCCAAGTCTCCTGCTGCCGCCACGATCAGCCATTTCTCGGCCCGTGTCATCGCAACGTAAAGCAAACGATCCCGCTCGGCCTCCTGAGCTGCCTTTTGCGAATCCTGTGCGGCGATCAGCGGTCCGGGCGCTTCGTCGCTGGCTGTTTTCCACAGTGCACGACCCTCATGCACCAGCATCATGTCGCGGATCGTGTTGTCCCGCCGTGCCGCGTCGGGCAGGATCACGATTGGTGCTTCAAGCCCTTTGGCGCCATGCACCGTCATGACCCGAATGCGATTGCCCGCCGCATCCATCTGGCGCTTGATCTCCAGCTCGTCGGTTTCCATCCAGACCAGAAACCCGGTCAGGCTGGGAACATTGCCCCGCTCATAGGCAAGCGCCTGTGCCAGAAAAGCGTCGATACCGTCCTCTGCCTCCTGTCCCAGACGCGCAAGCAGGCGTCGACGCCCATCATGCCGTGTCAGGATGCGCTCTATCAACTCATAGGGACGCAGGAAGTCAGTCTGCCCCCGCAGATCGTTGAGGATTGTCAGAGTCTCGGTGTGCCGTTCCGCCTGATTGCGCAGCGCTTCCCACAGGTATCCCTTTCGACCCTGCGCCAAAGTGAAAAGCTCTTGTTCACTCCAGCCGAACAGAGGTGATTTCAATGCGACCGCCAGCGACAGATCGTCCTCTGGCGTTGCGAGGAACGACAACAAGGCGGCCAGATCACGCACAGCCAGTTCAGCGCCGACCTTGAGTCTGTCAGCCCCTGCGACCTCCAGACGGTTCTCTTTGCAGGCGCGGATCACCTCATGAAACAAGGAGGAGCGGCGTTGCACAAGGATCAGGAAATCTCCCTCCCGCACAGGCCGCATCCGATAAATACCGCTGTTGCCGACCTCGTCCGGGATACGTTGACCGCTGTCGATCATGCGCCTGATCTCGACGGCGATACGCTGGGCCAACAACACCATATGATCTTGCTCGCCGCGCCTGTCGACGGGATCGTGCCAATCGCCTTTCTCCGGGGCTTCGGGTTTCGCGATCGCAGGCCAGAGGTCTACGCGCCCCGGCATATCAGCCTTGAAAGCGCGGTGCCGAGAGGTCACCGAGAACCCCGAACTGGCGCGACCGACGAAAGTCTGATCCACCAGCCGGAGGATCGCCTCGGCCGAGCGGAAAGAGAACTCAAGTTCCATCGAGGACAGAGGCCTCTCCGTGGCCTGGAGGCGCTGGGCGAATTCCGCCTGCATCCGATCGAACTCTCGTGGATCGGCACCCTGAAAGGAATAGATCGACTGCTTCTTGTCCCCGACCACAAAGATGGTGCGGGGCACATCGGCTCGCGCGCCGGCCCCGCTGGTGAACTCCTGCGCCAGACGTTCGATCACCTGCCACTGCACGGGGCTGGTGTCTTGCGCCTCGTCCACGAGGATATGGTCGATCCCGCCATCCAACCGATACAGGACCCATGCGGCCACCGCTGGATCGGTCAAAAGGTCACGCGCCTTCACGATCAAGTCGTCGAAATCCAGCCAGCCGCGCAGGGTTTTCTGTCTCTCGTAGGCAGGTAGAAAAGCGCGGGCAAAACGGTTCAGGGCCAATGTTTTCTCTGCCGCATCCAGAGCAATCCGCTTCTCGCGGGCTTGCTCCACGCGTTCCATCCATGCTTCGAGCGCGGGCATGATATCCGGTAAACCTTCGCGACAGGCTTTGGTCGGAAATGAACCTATCTTGGCGGAAAACGGCTCTTTCGCACCAGCGCCGGTCAGGAAAACACTCTCGAACTCCGGCAGTTCGGCAATGCTGGCACCGCTTAGTCCCGACAGCCGCGCCCCTGCCTTGGCATCATTGGTACCGCTTGCCAGAAGCGCCGGAACCAGTTGACGCAGGATTTCGGGCTCGTCTCCTAGAAAGACCTCCGTGGCAAGATCACCGACACGGAAGCCGGGCGGCAAACCGAACCAGTCCAGAACAGCATCACGAGACATATCCTGTGTGAACGCCGTCCTGTTTCCGGTGATCGCACGGGTCAGATCGTCGAAATCCTGTCCGGCATAGACCTGTGCCATCGCCTCGACCACCGGGGCTTGCGGCCCATCCGCCATCGCCTGCACGATCTCGGCGCGCAGGCGCTTTGCGGTCTGATCTTCCATTTCGGTGAACTGGGGGGTCACGCCCGCCTCAAGCGGGAACCGTCGCAGAAGCGAGGCACAGAACGAGTGGATCGTCTGGATCTTCAACCCGCCGGGCGTTTCGATGGCGCGGGCGAACAGGGTTCTCGCCTGCCGCAGCGCATCGTCATGGATGGCGCCGTCAATTCCGAGCTCGCGCAGCGCGGACCGCAGGGTCTCATCGGGCAGCATCGCCCAGCCACCCAGCCGCTTGAACAGCCGGTTCTGCATCTCGCTGGCTGCCGCCTTGGTATACGTGAGACAGAGGATGTGCTGCGGTTCAACCCCGGACAACAGAAGCCGCGCCACCCTGTCGGTCAGCACCCGCGTCTTGCCCGATCCGGCATTGGCAGACAGCCATGTCGACCCATCGGGTCGCGCAGCCTGCACCTGTCGTTCTGTGGCGTCATCACGGATCATGTCAGATCCTCTGGCGTCGGATCCTGCGTTGCATCCCATTCACCAAAGCGGGCAAGCTGGTCATAATCGCCTTTGTCGCCTTCCTTGAACACCGCGCGGCGCGAGGTATAGCCCTGCGTCGGGCTGGAATAGGCTCTGATCAGTGCCGAAAACGCCTGCCAGACTTTTTCGGGCGGCTCCTCATCCAGCGGCGCGAGCTGTTCCTTGCGGGTGCTGCCCACACCGATATAGGCGGCCTTGGCAACGGGGGCGGGATCAAGCCCTTCGAACGCGCCTCGTTCCGCCAGAGCGGCCTCCAGCAACAACTGCTTGTCGAAGTAGCGCTGCTCGTCCTTGGACGGAAGGCTGCCAGTCTTGTAGTCATAGATATGCAGCGCCCCCCCTTCGTCCTGGTCGATCCGGTCGGCCTTGACCGTCAGGGTAAAGCCAAGCTCGGGCAGTTGAGCCGCACCCTTGTGCTCGAACAGGATCGGCAGGGCCGCCGCGCGCCGGTCTTTCTCGCTGCTGATGAACCAAGGGGCGGCGCGTGCCAGGCGCGCACGCCAGAGCACCCTCATTTCAGGCCAGGGCACCTTTTGAGCCAGAACAGACTCCGCCAACTCCATCAAGCGGTCTTCTGTCAGGGTATCCGGATCATCCATGACACCCTTGATGAAGCTTTCCAGCACATCATGCGTGACGATCCCACGCAGCAAGGCATCAGGTGCTTGCATCATGCTGTCGAGAGGTTGCAAGCCAAGAACGTGCCGCGCGTAGATTGCATAGGGGTCGCGGATCAGGCGCTTGATCTCGGTTACCGAAAGTTGCTTCGGACGCAGCGCCACCGGAGGACGCGGTGAGGGCCGCGAGGCGGGAGGCAGGCGAACAGGCGTTTCAAGTTGCATTACCCGCGTCAGCCAGATCGCCCCCCGCGCCCGCATTTCCCGCAATGCATCTGGCCCGCCTTGATCCGGCAACCCTTCAAGCAGGTTCATCATCCGGTTTAGCCAGCGAGAGGCGACGGTTTGCGCGTCATCAGACCTGATCGACCGTGTCAGCCATACCTGCGGCGCGGCAATCGCCTGCTGGAAGTCATGCGCAGACAGCCCGATCCGCCTTTCGGGCAGCAGTAGACCAGCATCATGGCGCATTCGCCGGTTCAGCCAGGGATCGGGGGACGGCATCTCTGGCCAGCTTCCCTCGTTCAGACCGCCTAGGATCACCAGTTCAGCGCCCTGAACCCGGGCCTCAAGCGTGCCCCAGATCAGGATGCGCGGGTGCGGCGCGTCGCGGTCGCGCACCTCGGCCCCGGACAGGATCGCAGCAAAGAGATCGGCATAGTCGGTGGCGTCGATCTCGCCACCGAACGCGGCTTCTTGCTGCAGCATGTCGACCACGCGCCGCGCCTCACGTCCGGCTTTCTCCTCCCAGAGCCCACCGCTCCCCTCGCCGACAGCGCCTCGGGCGATTGTCTCGGCAAGGCTCAGATGTGCATCCAGCCGCTCGTGCAGCGGCCGTTCGCCGGCATCGAGTTTGTCGACAAAACAGGCAATGACCCATTCGATCCACGCGCTCGCGTCCCCCTGCTTGCGCTTTTCGGCCCAGCCCCGCAGACGCGCGGCGTCCGGAAAAGGCGGTCCGTGTCGGCGGATGCTCAGTTCCAGCTCGCGGGTCAATCGCAGATGGGTGCCGCGATCTGCACCGGTATGCGTCAACGGATGACCGAGCAGGGTGATCAATGTCTCGGCGGTCAACCTGTGCTGAAACAGAGCCGCAACATGACGTAAAAAGCGCCCCGGCGGCGACAGGTTCAACGGCGTCCCCGCGCTGTCATCGGGCAGGATGTTCCAGCGATCCAGCGCGGCGGTCACTTGTCGCGTCAACATCCGGTCGGGTGTGATCAGTGCGGCTGTAATTCCATCCTCCGCCGCTTGCCGCAGGCGCAGGGCGATGGCCATCGCCTCTGCCCGCAGTGACGGGGCTTCGACGAGGGTTACATCGGCAACAGCGCCCGGAATGTCGCGCAAGGCAGGGCCCTCAGACAACCATTGATCCGTGACCGGTGCAGGTCGCATCGCCAGAGACATCAGCGCGTTGCGCGCGGGACAAGGGGCCGGTGCATCAGACCAGGGCTGAATGTCGCAAGGCTCCAGCCCCAGGTCACGCATCAGCAGGCGAAAGCGGAATTGAGGGTGATCTTCGGCGGTCAGCGCCTCGTTCAGGTCGGACCATGCCTGATCCTGCATATCGAAATCATATCCCGGCAGGACGATGGCACCTTGCGGCAGCCGTGCCAGAGCCGCCATCAACAACCGGGTGGTGCCGCGTGATCCTGTGGATCCGGCAACGATTACGGGATGCCGAGGCGGGTTGCTGTCCCATCCAGCAATCAACGCTTCGATCACGCGCCGTTGCCGCGCTTCGCGATCAGGCGTGTCTGAGGATCCGTCAAAGAACTGTTGCACGATACCAAGAAATTCCTGCGCGCGCGCCCAATGGCCGGATTGGTCCGTCACGTCTAATGCGCGGATCGCATCGGGGCTGACCCCTTCGCCCTGCATCTCGTCCAGAAGGTTTGCCAGACTGTCGGACAGGTCATAGAGCGACGCGC
>Ga0209345_10001446_pt1 | contig 28338 bp, 25 predicted proteins | sample Cruoilmetagenom7_FD_187294 | JGI IMG/M metagenome (GOLD analysis project Ga0209345, IMG submission 187294) | Oil polluted marine microbial communities from Coal Oil Point, Santa Barbara, California, USA - Sample 7 (SPAdes) (version 2) | ecosystem: Environmental > Aquatic > Marine > Oil seeps ...
GAATTTTTTCAAAAACTATTTAATACTATAAATGACCTTTTATCTTTACTATTAAATAGTTTTTGTAAAAATTCTTCAGCTTCTTGTGTTCCAAGTTTAGTGATTTTATTTGCATCTTTAGAAGTTATATACTTAGTAATATTCCCATTGAAAGTTTTTACTGAATTATTAGCTAACTCAAGAAGTTTTGTTTTTTTCATTTGTGCAACATAGACAGGGAAAACTTCAGCTTTCGCTTCTTCGTAGTTTTTTACTACAGAGGGATTTACTTTTATGAGTTCAAATGTATAGTAGTCTCCATCAATAAGCAGAGGCTTCATGTATGGGGACGATAGTGTTAATTTAGATATCTTATCAAAGGCTTCATCTGTATATGGGTTAGTGGATTTTGTGATAGTTACACTTTTGATTGTAGCATTCACTTTAGAATCAAGTTCATTTTTCTTATACGCTATATATGTTCGTAAGGCTTTGTCTTTAGATGCTTTAGCATTTAGTTTTACAATTACTGCATCTTTTGCTTTTTCTAAGCTTAAGATTTTTCCTTCACTATCTTTGAATTTAATTTTATTCTCTTGATAGTATTTAGAAATTTTTGACTCTTCATGCTCTTTAATGACTTTTTCTTGTTTGAGAAAATTTAACTCATAGCTCACTTCACTCATGTAATTTTGAGATGAAGTCTCCCAGAAAGGTTTTATCTGTGCATCGGATGTATCAACTATGATGTCATTGGCAGATAAAACTTTGTAGTTTATTTTATCCGCTATACTCATAATAGTAGTTGAAATTTTTGACTCATTTTCTGAGGCTTCTACTGGAAGAAGTTTGAGCGTTTTTGCAATCAAAAGACTCTTCTTAACATCACTTTCATACTCTTTCATACTCATGTTATTTCTTGAGAGAACCTGCTTGTAAATCTCTTTATCAAATACGCCATTATTGAAAAATGCTTCTTGTGTTTTTAATTCAGTTAGAAGTTCAGCGTCATTTACTTCTAAGTCATAGGATGCTGCTAGATTCAGTACAAGAGTTTGTTGAATCAACTGCTGTAGAGCTTGTTTTTGAAGACCAAACTGTTTTGCTTTCTCTTCATCAAAATTGCCTTCGAACATCTGGTTGTATTGTGCATACATACGAGAGTAGCCTTTTTGCATCTGACCCATTGTAATTTCAATATCTCCAACTTTTGCAACTGCTCCTGCTTTGTCACCATAGCTGTATTGACCCCAGCCAACAAAACCAGCACCTACAAAAGCAATAGTCGAAATCCAAATTGTTATTATTAAATATTTTTTATGTCTCTGCATCCATGTAATCATTGAGTCTAAACCTTAAGTTTTATAATTTTTGTTATTCTAGGTAAATTCGTATTAAAACTTGATAAAGTAAGCTTGCATTGCTATAATTTGCTTATGAAAAATCAAGAATTAAAAACTAGAGACTTGGATGTACTTTGGCATCCATGTACTCAGATGAAAGATCACGAAAGCTTACCATTAATTCCAATACGAAAAGCAAATGGTGTCTACCTTGAAGATTTTGAGGGAAATCGCTATATAGATGCCATAAGTTCTTGGTGGGTTAATATGTTTGGACATACAAATAAATATATAAACGACAAAGTAAAAGAGCAACTCGATACACTAGAACATGTAATACTTGCAGGATTTACACATGAACAGGTCGTAAGACTTTCAGAAAGACTGGTTAAACTAACGCCTAATGGACTCGCAAAGTGCTTCTACTCTGATAATGGTTCAAGTGCAGTTGAAGTAGCACTGAAGATGAGTTACCATGCACATCTTAATGATGGCAAGAAAAATAAGAGTATCTTTGTATCACTGACTAACTCTTATCATGGGGAGACTATAGGTGCGCTGAGTGTTGGTGATGTTGAGTTATATAAAGATACGTATGAACCTTTACTACTCCAAACTATTCAGACACCAGTGCCCGAAGATATGAGCCTCAACGCAGCTATGAATGCTGCAAAAGAGTTTGAAGAGCTCTGTAAAGAAAAAGCGACTGAGATAAGCGCAATAATTTTAGAACCCCTTATTCAGGGGGCTGGCTATATGCATATGTATCATGAGTCTTTCTTAGTTCTTGTACGTGAGATATGTAATAAATATGATGTACACTTAATAGCTGATGAAGTTATGGTTGGTTTTGGTAGAACAGGAGAGCTTTTTGCTTGCTCTAAAGCAGGAATTACACCAGATTTCATAGTCCTCTCGAAAGGCTTGACAGGGGGGTATTTGCCACTTTCTGTTGTCCTTACTACAAATGATATATATGCAAAGTTTTATTGTGATTATAATGAACATAAAGCATTTTTACACTCACACTCTTATACTGGGAATGCACTTGCTTGTGCCGCAGCAAATGCAACTTTGGATATATTTGAAAATGAAAATATTATAGAAAAAAATAGAAAAATTGCTGCGTATATGGGTGAAAAACTCCAGAAGTTTGAAGGGCTTGAAAATGTTGGTTCTATAAGACAGACAGGTATGGTGTGTGCCGTTGAGTTAAAAGGTTATAAGTCAGAAGATAGAATAGGGCTTAAAGTGTATCAGTATGGACTTGAGCATGGAGTGTTACTGAGACCACTAGGGCATATTGTCTATTTTATGCCACCTTATGTTATTACAAATGCAGAGATTGATACGATGATGGATATAGCGTATGAAGCGATAAAAGCTTTAATATAATCTAAAAATCAAATGATGGACGACTCAGGTGGTAGCCTTGTAGATAGTCTATTTCTAACTCCATAACAGCCTGCAACTCATCATCAGTTTCAATCTGTTCAGCAACAGTCTGAATATCCATTCTTTTGGCAAATTCTGCTATTGTCTGTACAATATTATAAGCAAATTTATCTTTATGTACATTGCGAATTAAGGAGCCATCAATTTTTAAGATATCGATATTTAAGTGAAGAAGGTAACGAAAATTAGCGTAGCCACTTCCAAAATCATCGATTGCTATTTTAAAACCAAGCTCTTTTAAAGTAGCTATTCTCTCTTGAATTAAATCAAAATTTGTTATCTCTTCATGTTCAAGTATCTCTATGCAGAGTTTTTGTGCAACTGCTCTATTGTCTGAAAATCTATCTTTAAGAAGTTTCATGATGTCATCATTTAATATATCTTGAATATCAAGATTCAGTGTTAAATCAAAGTCATGCTTTTGAAGTGTTTGGAGCGCTATATCCAACATATATCGTGTTAGATTTATATAAACTTGGGTGTGTCTTATAGCGGGTAAGAACTCGTGAGGCATTACAATATTGTCTTCTATGTCAATCATACGAAGGAGCATTTCATATTTTGACAAGGTTTGCGTCTTAGCACTGTAAATAGGCTGAAAAGCACACCTGATTCTATCCTCATCAATGGCTAGTTTCACATCACTAATTCTCTTAGACGTTAAACTCTGCTCTTTATGTTGATCTTTAAAGACAGCGACACGGTTTCTTCCAGATGTTTTAGCGATATAGAGTTGTTCATCTGCTATTTTAATAGCCTCTTCAATATTTTTAGCAAAATATGGAAATGGGTTGATTCCGATTGAAACAGAGATATTAATCTCATGGTCATCTGTATATATTGTTTTTGATTGAACCGATTTTCTAATTCTCTCTGCTACATATAAACAAGTTTGAAGATCTTGTTTATGCACTAAAAGCATAAACTCTTCACCACCAAAACGGATGAGTATACTATCTTGTCGCACTATAGACTTAATTTGAGATACAACATTTATTAAGACCTTATCGCCTACATCATGCCCAAAGCTGTCATTCACCTGTTTAAAGTGATCTAAATCTATCATAAGTAGTTGATAGTCTTGCAGGGATGTTGTTTCTAAGAACTCAGTCAAATATTGTCTATTATAAACTTTTGTTAAAGGGTCTATAAAGCTTTTTTTTCTGTTTATATAATAGAGATATATTAAAAAGTATGCGAGAACAAGCATAACAACCATAAAAATAGTAAAGTAGTAATGAACGAGCTCTAGTGGAGTTAAAGTCTCAACAATTTTACTATACACGTCATATGTTACATCAGCACCAAGTACGGCTACTACTTTGCCATCTATGATGATAGGGTAGGCCATTGTAATCCAGAGTGACTCGAGCTCTTTTTGATCTGTAATCTGAAAAGTTTTACTACTGTATGCTTTGTCCCAAATATCTGATTGAGGATCAAATTTTTGGTTAAATTCTGCTTTTTGTTCTAACTCCTGAGTTGCATCGAGTAAAAAACGAAATTTATTATCTTTATCTCTATACAATAGATAGAGATATTTAATCTCATCCCCTTGTAAAAGACGAAGCTCTCTCTCATAATGTTGCGCTGTAATTACGTCTGTACCAAGTATCTTTTTAATATCTTTGCCAAACACCCCTTTCATATATGTTGAGTAGTTTTTAAAGAGTTTGACCTTTTCATCTATAAGGTGATTTTTTATTACATCAAATAGAGTCTCTTTTGTTTGAATGAACTCAATATAAAGAAAAATAGAGATAATCGTCATAAGAGGAAGGATAATTGCGAAGACAACAAAGCTTCTAGCCATTTTAATTTTTCTATGCATTACTTCTCGATGTACTTCTCAAAACTTGGAGCAAGCTTGATGTTTTTTTTCTTTAAACGTTTCTCATAAAAAAGAATATTTGGACGTCCTTTTTGCCAGAAAAAAGCTCCAACTACATTGCTATTCTTAAGATGTGAATATCTTGTACCAAAAATAATCTTTTGCTGACACTCTTTTGGTATCTTGTCCATAGTGGATACTATGAGTAAATCTGCTTTTTTACAATCCTTGATTATCTGTAAATTGCCGGGATGTTTTTCAAGCGCATTGACTTGTGTATGAAGGTATACAGTAGCGTGAGATTTTTTTGTAATACTTTTAGTAATCATATTAAAGATAGCGGATGCTGTTTTATCATCACCGGCATAAACAGTTGTAATAAGAAAACACAGTATTATTGCTTTTATCAAAAAAGATACTCCATTCCAAATGTAAATTGTCTCTCAATAGTAGGCACTACAACCTTGTCCGTGATATTTCCAGATAAATCTACCTTATTGATATAACTCCATTCACTTCCAGAGTCAAATATATTCTCTCCCTTTACATTGATATGAAAATCTTTACTTACTTGATACTTGATACCTGTAGAGTAGTTGTAGCCAGTGCCCGTATCTGAAAATCCATCATATATGACCAGCTCATTAAATATATCGAACTTTGAAATGCTGTTGAGCATTCTTATAACATAGTTATACGTTATAGAACTTTTAATATCATGAGAGAGGGAACTATAGTGGAGATAGTTTGCTTGTAACTCAAGTTTATCTTTTTGACTAAACAGGAGGGTAAACTCTGCCGCAGCAGAGTGAATTGTGATTTTTTTATCAATATTGGCAACTATCAAACCCTTATTTAATGTTATGTCAGGTTCTGTATCTGGAACCAAGATAGGAATATTTTTGCTCTTACCATAAGCTAGAATAATCTTTGAAATTGTTTTTGGAGTTGTATAGCTTAACTCTTGTAATACTGAAGCATAGGTATCTGCAAGTAGGTTTTCATTACCGTATTGTGGTGATATAGTCATATAGGGTTCAGGTGCAAACTCCTGTCTTGATAAAAATGTTTTAGATACCCACTCATTATTTGAATAGGTGTATCCAAGTCTAAACTGTGTAATATCGATGTCCTCAACATTTTTTTCGTGTTGGTAGAGCTGTTGCATTACTGAGAGATTAATAAGATGGTTCTCATCAATAGCGATTGAATCTTCTAAAAATAGTGAATAGATATTTTCATTGTAATAGATTTGCTCTATAGGTGGTATAAGTACATTAAACTCTACATCTGTTAAGTCGAAGTTTTTATACCTATACTCTATTCCAGTTGTAACTGTATGGTTAGAGAGTTTCCACTCTTTTCTGAGATTCGCTGTAAATGCCTGCTCTTTTATTTTTTGGTCAAATGTTGTAATCGCAAGTATAGGGGAGACCTGTACAGGAGTATTGTATCTATACTCTAAATTATTGGATGTATTGATGTAGGATAGATTTAATTTAAGAGAATCATTGAGAAACTTCGAACTTGTTGAGAGGTTTAAAAATGATATTTCTATCTCTGTATTCTCTGGAGTACTACCAACTAATGAACCGAGAAATGCATCGCCCTTTGTCTCCATTACATGTAATTCAAGCTTATGGTTTTGTGTACCTAGTGATCCATAGAACCTATTGGTTTTGAGATCTCTTTTAAGAGTCTCACCATCGTGTGCATAGGTATCTTTTTTTACATCGTTGCGGTTTGCATAAATAAAGTAGGAGATTCCATTCTCTTTGTTTGTATAATAGGCATTTTGCTTATTTGAACCATAGCTTCCAAGTGTCGCTTTGACACGCCCACCCTCATCATGTTCTGCTGTTTTAGAGTAGAGTCGAATGACCGTTGTAGCCGGTTCAACTCCAAAATCAAAAGAGGGAAACCCTACATAAATCTCCACATGGTCTATGAAGTCCATCTCCATATCACCAAATAAAATGAGACCACTTCCTGTTATAGCCGTTAGTAGTTCATGCTCATTGAGATAAACCCGAACACTTTTTGAAAAGTATGTAAAGGGTTCTTGATTTAAAATATCGGGCTGTCCTAGTCTGTTTTCAGAATAAGAGAAGAGACGTAGTGATTTTAAGATATCCTTTAAAGATTCTACTTGCATTCTCTCTAAATCATCGCGGGTATAGACTATGAGGTTACCAGCACTCTCATCTTTCGTTTTTTTAGAGAGTTCTGACTCTCTCTCATAAGTATTTAAAAGGGTCTCAATACCCTCACCATAAGATAGGGAAACAAAAATAAATGATATAAATAATAGAGTTCGCATAGGTTTATGATAGTCTTTCAACTCTTAAATGCATATTAATGACAAAGTAGGTTTACAAAAGCGATAGGCTTCAATCTAAAGTGTAGCTCGATTGCGCTCCATCAAGCATTAGAAGTCTACAACTTTTTTCTAATACAGCAAGCTGTTTTGCCATATCGTGAAGGTCTCTGTTGTAGGCATAAACGCCATAACCGCGAATAACAATAATATTTGTCTTTTTTGTTTGAAAATAGTAGGCTATCTCACTCGCTGCTCTCTCATACCAATCATCAAACTGTTTAGGTTCAAATATCTCTATAGAACCTATCTCTTTATGTCCAAAATAATCTTTTGGAGAGATGAGATTATGTGTGAGTGAATAGGCTGTGGTAAAGGGAGGCATAGAGAAACAGACAAACTTAGCCTCGGAAATTTGAGAGTATATACTATGGTGAATTCTAGCATCTATACTTGCTTGATTCCATCTATAATCTTTTTTAAAATAGAGTTCTATTAAATTTTTAGCATCTATAGCGTCAAATACTGCTTCTTTTGTGTTTATAAGAAAACGATTAGACTCTGTTTTTGCAGAGATTGACCCATGGTAAATCCCAAAGAAATCTTTTCTAAACATAGAAAGGGCGAGGGCTGCTAGTTTATTCTTTAGACTTGCTCTATTCATTGTAACCTCAAGTTTGTATATCTATAGTGTAAGTATATAGTTAAAAAGTTAAAAATAAGCCCAATGACTCCTGCATGAAATCCAAATGGCTTAGATGGTAGCACAGAGAGTAGGAATACAAGAGTGATACAAACGCCTACTAATAAACCGTAGAGTATGCTTTTGTAACTCAATTTTTTAAAATGTACACCTAACATTATGGCAGGAGCGATATGCACTAAAATTTCTAGTTTCATCTGAATCAGCCACCAAATTGTTGATGGCAAGTAGATAGCGAGAACTACCATTAGTGCCATTATAAACCATGAAAAGATTTTTCCTACATAAGTTAGTTTCTTTTGTGAAGCATGCGGGTTGCGTTTATGATAAATATCTTGTGTAAAGAGTGAGGCAATAGCAAGCATTGCACTATCTACTGTTGACATGATGGCAGCTATAGCAGCAGCGACAAAGAGAGTAATCACTATGCGCATACCTTCTATATGCGTTAACTTGTTGAGCATCAGTAAAATTATCTGTTCACTTCCTGCTTTATCTAAATCTGCAAAGTGAGCGGAACCTATAATGGCTATGATGATGAGAGGCAGAGTCGTGAGCAGTGGCATAACAACCATAAGTGATAGTGAGCGACGCAGTGAAGACTCATTTTTGGCTGAGTATATTCTCTGTATAGCTTGGGGATAGACGGATATTCCAAAAAATATAAGGATTAAAACGCTTATCCAAGTTATCTGATTTGAGAGAGTGACATCTTTAAAAAGCTCAGGTTGATTTTGTAAAAAGAGTGCACTGTTTTCACTGAGTGAGCCATAATGAAGTACCACTACACTAAAGATAATAATGACTCCAACAAAAAGTAAAACACCTTGAATAGCATCAGTCCAAGCAACACTCCTCATACCACCGAGTGTTTCATAGATGACCATAATGATAGACATAAAAATTATGCCCTCTACAAAACCGATGCCTCCACCTGTGACATACTCTATGACATAGCCTATTGCTTTGAGGTTAGTAAGCATATAGTTTGAGAGTGCAAAAATCGAGATACCAACAACTAAATAGGTCAGTGTTTGGGAGTTGTAACGAAAGTTTATATAATCACCTGCAGTAATAAATCCATGCTTTTTACTAATTGGGTATAACTTAGGTGCATAGAGGAGATAACCAGCAACTATAGCTATCATAAAGGTTACGCCTACGAGAAAAAACCAACCATTTCTATACGCACTTCCAGCAAAACCAATAAGGGAGTTACCACTGTATTGGGTCGCGTACATTGTTAAAAACAGAACACCAACACCAAAACCTTTTCCCCCAAGATAGAACTCTTTGAGACTCTCCTCTTTAGATGCAAATTTTCCTGCAAAACCTATGAGTATAAGTGAGGTTAAATAGGCTACGAGAAACCAGATTCCACCTTGAGAGAGGAGGGATTGACTACTCATTTTTATCTTTTAAACTATGCCACTTTTTTTCTATGACATAGATGAGAACAATCGCATAGAGTGTAGTGGCACCTAATGAAGCATAAACCCATAAAGGCAGACCATAGTAGATAGTTGAATTTAAAAAAGGGATAGTAAAAAGCAGTAAAAGAAAAGAGAATTGGTACATTGATGTATGAAGCAGTGGTTACTTAAACCAGCTCTTCATAGTATCTATTGCAGAATCTAAAACACTCTCATGAGGTTTAGACTCTTCAATGCCGAAAGATTCTTGGAGTTGATTGAGTAAATCTCTCTGCTCGTCATTTAATTTTTTAGGATAAGTGATATTTACCTGAGCGATTAAATCCCCTTTGCCGTGACCATGAACATCATCAATACCTTCACCTCTAAAAGTAAAGTGTTGTTTGTCACGCGTACCAACATCTAGTTTAAGCTCAAGCTCACCCGTAAGTGAAGGGATGGTTAAAGTATCACCCGCAACAGCTTGCGTAAAAAATACTGGGATAGCGATGTAAACATCATTCCCTTCTCTTTGGAAGTGCTTATCTGGTTTAACAGAAAATGTAACATAGAGGTCACCGCGAGTACCGCGTTTACCAATATTCCCTTTTCCTGAAACTCTTAGACGGTTATCAGAGTCAACACCTGCTGGTATTTTGACAGTAACACTCTCTCTTACCTCGTCATAACCAGCTCCACTACAGCTTTTACACTTATCAGTTGCTGCACTACCAGTTCCTTGACATGTTGGACATGTTTGAGAGAAAGTCATAAAGCCCTGTTTCATATAGACTTGACCTTGACCTTTACAATCTTTACAGGTAGATAGTTTACCGTTTTTAGCGCCTGTTCCTTTACAATCTTTACAAGCACTCTTATATGTAAACTCTATCTCTTTTTCACAACCAAAGATTGCTTCGTGAAAACTGATGTACATATCTACATTCATATCAAGTGGATATTTTTCCATATCTGCTGGATTTTGACGGCGGCGTGAACTCCCACCCCCAAAACCATTAAACATCTCTTCAAACATAGAACCTAAATCATCAAAACCACCAGATGAACGACGACCTCCGCCACCCATACCTTGAAGTCCTTCTTTACCGTAACGGTCATAGACACTTCTCTGTTGATCATCACTTAAACACTGATAGGCCTCATTACAAAGTTTGAATTTATGCTCAGCATCAGCATCACCAGAGTTTTTATCAGGATGGTATTTTTTTGCCATCGCTCTGTATGCTTTTTTAATAGTTGTTTTATCTGCACTTTGAGATACTTCTAAAATTTCGTAGTAACTTAAATCTTCCATTCTTTTCCACACATATTAAATTATTTTGCGAATTATATCGTTTTTAATTTAATCTAAGTATAATCCTTTGTATGAAACAAACATATATAATTTTTATACTAGCTATTTTTTTTGTAGGCTGTTCTAAAGAGCCCAAGGTCGCATTTAAAGAACTTCCGCAAACGCATCTACAAAAGAGTGATTTTAAAGATTTGCCAAATTGGGAAAATGAGAATTATGATGAGGTCTTAGAGACATTCATAAATAATTGCAGAGCCAAAAAAAGTATAAAAATCTATGGGGAACTCTGTGCAGATGAGCAGACTATTCCAGATGCAAAACAATTTTTAGAAAACAATTTTTCTCCCTATAGTATCCTCCCTGAGAAGAAGCAAGAAGAGAACATTATGACAGGGTATTTTGAACCCCAACTGCAAGGCTCTTTGAGTAAAACGCAGAGATTCAAATACCCTATTTACGCTACACCAAAAGATTTAGTTACAGTAGAGTTGGCTTCTGTCTACCCAGATTTAAAGCAGTATAGGCTTCGTGGTCGTTTGGATGGAGATAAGCTAGTCCCATACTACTCAAGAGAAGAGTTAGAGAAGATAGATGTAAACGCAGATATTATATGTTATTGTGATTCTAAAATCGATAAATTTTTCCTTGAAGTGCAGGGTTCTGGAAGAGTAAAACTTCAAAATGGTGATGTACTTTACATAGGATATGATAATCAAAATGGACGAAAGTACAGCTCTATAGGCAAGCATTTAGTTCAAAGCGATGAGCTGACTCAAGAAGAAGTCTCTCTACAAACAATAAGAACGTGGTTTAAAGCAAATCCGAATAGGGTAAATGAAATACTAAACCATAATGATTCACTTGTCTTTTTCAAACAGAAAACAAAGCCTGCGACAGGCTCTTTGGGTTTAATCTTGACTCCACTGCGTTCAATAGCAGTTGATAGACGCTATATACCTCTGGGGAGTATGATCTATCTGAGTGCTAGAGGTGAAAAAAAAGATTATAAGAGAATAGTTTTTGCTCAGGATACAGGTGGTGCTATAAAAGGAGCCCTGAGAGCAGATATGTTCTTAGGGTTTGGCGATGAGGCAGGTGCTGTAGCAGGTGAATTAAAAGCGCCACTGAAACTATGGATATTACTTCCAAAAAACAAAAATAAAGAATAAAATATGAATCCATCTTTAGAAAAATTTAACCGTTTAGTGGATGCTTTGCAAGAGTTACCGACAATAGGAAAAAAATCAGCAACAAGACTTGCGTACCATATGGTAATGAATGATAGTTATATAGGTATCAAAATATCTCATGCAATAGAAGATGCTTTAGGAAGTTTGAAAAAGTGTCGAGAGTGTGGTGGCATGAGTGAAGATGAACTCTGTTATGTCTGTTCTGATGAGAGACGTGATAATACATTACTCTGTATAGTTGAAAATGCAAAAGATATACTACTTCTTGAAGAGAATGCTCTTTTTGATGGGAAGTATTTTGTATTAGACTCTCTTGAAGAGTTAAGTATGTCGCATTTAGAGAGTATAGTCGAAGCAGGCGTGAGTGAGATACTTTTTGCTCTGACCCCATCAATAGCAAATGATGCAGTCATACTCTACATAGAAGATAAGTTAAGTGCGTATAGTGTTAACTTCTCTAAAATTGCACAAGGTGTGCCTACGGGTGTGAGTTTAGAAAATATTGATCTCTTATCGCTCACTAGAGCATTAGAAGATAGAGTAAGGGTTTAAATGATAAAAATAATTTTTGTACTTTTTGTACTTATTTCAGGTGCTTTAGCCGTCAGTCAAGAGAAAATTGAACTTCATGAGATACCAGATACAAAAGCCAAAGAGTCTATGGAAGATTGGTTAGAGGGGAGGTTTGGACTTAAACCTCACTATGTCAACTATCTTTTACCCTTTGGATATACTGAGCAAGAGTATAAGTCTTATCTTGCAAGTGATGAGTATGGGGATGTAGAAGCCCAACTACAAGTGAGTTTTAAGATAAATATAGCAAATGATTTTTTTGGTCTTGGAGAGAAGTACTATTTATCATACTCTCAAAGATCATTTTGGCAGATATATGAAGAGTCCTCACCTTTTAGAGAAACAAACTATAATCCAGAAGCCTTTGTTGTCTTTCCTATCTCAGACCATAGCACTGGTTTTCATTTGCGTTCTATAACCTTAGCCTATGCGCATCTTTCAAATGGACAAGGGCAAACACATAACAAAAGCCTCTATACATATGCGTATGAAGATCCAGATAATCGCTCAAGAGGCATCGATAATCTCTATGTAAACTTTAGATTTCAACACGATACTTTGATAACTGATTTTAAAGTTTGGACGCCACCTATAGAGAGTAAAAAGAAAAGTGACAATCCTGATATTATGGATTATCTTGGTTATGCAAAGTTAAAGTTCACTTATTTTTGGGGTGATAATATGATAAGTCTCATGGGCAGAGGAAACCCTAGTAATGGAAAAGGTGCAGCGGAAGTTACCTACTCCTATCCATTAGTTAATGGTACCTATCTCTATGCAAAAGTCTTTAGCGGGTATGGAGAGTCCTTGATTGATTACAACAACCAAGTAACAAAGTTTTCATTAGGATTTAGTTTCTCTCGCTAAAGAGTCTAGAGGAGAAATATTTTATAGTTCTTTTTATGTAAAAGGTATATAATAGATTAGAATATTTTTATTTATAAAGGTTGCATATGAGAGTAGTAATCGTAGGTGGTGGCATAGCTGCTGTATATTTAGCTAATAATCTTAAAAAACAAAAACCTTCACTTGAAGTCACGGTTCTAAGTGATGAGAAATATCCTCCTTATGACAGAATACATCTCTGTCGTTTAGTTGATGCTACAGAAGAGATAGAGGGAATTTCCTTGCCTCTTGATTCGACTGTAAAACTCGAACTGAATCAAAAAATCAACAAAATTGATAGAGAAAATAGACGTGTACTCTCTGATAATGCAATGTTTAGTTATGACAAATTAATAATTGCTACGGGCTCACTCCCTATCGCTCTTTTTGATATAAAGAAGATTAAAAATGCAGCTGTATTTAGAAATGCTTATGATTGTCAAACTATTCAAGATGGAATACAAAACAGAGAAGTTGTCATAGTTGGAAGTGGACCTATTGGTCTTGAGTTATTAGAGACGTTCAATGAGATGGAGAGTGTTTTAAATATCACACTCCTTATTCGCGCAAAGCATCTCTATAACAAATATCTCTCTATTGATGCGATTAAAACTATTGAAGAGTGCTACACTCAGGGTGGTAAGATTCATATATCGTATGAAGATGAGATAGTCGATAGAGTTATAGAGAATGGTCTAATAACTTCACTGCAAACAAAAAAATTAAATATCAAAAATCCTTTTTTAATCTTTGGCACTGGAATAAAACCAAATATAGAGCCTTTTAGAGAGACACTTAAGGCGAACAAAGGGATTGTAACGAACCGCTATATGCAGAGTGAAGATGCAGATATTTATGCAGTTGGAGAGTGTGCAGAGGTTGAAGAGTTTAACTATGTAGCAGGACATGTAAAAGAGTGTACAACGCAGGCAGACTCATGCATATCACATATACTGCAAAATGAACCAAAAGAGTTTGAACTTGAAGTGAGTATTGATATGCTTAAAGTGGGTGAGTTTGACTTAGTAGAGGTTGGCTCACCAAAATTTAGTAGTGATTATGAAAAAGTACTTATCAGCTCAAAAGATGACAATAGAATAGATGAGTACTTTTTAAATAATAACGCTCTTACACGGTTTATAGGTATCAACTCAAATGTAGATGTAGGGTACATTGAAACTCTTATAGATAGTGGTGAAGAGGTAGATATAAATTATCTTTACGAAAATAGACTCATAGGTGAGAGAGGAAGACTCATTTGTAGTTGTGAACACATATATCATCAAGACTTAGTAGATATAGTCACAAGTAGTGGGATAAATTCATTTTCAGAGCTAGCTGATTTTACAGAGGCTGGTCGCGTTTGTGGTAGATGTAAGATAATGGTTCAAGATGTCATAAAAGATTCGCAACATCTTATAGACCCAAATATGCCAAGAAAGAGTGCAGAGGATATTCAACGTGAACGTGAGATAGCCGAAGTTCAAAAACGCATAGATAAATTTAATACACTGCATCCAAGAAATGAGCTCACGACAGATAATTTAGAGAGTGCCTTAGAATCACTCGATATTGGAAAACATGAGGTCAATAGCTGGATTTCCATGGTAACTGCTTCTATGCAGTTGCATCCAAATTTTGAACAGCTTGTAGATGGTGCTGTGTGTGCTTTAAATAAAGTGCCTGTTATCTGGTTAGAGTTGGCTGATTGTAGTGGTAATTCAGAAGCGTTTATAAAGTCAACAAACCCAGCTATAGAGGATATTATCTTTGACTATGTCTCCTTAGATTATCATGAACTTTTGATGAGTGCAAGTGGTGATCAGAGTGAGACTATTTTAGAAGATATCATAGCAAATCAAAAAGGGGAGTATATTCTCATCGTTGAGGGTGCTATACCTATGGCAATGGATGGCAAGTATCTACGTATAGGACCAAAGGGTGAAACAGGCAAAGAACTACTCCAAAAGTGTGCCAAAGATGCTGCGCTAATTTTAGCAGTTGGCTCTTGTGCCTTGGATGGAGGCATAGTAGCAGCAGCTCCAAATCCAACTGGCGCTGTTGGCGTTGCAGAAGCCTTAGGACGTGATGACATCATCAACATACCAGGGTGTCCAACAAATCCGACAAATATAGTAGGAACACTACTCTCATACCTTATGTTTGAAGAACTTCCTCCCTTAGATAAATTTAACCGTCCTCTTTGGGCTTACGAGGGAAGAGTGCATGATAACTGTGAAAGACGTGGTCATTATGAACTTGGTGAGTTTGTAAAAGAGTGGGGTGATATAGGTGCTAAAAAAGGCTACTGTCTCTTTGAGATGGGGTGTAAAGGTCCATACACGAATGTCAATTGTCCTACTATGAAGTTTAATGGCGGAACAAGTTGGCCTGTTCAAGCGGGACATGGCTGTATGGGATGTGTTGAGGTGGGCTTTGTAGATAAGTTTGCGAATGAGAGAAAGTATGTTGAGGAAGAGAGTAATGAAAAATAGAAAAATTGTAATCGACCCAATAACTAGAATTGAGGGACATCTTAGAGCTGAGGTTGAGGTAGATGAAGAGGGAGTTGTACAGGACGCTTTTGTAAGTGGACAGCTTTTTCGTGGTATAGAAGTCATACTCAAGGGTCGTGACCCACGTGATGCTGGACTCTTGGCTGGTCGTATCTGTGGTGTATGTACTAACTCACATTTTCGTGGGGCTGTAACGTCTGTAGAAGATGCCTACTCTCTTGAAGTTCCTAAAAATGCTGAAATCATCAGAGATTTAATGGCAATGGCACTCTTTATTCAAGACCATGTTGTCCATTTCTATCATCTGCACTCTTTGGATTTTGTGGATATAACAAGTGCGTTAAATGCAGACCCAAAACTCACTTCTAAAGAGGCACATAAGTACCATAAAAAACCTTTTCGAAATTCACACTCTCACTATGAAGCTGTACTTGAGAAATTAGCAAACTTTGTAAAAGCTGGTAAGCTAGGGCCATTTTCCAATGGGTATTGGGGTCATAGTGATTATAGATTAACTCCAGAGCAGAATTTAGTTGTCATTTCTCACTATTTAGAAGCTTTAAAGTTCCAGACGCAGATAAGTAAGGCTGTGGCTATTTTTGGTGCTAAGACGCCACATCCTCAAACTATAGTTGTAGGGGGAGTGACAAGTGTAGCAGATATGTTAAACCCTCAGCGTTTAAACGATTACCTCTTTATTATAAAAGAGGCAAAAGATTTTATTGATCGTGCTTATCTTCCTGATGCTAAACTACTCTGTAGCGCTTACAAGGATGAGATTAAACGCGGTGTTGGTCGTGCTAAGGGTAATTTTATGTCTGTTGGCGGTTATGAGTTTGAGGGGGAGAGAAGACTCTTCTGTTCAGGTGTGATTCATAATCATGATTTTAATACTATAGAAGAGTTTGATGAGAGTAAGATAAGTGAAGAGGTTGATAGAGCTTGGTATGAGGGGAGTGAGGTATGTTATACAGATTTAAATGAAGATGGGAGTCTGAAAACTGCAAAAAATGATGATAAATACTCTTGGATAAAAGCGCCACGCTATGATGGAGAAGTGATGGAGACAGGTCCACTTGCGAGAGTTCTTATTAGTTACAAAAGAGACAATACTCTTATTAAGTCTTTTGTAGATGAGTTTCTTGATGAGACAGGCTTAGAACTCATAGACCTCTCCTCTACAGTTGGTAGAAATGCAGCGCGTGCCATTGAGACAGAGTATATATGTGAGTATATTTTTAAATTAGTCTCACGCCTTATTCAAAATATTAAATATTATGATGTCGATACGTGGGTTCAATTCAAATTTGAAAACCTTGCAAAAGAGACTAAGGGTCGAGCCTTTTTAGAAGTACCCCGTGGTACGCTCTCTCACTTTGTAAGTATTAAAGATGCAAAGATAGAGAACTTTTCTGTTATAGCTCCCACCACATGGAATGCAACTCCTAAGAACTTTGATGGTGTGAGAGGTGCATACGAGGAGGCTTTGGTTGGAGTGAAGATTGAAGATACTTCAAAACCATTAGAAGTTTTAAGAGTTTTACACTCTTTTGATCCATGTCTAGCCTGTGCAGTTCATGTTATAGATGCTCATGGAAAAGAGTTAGGCAGATGCAAAATAAAAACATAATTATTGGTATTGGTAATCTACTCTTTTGTGATGATGGAGTAGGTGTCATTGCCATACACTACTTACAAGAAAATTTTGATTTTTTTCCAGATATAGAGTTGCTTGATGGGGGTACATTGGGATTTAATCTGAGTGAGTATTTTTTAAATTACGATAATGTTTTTATTATTGATACTATCTCTACGAATGATGAAGCTGGAAGTATCTATAAAATCCCCTCTGATGCACTGCTTGCAAATAGGGGCTACAAAAATACAGCCCATGAAGTGGAAGTTGTTCAGATGTTAGAAGCGTGTGAACTCTATGATAAAAAAGCAAAGATAACTATTTTTGCAATAGTGCCAGAGGATATTCAAAGTGTTAAAATAGGACTGAGTAATCTAGTAATAGGTAAATTTGATAAGCTCATTGAAGCTCTTATAAATGAACTTCAAACTTTAGGTATCAGTGCAAATAAAAAAGAGGGTAGAGGGCTACAGGAGATTATCAAAGATTTAAAATAAGAGAAGGAGTAGAGTATGCAACATTTAATTGGAAAGAGTTGGCACAGTATAGAAGCTGAGCAAGTAGTTGAAATATTTGAAAGTGACGCTATAGATGGTTTAGGACCTCTGAGTATAAAGCATAGAGAAGATTATTTTGGTAAAAATGTTTTAAAAGAGAGGAAACAAGACTCAAAACTCAAAAAATTCTTATTACAGTTTCATAATGCTTTGATATACATACTCCTTGGTGCATCTCTTGTTACTGCTCTGCTTCATGAGTGGATAGATAGTGGCGTTATTTTCGCTGTAGTCATCATTAATGTCATTATAGGATATGTTCAAGAGATAAAAGCTCAAGAGGCGATAGAGTCACTGAAAAAGATGATGAACACTGAGGCTGTCATCATCAGAGATGGAAAGAAAATAAGTATCTCCTCTATAGATTTAGTCCCAGGGGATATAGTCCTTTTAGAATCAGGTTCTAAAGTGCCAGCAGATATGAGATTGATAGAATCCAAAGATTTAAAAGTTGATGAGTCTATGCTTACGGGAGAGTCTGTAAGTACACTCAAGAGTGTGACACTCAAAGATCAGGATATTACACTCAATGATAGAGATAACATGGCATACTCCGGCACATTTGTGACCTATGGTAGGGCTAAAGGAGTCGTTGTTGCAACAGCGGAGCATACAGAACTAGGAAAGATTGCACATCTTATTGAAGAGACCACCTCTATGGAGACCCCTTTAACGAAAAAAATATCAGCTTTTTCCAAAATTTTACTCTATGTCATATTAGCCTTAGCTGCGTTTACCTTTGTTATAGGAGTACTTAGAGAGAATAGTGCAGTTGAGACATTTATGGCATCCGTTGCTCTAGCAGTTGGTGCTATCCCTGAGGGACTCCCAGCTGCTGTTACCATTACCCTTGCAATTGGTGTGAGTCGTATGGCAACTAAAAACGCCATAATAAGAAAACTTCCAGCCGTTGAGACACTTGGAAGTGTGACTACAATATGCTCAGACAAGACAGGGACACTGACACAAAACAAGATGAGTGTTACAGATATATTCTGTTCAGGGAGTGCTTATACAGTAAGTGGTAGTGGCTATAAACCTGAGGGTGATTTTTTTAAAGATGAAGAGAAGGTAGAGTTTTTAGATGAGACTCTTATAGAGATACTAAGAGTAGGGTATCTCTGTAATGAGTCCTATCTGCTTGAAAAAGATGGACACTACAGTATAAATGGCGACCCAACAGAGGGTGCACTTGTTGTAAGTGCACTCAAAGCAGGGTGTAGTGAGCATATACTTAACACTACATTTCCTCGATTAGACCTTCTTCCTTTTGAATCAGATAGACAATTTATGGCAACAATAAATAGGGATGTAGAGAATAATCAAAATGTTTTATATCTAAAAGGTTCGATAGAAAAAACCTTAGCAATCTGTGATTTTGAATCAATAGATGGTGAAGTTGTTGCTATTAATCGAGATACTATAATGCAACAAGCAGAGCTCTTTGCTTCAAAAGGACTTAGAGTTTTAGCTCTAGCAAAAAAGCTTGTAGAGGGCGATACAATTCACAATAGATTACTTGATAATAAGTTTGTATTTATAGGTTTACAAGCTATGATGGATCCACCTAGACCAGAAGCTATAGAAGCTGTAAAAGAGTCTATTGATGCAGGTATCAAAATTATTATGATTACAGGGGACCATGCCCTAACAGCATTTTCAATTGCGAAGATGATGTCGATTGTTCCGCAAGAGACAGAATTTGAGGGCGCAGTAATACGAGGTAATGAGCTTTTTAATCTGACAGATGAAGAGCTTATCGAGAAGGTTGCAGATGTTAGAGTTTTTGCAAGAGTTGAGCCAGAACAAAAACTACGTATAGTAGATGCCCTGCAAGCTAGAGGTGATATAGTTGCAATGACAGGAGATGGCGTTAATGATGCTCCTGCACTCAAGCAAGCAGATATAGGAATAGCTATGGGAATTGGTGGCACAGAGGTTGCAAAAGAGGCATCAGATATGATATTAAGTGATGATAACTTTAGCTCAATTGCTCATGCTGTAAAAGAGGGTAGAAATGTCTTTGATAATTTAATCAAGTTTATCACATGGACACTCCCTACAAATCTTGGAGAAGGGCTAGTGATACTCTTTGCTATCATGCTTGGATTAACACTTCCTATACTGCCTGTGCAGATTTTATGGATTAATATGTCAACAGCAATTTTTCTAGGGCTTATGCTGGTGTTTGAGCCTAAAGAAGATGATATTATGCAACGACAGCCAAGAGACCCAAAGGCACCAATTCTCAATAAAAGTATGATTATTCAGATGTTAGCTGTTGGGTTTTATATGCTTGTAGCCTCATATAGTATGTTTAACTATGCACTATCGCAAGGGTATAGTGTTGAATATGCTAGAACCATAGCTGTTAATATTTTTGTTTTTATAGAACTTTTTTATCTCTTTAGCTGTAAAGATTTAGATGATTCCGTATTTCAAACAAATATTTTTAACAATAAATTTTTACTTTTAGGTGTAGGTCTGATGATTTTTGTTCAGGTGACATTTACACACGCACCCTTTATGCAGCTGATGTTCAAGAGTGAAGCAATTGACATAGTGACATGGACACAGATACTCCTCATATCTTTTGGTGTTCTCTTTGTAGTGGAAGGGAAAAGATATATTGAGAGTAAGTTTGTTTAAATGCAAGCTATTATAGTAAAAGTGCTCCTCTTATTACTTTGGAATTTAAAAAAGGGGGGAGCATAGAGAGTGAAAAAACTATTCTTAATCAGACATGCTAAATCAAGTTGGAAAGATGATTCGCTGAGTGATTTTGAGAGACCTTTAAATAAAAGAGGGAAATCAAATGCACCCTTTATGGGAGATAAGTTAAAAGATGCAAATATACTACCTGATATTATCATTTCAAGTCCTGCTATAAGAGCAAAGAGTACAGCAGAGATTATTGCTAAAAAGCTCAAGTACTCAAAAAAGATTGTCTATCAAAAAGAGATATATGAGATAGGGGAGAGTGCTATAAATAAGATTTTAAAAAAACTAGATGACAAAAACTCTGTGGCTTTTTTATTTGGACACAATCCAGACCTAAATATCTTAGCCGAAGAGTATGGGGGTTTTGATGAAAACATACCTACATGTGGAGTTGTTGAGCTTAGCTTTGACTGCGAAAGATGGAGAGATATATCTTCACAAAATGCGAAGTTTATCTCTTTTGATTATCCAAAAAGATATAAGATAGATTAGACTCCTTACTGTACATAAGCCATTAATGTAGCACTCACCTTGACATCATCTGAAACCATAGAACTCAGAGGACCATTGAGCATAAAATCTTGTCTATCTACTGTTGAAGATATTTTGAGTGTTAATTTAGTCCCCGTTGATTCGATTGCATCTATAGTAAATCTTACTTTTTGAGTAATCCCTTTTATAGTTATTGTCGCCTCTAACTCTTTGTCATTAATTTGTATGGCTTTAAAATTAATATATTGATGGGCTAAAGTGTTGAAGTACTCTTCTCCTCTTAAGTCTTTATCTCTCTTCTCATTATCAGTGTTGATTGATTTTGCATCTACAGTTCCTGTAATAGCAGTTATCATATTATTATCAATGATAATTTTGCCTTTAAATTTTGTAAATACACCATCTACACTTATAAATAAAAACTTATTGACAGAAAAATTTATTTTTGAGCTATTACTCTGAACTATGAAAGTATCTGCGATTGCACTTAGAGATAGTATGAGTATGAATAATATTTTTATCATTGAAAACCCTCCACTCTAGTTTATACAAGTATATCAGTATGGGTTTTAAAGTAAAAAAGAATATTGAAACTAAAGTTATTGTTTAATTTTAAAGATGAAAACTCTTAGACATATAACTCTTTATGTCATCTTTTTTTAGCTTGCCTTTGACAAAAAGCTCATTTGCCAAAACACCTTGACCTAGAAGCATATCGGCTCCATCTTTGAAGGTAATATTTTTCTCTTTTGCAAGTTTTAAAAAGGGTGTGAGCTTTCCGTAGATTGCATCGGCTACAAAGTTTGTGTTGTTAAGTACAGAATCTATTATCTCTTTTGGAGCAGGTAGCTCTTCATCTTTAAGTCCAGCACTTGTAGTATTTACAACTAAGTCAAACTTTTTAGATTCGTAACTATCCCAAGTGTGTGTTTGACAACCAATCTCTTTGAAGTAAGATAATCTTCCCTCACTTCTGTTGATGAGAGTTACATTGATACCATCTTCTAAGAATCTAGCAGCGAGTGCTTTAGCAGTACCGCCAGCTCCAAGAATTAGAACATTTTTAATCTCTCCAAACTCCTCTATAGAGTACATAAAGCCATCAGCATCTGTGTTGTAGCCTATCAGTTTACCATTTTCATTTACTATGGTGTTTACAACGCCTACTTTGTTTGCAAAGCCTCTTATCTCATCACAGGCATTAAAGGCAGCCTCTTTATGTGGAACTGTAACATTCGCACCACTCAGGCCAAGAGAAAAAAAAGTCTCTTTGAGTTTTTCACCATTAAGTAGATGTGTTCTAGTGTAACAAGCTTTGTAGTTTAGGTTTTTAAAAACGCAGTTATGCATAAGAGGAGAGCGAGAGTGTGACACTGGGTCACCGAAGATAGAAAAGAGTTTAGACATTATTTTTTATCTAAATCGTGTAGAGAATGAATCAGCGCGCCAAGCTTGTTCTCTACTTCTTGATATTCAGACTCTTTTACTGAATCTGCAACGATTCCAGCGCCTGCTTGAAGTATAACCTTATCCTCTTTCACCATAGCAGTTCTAATAGTAATAGCACTATCCATATTACCGTCAAAACCAAAGTAGCCTACACTTCCACTATAAAAACCACGTTTAAGCCCTTCATACTCAGCTATGAGCTCCATAGCACGTATTTTTGGAGCACCAGTCATCGTTCCCGCTGTAAAAGTGGCCATGAAAAGGTCAAACATATCTTTATCATCTGCAAGTTCTGCGGTTACATCAGAGACGATGTGCATAACATGAGAGAAACGCTCTATATGCATCATATCTTTAACTTTTACACTCCCAGTTTTTGCAACACGACCAACATCGTTACGTCCTAAATCTATAAGCATTAAGTGTTCAGCCAACTCCTTAGGGTCAGCCAATAACTCCTCTTCAAGTTCTAAGTCTATCTGTTTTGTTTTACCGCGTTTACGAGTACCTGCAATTGGACGAAGAAGAAGTTCTCCCTCTTCTAGACGAACCATAACCTCAGGGGAAGAACCAACTATACTAAAATCTTCGTACTCCATTAAAAACATATATGGGGATGGGTTTTTACTTCTAAGAATTCTATAAAAACTAAAAGGGTCCACTTTTATATTTCTAGTAAAGCGGTTTGTCATAAGAATCTGAAAAACATCTCCGCTCTTTATCATCTCTTTAGAGTCATCAATCATCTTGAAAAATTTCTCTTTAGAGTGAGCAAAACTTCCTTTGTCATCCCCAATATTATGAACCCTATGTTTATAAGTGTAAGAGCCTTTTAAATCATCATGAATAGTTTGAAACTTATCATGATACTCTTGGAGAGTAGAAACAAGAGAGATTTGGTGGTTTTTATGAGAGTAGACAAGAATCATCTTTGGTAGAATAAGGTCTAAGTCTGGTGTATTTAATTCATCAGTTAAATTATCCATAGTACCATGCAATTTTGGTTCAAACACCTTCACCATATCATAACCGATATAGCCAATAAATCCATCAACATAGCCAACTTTAAGCTCTTTAGTGGCTTTTTTATACTCTGTAGTATCTATATCTTTGTAGTAATTTTTTAAAAAGGTAAAAGGATTTTCTTCTCTTATATGTTGTGTGCCATCTGCATCTGTATAGAGTGTTTTCTCATCTATGTATTGAAGTCTCTCACGTGCTCCAATAGCGATAAAGCTATAGTTACCTTCAGATTGACCAGCACTCTCAAAAAGATATGTTATCTCATCCTTAAAAAGAGTTTTGAGTTTTGAATAAACTGCTATAGGTGCGAGCTGGTCTAGTGTAAATTGTTTAGAGTATATCAATCGAAAACCTTAGATGCTTATAATTTAACTAAAAAAGCACCTGGCTCAACTTTAGCACGAAGAACTCTTCTAGCATCTTTTGCTGTTTTAGAAGTGCTAAATGGTCCAACAAGAACCTTATTCATTTTTCTCACTTTGTGGTACTTATAATTAAAACCTAAGTCAGTAATAGATTTTAAAAACTTATCATTAGGTGTATATTTTGCAAAAGAACCAACTTGGATATAGTAAGCGACAGAAGATGTACTTTTTACCACCGGTGCAGTTGCTTTTTTTACTGTAACTTTCTTTGGAGTAACCTTAGGAGCTACTTTTTGAACAGGTGCAGGAGTATTGACTACAACTATTTCCTCCTCAACCATACTCTCCTCTTTTAATTTTTGCGCTATCTGGTCGAGATTAGAGTCACTACTTACATCCTCTTCAACCACTTCCACTTCTTCAAATAGAGGCTCATCAGCCTCTTGTTCAACAGTTTGAGTTTGTGGCTCTGGTGGTAGCGCTGCTTGAGGCAGATTATCAGTACCATTTGAACTAAGTGAATTCATAAGCATAACAACTATTATTAAGATAACACCAAGTGTAGCAACTGCTAATATAATTTTTTTATTAGAGTTGGCTGCACCACCCTTATTTAGTATAATGTCGTTAAGTTCATTTTTATCATTCATAGTCGTCCCTCAAAATTTTATTTTGTTTATCATAGCTAAATCAAGTTAAAGAAACAAGATAGTGTGCTAGACACTCCGCGGTTGGTACTTCGTACATCAGCCTTGGTTCGAAAGCAATAAACGGCAAGAAATTGTCGTTTATTTTTCGCTTTCTCACATATGTTTTGACCACGAAGCACCGCGTTCTTTTGCGTATACCTCATATGGTAGTGTTAAAATATTGTACTCATCTGGCATATCTGCATTTGGAAACATTCGCCATTGTTTAGGCTGTTTAGCAGCCAGTTTCATACTTATCATTTTACCTAGCTGTATAGCCTCTTGAAGAGTTGTGTGACCTTTATGTATATAAACATGAAGATGACCCTCTGTTTTAGTCTTATACGCTGTAAAATTTATGTATCCCTCTTCACGAAGCAATAGTTGTGCCTTATGATAAAAACGCTCAGGGTCACGACCGTTATAATCAATCACAATATTTTCAACTTTACCGTGAGAATTTACTATAGAGTGAGCAACAGTTATCTCACCTTTAATATGTTTGTTTATAACTGCTTGCGTCAATGTAGAATTTATTTTTTCAAACTTATTGTAAAAGGTACGACCTTTAAAAGTTAGCTTATCTACTACTGTTTCTTTTTTCTCCCAGTAGTGATTACTAACCATTTTAATAAGTTTTAAATCCATAGCAGTCATTCATATCACCTTTAGTACGTTGGTTGGTTATAGATTACAAAGTTTTGCGCTAATGCTTTTAACTCTTCTTTAACAGACGCTTGTAGTTTAGTGTTGTTAATATCATCTAATACATCAGCCATTTTATTTGCGATAAATTCAAACTCTTTTTCTTTCATACCACGAGATGTTAAAGCAGGTGAACCAACACGGATACCTGAAGTTACAAATGGGCTTCTAGTCTCACCAGGAACAGTGTTCTTATTGATAGTAATACCTGCGTTTCCTAAAGCTGCATCTGCATCTTTACCAGAAATTTCACGACCTACAAAAGAGACTAGAATTAAGTGGTTGTCAGTTCCACCAGATACAACATCATATCCACGTTTGACCATCACCTCACCAAGTACTTTAGCATTGGCTTTTACCTGTTTTGCATACTCTTTCCATTCAGGGGATAGGTTGTATTTAAAACCAACGGCTTTTGCAGCGATTACATGAACAAGAGGTCCACCTTGAAGTGCAGGGAAGATAGCAGAGTTCATTTTTTTAGCTATCTCTTCATCATTCGTCATAATCATACCACCACGAGGACCTGCAAGAGTCTTATGTGTTGTAGTTGTTACAACATCAGCATAAGGGAATGGGCTAGGGTGCTCACCAGCAGCTACTAAACCAGCAATATGTGCGATGTCAGCAAATAAAATTGCACCAACTGCATCAGCTATCTCACGGAATTTTTTAAAGTCAATCTCACGAGCGTAAGCAGATGCACCACATACGATGATTTTAGGCTGAACAATTTTTGCTATGTCCATGACTCTTTCATAGTTAATACGACCATCAAGCTCAACACCATAATAGAATGGAGAGTAGTTTTTACCTGAGAAACTAGGCTTAGAACCGTGTGTTAAGTGACCACCATGGCTTAAATCCATACCTAAAATTTTGTCACCAGCCTTGATAAGACCTGCGTATACAGCACCATTTGCCTGAGAACCTGAGTGTGGTTGTACATTTGCATAGTTACAACCAAAAAGTTCACAAGCTCTATCTATCGCTAACTGCTCAACACTATCAGCATATTCACAACCACCATAGTAGCGTTTTGCTGGGTAACCCTCAGCGTATTTGTTAGTAAATACTGAACCCATAGCTTCCATAACTGCTGGAAGTGTAAAGTTTTCAGATGCAATCATCTCTAAATGGTCAGTTTGACGCTCTAACTCTTTTTCACATAAATCAAATATTTCACTATCGTACTCTTTTAAAAAGCTCATACTACAAAATTCCTTGTAAATTAAATATGGAGATTATACAAAAAATATGATAATAGGAGACTGAATAGTTATAGAGTACTTTATAGAGCCACTTGCAGATTCAACAATCTCAAATAGCTATTTTTTTATTCATAGTCATTTTTCAGCTTAAAAAAATGGCTTGAATTTATTTATCCTGTATTTTACACTAAATCTGCTAAATTTCTTGAAATATCATTTTTTCACTCCGTGCTTTATACTTTTGCTCTAAATTCCAAAATATTTATGACTCTTCTACTGTTCTAGGTCAGTAGTTTTAAACTCTGATGAATACAAACAGATAAAATTCCAAATGCTAGAACAGATGCTACTTTATTGGCACCTTGATAGTAGATTTTATTACATCCAAAGCTATCTTTTAAATAAGCATTGACTCTCTCAACCATACTTCGCTGGTAATAGTGTTGAGTGTCAGATAATTGAGTCAATCCAAAGAATTCAAACTTCTTTTTTTCATCTTCAATCAGTTGAATTTTATCTCGTAATACTTGTGAATTTTTAGGATTAATATCAATAATTGGTTTATGCCCATACTTTTTAGAAAATTCTCTAATAATATCTGCATCATACCCTGCATCTTGCAGGTCGTACATGTAGTTTACTCTTTTACTTGTCTCTTGAATTAGAGGAAGTGCCAATGAACTGTCATGAACATTGGCACCTGAGTAAAATGCTGTTATTGGGATATCTCCATCTACTGCACTAATATGAAGACTACCACCTATCCAAACTTCTCTATTACCCTTTGCATTCTGTTTTATACCAACTCCGCAATCACAGGAGACTAGGCTTAGCATCTCTTCTATAGTTTGCATCTCTTGCTGTCGCTTTAGAATTGTTGGTTTGATAGGCTCTCTTGTTTCGCTTTTTTTGGTCGTCCAGCTTTATGTCTCACTTTCTCAATTTTCTCTTTTTTAACAGCCTTCTCTCTCAAAGGTATTTTTGTCGCATCTGTTGCATTATAAAAGAATGTCATCTGCGATAGATACTCTTTTACAAACTGCTCATGTGTCTTTTGAGCAATATTTAGTTCACTTAAAACTTTGAATACTCTACTAAATTTAGATTCACTTGGAATATTATTTGAGTATCTCCATCCACAAAGTATTCTTAGTGTTCTATCAATATGAAGTCTATCTATTAAATCTCGTGTTGTTTGAAAATTATAAACTGACTTAGCAATAAATGCTCTTGCAATTTTTTTTCTATCTTTTGGAGGATTTGTTTTTGAAGTAGTGCATACATTTTTCTCTATCTCTGCGAAATCTAAAATCTTTATGAGTTTTTGCTCTTTAGGACTTAGCACTCCAAACTGTTCTTGCAACTCTGGAAATAATGAGTTCTCTAGGTTCTTCATTTTAAGCCACATTTTTGATAGAGTAAGTATAATTTTAGACATAAGTTGAATCTCTTTTCTGTTGAATTTTTGTCGTAAAAAATTATAACTTATCTGAAATTAGATTTCAACTTTTTTAACAATTACAAAATTAAATTAGCTGCTTTTGTGAGAATCTGCAAGTGGCTCTATAACTTGAAATTTATTTAGATTGGAGTACAATATGAAAAGCCCTCTATTAAAAGGTGTTAAATTTGAATTTTACATATGAAATTTTAATCGTTGATGATGTGAGTGATAATATTAAAGTCGCTATGAATATTTTAAGGGAAAATAATTATAACTTTTCATTTGCAATAAATGGAAAAGAGGCCCTTGAGATTGTTAAGACTAAAACATTTGATTTAATACTTTTAGACATTATGATGCCTGAACTCAATGGTTTTGATGTTAGTAAATCCTTAAAGAAGACTTAATAGTAAATATGGGTGCTTACTTTTCTACTTTTTCTTATAATTCACAAGATAATAATCAACTAGATTTAGCTTCATACTTTTACTAAGTCCACGATGTAAACTAATCATGTTTTTCATATG
>Ga0209345_10001447_pt1 | contig 28334 bp, 17 predicted proteins | sample Cruoilmetagenom7_FD_187294 | JGI IMG/M metagenome (GOLD analysis project Ga0209345, IMG submission 187294) | Oil polluted marine microbial communities from Coal Oil Point, Santa Barbara, California, USA - Sample 7 (SPAdes) (version 2) | ecosystem: Environmental > Aquatic > Marine > Oil seeps ...
TGTCCCCTTATAGATTCAGTGTATGGAAGTACTTCGAAAAGGCTGGTTCTGCCGTGATAACCTGTCCCGCGGCATCTGGAGCAGCCTTTTCCCTTAGACAGCTTTAATTTACCGTTATTATATTGGCGATTATCAATGTTTATACCCAGCTGGCTTAATTTGGATTTATTAACACTTATAGTTACAGAACAGTATTTACAAATTTTTCTTACAAGACGCTGAGCCAGAATACCTACCAATGTTGCCTGAATCATAAAAGAAGCTATGCCAAGATCAATAAGCCTTGTAATAACAGAAGCTGCATCATTTGTATGAAGAGTTGATAAAACCAAATGACCTGTCAATGCAGCCTGTATAGCGCTTTCAGCTGTTTCTGTATCACGCATTTCACCAATCATAATTATATCGGGATCCTGACGTAAAATAGTACGCAGGATTGTACCAAAAGTAATACCTACAGCTGGCCTAACTGCAATTTGATTAAAATCTTCGTGTACCATTTCAATGGGATCTTCTACAGTTATTATATTTTTTTCAGATGTTGAAAGTTTTCTAAGCGTAGAGTATAAAGTAGTGGATTTACCGCTTCCTGTGGGTCCGCAGACCAGAACAATTCCATGGGGTTTACTAATAAATTGAACATAACGGTTTAAGTCCTTGCTTGTAAAGCCAAGATCCATTAAATCTAAAAAAATCACATCCGGATCCATAATTCTCATTACAACTTTTTCCCCAAATGCTACTGGAACCGTAGAAATTCTTATCTCAACTTCAACATCACCTTTATCAGTTTTGATGCGCCCATCCTGTGGTTTTCTTTTTTCTGCCATATCCAGTCTGGACAATGCCTTTATTCTGCTTACTATGGCATTGTGAACTTTTTTGGGAAGCCTGTAAACCGTATGTAAAACACCGTCAATTCTCATCCTGACCAGCACTTCTTTTCTTTTTGGTTCAATGTGAATATCACTTGCTCTTTGATCAAAAGCATATAAAAATAAATGAGTAACCGCATTTACGATATGTTGATCTGTATGTGGAAGTTCATCTCCTGAGCTTAATTTTACATACTGTTCAAGATTTCCGATATCAACAGATGTTGATGCAAACATGTCTTCTGCTGCCGCAATAGAACGCTTGAATCCAAAAAATTCATTAATGCATTTTATAATATCTGATTTTGTACTAACAACAGGCTTAACTTTCATATTGCTTACATGGGCAATGTCTTCTATAATTTCCATATCAAATGGGTTAGGAGTTGCAATGATTAAAACGCCATCATTTATTGCTATTGGAAGAACAGTATGTTTCATGGCAAAGTTTCGGGGAACAGTTGTTGTCACAACATTTAGATCAAGCTTTAAAGGATCGATTTTTTTATAGGAGATATTCCATTCCTTTGCCAGAGCCTGATATATGGCCTCTTCATCCAATGGCCAGGATGTATTATCGTCTCTTTTTAAATCAAGATACACAATAACATCTATTATTGAAACCGGATAAATTATTTTATTGCCTCGTGTTGACAAGGAGGCTTTGTGATCTTGCAGTTTTTCAAGCTTTTGGGTAATGCCTGGCTCTTTTTCAAAAATTTGCTTTGTTGTTGATTCAGAAATAAGAGCATTTTTAACAAGAATTCGGCAAATCTCTTTTGATGAAAGTTGGGTATTCATATTTTACTTACTGCTGTATATAAATATTTTTATGGTTATTTGTAAATTCAAATTGTGCTACAATATTTTTATTTATTTTTTTTCATATCAGCATCATAATCATCGACTTTTTTCTGAAATATTATTCTGCGTTTTTCATAAGCTGCAATGCGTTCCTTGAGAGCTTTGTTTTTCTGTTGATAAGCGTTTTCACTCGCTCTGTTTCCTCTTCTGGGCTTTTTTATTAAAAGTGTTTTTTTTTCTGCCACAAGCTTTGCATGCTCTTTGTCTAACGAAGTTTTTATTTTGAATAGATCCTTGTACAAAGTTTTTATTATTTTACTATTTTCTTTTTCTGGTTTTTTTTCAGAATATGTGCTTATTTTGCGATCAGTTTTTTTGATTCTGTCCTGGTTATAAATACCTTGTCCCTTGCATCTTTTTACATCTGGGCGCTGGTTTTCAGGAACATGTGTAAGATTATCTGTAAAATGAACAACTCCATTTTCATCCCTGTATTTATAAAAACCTCCAAAACACAAGCAAGGAACCATAATGGAAACAATAGCAACAGAAGCAAAAAAACAGTTAATCTTTATATTAAACAAATCAAAGATAACTATTTTAATCTGTTTCACAATTTGCCTGGAACTCAATTTATTTTTGATATTGTGCACAATATTTTCCTTATTTGTTGAAATCCTCCCCTAATTAAAGAAAAAAGGGGAGGAGAAGGGGGCGACAAATTATATTTTCCAAAGAGAAACAATTATACCTTGTGAATTTTTAAAATATCCGACCAAATTTCCTGTAATAAATTTTTTCTTTTTTGTTATTTTTCCCTGTTTTGAATAATACTTTGCATCTAAAGCCAGCTTAAAGAAAGTATCATCGATAACAATCTCTTTTATTGATAGTCTGTCTATCACTCCTTTTCCATGAAACTGTTTGTTTATATTTACACTTTCTTCGCCTTCTTTTTCAGGTATTGAAGGTACAGGATTAACTGATAAAATATCTGTATCATCTCCGGTTATCCCTTGAATTGAAAAAGCAAAGATAAAAAATAATCCAATAAAAATGATCCTCATTTTTTTATTTCCTCCTTTTTTAGTTATCCAGCTCTTTCCAATAGCCAATACCTATTGTTTCTGCCTTTTCAGATACTGTCTCAATTGTGCCTGTGGAAGTGCTAAAATACTTCATATCCTTTTTAACACCATCCTTGTTTTTAGCAAGTTCCAAAACAGCTGGCGTATAAATCATTGTATCTGCAAACCTTTTTCCTGTTGCAGATACCCATACAGGCTTTGTCTCTGAACCAATGTTAATCATATCATTTCCGTCTATTTTCCCGTCTCCGTTTACATCAAACTGTGGCGTTTGAAGCCTTGAACCTGAACAAACATTTATTTCATGCATCATTGAGTCTCCACCAGCAGCACATTGAGAAGTAGACGGAACAGATGATATTACAATCAAAACTTTGTCTCTCACAAGAAGATCCCTTACTATCCTTTCGCTTTCAACCGGCAAATCAAAATACCACCCTGCATGTGTTCCAACACTTGATGTATCTACTAGTGGGGTAAACCAGTTAATAGTATTATCGCTAAGCACCCTGTATTCACCATCTAAATAACTTCCATAAAAGATCTGTGACTGTCTTAATAAAAATACATCTTTTGCTGAAACATCAATATTATTTGCATTTGATAGTTTTCGTGCGTAATAGGTTTCACTTCCAACAGTTTCGTTAACAGGTGCAAGCAGTTTGCCGAGATATTTACCTGAGACATCATCTGATGCATTTATTTTCCAGGCATCTGCCCAATCCCATATAGCGTATACTGTCTGAACACTGATATCAGAAAAGTCAACCGTACCTAAATATCTGCCTGTACCAAAAACCACAAGATATCCATTCATTCCATTACATGGAACAATAATATCTGGCTGGATTGTTATAGGCTGCACTGTAGGTGTGTTAACGCCATCATTATATTCAGCAGTAAATAAAGGCTGAGGATTTGTTCCATCATTAAAAGCAACTTTCCAGTTTGCTGTGTTTGTTGATGTCAAATCAAATTTCCACATATTACCCAGCAGATCTCCTGCATAGACATAATCAACCTTTCCATCCATCTCAGGGTCAATAATTGCAGGTGTAGAAAGGCCATTACAAATGGCAGGAGAGCCAACACCGGTTCTTATTTTTGTAATAAGTTCACCAGTTGTTGCCCTTAGTACAAAAAGTACAGCTTCTCCAGTATCACTTTGATATCCGTTTGAAAATATTACAACCCAGTCATCAGGAGCAGCTGCATTTGACTTAACAATAAAAGCTTTGCTGAAACTATATCCCATATCAGCATCATATGGCCTCATACTGCCAATAGCTTTTCCTGTTGATCCGCCTTGATTTATTATATTTTCACTATCTTGGAAAGCACCTGTAATATCTTTAACTTTCATTATTGCAAAATCACTTGAATACTGGACAACTTCTGTAACTTCTGCTGTTGATCCTGAAGGTGCACCTTTTATCATATCGCCTACTGCAAAAAGATGCGCGTTAACGTCAAAAGGAATGTATCCTCCACCTGATACCCCATTTGGATATTCCCATACTGGTATGGCCGCAGCTAATGCTTCCGAATTTGGAGATGTCTGGCTTACAGAAGTTATATCAAGACAAAAGTATCCTTTTCCTCCTTTTCCCATTCCGCAAACAAGATAAGTATTACCTGTATCTATCATTTTTTTTGCGTATGGTGCGTTATCAACGTAATATTTATGTTCAAAATTTGGATTTGCGACTGAAAGATTTTTAAGATGATCAAAAGCAAGATCCGGAACATATGCAAAGATCTCCTTTCCGCCAGTAGACTGATCTGTGGCGTCAAATGCATGGAGCATTCCGTCATTTGCCCCCACATACAAAACATTTCCTACAAGAAGAGGGGTAGAATGTACTATATCACCTAATATGCTGTTGCGTGATCTGTATAATTCACCATTTGGCTGTTCATTAGAATCATCACCGCGCAGATAATTAACTTTCTTTTCAAGCTCTGTTTCAAATTGATTTAGCTCATGGAAATCGTAAAACAAAAGAAACTTTTGTGTAGTTGTGATCTGGTCATATCTGAAAGGCAGACCCCTTGCCCCAATAGATTGAAAACTGTCATATGTAATTATTACCCTGCCTGTATTCCAGTTTGCTGCATCAAGTTGAGCTGCTGTTGACCAGACAGCATCTGGTTTTAAAATGCCTTCTTTTATACTCGGATTCGGATCTTCACCTGCAAGAATTGCCCTGTTTATCTCGTTTTCTTCATCCTGGTATGTATAGAAGTTAAAAGCTTCAATATTTCCAGACCAGTCACTTGCATCATAAGTACCTTTAAATAGTAAAGTATTATTGTTAAGTTGCTGTGAATTTATTGCAACTGAAGTACCTGAACCAATTCTTATTTCAATGTCATGCTGAAGGGCTGATAACGTGTCTGAAAGTTCCTCTGGATTTTCTGCACTCATAAAAAGACCTCTTCCATTAACAGCTGCATGCATTAAATCATCAATTTTATGCTGATTGTTTGCTGAAGGATCTGGCCATGGGCATTGTTTCGGACAATTGAGATTAGTACCAGGAAGGGTGCCGAAAATTCCAAAAGAAATACCGTATGTAACCATATGCTGATGACGTGCGCCATCATTATAATTTGTAGGCACCTTATCACTTAAAGCTGAAAGGTCTGTCTCATAGTAGTGCATGGCAACATCAGCCAATGTATTTGACCAATCATCTGCATAAGGTGCTCCGTCAAACCCTGTTTCCTGGCCAGCAGATACATCTTTGTCCGCATTTCCCACAGAAGGGGGATTTCCATTATAATACCCGTCTGTCATAACAATTGCAAAGGACTGCTGACACTCACCCCCGTCTGGCGCTGCCGAATATGGAGATAAATATGAAACTCCTGCAAGATTTCCGGTCTTATAATATTCACCTATATATTCGAGCCCTTGTCTTAAAGGAGTTCCTCCACCTGAATCAATACCATACAATTTTTCAAGCAAGTCGTCAGTTTTGTCCGTACCAGCAACATCTACAGCCAGAATTTTCTGATTTACACGGTTATGAATTGTTAATATGCCTATATTTACATTTTTCATATCTTCAATTACATTTCCAATGGCAGATTTTGCTGTAAGTTCACGTCTTCTAAAAAATGAATACCAGTTTGCAAAATTCTGTCTTTCCTGCGCATAGGTTCGCATTGTATTGTCTTTGTTTATTGGTTTTATTTCATCTGGCACCTTGTTAAAAGGAGAAATAATATCAAGTTCTCCATAATCAAGCAATTCGTTATTGTTAGTATCAACAAATTTGGAATAAATAATAGCACTTGTTGTTTTATCAAGCTCAATTAAATATATTTCACCGTCATCATCGGAGTCATTTGCCCCATCACCATCATATTGGTTCCATGTCCCATTACTGTTTTCATCAAACCATACATAATAATGAGCCCTGTGGATTTCCTGGTAGTTTCTTGTTGTCCCGCTGTTAAAATTAAATGTGCCAAGCTTAAACCACTCTCCGCCATGCCCCCCTGCTGTCTGACTTCGCTGATCCATTGGGATATCACCGCTTGATTGTAAGCCGCTGTTATAATAAATAACATATGGCGCTGCCTGTGCCCTGCTGTCATATTCGTTTACCCATGCATATGCATTATAATCTCCTGAAAAAGATACATTAAAAAGCCAGGTTGCCACATCACCTGTTGTATTTGAATAATAGCAGCTTTTTTTATATTCATTCGGAGAACCAGATTCTCTCCAACGGCCATCTCCAATAAACATTTCGTCTTTATTGTCAACAAAATACTCTGGAGCACTGTCATTTGATGTGGCTGTTTTCAGTATCAAAAGAGGAGCTTTTTCAGAGCTTCCGTTATACGAATATGCTCTTCTGCATCCTGTATCTGTTACAAAAAAAGCCATTGCGTTTTCGTTTATCCATCCCTGAGCTACAATTTCATTAACTACACCTGCAAGATTTGGAGTCTGATATGTTGTTTCAGATATCCAGTCAGGAACATTATTCCAATCTACAGATATTGCTGTAGAAGTTCTGCCGGTAATATCATAACTTGAGTCTGAAAACTGTGCTGCATTTGCATTTTTTTCTCCTTTAAATGTAATATTTGTAACTGATGTATCAGATGAACGCGCTGTAAATTCTATGTAAGCCTCGGTAATTGGATTGGTTGCTGCATCCCAGTCAGACGGCATAACAACATTTCTAAAGCGTATACCTATTGCTCCTCCCTGGTATCCGTCACATACCATGTCCAGATCACTGCTTGACAAATTTACATAGCCATTATCTTGTTGTTCTGCATCATCATATCCATTTGACATTCTTATAAAAGCAGGTGCATTTTCATGAACAAGCCACACCGCATCTGCTGCAGTACTGTTATTATCATTTTCCCGTGTTACATATATTCTCTGGCCGCCCCCTTCATATAAAATACAATATGGCTCTGCTTCAAAATCAAAAACATAAGATGCATCAATCGGATTTGATCTTGGCTTATCAGGGTCAGCATTAAAAGACGGATCTGCAAGTGTCGCAGGATCATTATCTGTAATACTTAACACATTCCATCTTGGCCATGGAGTGTATGTAATTGTAGGATCATAGTACATCTTGTTATAACCGGACCACTGAGGAAGCCAGTTTTTCCTGTCTACAGCGCTCATTATATCACTGTATACATTATCTCCAGGATCATCAAAAACATAATTATTGCCTTTGAAAAGACCATTACTTTCATTTGTTATAAATTCCCAGTCCATGCTTCCGGAATCATCCAGCAAAAACATTATATTTGCCGGAGCGGCCTGAATTTTTGTATCAAGAGGTATATCTTCAATATCAACACTGCAACTGTCAACTACCCATCCGCATGTTCTGTCGCCAAGGAAGCAGTCTTCATCAGTACTATTTCCGCAAATTTCAGGTGCTCCAGGATATTTACTGGCATCACTGTCATTACAGTCACCTTCGTTTGTTGTAAATTTATCACCATCCAGATCCAAATCATCTCCTGTGCAGGCATCATCATCTACCGGAAGATTACAGTTCTGATCAATTCCGTCTCCGCAAATTTCAGTAGCACCCGGATAAATTGTGGCATCATAATCATTGCAATCTCCTCCTCCTACTGTTACACCGTCATTATCAGCATCTGTTTCTCCTGGTATACATGCCAGATCATTTCCGTCACAGTCCTGGTCAATTGCATCTCCGCAAATTTCAGTAGCACCCGGATAAATTGTGGCATCATAGTCATTGCAATCTCCTCCAGGATATGTGCAAGGAGATGCAGGGCAATCAAGTTCAGCATAACCGTCGTTATCATAATCATCGTATGGATCTGATGTGTATTTAAAAAATGCTGTAATTGTTTTATTATTATCAATAGTTACCGTGGTTATAGAAGATGCAGGGCTGTCAACACCGCCTGTCCACTGCTCAAATGTCCATCCGTTTTCAGGTACTGCACTAAGTGTAACAACATCATTTTTTCTATACGTATATGTTGCAGGCACTATGCCGCCTCCTGTGCCTGACGGATTACCTGCACTGGCAGATATTGTCCCTTCACCAGACTTGGCAAGAGAAAGAGTATGTGTCTGGCTTGAAAATATTGCAGTAATGGTTTTATCAGAATCCATTTTTATAGTTGTAAAATTTGAATTTGGATCTACAACACCTCCTGTCCATCCGTCGAATAAAAAGCCTTCTGCCGGAGTAGCTGTAAGGTAAACAACATCTTCATATACATATACATAGCTGCCAGTTCCAGCGCCTCCTCCTGTGCCTGATATTGAGCCTGAGCCTGCAGAGACATCTCCGTCACCTGTACCACTTTTTTGAAGTGTTAATGTATAGTTTTTTCTTGTATATACGCCTGATGCTGAAAAATTATCACTATTAATTGTTAAGTTTTGATCTGCAGGTGTATTCCATCCATTAATACCTTGAAAAACTATTTTAAAATGTATACTGTCACATGGAAGATATACAGTACTTCCATCCAGTTGCCATCCTGAAATAAGCTGAGCTGTATCTGTACTTGACAAGCTCCATTGACCTGATTGTTCTCTGGCTTCTTCCGGTTCAATATGGCCGGTAAACAAATATGCCCCTCTAAAACTTACGTCTAATGACTGATTGGTTTGATTCTGATCTGGAACAGGAAAGGTATAAACAAAAGGATCGTTTTCAGGAGGAGTATATACGGAACTACCGTTAACAAGTGCATCGGACACACATAAACCTGCGTCAGGTGTCATTGTAAATGTTTTCTGCTCCCTGCAAATATTTGTTACAACTGCTGAAGGGCTTATATTTCCACCTGCACCAGCTAAAGGTGTTATTGTATGGTAATCTTTAAAAATTGCCTTTATGGTATGGTCTGAAAGAACATTGCTGAAAGTGTAATTTGCCAGCTGGCCCTTTGATACGCCATCTACCTTCACATCATAAACACAACTTGCACCATTTAAAGAAAATGTAAAATCAGTAGTGTGGAAATATGTTACAGACTGCGCAATAGAAGGTGATATGCTTCCTCCGCCACTACTTGTCGTAATACTTGGAGTTATTGTATAATATGTCAATTCGAAGTTGGCTGTAACCTGAACATCTCCCTGTACATTTGTAATTGCTAATGCAGCAGTGTTCAAGTCACTAAATATTGCATTGCCAGCACCTGAATCTTTCGTCCAGTTTACAAAATGATAGCCAATACTGGGAATTGCAGTTACATCTGAAGCATCTGACATATCATCTATTGTCTGGGAAACTGTGCCTGACAATGTTCCAACACCTAAACCAGTTAAATATTTAACAGTATGCGTATCTATTTCAAAATTTGCAGTAACAGTTATATCTCCCTGCACATTTGTAATTGTTAATGCAGCAGTGCTCTGGTCACTAAATGTTGCATTGCTGGCACCTGAACTTATCGTCCAGTTTACAAAGTGATAGTCTGGATCTGTGTTTTGAACAGCAGTTACCACTGTACAGTTGCTCATATCATTTATAGTCTGGGAAGCTGTGCCTGATACTGTCCCTCCGGGCTCAGCATTAAATGTAACAGTGTGTGTGTCAATTGCATAGTTTGCAGTAACAGTCAGATCACTTTGCACCTCTTCTATGATCATGTTTTCTGTATTTAAATCTGGATTAAATGTTTCGGTTGTATTGCCAGTTACTGTCCAGTTTACAAAATGATAATCAGGACCTAAATCCGTAGTCACAGCCACAAAAGTTGTATTTCCTTCATCATCTATTGTCTGTGTAACACCTCCTGATATTCCTCCGACAATTCCATGATCACCATCAATAAATGTAACAGTATGGGTTACAATTGTGAAGTGTGCATTAAAAGTTATATCTCCCAGCACATTTGTAATTGTTAATGCAGCATTATTCAGATCACTAATTGTTGCATTGCCATCACCTGAACTTATAGTCCAGTTTACAAAGTGATAGTCTGGATCTGTGTTTTGAACAGCAGTTACCACTGTACAGTTGCTCATATCATTTATAGTCTGGGAAGCTGTGCCTGATACTGTCCCTCCGGGCCCAGCATTAAATGTAACAGTATGGGTGTCAATTGCATAGTTTGCAGTAACAGTCAGATCACTTTGCACCTCTTCTATGATCATGTTTTCTGTATTTAAATCTGGATTAAATGTTTCGGTTGTATTGCCTGTTACTGTCCAGCTTACAAAATGATAATCAGGATTTAAATCCGTAGTCACAGCCACAACAGTTGTATTTCCTTCATCATCTATTGTCTGGGAAACTGTGCCTGATACTGCCCCTCCGGGCCCAGCATTAAATGTAACAGTGTGTGTGTCAATTGCATAGTTTGCAGTAACAGTCAGATCACTTTGCACCTCTTCTATGATCATGTTTTCTGTATTTAAATTTGGATTAAATGTTTCGGTTGTATTGCCTGTTACTGTCCAGTTTACAAAATGATAATCAGGACCTAAATCCGTAGTCACAGCCACAACAGTTGTATTTCCTTCATCATCTATTGTCTGTATAACATCTCCTGATATTCCTCCAACAATTCCATGAGTACCATCAATAAATGTAACAGTATGAGTTACAATTGCAAAATTTGCAGTAACAGTTATATCTCCCTGCACATTTGTAATTGTTAATGCAGCAGTGTCCAAATCACTAAATGTTGCATTGCCTAACCCAGAATTTATGGTCCAGCTATCAAAAGTATAGTCTGGGTTATTTTTTGGCACTGCTGTTACGATTGTGCAATCTGATCCATGTTCTGTTATCTGATTTGTTACACCTGAAAGTGTTCCTCCTGACCCGGCATTAAATGTAACAGTGTATGTATCTATTGCAAAATTTGGAGTAACAGTTACATCTCCTTGCACATCTGTAATTGTTAATGCTGCAGCATTATTATTAATTGTAGCATTTCCTGCACCTGAATTTATCGTCCAACTTGTAAAATGATAATTGGCATCAGGATTTGCTGTTACGATTGTGCAGTCTGATCCATGATTTATCGTCTGGGAAGTTGTGCCTGAAAGTGTTCCGTTTGAACCAGTATTAAATGTAACTGAATATGTTTCAATCACAAATATTGCTTCAACCGTCCATTCAGAGTCGTCAGCAGCACCAGGCGTAATAACAGGCCATGGGTTCGGAAAAGAAGCATATGGAACCCCCGTACTATATGCACCAACAGTTGCTGGTGAAATCAGATAAGATTCCCATTTGGAAAACGTATATCCTGTATCAGGCACAGCAGTTACAGGATCATTTGCCGATCCATTTGGTTTTGTTTGTGTATGATCACCTTCTTGCAGTGTTCCGCCAGAACCTGCAGAAAATGTAATAGCCCAATCAGCATTTGCTAAGCCTTGAAAATAAAACAAACAGATCAAAATCCAAACTACAGCCAGTGTAATCTTTTGAATTTTTGTTCTGTTATGTTCAGAAAATAATGTTTTAATTTGCCTGCTGTTATCATTCATGATATTTTTACTCTCCTTTGTGTACCTAAAAAAATAGTATTTCAAAAATGATGAAATATCCGGTATACAAAGATTTAAAAAAATCTTTTGTTTTATTTACTGGTAAAGCACGCGTGTTTTAAAACCTATCTCAATGTGGACATTTCCTTTCTTTGAATTGTGATATCCATGTGCAGTAAAGTCACACATGATTGCTTCTGATTTGGCAACATTTATGGAACCTCCCTGGGAACCTGGAGAAAATGATGCAGCATAATATGTATCAGCTACACTAGATGTTGCAGCTGTATCATCACCATTTTGTCCATCAAAATCCCAACCAGTTACATCCCTGAGATTAACTGATTCAGGATTGACATAATCATCTGTTCCGTTAGTATTGGCATTTACTTTTGCAGGATTACTTATTGCATTATTTTTTATTTTCTGTGCAGCTTCAAAAGCGGCAGCCTCAGCTTTAAAGAAGCTCTCCCTGTACAATTTATCATTTATTACAATTTTTGTTTCAATTGAAGATGTATTGATAGATGATGTTCCTACAATGGTTAAAAGCACAAGAATTACAAAAGTCAACAGCAATGCTGATCCCTGCTCATTATTTATAATTGATAATATCTTTCTCATATCTCACCTTTATTTTTCATTTATTTTGATAAAAAACAAATTGTCTGTAAATATTTTCAGACAGCTTATATATCCTGTGCTTTTACAAATTCAAAAAGCAGATTATTATTAACCATAATTCTGATTTTTTTTGTATTAGGCTCAGATACAAAAGCGCTTCCTGCAAAATAATCATATACTGTCCATGTAAGAGAAAGATTTCCTGATTCGTTAAGTTCATCCACAATACCATCGCCATCATTATCAATACCGTCTGAACCCTGCAGAGCCCCATAAGTTATGCCGACATCATCGGTTTGGCCAAGCAGGTTGGTGCTGCTATAGGGCAGAGACATAAGCCTGTCTGCTGTATTTGCACCCCATGTGATAAGCTCAGTACTATTTCTGGAAGATCTATTGCTTTTTATAACAGATGTCTGCATTGCCACAAGACCAAGAACACCTACTGCAAAAATACTTAAGGCAATTATGACCTCAATCATGCTAAAACCCTGCTCATTTTTTTCTTTTGTTGTTTCCATCTGTTTAGCATTCATTTTTACAAATCTCCTTTTTTAAGGCAGCCAATTTATCTGCTGCAAGATACAAAAAAGACTATTTAAAATGAACCATATTTCTGCAATATACATTAGCAGACAGCATTATTCGACGAAATCCATCAGGAGAAGTTGCCCTGCTGTATATGATCTGGCCCTGCTGATTATAATAAATTTTACTGCAAGTGGTTTTATAGGACATAACAGGAATATTTTGCCCTTCTCTTGCCACTATAGTAATTTGAACTGTTCTGATATCATCCGGATTTGCTACAGGAGTTGCCAGCACAGTTCCAGCACTATTAAGATAAACAAAATTAATTGCATCAATATTGCTGGATAGTCGCTGCAAACCGCCGCCACCTGTCGCCCTGCCAAGATGACATGGAACATCATCTGCAATTCCGTCCTGATTTTGATCATTGGTCAATGCATATCGTATCTGCTCATTAGAATCGTTTGTATCACCATCTCCAAAAGTATCTTCATCAGCTTCATCAATAGAAATATCATTATCATTATCAATGCCATCTGTTTCTCCACCTGTAGAATCCATGGAAAACTGAAGCTGATCTGATGCTGCATTAATAATGGTTGCGTTAGAAGTTCCATTGGGATCGTGTCCTGCCATTATAATATCTTTTTCCATCATATATATGGCAGCTCTGATATTTTGCTGCATGTTGACTGTTCTTTGCTGGGTTATTTGAGAACTTATCTGTGAATTATTAACAGAATATATTGCTGTTAAAGCTACGCTAAATATTGCAGTTGTGATTAAAACTTCAATAAGTGTAAATCCTTTATCATCGTTTATTGTATGTTTCATTTTATTATCTCCCCCATAAAAAAATAAATACGCTTACACATTATTTATTCATAATCATTCCAGGTATTTACAGCCCCTGTTGAGCTCCATACGATTCTTGGATTTCCTGCAATATTTACAATAACTCCCATATATTTATTTTTATTGTTTACCATATATACATGCCCGCCAGTTCCATTTGGCAGCCCTCTGCTGTTGAATCTGATTTTGAAAGGCTCTGGATTAGGAAATATTACTTCATACATATTTACATCATCAGGTATTGTACCTTGCCCCACGGTTTCTTCACTTCCATCTTGAATCCAGTTATTGAGAGTTCCGCCACCTGCTCCATCGTCAACAAAAGCGATGTAGTCATTAGCCAAAGTGCTGTTATTATCAGGATCAAATGATATAATTACATTTGCCCGTTCTTTTATCGCTTTTAGTTTTGTAAACTGTATTAAAGAATGTATATCGTTTATTGAGCTTTTAACTCTTTCATCTGTTATCCATCCCAGCATATTTGGCATTATAACAGCTGACATTATTGCAATAATTCCTATAACAACTACTAATTCTAACATTGTAAATCCTGATTTATTTTTCATAATAAAAAAGCTCCTTATTACAAAAACCATATTGGTAAAAAGCATATGAATTCAATTATTGTACCGGAAAGTATTTTTAAGAAAAAAATAACAGCTTATTTATTGTTATATTTTGTTTATATGGAAATATCGGGCATACGTTTGGCATGGTTTAATAAAAAAAAAGAGATAAAAATAAACTATAAAAAGGGAAAAACTATAAAGAAATCATTTGTAAATACTATTAAAAATTTTAATAGTTATTAAATATTTTTAAGCTCTAAGTGCACAAAGGAAGGGTAATTAAGTTTACTGTAACATTACAGGCAAAGATTTGGGTGTTAAAAATCAGATGGAATGTTGTTTGATCAGGTAAAAAAATGTGAAGAGCATTAGAATAAAAAATAAATATTGTATACTTTCAATATCAATTTTAAAAAAACCTTCATATGTACTAAATACTATTTTTTTAGAAAAAAAGTCAATAAAATAATTATGACAGCTGTTTATCAATTATTGATTCACTGGCAGGCAAATCTTAATAATAACTTCTTCCATGACAAGTTTTTTGTCCTGCGAAGTCGACTTAATCCGCAGATCAGCATCACATAAATATTCAAGAGCATTTAATAAATCGCCAGTTGAAAAATTTTCTGATTTTTTCAATGTCTGGTAAACAGCATAGGGATTTTTTGAAATTAAAAGATCTGTTTGCTGCTTTTTTTTCTTTTTTTTCCTTTTGCTGTCCACCTCTTCTGTTTTTGATAACATGTTTTCCCAATCATCCAACAATTGCAATGTATTGTTGTCATATTTATCAATATTGGGGAGAATATGATTTTGAAACATGTCATATTGCATATCAGCATGCCATTTTTCACCATAAGAACTTTTGGAAAAGGCCTTAACAAGTAATAATTTTCTAATCTGATTTGCAATTGCTCCAAGAATCATAAGAGGTGCATAACCTGCTGTTATAAGAAATTTAAACAATATAAGAGATTGATTAACATTTCTATCTGCAACAGCATTTGTAAACTCAAATATCTGATTTTTTTTGGTTCGTTTTAAAATTAATTTAACATCATCAATTGTTATCTGTTGCCTTGTACCAACATAATTTATCAGCTTTTCCAAATTATTTGTAAATGTTCTCAGATCAAATCCTGTCATTTCATATAGTTCCAGGTAAGCAGATTTATCCATTGTTTTTTTATTATTGGCTAAAACCGTTTTCATTTGTTCACTTATGACAGATTCCTGCACTTTTTTATCAGCCCAGCGATCCCCTTTTGGTACAAAGCAATCTATAATAACACCATTTTTTTTGATGAATTTATACAGTCCTGATCTTTTATCAACGACTTCTGTTGTGATAATCAAATGATTTGTTTTACAAAAACCTTTTTCTATTACCTTTTGTAAAACTGATGTCATGTTTATATTTTTTGTTGTTGTGATGTCATTATCTTTACAATAGTCAATTAGAGTATCCAGCCAGGCATCATCTTTTATAATATTTGCTGCACCGGATAAATGTTTATCTCTGTTTTCTTCTGATATTTCCTTAAATGAGATGGCCAAAAGGTTAAGAAAACTTACCAGATATTTTGCAGCCTTTTTTATTTCATTTTTATCATATGCTTTTTTTGCTTTTACTATCAGACTGTCAGCATCTGATTTTGAATGAAATATTGTAGATTCACAAATACCCACAGCCTTTGAGCCTGACAAAATGGGAAATGTATAAAGGCTCTGAATCACTTCAGAAATATTTTCGCCTCCTCCATCAAACGGTTCATAGCAAAAATCTCTTTTAGATATGGGAACAATCGCATTTAGCAGCTTTTCAAATGCTGATTTAGATAAAAATTCATCGCCGTAAATAAGATATACTGAAGCAAAGCTGCTTTTTTTTGGGCTATTTCCTATCTTTTGTAAATATTTATTTATTTCCTTGTAATTTATCTCAGCCATTATTGTAACTATTATTTTTTTACTTCAATGTTTTTTTAATCAGATTAACTGCTTTTTTAACATTCTCATAACTGTTGAAGGCACTGATTCGTATGTATCCATCTCCGCATGCACCAAAACCTGATCCAGGAGTACATACAACTCCTGCTTTGTTTAAAAGCAGATTAAAAAAGTCCCAGGAATCCATTTTACTGTCTATCCAAATGTAAGGAGAATTTAATCCGCCCACACACTCATATCCCAGAGAAGTCATTTCCTTTCTTATCAAAGCTGCATTTTTCATGTAATAGTCAATCAACTTTTTTACCTGGACAAGGCCTTTATCACTGTAAACAGCTTCTGCTGCTTTTTGGACAGGGTATGAAACACCATTAAATTTTGTACATTGACGACGGTTCCATAACCCATGCAGCAAATGTTTTTTTTCACTACTATCATAGGCCCTGCATTCTTTTGGAACAACAGTATATGCACATCTGGTACCTGTAAAACCTGCTGTTTTGGAATAACTTCTAAATTCAATTGCAACTTCTTTTGCACCTTCAATTTCATAGATCGTTCTTGGCAAAGCATCATCTTGAATAAAAGCTTCATATGCTGCATCATATAAAATAACAGACTTGTTTTTTCTGGCATAATCAACCCAGTTATTTAAAAGATCAAATGTTGCAACAACTCCGGTGGGGTTATTAGGGAAGCAAAGATAAATCAGGTCGACATCTGTATCTGGCAGATCAGGAACAAATCCATTTTCTTTTGTTCCTTGCAGATATATTATATTTTCATATCTGCCATTTTTATACTCTCCTGTGCGGCCTGCCATTACATTTGTATCAAGATATACGGGATAAACTGGATCTGGAATTGCAATTTTAGTATCAGTTGAAAATATTTCCTGAATATTTCCTGTATCACATTTTGCTCCGTCACTTACAAATATTTCATCAGGAGAAATTGAAACGCCGCGTGTTTTATAATCATAGTCTGATATTTTTTCCCGCAAAAAAAGATAACCCTGCTCAGGGCCATACCCTTTAAAAGTATTGTCATCAGCCATTTCATCCACAGCTTTATGAAATGCATCAATACATACTTTTGGCAGAGCAAGTGTTACATCACCGATACCAAGTCGAATAATCTTTTTACCAGGATTTTCTTTTTGAAAAGCATTCACCCTTGCAGCTATTTCTGAAAAAAGGTAGGATGCCTGAAGCTTAAAGTAATTTTCATTAATTTTTATCATTAATAAATCCTTAATTATTCACATTTTCATTATTAAAAATTTTATATCATATTATATTATAACTTGTTTCAACATAGATTAAAATTTACTATATTTTGAGTATATTTCAAGTTTTCAATACCATTGTCTGTATTTATTGTCGATCATAATTTTCTTTTTTTAACTTTTCAGATAGTATAAATTGTTTCAGACTTCTTGAAATAAATCATTTGTTTGTATAATAATGCTTACAGGCGTTTTGACTCTACAAACCATGAAATATTTTTAAAAATTTATATTTAACTTTTTTATATTATTTAAGCTTTTTGGGTTATTTAAAACTTAATATACAAATTAAACGACAAAGATTTTTGTCCTAATTGCTTGTTTATTGGATTTATAATGTATGCAGCAAAAAAATTAAATTTTGATAATATCAAACGTATTGTTGTTAAGACAGGAAGCGGTGTTTTAACAAAAAATAGCGGTCTGAACTATGAAGCTGTGGAATCAATCAGTATGCAGATATGTCATCTTATTGAAAATAACCTGGAGGTTATTTTTGTTTCATCAGGAGCAATGGCCTTAGGCATAAAAAAAATTGGTCTTAAAACAAGGCCGATTGATATACCAGGCAGGCAGGCTGTTGCAGCTGTTGGCCAGGCCGGACTTATGATGGAATATGAAAAATCATTTTCAAGATTTGACAAAAAAGTAGCACAGATCCTTCTTACAAGTGAAGACCTAAATAACAGGAAAAGATATTTAAATGCACGCAATACTTTAAATACGCTTCTTGAATGGCATGTTGTCCCCATAATTAATGAAAATGACACAGTTGCTGTTAAAGAAATTGCTTTTGGTGATAACGACAATCTTGCAGCTATGATCACAATACTTATGGATGCGGATATACTTATAAATCTTACTAACATTGACGGTCTTTTTAACAAAGATCCAAGGGAAAATAAAGATGCAGAACAAATTTTCGTTATATCTGAAATCAATAATAAAGTTAAGCAATGTGCAAGCCACATTCCAGGAGCACTAGGCACAGGCGGCATGCTAAGCAAAATAAAAGCAGCTCAAAAAGTTACTGGCGCAGGAATACCTATGGTGATTGCAAATGGTGAAAAACCTGACATACTCTTTTCAATTTTTTCAGGTGAAAAAACAGGTACATATTTTATGCCAAAAAAAGAAAAACTTGCAAAACGTAAATGCTGGATAGCTTTTTCATCAAAACCAAAAGGATTAATAAAAATTGATAATGGTGCCAAAACTGCAATATTGCAAAAAGGTAAAAGTCTTCTTCCCATTGGAATTATAAAAATTGAAGGCAGTTTTTCTGTTGGAGAACCAGTTCAGTTCCAATCAGCAAATAATAAGCTGCTGGGAACAGGGCTTGTCAATTACAGTTCTTCTGACGTAAAAAAAATTATAGGGCTTAGAACTGATCAAATAGAAAAACGCCTTGGATATAAGCATTATGATGAAGTGATACACAGAAACAATTTAGCTATAACATGTTAAAAAAAAATTATGGTAAAAAAAAATCCATTTATAAGCGTCATTATTCCCACCTATAACAGGGGATGGATTGTTAAAGAGGCAATTGATTCTGTCCTTGCTCAGGATTTTATAAATTTTGAATTAATTGTTGTTGATGACGGTTCAACAGACAGCACGCAGAGTATACTTGATACATACTGTAATGCAATAATTGTGATAAAACAAAAAAACAGAGGTGTAAGTTCTGCGAGAAACAAAGGGATTGCAACTGCACAAGGAAAATATATTGCTTTTCTTGATTCTGATGATCTTTGGTTTCCACAGAAGTTGTCTTTGCAGGTTGATTTCATAAAAAAAAATCCCAACGCATTGATTTTGCAAACAGAAGAAATATGGATTAAAAACGGACAAAGAATAAATCCTAAATACAGACACAAAAAATCATCAGGAATGTTTTTTGAGCGATCATTAAATTTATGCCTTATAAGTCCTTCTGCTGTGATGATATCAAAAGATCTGTTTGATAAAGTAGGGACTTTTGATAATAATTTTCCTGTATGTGAAGATTATGATCTTTGGCTCAGAATAACATATAAATATCCTGCTTATCTTATTGATACACCACTTGTAATAAAGCGGGGAGGGCACGATGATCAGCTTTCAAAAACTGAAGGAATGGATAAATACCGAATACTTTCAATCAAAAAACTTTTAGAAAGCAAAAAACTTTCAAAAAAGCAATTTGAACTTGCAGTAAAAGTAATGGAAAAAAAATGTCAAATTTATGCCAATGGATGTAAAAAAAGGGGAAGGATTAAAGAAGCAAAATATTATCAGAATCTTTATTTAAATTTTTCGGTAACTTTAAAAAAAGATGAATACTCCAACAGTTAAATATCTGTATTATATGCTTGTTTTTTGCAACAGAAAAAACCTTTACTGAATATAAAACTAGCATTGCTTGTTAGCTGGTATATACCGAACTAACGTTTTTTAGGTTTTTTAACTTTTTCTTTATTAATTTATAATCAAACCCATTTTTTACGTATTTTTACTACTTAAACAAGGAGGATTAAAATATTTTATGACAGAACAAATTTTGCAAACGATTGAAGATAACATAGCTGTTATAACATTTAACCGGCCTGATGTGTTAAATGCTTTTAGTTTTGAAATGAGAGAAAGGTTTGCCTGTATTGTTGAAGAGCTTGCAAAAGATGATGATGTTCGCTGCATAGTTATAACAGGTAATGGACGTGCTTTTTCAGCTGGAGGAGATATAAAAGGCTGGGGGGATTTAAAAGATGAAAACAAAATGAAGTTGCTTTCGCAATTTGTTCATCGGGCAGTAAAAGGTTTAATATATATGGAAAAGCCTGTTATAGCAATGGTAAATGGTGATGCTGTCGGGGCAGGGTGTAATATCGCTTTAGCCAGTGACTTTATTATTGCATCTGAAAATGCCCGTTTCGGAGAAGTTTTTGTAAAAATAGGCCTTGGACCGGATTGGGGTGGAGCATATATTTTACCTCGTCTGGTAGGTATGGCTAAAGCAAAGGAACTTTTATTTACAGGACAAATCATAAGTGCTGCAAAAGCTTGTGAAATGGGACTTATTTATCGCGTGGTTGAACACGACAGCCTTGAAGATGAAGTGAAAAAGCTCGCAAAAAGGCTTGCTAATTCAGCAACAAAAGCAATTGGAAAAACAAAAACTTTTTTAAATAACGTCTGGCAAATGAACCTGGACCAAGCTTTTGAACATGAAGCAAAGATGCAAAAAGAGCTTATGCAAACAATTGATCACCAGAAGGCAGTAAAATCATTTATCAATAAGGAAAAACCTGTTTTTATTGGCAAATAAAAAATGTTTGAGTTTTTTTACCATATCCACTTAAATTAATGTTTTTAAATTTTAAGATTTTTGTGGAAAAATTAGAAAATTCCCGCGACAGGCTGGTGAGAGCGGGAATTTTAGTTCGGTAATATTTGCAACCTTTTGAAGTATAAGTTTAAAAAAAAAGAATTGAAAAAATAAAATTCAAAAGCCCTCTAAAGAATAAAAATAAACTAATAAATTTTTCCGCTAAGGAGTTATTTTATGCAAGGCAAACCAGTATTACTTTACGTTAAAGAGATGATTGCGCAAATTACCATAAATCGGCCTGATAATCGAAATAGTATGGATGATGAAGTTTTGCCTTATTTTTATGATGTGATTGAAAAAGTCAAAAATGATAAAAGTTTGCGATGTGTAATAATTACCGGCAGTGGTCATAGCTTTTGCGCAGGCGCTGATTTTAAAAGTAATATTATGAACCAGAAAGATGGTTTTTTGCCCCAGGAAATTTTTGAATTAATATACAAGCCTTTTCTTTCAGTTTTAGACATTGAAGTACCAACAATAGCAGCTATGAACGGACATGCAATTGGTGGAGGATTAGGCCTTGCACTTGTATGTGATATGCGTGTTGCAAACAAAGATGCAAAATACGGTGCAAATTTTGTTCGACTTGGCGTACATTCAGGTATGGCTATATCTTATTTAATGCCAAGACTTGTTGGCCTTGCTGTAGCCAATGAACTTCTTTTTACTGGTCGTTTGATAAGTGGTAAAAGGGCTGAAGAAATCGGGCTTGCAAATTATGCTGTTGATGCTGATCAGGTTGTGGAAAAAGCATGGGAAATAGCAGGAGAAGTACGAGACTGCGCGCCTACTGCTGTAAAACTGATGAAGCGTTCAGTGTATCGAGGTCTTGACCTAAGGCCAAAAGATGCTGCAGAAATTGAATCTTTTAGTCAGGCACAGACATTTGCAATGGAAGATTCAAAAGAAGGGGTTAAAGCGCTTTTTGAAAAACGGAAGCCTGAATTTCGTGGGAAATAAAGCAAACAAAGTAAAATATAAGTTACCTTTTTAAAGTTATGACCACCTGCTAAAAAGGCGATCATAATTTTAAAATGAAACTTTAACAAATATGTTTGCAAGTGCATTACTAAATGCCCTTATCTTTTGTAAATAGCATATGGATTTAAAGCTTATTTTGTAATGCAAAAGAATGGGTAAAAAAAAACTTGCTTGCAGCTTAAATAATCCTGTCTGGCCATCTTGCAGCTGATTGTGTCTGTCTATCTTAAGATGAAAATTTTATTGACATTAGCCAAATCGCCACATATTATTAAGTGAGTACTCAATCATTTCACATACAGACTATTTAGTCTGACACTATAAAAAATAGATGCTATGTGGATAATTTATTACATGGAAATCAATAAAACAATCAGGGGTGTTTAATGAACCGGAAAGATGCAATTTTGCATGCTGCCATAGCTCTTTTTGCAAAAAAAGGTTACAATGCCACATCAACTTCAGCTGTTGCAAAAAAAGCAGGTGTTGCAGAAGGATTGATTTTTCATCATTTTAAAAATAAAAGGTCAATTTTTATAACTATTTTTGAAAAAATGGTAAATGAATATACATGTGGAATTGAGCAGATACTCAATTCTGATAATTCAGGTATTAACGATTTGGAAAATATTATTTGTTTTCATTTTAATTTCAGCAAAAAAAAATCAAAAGAGTTTCTATTATTAATGCGTGATGTTCCCACCGAACTTCTACAGTCAAAATCTTCACAAAGACAACTGGTCATAGATAATATAGAAAATATTTTAGACCTTTATAAAAAATGTATCAAGAAAGGACAGCAAGACGGATCTATTCGAAAAATTTCCTGCCAGAAAACAGCTCTGATAATTTATGGCATGTTACATGGGATAGGAAGGCTTAAGGTGCAAGGTATTTTATATATTCCAGACATGTCACAAGAGATAATAAAATTTTGTCGGTTAAGTTTTGCTAAAAACTAAAATTATTTCATAACTAAAAGCCTCTTTGTTATTTGTTAAAAAAATTACAGTTTATTATTAAGGAGATATCTTATGGCTGTAAACTTTGTTTGTTGCAGCATATTTATTGTTTTTACAATATTTACTTTTGTGATGCCGACCTATTCCCAAATGCAAGAGACCGCAATTCGATTATCTCTTAAAGAAGCATTGATCATGGGAATTGAAAGAAATTTTGATGTAAAGGGTGTAAGTTTGAAAATTCCTGTTACTAAGGAGAAATTAAATGCAGCAGATGCTAGGTTTGATGCAATATTTAAAGCGTCCGTGTCAAATAACAGCTTTAAAGAACCTGCAACTTCAGCGTTTTCTTCTAAAGACTTTGATGTTTCGAGAAAAACTAGGGGAACAATGGGAATTGAGAAAAAATTTAAGTTTGGACTTCAAACAAATTTTTCCTATGAAACCAATCGGTTAGTAAATAATTCAGCAATTGATTCTTTAAAGCCGCAGTATAACAATTTACTTATTTTGGATTTAACTCAGCCTTTGCTTCGTGATTTCGGGAAAAAAATAAATACTAAAAATATTCGGATTTTAAAAAAAAATCTTCGTCAGGCAGCTTTGACATATATTGATAAAACATACAAAATTTGTAAAAAAATCGAGTTATTATACTATAACCTGGCAAAAGTTATAAAAATATATGATCATAGAATACATTCTTTAAAATTGGCTAAAGAACTTTTAAAAAATAATCAAAAAAAATTTGAGGCAGGCGTAATTCCGATTACAGAAGTGCTTGAAACCAAAACAGCTTTTTCATCAAGACAAGAGCAGTTAATAGCTGCCAAACAGAAAGCCGAATATTTTTCTAATCTTGTTAAAGATATTCTTGAAATATGTGATGACAATAATCCTTTGTATAAAAAAACAATATTAACAGATCCTGTAAAACAGGTTAAGGATGTATTTCCGAATTATGATACAGCACTGTCACAAGCATTAAAAAAACGTCCTGAAATACAAGAGATGCTTTTAGAAGTTGAAAAGAAAAACATTAATATAAAATATTATGCGAATCAGAAACTTCCCAAACTTGACTTAAACGCAACAATTGGTGTTAACGGCCTTTCCGGTAATAACAGAGCTGTGTCATTATCAGGTTTTACTTCCGGGTTAAATCCTTTTGAAGGAAATTACACTGATTCTTTTTCATCAATGGCAGAAGCAGACGGTTATCAATGGGAGTTGGGTGCGCAGTTTTCTTATCCTATCGGAAATAAGGCCGCTTTAGCAAAGAAAAATAGGGCAGGATATGAAAAACGTATTACTGTTTATAATTTAAATCGCCTTAAAGGGAAAATTGCAACAGAAGTCAAAAATGCTGTTGTTGAAGCTATGCGAAGCCTAGAGCGCGTTAACATTTCAAGAAATTTTGTTAAACTTTCTGAAATTTTGCTGGAGCAGGAAATGGACAGACTTAAAAAAGGTCTTTCAGATTCCTTCAGGGTTTTAAAATATCAGGATGATTTGATTGAAGCGCGTATTCGTAAACTTACGGCTATTACCGATTTTAATGTGGGATTATCAAGGCTTTATCATGGGATGGGAAAAGGTCTTGAAAGGTATGATATCAAGCCAATAATAAATGATAAGGAGATAAAATTCGATGAATAAACGTTTAACTGAATTTTTTATTACTGGTATAAGTTTTATTTTTTTTGCATTTTTTTTGGCTGCATGTTCGGAAAAAAGTGTTGAAAGCAAAAAAGCAAAAAGTAAAATTTCTGTTATTACAGGAAAAGTTGCGATACAAAATGTTAAATATATTTTAAATCAGGTAGGTAGCCTTGAAGCAACACAGCGCGTGACTTTACGTTCTGAAATTGAAGGACGTGTAATTGAAATCTTTTTCAAGGAAGGTGAGATAACTAAACAAGGTGATGTGCTTGTAAAACTTGATCCTGCTAAAATTCAGGCGGAAATTAGTAGATTGAAAGCTAAAATATATGAACAGAATGTGCGCCTGGAAAATAAAAAACGAACTTTTGAACGTAATAAACAACTTGTTGATCAGGAGCTTGTTTCCAAACAGGATTTTGATGATATTGAAACTGAAATCAAGGAAATAAAAGCTTCAATAAAGCAGTCAGAAGCTGACCTTTTAAGACAGGAAGTTTTTTTGTCAGATACAATAATAAAAGCTCCTTTTAACGGATTTGTCGGGGACAGAAAGTTTTCTCGTGGTTACTATCTAAAAAAAGGGGATCCTGTATTATCAATTGTGGATATAAATTGTCTGGAGATTCAGTTTAAGGTTCCTGAAAAATACAGGCCTAAAATTGATATAAACCAGAAAGTTTCTCTAAAGGTTGATCCTTATCCTGAAAGGGTGTTTGCAGGAGTCATTTTTTTTATCTCCCCTGAAATTGATGTTATCACACGTTCTTTTTATGTTAAGGCAAAAGTTGAAAACAGTGATCATGTGTTGTTTCCTGGTATGTTTGCTTTAGTTAAAGTTGTAACAGATATTCATAATAATGCTGCTGTTGTTCCCTGGGAAAGCATAATCCAAAAGGAAGATGAAACATATATTTATGTTGTTAAAAATGATATTGCCTTTAAAAAAAAGATATCTCTTGGGAAAGTTACAGATAAATGGGCTGAAATAATTACTCCAAAGCTTCATAAAGAAGATATTGTTATTTGTGAAGGTAAATATGCTGTAACAGATAACAGTAAAATATTTATTAAGTCCACCAAACAAAAAACCTGGTAGCTTATTTAGTTTGTTTTAAATTTTAAGTAGTGTTGGAACAAAGTAAGAAGCAAGGAGGAATTTATATATGTTTTTACCTGATTTTTCAATAAAACGGCCTGTGGCTTCTACAATGATGGTATCTGCTCTTGTTATTTTCGGTTTTATAGGTGTTTCCCGGCTTGGTATATCCCTTTTCCCTGATGTTGATTTTCCAATTATCACGATTACAACAACATGGGAAAATGCCAGACCAGAAGAAGTTGACAACGAGATAACAGATAAACTTGAAGATGCGGTAAGTTCTGTTAGCGAGATAAAACATATTAGTTCGAGAAGCATGATGGGACAATCCCAGATTGTAGTTGAATTTGAGCTTTCAAAAAATTTGGATGTAGCTTCACAAGAAGTTAGAGACAAGGTTTCAGTACACCTTAGTGAGCTGCCTGATGATAGTGATGCCCCAATGATAGATAAACTTGACCTTAATGCGCAGCCAATTATGTGGCTTGCAATAACAGGGCAATATTCCATAGAGTATTTGACAAAGATTGCAGATGAACAGATAAGACCTCTTTTGCAGAAAATACAAGGGGTTGGAGAAATTAGAACAGGGGGAATGAGAAAAAAACAAATTAAAATATGGATATACAGGGAGCGTTTGGCTGCATTAAATATTGGTATTGATGAGGTGATAAATGCCATAAAAAGCCAGCATATAGAAATACCTGGTGGAAAAATCGAAACAAAGGAAAAAGAATTTTTAATTCGTACAATAGGTGAGCTTAAAACCTTTACTGAATTTGCTAATCTTATAGTGGCATATCGCAAAGGAACTGCCATAAGATTAAAGCAGTTAGGGTATGTTGAGCAAGGCAGGGAAGAAAGCATTGCTACTGCCAAATTTACAACAAAAGAAAAAGGTACAGAAAAAACAGTTGCCCTTGGTGTTACCCCCAGATCAGGAGCAAATGAAGTTGCTATTGGACGGAAAGTAAAAAAAACTTTACCTCAAATTAGCAAAATACTTCCTAAAGGCATGCATATATATTTTGCATCTGACAATACCAAATTTATAAAAAATTCCATTAATGAAATAAAATTTCAGCTTATAGTTGGAGCAATATTGGCAGCATTTACTATTTTGTTGTTTCTTCAGAATTTTAGCACAACACTTATAAGTGCTGTTGCCATACCAACATCTATTGTTGCAACATTTTTATGCATTTATAGTCTGGGTTTTACCTTAAATAATATGACAATGCTGGCACTTGTAACTTCGGTGGGGCTTGTAATTGATGATGCCATTGTTATGGTGGAAAATATTTTTCGTCACAGAACCGTTTTGGGCAAAGATATGATAAACGCTGCATATCAAGGCTCTTCTGAAATAGCTTTTGCTGTTGTTGCTACAACTGTTGCTCTTGTCGGTGTTTTTATACCAGTTGCATTCATGGAAGGCCTTGTGGGACAATTTATTTCTCAGTTTGCAATAACAATGGCTTTTGCTGTAGCATGCTCAACATTTATTGCTCTTACAATTGTGCCTATGCTTTCTTCCCGTTTTTTAACACTTGGCAAAAGCAAGGATATAAACAAAATTTTTTCTTATTTTAATAAGATGATGGAAGTGTTGTCAGATTATTATGAAAAGATCATAAAGTGGCTGCTTTTGCATAGAATTGTTGTTGTTGTAATTGCTTTTTTTGCTCTTTTTTTAGGAGGTTATCTTTTTACTCTGGTTGGTAAAGAATTTATAACAGCAGAAGATCAAAGCCGTTTTATGGTGCGCATGGAAACGCCTCTTTCTTATTCCATAGATAAAACTGATGAAATGTTAGGACAAATCGGAAAATTGCTTAATGATGTTCCTGAAATCAAGCAGTTTTATCTTGTAGCTGGCTGGCCCAGTTCAAATAAAGGGCTTGCATTTGTAACAATGTATCCAAAAAATAAACGGAATAAATCACAGCAAGAGATTCAGGTTCAGCTGAGAAAGGCATTAAAGCAGATTCCGGATGTTAAAGCAAATGTTTCAGATATTTCTCCTTTTGGAGCTGGAAGGAGAAATGAAAACATACAGTTTGTGATTCAGGGCCCTGATATAAATGCAATTGATGAATATTCAAGAAAACTGATGCTTCGTTTAGAGCAGATAAAGGGATATGTTGGTATTACAAGGGATCTTGAAATAGGAAAACCCGAGGTGCGGGTACAGATTAACAGAGAAAAGGCAGCAGATGCAGGTATAAGTGTTAAAAAAATCGGCACAGCTGTGGGCGTGCTTCTGGGAGGTATTGATGTTGCAGAGTATAAAGAGGGGGGAAAAACATATGACATCCATTTAAGCCTTGTCAGAAGCCAAAAAATGATACCTTCAGATGTAAGACGTATTTGGATTCGTTCAGAAAATGGACTTCTTATGGATATCAGCAATTTTGTAAAAATAAAAGTAGGTGTGGGGCCAAATGCTATAAATCGTTTAGACAGGCAGCGTTCTGCAACAGTTTACGCCAATCTTGAAGGGAAACTTTTAGGAGATGCCATGCCTGAAATTGAAAAAATTGCTGATGAGTTTCTGCCTGAAACCTATTCAACAATGTTTTCTGGTAAGGCAGAGACGTTCAGGGAAACTTTTAAAAATATTATTTTTGCTTTTATACTGGCAATTCTTATAACTTACATGGTTCTTGCTG
>Ga0209345_10001448_pt1 | contig 28323 bp, 40 predicted proteins | sample Cruoilmetagenom7_FD_187294 | JGI IMG/M metagenome (GOLD analysis project Ga0209345, IMG submission 187294) | Oil polluted marine microbial communities from Coal Oil Point, Santa Barbara, California, USA - Sample 7 (SPAdes) (version 2) | ecosystem: Environmental > Aquatic > Marine > Oil seeps ...
GTTTCACACCCTCCGGGTCTGCTGGAATCATGTTTGAGGCCATTGGTACTAGTTTGTACTCATAACCGTTCACTTTTCCATCTTTAGCATCGATATCTAAACGTCCAACATATTTACCATGACTACCCGCAATAACGATAACAGTACCGTCAATTACAATAGGCTTAGGTGAAGGGTCATGTGTGTGTCCACTTAAAATAAAGTCGATACCATGAACCATACGCGCTACCTCTTGATCAACCGAAAAACCATCGTGAGAGATAACTACAACACAATCAACCTTATGCTCTTTTCTTAACTCATCAACATAGTCTTGAAGCGTCTCAGGTCTAATACCAAAACTCCAACCCTCTGTAAACTCTTTTGGGTTTGCAGTAGAGGTAAATGGAAATGCTTGACCGATAACACCAATCTTAGCACCACCTCTCTCTTGAATTGTGTATGGTTCAAAAATCAGCTCTTCATAATCATCTTCAAAAGGATCATTACCGATAACGTTTTGAGCAACAAACTTAGCATCTAACATCTCGATAAGCTCCATCACTCTCTCTTTACCATAAGTAAATTCCCAGTGACCTGTCATGATATCAACACCAAGATAGTTTTGTGCTTTTACAATAGCCTCACCATCAGTTTTAAGTGCTACACCCGTTCCTTGCCACGTATCACCTGAGTCAAGAAACATTACATTTTCAGCCCCACGCTCTTTACGAACATGGTCTATGTATGTTTTCATATGAGCTATACCACCCATTTTCCCGAACTTCTTAGCGAGAGTATCAAAGTCCATATGTGTATCAAAGTACGCATCTAGACTTGATGGCTCTAAGCCATAGTGTTTAGCAAATGCTTCACCACATAAAAATCCTGGTGTACCCACTAAGTTTGGAGCAGAGATCAGTGTAGAAGGCTCTCTCCAGTATAGTGGCTTAATATGCGCATGAATATCACACATATGAAGTAATGTAAAGTTACCCATAGAGTTGAAATCATAAATATCTTTCAATCCTACACTTGCAGGTGTTTTAATTGAACCAGCCATACTGCCAGTAGCAGCGCCAAGTCCTAAAACAGCAGCAATGTGCATAAAGTCTCTTCTTGAAATATCCATCTCTAAACCTTATCTCTTAATACCAGGAACAGCTATTTCTGTACCCTCAGCTTTTTTAGTAAGATAAACCTCAAGACCAACCATCTCTGGTGAACCTAGTGGGATAACCTTTAGTAGAGCATTCTTCATACAACCCTGAAAACGACGTTGCAGAGTTCTAAGAGATGACTTAGTCATTCTGTATGCCGGCCAAGTCGCTGCAACTGCAACACCTTTATTACTTAAATCAGGTAATGGTTGAGTTCTTAATACTCCACCAATTACAGCTGGTGCATGACAAGATAAACATGCAAGTCCACGTCCACCGCGTTTTTGCTCAAATGTTTTCTCACCTAATGCATAAGCATCTTTCATGTGTTGGTTAGCATTAACGTCAATCTGACTTTTTTCACCGTTTGCAATACTTTTAACATAAGTACTCATGTCAAACATATTTGAACTTTTAAGTTTAAATGCTTTATGCCCATTTTTAGTCATTAGCCCTTGAAGAACCTGATCAACACCAACTACTTGTTTAAACTCTTCTAAGTAGCGAGGGAAACCTGCTATATATGCTGGTAAATCATCTTCACTTACCTTTAAAAATTCAGCTAATCCTTCGTCTCCACCACAATACTCAGCTAATAGCTCTTCACCATTAGCAACCATAATATCTGCTGGGTTATTCTCTAACATCTCAGCATACATTGCACGATCAGCATCACTCATTGCAAACTGTTCTCCACCAAAAGATAGTGATGAAAGCAATGCAACAGATAACGCTATTTTAATTCCTACTTTCATTGATTATCCTTTTGGTTTAATCTTTTTACTTTTTTCGTGAACTTCACCAGTATTATCAGTATATGTAACAGTAAGTTTACCTTTACCATTAATTTTCATATATGTTGTAAATACTGGATTCACCGATAGTGATTCCCATACCGTCATAGTTGTGATATCTTTACCGTTATAGTTAAACTTCACACTATTGATATATTTTGCTGGGATAATTTTTTTAGTCTTTTTATCTTTTCCCATCCCAGTATCCATCGGGTGCATAACCATAAAACTTACTTTTACAACTTCGCCATCTTTAAACTTTTTAGGTTTAATCTTAATCAGTGATTTTCTTTTCTCAGCCATTTTCTTGTCCTCTATTTTTTATTTTTCTATTTATGTTTTGTAAATGGTGATATAATCAACCACATCCACCGATAGTTACTTTTACACTCTGAGATGCCATAATATAATCTCCATTACTCAGTGCAACTAAAGCAATAACTTCTTGAGTGCCACCAAGTTTAATACGAGTAGCAAGCATCGCTTTACCATTTTCTGGAGTTAAATTCACATCAATACAACGTGCATTTGAATTTTTACCAGCCAAGATATGAATTGACTTTACATAATCACTATCTGTCATTGGAGAATCAACCTCAACAGTTACAGGAACAACTGCACCATTTTCAGCAATTTCTGGAACCTTTAACTTAATAGCTTTCGACATCTTTGCTGTTTTGCCACCTGTTATAGCATCCATCGCACTTTTTGCATCAAGCTTATTTGGACTAACTGGTTTAGCATCTGCTGCAAAACTCATTGCTGGGATAACCGCTGTTACAGCTGCTGCTGCACCTAACTTTTTGAAAAAATCTCTTCTTTGCATAGTAGTAATTCCTTTTTATTTTTCAGATACGATATATGAAGTAATATCACATATTTCTCTTGTTGTAAATAACTTAGTTGTTAAGTTAACCGTCATGTGAGTGTTTGGATTGTCAATACGTGGATCAGCAATCTTTTGAAATACGAACTGGTTGTCTCTCACACCTGTTGCCATAAACATAGCTTTATACCCTGTTAAGTCTGGTCCTATATTTCCAGCACCTTTAGCGCCTTCTATATTGTGACAAGCTACACAGTTTCCATACTGTTTAGCAGGAATTTTATCTCCTGGAAGGTAAGTCTTACCTGGTTTCATCTGCTTTTTAGATAAACCTTTAGGTAGCTTTCCTTTCGCTTTTTTTCCATTAAGGTTATGGAATATAAAAGAACCTCTAGCGATAGCATCAGCATCTGTTGTAATACAGTCAGCTGGCATAGTATATGTCTTAGCTGGCGCTAATAGATCTTTTTCAATCATCTTGCTTGCATTAGGTTTTTCAATCACACCACTATAATCAGCAGCGAAAAGAGAAGCACTTACAAGTAGTGACATCATCAAAGTTTTTTTCATTCTTGTTCTCCCGTTTTTTAGTTTCAGGAGCGAGTTTAACACCCAAGTGTAAAATTAGTGTAAAATCTTTGTAAAATTAGAATTATTTATTTTTGAGGGGTGTTACTTTTAGGAAAGATGTACAAGAAAGTACTCCCTTTTTTCGGAGTAGAATCTATTTGAAGCTCTATGTTTTGTGCGTCAATGATAGACTTAACTATATTTAAACCTATACCAAAACCACCTTTACTCACATCTTCACGATAGTATCTGCTAAATATCTCATCAACCTTCTCTATACCAACCCCATAGTCTTGAAAACTCATATAACACTGTGCATCTTGAGTATACAAAGAGATGTCTATCTCTGCATTTTCATAGGAGTACTTAATTGCGTTTGATATATTGTTATCTATGACACGCTGTAACTGCTTAGGGTTCATCTCAATCTCAGGACAGTTTTCTATATCTGAGTTAATCACTATATTTTTCATGCGAGCGACTTCTGTAAAGTACTCTATTCTCTCTTCTAAAAATACAGCCATATCAATACGCTCTTTCTCATTTGCTAATCTCTCATATTTAATAAGATAATCCATATCATTGTATATGTTTGAGAGAACCTTACTTGCAGCCTTCATTCTCTGCATATATTTATTTGGTTCATTTTTCCTATTGTAGAGATCAATATTAACATTTATGATAGAAAGAGGTGTATTTATCTCATGAACCGAATCTTTTATAAAGTTATCGAGCGTCTCATTGAGCTTTTTAAATGGTTTGGCAAATGTTTGTAAAAAATACATACTCAGTATAAATACCAAAATTACAACACTAAAGAGTATCAGCATTACTTTTTCGTACACTACAGCAAAGGAGAGTTCATTTTTAACTATGAGATATGAAGCTCCAAAGTATCTCTCTTTTGGAAGTTTTACAATTAAGTAAGCATCATTCTCATCTAAGTGATACCCATCTTTAAAATACTGTATTTTATAGTCTATAAGAGAGAAGATAGGCTTAAAACTTTGATCATAGAGTCCTGATTCAAATGTTTTAAACCTCGGGTACTCAAAGTACTCCACATTATCAGAGTGCTCCTGCATAGCTTTTATAACAAGAAGGGACTTCTCTTTAAGTAGTAACTCATTTTGAATGGAGTGAATGTTTTTCATATATATAAAATAAAAGAACAGAGGTGTAAGTAGTATTACTGAAACTAATGCAGTATATATTAAAGCATACTTGGCAGAGTATTGACTATCTTTCAATTATATATCCTAAGCCTCTTCTATTTTGTATTACCTCTGATGGTAATTTTTTGCGAAGATTATTGAGCTGAACTCTTATGGTTGCTGGTTCAACATACTCTCCCCAAACTTCATCTTGAAACATCTGCGTAGATACTACTGCGTTTTTATGTTTTAGTAAAACTTCGAGCATATCTTTTTCTGTCTTTCGAAGAACTATCTCTTTCTCATCAAGAGTTAATTTACTCTTTTTCATATCGTATGAGATACTGTATCCAATATCAACTACTGAGCCATCATCACTAGAAACACTTGCTAAGGCTTGGTCTATTCGTAGCTCTAACTCTTCTAAATCAAATGGTTTACGTATATAGTCACAACACCCTCTTTTATAGCCCTCTTTCAGGTCGGTTGTATCAGTCATAGAAGTTAGAAATATAGCTGGAGTCTTCACCCCATCTTGTCTTAGTTTTCTTAACATCTCAAAACCATCTAAAGTTGGAACATTCACATCAAGCAGTAAAATATCGTAGGATTTATCATAGACCGCATCATGCGCTTCTAAACCATCCATAAAACCATCAACTTCATAGCCTATGTCACTTAAAAACTCTTCTATACTTATACGCAATGAGTACTCATCTTCTAATAATAAAATTTTCATTTAATCTTCCCATCTATCTTTTTTACTATCTTTCTCTCTAACATCATCTGAATCAGTTCATCTTTAGAGTACTTATCAAATTTCTCATACGCTTCATCCAAAAAGAGTTGTCTATCCTCTTTATCTATGACATCTTGTAGGTAGACCATAGAGTCTGCAGAGTATGTGTCATATATGTTTTTTTCATACTTCTCTTCTTTGACAACATCATAAAGGCTATTTCTAGTTACATTAATAAGAAATGATATGTCATCCTCCGGATTTCTAAAGTACTCTAAATACCTCTCTGGAAGAACAAATAGATAAGCACCGATAGGCGTATGACTCCCATCATACATTGTCTCATAAAAGATAAACTTACTATCCTTATATACAACCTGATTTAACTTTAACTCTTTAAAGTCTACTGCGTTGAGTGTTTGAATATGGTTATAGTTGTAGTTTCTATTTGAGAGAACATACTCATCTATTGTTAAATTCTCACTCATTAAAACTGCTGTATCAGTGTGTTTTACATCTAAAAGAACATATAAATCAACACCCATACTACTAAAAAACTCTGTCATAGATTTAAAAAACGATATAACCTCCATAAAGCCAAGAAATACCCCATCTTTATATATGGGGACAGTGGCTTTTACACCTAATCTTCTTCCGATTTCCACTGATGCACGCGGTGTTGTATGCGTTTTAAAATACTCTAAATCTGTTCTATAATCACCAATAGGCATACCTGCATATACATCATCCCAACTTCTTGCAAAAATGTTGTACTCATTTGTAATCACTTGTGCTCTAATGTGTCTTGAAGTATGTGTTTTTACTGTCGTAGTGATGTCTGAAAGAATCTTATAGCCCAAATCCTCATCATCATTCTCTAAAGCGTCTACAAGTGCTGTATTTTTTGAGAGGAAAAGTGCTAACTCTAAATCTTCCATCTCATGCGATTTCAATTCACTCTCAAGCGCTAGAGTCAGTTGGTCTAAAATATGGTAGATTTTCTCTTCTTTTATCTTGCTTTTATTGTAAACAAGCGCCAAAGAGATAACAACAACAAAAATAACAAAAATAAAAACTATCTTTTTTAACATATAATAAACCATTTAATTAATAATAAAAAATTATAACAAGTTTTAAACTCTTTTTGTCTAAAATATTGAAAAAATCTTTAAGAGAGAAAACAGTGATTGATTTAGAGACAGAAATTTGTGCTTGCAATAGTGTAAATGTACAAGAGATAGCAGACTGTATAAAAGAGAATAATTTAACAACACTCAAAGAGGTTATCGAAAATAACATATGCCCAATTGGCGATAAGTGTGAAGCTTGTCATGATGAGGGATTTCACAATGACGGTATTAATATCCCCCTAGTCTTAGCCATGGTAAAACAGGGGAAGCTCTAAAGTGTCCAGTTTGTAAGTGTCGCTTTTGCGTAAGTATTATTCTCTTTGTCTTGAACAAGGGCTTCAAAAGTAAGCCGTCTTTTTTTATGCTCAACGAGAGTAGCTGTTACATAGAGATACTCTATATCAGTCGTGATAGGTTTAAGGAGTTTAGACTCTATACTTCTTGTCATATTTTTTGGAGCTACGAGCAGACTTAACGGTCCTACAGCATTGTCAATAACACCCACAATAATTCCACCTTGCATAGTCCCATAAGGGTTTAACCACAACTCTAAAACAGGTATTTTTACTACTATAGACTTTTCTTTGGCATCAAATGCAATAATCTCACACTGCATTATTTCAAAACTTGGAGGTGGTAAATCAAACTCTTCTACTTTTTCTCCAAGCACTTCTCTAAAGAGTTCTACCACATCTATCGATTTTTCTTTGCTCATTTTAAAACCTTTACAGTATCATACACCATCTCATAATAATGATTGTTATTAAACTCAAACTCTTGTATCACCTCTAAGCCTAGTTTTCTTGTGTGTGCTTCATATGAGCGTGGGTTTATTTTGTTGACGAATGTCACAAGAATCGGATAGCGTTTAGACATCTCTTCTCTTGCAAACTCAAATATCTCTTTTAAAACGCTACTTCCACGAACACTCTTGTCGATGCAGATAGGACCATATTGATAAGAGTTATCTACACTAAGGGTTTGACCTAAATAGTTTAGGTTTGGTAACTCTTTTATCATATGTGCAAACATTGGCCAGCGTGACCAGAACTGCCAAGAAGCAGCCATAACATAAGCTAGCACTCTACCTTCTTCTACTCCGATAAAAAGTCCTTGTTCTTGCTCGATGAGTTCTTTGAGTTGCTCTGGAGTAAACGCAGTTGTAACAAAACCATCTTTTTTATCTTCTTCTTTTATAGAGTCTACTTGGTATCTGAAGTGTAACTCTAAAACCTTCTCTATATCTTCGAGTTCTGCTACTCTATATTTCATCTTATACCCTTAGTCATACTGTTATTTTATAACTCTTAGCATCCAGTATTTTCTCTAAATCTTTGGGATTTACTTCTATATCTATCCCTCTTTTTCCACCACTTACAAAGATTGTTTCATAATCAAACGCAGTATCGTTTAGCACTGTTCTTAATCTTTTTTTCTGTCCTAAAGGCGAAATACCCCCAAGTAAGTAACCTGTAACTTTTTGTGCTTCTTGTTTGTCTGCCATCTTTGCACTTTTTACTTTAAACGCTACTGCAATCTCTTTGAGGGACATCGTACAGTTGACGGGAATAATCCCAACAGCCAACTCTTTAGAATTGAGTTCAACTAAGAGTGTTTTAAAGACTCGGTTTTCATCTAATCCTAGTTTTGAAGCTGCCTCTTTCCCATAGTTGGTACAAGTGCTATCATGCTCATATTTATGTATTGTAAAACTCTGTTTCTCTTTTTTAAGTAAATTTATCGCTGGTGTCATAGTAAACTTTTAACTTAGTTCGCGCTATTATCTTTTGTAGTAAGAGATAACAGAACTTTTAGCGATTGTGTGAGCATTTATCATATAGCCAACGACTGCTTGATTTGTTGTGGCGTCTATATCTAGCTTTGCAACATCAAGTGCATGAACTGTAATAACATAGGTATGATCTCCGTGACCTTCTGGTGGACAAGCACCACCAAAGCCAACTGCACCATAATCATTTGTTCCCTCAAGAGTTCCTTTTGGAAGTAGTTTTAACTTACTCGCGTTTGAAGCTATACTGGTAGTTGAAGCAGGAATATTAAACGCCATCCAGTGCCACCATCCACTACCAGTTGGTGCATCTTTATCGTACATAAGGATTGCAAAACTTTTTGTTCCCTTTGGCGCGTCACTCCATTGTAAATCTGGAGAGATGTTTTTACCGCTGCAGCCAAAACCATCAAACTCTTGACTCTTTGTCAATTGACCATTTAAGTCTTTGCTTGTTAGTGTGAAGTTTCCAGCGTAAGATATGCTCAATACTAGAAGTATGGATAGTATAAGTTTCATATTTTTTCCTTTTTATTCTTGTAGTTTAGTTTACACTATTTTTTTTAATATCTCTATGTGATTCTTTAAATGCCAAAACCTCAGGAACTATTTGCAAAAATAGTGGCACCAGTTTTGGATCAAAATGTTTACCTGACTGCTCCGCAATATAGTGGAGTGCTTCATCATCGCTCCAAGCTTTTTTATAAGGACGCTCAGAAACTAAAGCATCAAAAACATCACAAATTGCAGTAATACGCCCCTCAAAAGGAATCTCTTCGCCTTTAAGACCTTTGGGATAACCTGTACCATCCCATTTTTCATGATGAGAACCGGCAATCGTATGTCCTAAATTAACGACTCTCGATTCACTATTCATAAGAATCTGCTCGCCAATTGTTGTATGAGACTGCATAGTTTCCCACTCATCTTGGTCAAGTTTTCCTGATTTCATAAGTATTTGGTCGGAAATACCGATTTTTCCAATATCATGCATAGCACTTGCATTTAACAGTAGACGTGCCTCATCTTCACTCATCCCATATTTTAAGCCTAGCATGTAACAGTAGTGACTCATTCTAATAATATGCATTCCTGTTTCATTATCACGATATTCTGCTGCTTTTGAAAGTCGCTGAACAATTTCAAGCTGCGATTGTGTCGTTTTATATTTTTCAATAAAGATTCCAGAAAAGTTCAAGCTATAACGCCGTGCTGTCATATAGTAGTAGATTATAAGGAGCATGACAAGTACCGCAGCTAAATAATATATTTTTTCACTTTGAGCTAACAACCATACTTCAGTGATTAAGAGCATAGGTAGCATAAAGGCTAAATAGACAGAGAGAATCGTGCCAAGTGTGACTAATCCAGCTCCAGCAAGTCCAACAATAACAGTAAAAAGAAAAAAATGGTATACAATATCTGATGTCTGCACTATTAATATAACCGCTAATCCCCAGGCTAGTCCTGTAGCAAATGAACCATACAGGTAGTAACGTAACCAAGTATTTACAGAGTTACTAGTAGTAAAAAATCTTTTGATCTGTTCGTAGCGATAAACAGTATATGTACGGGCTAAAAGAATGATTGTATGAAAAAAAACACCTAAAAATATGAGAAAAAACTCTACCTTATTCAAAAATAGGTATGCAGTAATAAAGACGACAATAAAATGACCACCAATGCCAAAATAGGACATTGAATATATCTGTTCTAGTGCCTTTTTGGTAGCTTTTTGAGAAAAAGTAAACTGTTTAGTATGCATAATCTCCATCCGTTAAAATGAATATACAAAGAGTTATAATAACTCCACCATCAATAATTATTGTATCGTTTTTAACATAATTTTATCTTTAATGTTTATTAGAACAGAGAGTTATCTCTAAAGTGTCATCTGTTAAACTTGTGTTAATTCTCTATCAATCGGAGCATATTTTATTATCTTATAATACGCTCATAAGTGGAGCATTTATAGCTGAGGGCGTAAGTAAAGGTGAAAACCCTAAAATACTTGTAATTGAGAAAGTTCTCAATGCACCTCTAAAGCAATCATTCACACTATTTAGCAGTTATGAAGTAGCAATAAAGAAACTTCAAGAGCAGAAGATTGAAATAGCAGATGCTCAAAGTATAGATGCTATAGCCAAAGCAAATAAAACGAGTCCCTTTAAAATTGTGGGGATAATTAGTAAAAAATTAAATTAAATTAAAAAATACGTTATAATTTATTCATATTAAATAAAAGGGTGGATTATGGCATTTATGGATGGGATACAGAGACAACTACGTTCGGTTATAGAGTGGAAAGATGCAGGTGAAGATGAACTTTTTTCTCGCTGGTCTGAGAATGGCGATGAGATTAAAAACGCCTCAAAACTCATAGTTGGACCTGGTCAAGGCTGTATCTTTGTTTATGAAGGAAAGGTATCCGCAGTATTTGAAGAGGAAGGCATGGTAAGTCTTTTAACGGACAATATTCCCTTTTGGACTACTATAACCAAAATTATGCAATCTTTTGAGAGTGAGCATAAGGTTGGTATCTACTTCTACAGAAAAGCCCGCATAGTCAATCAAAAATGGGGAACTCTCTCTTCTATAAAATATGATGATCCAAAATATGACTTTCCAGTAGCGCTACAAGCTTATGGCAACTATAGTGTGCAAATCTCAGATCCAAAGATGTTTTTTACAGAAGTAGTTGCAGGTGCATCTCTCTTTCAAGTGAGTGAACTTCGTACTATTATGGTAGAGCGTCTAATTCATCCTTTAACTGACTATCTTGCTGAGCAGAAACTCTCTTATGCCGAGGTTGATGCTCATCGTAATGAAATTGCTGAGGGGCTTACTCCTCTTTTACAAGGTAGTTTTAACAAATTAGGATTTGAACTGATTGACTTTCGTATCGAAGGAACTGACTTTGATGGGGATACCAGAGAGAGAATAAATAAGATAGCAAATGTGAGTGCTGACACCCATGCTGCTTCAAGAGCTGGTGTTTCATACAAAGAGCTACAACAGTTAGAGGCGCTCAAAGACGCAGCACAAAATGAGTCTGGAGCTGCTGGAATGTTTATGGGGATAGGTGCAGGAAATGTACTCTCACAAAGTATGAACGAAACTTTTGCACAAACAGGTGAGCGCTCAAAAGATTTAGGTCAAAGACTTAGAGAGCTAAAATCCTTTCATGAAGAGGCTCTCATCAATGATGAGGAGTATGCCCAAAAGAAAAGCCTTATTTTACAAGAGCTTTAAGATATGGCAAAATGTGCACACTGCTCTGCTCCACTACCTAAAAGTGGCATAATTTGCAACTATTGTGGCGTTAGAAACGATATTGATCTTACGGGAAACAAGAAGTATGTCAATCTACGTCCAGATTTAAAACGCGATTGTCCTATATGCCACATTCAACTCCAAACAATTAACGTCGGAGAGAAGTTACCCCTTTTTGTAGAGCGTTGCGAGAGTTGTTTTGGTATCTTCTTTGATGTGTCAGAACTAGAAGATATGATAGAGTTTTCAGTGAGAGGTTCAAAAAATGTTGACCTTTTAAAATTGGCTCAAATTTCAGAAAACCCTCGTTATATAGATATATTGACATATAGAAAATGCCCTGTTTGTAAAGAGACTATGCATAGAAAAAACTTTATGAAAAGAAGTGGAGTTATTACAGATGTATGCCATGAACATGGGGTTTGGCTAGACTCAGGAGAACTACGTCACATAATGGAGTGGGTCAAAGTTGGAGGAATAGAAAAAATTAAAAATTCCCAAGAGCAAAGTATTTCAAATTTTAAAAGCTCACAATCACAAAACCCAAAACAGGTTTCTCCAAAAGTTTCTAAGAAACGCAAAGAAGAAAATATTTTTGAGACACTCATAGATTACTTCTTTGATATTCCCTACTAAATAAATATTATTTCTTCATACCCTGTCTATGTTTATGTTCAAATCCTTTTGGTGGAAAATTATCGTACATATATTCAGTAACTACTTCGAGTTGCTTAGGAGTGAGTGTTCCTTTTACTGATGGCATTACTCCAAAGCGCTTAATTGCTTGAGGCAAACATTTTGCTTTCTCAGCAGAAGGCTCCATCACATAATCTCGCATAAAAGCAAGTGTTGCTTCTTTATCATTTTTAAATGCTGTTTTAAGATTATACATCACACCCATCGCTGGTGGAGCGACCATGTTCGCACGAGTCTGTGGCGTTGGTCTTTCTTTCATGTGACATATTACACAGTTGGTTTCAAAAAGTGTTTCTCCTGACATCCCACCAGCAAAGAGGGGCATAGAACCTAAGAGTGCAGTCCACAAAATATTTATTTTCATCTCATTATCCTTTTAGTTTTGTCTAAGTATACAAAATATTTCTCAAGATTATGTAAAACAGAGCTAGAATACTCTATTTAACAACATAACCAAAGCGCTCAAAAATCTTTTTCGCCTCAGCACTTAAAATAAAATCGTAAAAAGCTTGTACATCTTTGTTCTTTTCTCCAGCTTTTAAAATAACAATACCTTGATTAATAGGTGTATATGTAGTTGGATTTACTGCTATCCAATTTACCCCCTCTTTATACGCTTTCATCTTTGGAGAGTAGAGTGAAGATTTTGCGATTAAACCTATATCCGTCGCAGTAATAGTGTATGCAACAGTTTGTGAGATTGATTCTGCATAAACAAGTTTTGACTCTATTTTTTTTAATATACCCATGTATTCAAATGCTTCTACAGCTGCTTTACCATAGGGGGCAGTTTTAGGATTTGCTATCGCAATTTTATTAATTGTATCACTCTCTAACAGACTCTTTTCAGATAAGAAATCTCTCTCTTTCTTGCTTAAATACGCTAAAGCACCTTGTGCATAGACTATTGGCTTTGTAGTTGCAATTTTGTCACTATAGAGTGCCTCTGGGTATTTCATATTTGCAGCCATAAAAAGAGTATAAGGTGCTCCATTTTTAATTTGCGCTGTAAGTTTTCCACTACTTCCTAAAGTAACTTGGACATTCACATCTGGATGCTCTTTTTTAAATGCAGCTTTTAACTCATCAATAGCGTAACTCACATTTGCAGCTACGGCAATATTTATAGAGCTAGAAAATAGTGAACTTGTTAAGAGTATAGGGAAGAGAATTAATTTTTTTATCATTGTTATTCCTTTATGTTTTTTATTATATAACGATAGATGCATATCTGATTCTTACAAAATTGTTTTATCGTTATGTTTTAAATGATATATCGAATAATATAGCAAGAAGTATTAAATCTTGCTAAATTAAAATTTTAAGTGCCTATGATTATTTTAGTGTAGTCAATAAGGGCGTAGATTGTATCACCGACCTTAATATCTTTCATTTCTCCTTGACTAAGAAAAGCAACAAACTCTTTCTTTTTATCTACTTGCATAGTTAATTCACTATGCGTTTCATTACTTTGTATTTGAGAGACTACACCGGCAACAATATTATGTTTTTCGCTATTTTGAGGTTTTTCTTTACTCACTTTCACATCACTTGATTTTATAATCGCATAAATATCATCTTCAATATTTAGATTAAGATTATTCATTGAAGTTGCTGTAATTGTGGAGATAAGTTGTTGTGAACTGTTAAGTTGCATAATAATTTTGGCATAGATATTATCCGAAGATATATCAGTAATTTTACATAAAAGTTGATTTCTAGCACTTGTACTTAAGAAAAGACGATTAAGAATTTTTGCTAAATGTTCTGGAGAGTCTGCAGCCTGTGAGAAACGCTCTATAAATTGTCTATGGAGTTCATTGAGTCTCTCATATGTCTCAATAAGTTCGTGAGCGTAAGCAGTGAGTTTTGTCCCCCCTCCCCCTTTTCCACCTGTCTGGCGTTCTATGAGAGGTTTATCAGCCAACTCATTCATACTATTGACTCGCTCCCAAGCAGCTTTATAACTCATTTTCATCTCTTTAGCTGCTGCGCTCATTGAGCCAGTAGTATTTATTCGTTTTAAGAGTTCAATACGTCCCGTTCCTAAAAAGTTTTTATCATCTTTTTTCAGCCAAAAACGTCCATCCAATGTCATAACAGCACTCTCCATAATCAATCAAAAAATTTATATATGATAATAACATTAAATTACTGATATTTAACTCATCACCTTTAATGATTATATCCATTACAACATCATTAATTTTAATTATATATTTTATTTGCTATAATTATAATTATATAATTAAAATAAGGAATTTTCATGAAAATAATTTATCCGACAGATGAAGATATGGGGTTTTTAAGTGCTAGAGGTGCTCATTTTGGTAAAGCGAACTTCTACACTATTATTACTCTTAAAGACGATACTATAGAAGATGTAGAGGTTGTAAAAAATCCTGGTCATGATGGCGGTGCTTGTGGGAATGCAGTAACGAACATCATGGACTTAAATCCTGATGCTTTAGTAGTAAGTGGGATTGGAAGTTCCCCTGCCAAAGGCTTTGCAAATGCTGGATTAGATGTTTATTATGATAAAACTAGTCCAACAGTTAAAGAGAGTATTGAGATGCTTCTCTTAAATAAACTACAAAAAATTTCACAAGGGACTTGTTCAGCTCACTAAAACAAAGAGTTTAATATTTAAAACTCTATTAGCTTTAATACAGCTTCGAAGCCACCCTCAACTATCTCTATAGTTGAGCAAGCTATCATAAGATTTATAGGATGGTTAAAATCCTCTATAAATCTGTTTTCATCATCCAAAAATACTCCATCCTCTTCTTTTTTGATAGAAAACTGTTCTACATAGTCGCGTTTACTACTCATATATCCATACACTTTTTTACCCTTGGCATAAGCGTAACCGCACTCCCACACAGTTCCACTATCAGCCTCTTTGCCACGAAAAGAGTTTAGGTTTGCTATGACAATATCACACCCATCTATAAGTTTTTGATTTGCTAAAAATATATCTAGTGCTATTTTTCTCTTCTCTTGATTAAAATCTATCACATTATCTAAAGGGTACTTCCCTTTAAAGCCATACTCTTCACACAGTTTTGAATACCTCTTTCCTATCTCTATAGAATCTCTCTCAAAAACATCTGGCCCTGCAATATATATCTTTTTCATTTAAGCTCTAGCCTCTTTAATTGCAGCATACGCTTCGTTAATACTCTGCGTTTTCTCTTCTGCAAATTTGAGCATATCTTCTGGTAGATTTTTACTTGCAATTGAGTCGTAGTGGTACTCTTTTATTAATCTTCTATAATTTGCTTTTACAACATCAAAACTATCTGTTTTATTTGACTCAAGTACTTCATAGTATCTATCCAAACTATCTACTGTACTGGTATAACTGCTCTCTTGATTTCTGTTTTGAGAATATTGTCTATATTGAAATTGACTTGATCTGGAATATTTTCCCGGGTTCATAATACCAAGTCCAATAATTAGAAAAAAGTTAAATGGGAAAAAGAGTATTCCGGGTGCGAATATCAAAAGCAGTATTCCAATAATAACTGTTCCAAAACAGACACCAAGCCACATAACTTCAAGAAAAACTCCAAGAGTAATAACAGCTAAACCCAATATAGTTTTCATTTGTCTTCCTTATATTTTTTGAATTATAGCTAAAGTATGGTACTAAAAATCATCCTTTTCAAACTCTGCATCTGATTTTGCATCCTCTAGTCTTTCTATCTCCTCTTCGCTCATCATCATTGTTTTAATTTTTTTACTGAGGTGAGTTCTATCGGGGAGTTTTGTCATATAAACATACGCGCCGTATACCACTGCTAGAGTTGTTACAATTAAAATGATTGATTGCGTAAAGTCAAACTTTTGAACAGGTTCTTTTATTTTCATTTCACACACATCACCTGGACAATGAGTCGCCTTTTCACCTTTTAAAAAACTAAATAGTTTACATCCTAAACAGATAGAAAAAGCAGATTCAAAAAAGAGGAGTGCCATACATATGAGACAAACAAGCACTTTGATAGGATTTGGTTGAAAATCAATAACTAAGTAGTAAAACATTGGCCATGCTAAGATAAATCCTAGTATCCATGCAAAACGCTTTTGAGTTGCACCTACATACTCTGGTGTTTGATTACGAATAAAAAAACGCCCTAAAAGTAAACTAGGTGCATAGCGTGGCTGAATAATTCTTATCGTAAAATCAATAGCAAAAAAACTAATAAAATACTTTGAAAATATAGCTGTACCAAGCATAACTCCATTTGTAAGCCCTAAAAATGCACCTACAAAAAGTATGGCTGCCGCAGCTCTTGCTTCTCTCTCATTTAAGACTCTTACAGCATAGCCCTCTACTTTTTCTCCATAAGCAAAAAATTCGTTCATTTTTGTCCTTTATTTATTCTATCTTGAAACTATAGCAGAAATACATCAAGCTAAATTCACACTACTACTTATATCTTTAAGCAAAACATCATCAATATTTTCCTACTCTACAACTAAGAAAATAAAAATAGAGAATTATTATGGCAAATAGATTAGAGACAGAAGACTCCCCTTACCTACAACAGCATAAAGAGAACCCAGTTGACTGGTGGCCTTGGTGTGATGAGGCTTTTGCAATAGCAGAAGCAGAGAACAAAGCGATATTTATTTCTATAGGCTACTCATCTTGTCACTGGTGCCATGTTATGGAGGAGACAGTTTTTGAGAATCAAGAGTGTGCAGATATTCTAAACGAAGGCTTTGTTTGTATCAAGGTTGACCGTGAAGAGAGACCAGACATCGATAAACACTTCCAAGAAGTGCACCAGCTTTTAAATCGTCGCGCTGGTGGCTGGCCAACTTCCATCTTCTGTACACCTCAAAACAAGCCATTTTTTGCAGGAACATATATACCCCCTGAATCAAACGCAGGGACGATGGAAGGCATGGGGTTTAAAGAACTCACCCGTCTTATCGCTACAAAAGTACAAGAGATGGATTCAAAACTATTTCAAAATGCAGATGAGATAGAAGGATTTATAAATCAAGTTTCTCATCCAAAAGAGGCTACAGTTTTAAAAGAGGAATTTTCTAAAAACTTTATGCTTCAAGCAAAAAACAACTATCAAACAAATGATGGCGGTTTTTCAATTGCTCCAAAATTTCCACACGTATCAACGCTCAATACTCTGTTAACAATAGACAGACTCTATAGTGATAAATCTGCCAAAGCCATGGTGATTGAAACGCTAAACGCAATGAAAAAAGGTGGACTCTATGACCTTGTTGATGGTGGGTTTTGTCGATACTCAACTGATAATATATGGCTCGTTCCACACTTTGAAAAAATGCTTTATGATAACGCCCTACTTTGTGAAATCTATACAAAAGCATACTTAACCTACAAAGATGAAACATATCTGCAAACAGCAAAAGAAGTTGCTGATTTTTGGCAAAACTTCATGTCTGAAGACAATCTCTTTTATAGTGCAAGTGATGCTGATAGTGAGGGGACTGAGGGAACTTATTTTATTTATGCTTATGATGAAGTATATAAAATTTTAGAAGAGAACGGCTATGAAAATATAGAAGCTATTCTAGCAGAGATGTCTATCACGTACCAAGGAAATTTTGAAGGCAAAAGTATCATTAGGTTTGAGAGTGGCATAGTTCCTGAGTGGTTTGCTGAAGTTAAACCTTTACTACAAAAAATTAGACAATCAAGAGAGTACCCATTTATTGATAAAAAAGTGCAAGTCTCTTGGTCAAGTATGATGATAAACTCTCTGTTTACACTTGGTACAATTGACAATAAGTACAATGAAATTGCGCTAAAAAGTCTTGACGCTCTTTTGGAGACAATGTTTATAGATGGAACGCTTTACCATACAACACTCATACACAAGACACCTAAAGTTGAGGCTTTTTTAGAAGACTACGCTTTTCTCTCTCAGGCACTGATAACTGCGTATAATCAGACATCAGATGAGTTGTATCTCATAAACGCACAAAGATTTGCAAACATTGCTTTAGAGAACTTTTATGATAAAGGTCAGTGGAACTTTAGTATTGGAGAGTTTACAACAAAGGCGGAGACATCTGACAATACATATACAAGCTCTGTAAGTATCATAATAGATGTCCTTCTATCTTTAACAACACTCCTTGAAGATGAGAAATATGCGCACTTTGCATTTAAGACAATGGAGTATAACTCTTACGAAATTGGAAGAAAACCGATATACTTTCCATATATGTTAACACAAGTCTTTAGATATCTCAAAGGAGATAGAGTTATCAAATCAAATATAGATAACTTAAGAACTTCATCTTTACAACTAGCGAGCTTAGAGTATCCATTTGTATCTCTCAAAGCGAGTGAAGATGAAAGTTTTATGATATGTGGAGACAAAAGTTGTTTTGCAAATACAGCGAATATAGATGCAGTAAATCAACTTCTATCAGACTCAATTTAAAAGGAAAAAAATGAAATCACTTACACTCATAACTATCTTACTACTTGGAGCAGCAGCAATATTTACTGCTTGTGAACGCAATGACTATCAACATCCCGGCTACCGCTCAGGTAAAGTAAAATAATTATATAATTTTGATATAATCTTAACTTTAAAATGCAAAAGGGGATTTATGCTTAAAACATTAGGAAAGTTTATATTTATGGTAGAGCTTGGATATAGATACATAAATATTTTCAAAAAAACTTTTTTTCATCCATTTATAACTCTTAAACCGGCATATAGACAACTCTCCTACAACCGTCAAGAATACTCAAATGAAGTACTTAAATTTTTAAATATTGAAATTGAGATAGTCGGAGAACTCCCAAAAAGAGATAAAATACTTTATGCTATCAATCACCGTTCACTTTTAGATATTATGGTTATGGAGCATGTCTTTTCTACTGCTAAAAAAAATGGTACTTGGATAGCAAAACAAGACCTTTTTGACAACCCTTTTTATGGAAAATTTTTTAAATATAGTGGCTGTATGAGTGTTGACCTAAATAATGGCAAAGGGATGTTGAAGTTTTTTAAAAAAATGAAAAAAACATTTGCAAAAGTTGACGACTTTAATCTCTATATGTTTCCTGAAGGTGAGAGGTTCAAGGGTAAGAATGTAACTGAGTTTCAAAACGGTGCTGAAAAAATAGCGAAGTCAAATAACTTAGAGATAGTTCCCGTTTTCATCAATGAAACATTAGAAACTGTTTTTAAAAATGCACCTTATGAAGAGACACAAACTGTCAAAGTACATATTGGAGACATTGTTGAGGAAGGCTCTTTAGAGTTTAATTATAAAGTATTAATTATGCGAGTAAAAGAGGAAAGCAGATAGTGAGTAGAATGACCCTAGGCGTAAACATAGACCATGTAGCAGTTCTAAGAGAAGCTAGACAAGTGAATGATCCTGATATACTTCAAGCTCTTTATGTAGCTTGTGAAAACGGTGCAGACCAGATAACTATCCACTTACGTGAAGATAGACGTCACATACAAGATTTGGATCTGAAAAACATAATGGCTCACTCGAAACTCCCTGTCAATCTTGAGTGTGCCATAGATAAAGGCATTTTAAATATTGTCAGCCAAATCAAGCCACATCGTGTTACCTTAGTACCTGAAAAACGCGAAGAGGTAACTACTGAAGGTGGACTTGATGTTTTTACGTACTCAGATGAAATATCTTATGCCATAGAACAACTTCACGACTCAATAATTCCAGTTTCACTTTTTGTTGACCCAAGCATAGAGGCTATGGACAAGTCAAAAGAGTTAGGGGCTGAGATGGTAGAACTTCACACTGGAGCATTTGCAAATCTTTTTGCAATGCTTCACTCAAACCTTCCACACTCTAATCACTCTGTTAAAGATTACGAACTTCCTCGTTATGAACTCTCAAGTAGATTAGAAACAGCTATAGAAGATATCAAAAACGCAGCCGTTCATGCAAAAAGCATAGGACTCGAAGTAGCCGCTGGACACGGACTCAATTACCATAACGTTCATGAGATGATGAAGATAGAAGAGATAATTGAACTCAACATTGGACAAAGCATCATAGCCAGAAGTGTTTTCTCTGGTTTAGCAGACGCTGTAAAAGAGATGAAGAGGCTTACTACAAGGTAAAATGCTAATGTTTCAAAAATCAATTTTAAAAAAGCTAAGTCAAGATAAAAGTATTGTAGCATTAAATTTAAAATCAAAAACTTATACAAAAAATAAAGAAATAGATACAATAGTTTATGGTCCTTATGAGATTAAGATTGTTGAAGGTATATATATTTGACAAATATTAAAGAAATAGAAATAAAGTCAATCTGTGATTTGATACAAGTGCAAAAAAACGATGCAAACAAATCTTGGTTTAGAGGACACTCAAATAGACAATGGACACTACTTCCAAGTGCATATAGAAAACACCCTTTATTGGAATCACAAACTTTAAATCATTTTAGATTAAAAGCCCCTACTCTGCACTCATCATGCCCAAATATTACTGAATATTCGAAATGGCTTTCTTTGATGCAACATTATGGACTACCTACTAGGCTTTTGGATTGGACAGAGTCACCATTAATTGCATTATTTTTTGCATTAGAAGAAAGTGATAAAAAAAATGATTTAGCAATATGGTCATTAAACCCTGGAAAGTTAAATCAAAGTATGACTGATAAAGAATATATTAATTTTTTAGAAAGTAAAGATATCAATGATTCTTTAGCTCAAGAAGCTTTTCAATATGAGACAAATAAATTTGAACAAATTTTAGCTGTTACACCAACCTATACTAATGATAGACTAGATAGACAACATAGTCAATTTACTATTCATGGAACAATAAAGCCATTAGATGAGTTTGATGATGCACATAAGTATTTGAGAAAATATATTATTAAAATGAATGATATAAATAATCTAAAAAATGAATTAAGTATCCTCGATATAAGGCGTTCTAAACTTTTTCCGGATTTACAAAATCTATCTAAAGAATTGTCTCAAATAGTTATTATTGAGTAAAAAAAGAGGAATAAAATAAAACCGTGACAAATTGTCACGGTTTGAAAATGAAAGCTACAGATGGTAAAATGAGACTTACAAATTTAAATGCTAAAACAATATTGGAAAATAAACTCAAATTGGAAAGTGCCATTGGTTAGCACTTCTAAAAGTTCTGTACAGGGAGGCACTAAATGCCGATTCGTAAAACTATAGCTATTAGTGTTGGTGATTTAAACGGGGTTGGGATTGAGATAGCTCTCAAAGCTCATGAAGAGATTTCACAACTCTGTTCTCCACTATACTGCATCAACGCTACTATGTTAAACGCCTGCGCAAAACTTTTACACGTTGCTATTCCAAATGACTTTAAGATACACAGTGTTGCTGGAGAGTTTGAGATAAACGAAGGGTGTGTAAACGCAGACTCAGGGAGATACTCTTATGACTCTTTTATGAGTGCTATAGAGTTATGTGAGACAAAAAAAGCGGATGCTGTAGTCACTATGCCAATTCATAAAGAAGCTTGGATGATGGCAGGATTAGAGTACAAAGGGCATACCGACCTCCTCCGCCAACACTTTAACAAAGATGCAATCATGATGCTTGGATGTGAAGAGATGTTTGTAGCCCTTTTTACGGAGCATATGCCACTCAAAGATGTTGCTTCTGCGATAGAGTATAAAAAATTAAAACAGTTCTTTGTAGATTTACATAACTCTATTCCCAAAGAGAAGATAGCTGTACTTGGTCTGAACCCTCACGCAGGTGATAATGGAGTACTTGGAAATGAAGAACTGAGAATCACAAAAGCCATTAAAAGTGCAAATAAAAAAATAGGCTTTGAGCAGTTTATAGGTCCAATAGTTCCCGATATTGCGTTTACTCCTCATTTTAGAGTGAACTATCACTATTTTGTAGCGATGTATCATGACCAAGGCTTAGTACCTCTAAAAGCACTCTATTTTGATGAAAGTGTAAACATATCTCTTAACCTTCCAATCATTAGAACATCCGTTGATCACGGTACTGCGTTTGATATTTCATACAAAGGTGAAGCTAAAACTCTTAGCTATATAAACGCTATAAAAAGTGCTATAAATCTCATCTAAACTTTGGTATAAACCAGAAACAAATGATAATTATTTTCCTTTAAGAAAAAGTCGCTAAAATTTTACCTATAAAAAAGATATATATTATCTTTTACTAAATATTATCAAGGTAGATTATGAAAACACTTCTTACATTAGCAATCGCTACTACATCAATTTTGTCGGCTTCATCACTAATAGATGATGCTAAAAACGCAGGTCTTACACCAATTCCAACATCTTCATTAGAACTTATGAAGTTGATAGATAACCCTAAAAACCCTATTACTGATGCAAAAGTTGAACTTGGGAAGAAACTATTTTTTGACCCAAGACTCTCTAAGAGTCAGATTATAAGTTGTAACTTCTGTCATAACCTTGGTGAAGGTGGAGATGATGGTGTTGAGGCCTCTATCGGTCATAAATGGACTGCGAACCCACACCATGTAAATGCACCAACTGTTTACAATGCAGTATTTTTCAATGCTCAATTTTGGGATGGTAGAGCAAAGGACGTTGAAGAGCAAGCGCAAGGTCCTATTCAAGCTCACCCAGAAATGGCTGCTACAAAAGAGCATGTTGAGAGTGTTATAAACTCTATACCTGCATATGTAAATGAATTTAAAAAAGCGTATGGTGATGATGTAAAAGTCTCTTTTACTAAAGTAACTGATACTATCGGTCTTTATGAGAGAACTTTAGTTACTCCATCAGCTTATGATGATTTTTTAAATGGCAATGAGAATGCTTTAACTGGGGCACAAAAAGATGGTCTTGATACTTTTATAAAAGTTGGCTGTGTATCGTGTCACTCAGGAATCGCTCTTGGTGGAGATATGAATGCATTTAATGTTACTGCAACTTATAAACACCAAGAAGTAGGTGACTTTAGCGGTGATAAAAATGGCATGGTGAAAGTGCCAACACTTAGAAATATTACGCAGACTGCACCCTATTATCACAATGGTAAAATTTGGTCTTTAAAAGAGGCTATAAGTGAAATGGGTAGAATTCAGCTAGGAGTTAAACTATCAGAAAAAGATGTAGATTCTATAGAAGAGTTTATGAAAGCACTAGAAGGAAGAAAACAAGCTGTTACATTTCCAATGCTTCCAGCTTCAACTTCTACAACTCCAAAACCAGATATGAACTAAATCTATAGCAACCTCTGCGTTGCTATAGACTAAGAAACACATAATTATAAAAGATGTATAATTTGCTATAGCCCATTATAAGGTAAACAAATGAAAGCATTACTTTTGACTATTACTCTCCTTCTTGTTACAACACTCGGTGCAAAAGATGTTGTTTTAGATACCACTACATCACTTTTATGGCAAGACACTCCAATTAATAAAGATGGCTTAGTGACCTATAAAGAGGCACAAAGTTACTGCAAGTTTTTAAGTATCGATAAATACCATGATTTTCGTCTTCCAGCTATGTATGAACTTCAAACCTTAGTTGATTATAACAACTATGATCCTGCAATACTGAATGGTTTTAAGTACGTTTCGAGTACAACTTACTGGTCTTCAACAGTATTTGCGGATGATGCTGAAGAGTTTTGGACGGTTGATTTTGAAAAAGGCTCTCGTAGTGTCAAAGCAAAATACTATGATAGACATTTCAGATGTGTTCAAAAATTAAAGTAACCGTACTCTTTTTATTGGTGATTACTATGCAAAACTTAAATGCTCAGAGAGCCTCTGCTGTTGCCGGAACATTTTACTCTGAAAATACAATGGAACTCTCCTCACAAGTGAAGTTTCTACTAGATAAAGCTAAAACATTTCAAGAAGAAGATGTTCAGGCTATAATAGTCCCTCATGCTGGCTATGTATTCTCTGCTGAGACAGCCGCAACTGCCTATAAAACATTACACAAAAAGTATAAAAATATTTTTCTTATAGGTTCAAGTCATCATGTAAGTTTTGATGGGGCTTCTATCTACACTCTAGGTAACTATAACACACCTCTTGGTGAGATAAGCACTAACCATACAGTAGTAAAACAACTCATGCAAAACTCTCTATTTGTTTATAATAAAGATGCGCATACAAAAGAGCATACCCTTGAGGTACAACTTCCATTTCTTCAAACTATATATGGCGATGAATTAAATATTGTTCCTATAATAATTGCTACACAAAATATGGAAAGTATCATCGAAATATCCAAAATACTCAAGCCCTACTTTGATGATGAGGATAACCTTTTTGTGATGAGTACAGACCTCTCTCACTATCCTGATTATGAAGATGCTAATGTAGTAGATAGAAAAACTTTAGAGGCACTCACAAAAAACAATCCCCAAGAGTTTATCAATGCAATTGTCCAAAATGAAGACTCAAAGCCTCAAGGTCTTGTCACTTCTGCGTGTGGATGGAGTTCACTTTTAGTACTTTTGCATATGACACAAGATGAAAATTACAAATACGAGATAGTAGAGTATAAAAACTCAGGTGATACACGCTACGGTGAGAAAAACAGAGTTGTAGGGTATGGAGCTCTTCGTGTCTATAAAGAGAGCAATACATTCTTTTTAACTGATGAGGAGAAAGAGGAGTTGCGCAATCTCGCAAAACTCTCTTTGTATGAAGCGACTCTTAATAACAAAAGAATTGCAATAGATGAGAGCACAATTTCACCTAAACTCAAACAGTACCTTGGAGCCTTTGTGACACTTCATAAAGAGAAAAAACTCAGAGGTTGTATAGGTCAATTTGAACCAAATCTGCCCCTCTATGAGGTAGTAATAGAGATGACAATCTCAGCAGCAAGATTTGATAGAAGGTTTGCACAGGTAACGTCTGAGGAGTTAAAGAGTATTGACTTAGAGATATCGGTACTTACACCGAGAAAAAAAATCAATTCAATTGATGAGATACAAATTGGAAGAGATGGCATATATATCAAAAAGGGCAATAAAAATGGAACATACCTGCCACAAGTTGCCACTGATATGAAATGGGATGTCAAAGAGTTTGTAAGAAGCTGTTGTGAAGAGAAAGCCAGAATCAGCTCTAACGACTGTAAAGATGCAGAGATATATACCTATGAAGCGATAGTTTTCTAATCTTTTAAAATATCTTTTTTGAGTCTAGAAAATGCATCCTCAATATCTTCACTACTTACATGATTGCGTAAGTCTATATAGTAACTATAGAGAGGTTTACCCTCTTTTGAGACATCCATACGAAGATAAGTAGAAGGAAAATTACTCAATGTCTTTTTAGCTGCATTTTGGTTTGAATTACAGACGATACCGCCCTTTTGAGTAACCTCTAGTCTATACTCACAATTTGCATCAAAATTATACATTTCATGAAGGGTTAATTCTAGTGCTTCATCAGGAGGAAAAACCACTAAACGCAAACATGGAACTCTATTTTTAGATATATTTTTATCGAAAATTTTCACCATTGCACTATCACTACAAGCAGTGAGTATAAAGGCAAGACATAGCAAGAGAGTATAGGTAAGGTGCTTCATAAATATCTAGAGTTTATCTGGAGTCAGACCAACTTCTTCAAGATAGTGACGGAGTTTAACTATAGCATCTTTTGAAAGCTCATTTCTATGAGAAAGTGTCATAGAGTGCTCCTTGCCATCAATATGAATCAGTGCTCGATGCTGCTTATTCATATCTACTTCTGCACCATAATGCTCAAGTGCATGAATCAGCTTTTTTGTGTCAATATTACCCGAGATTGGGTGTTCAAATATTTTTTCGATTTTTATTTTGTGTTTACTCATAACTAAACTCCTATGTTTATAGTTTAATTATCGTCTTTTAAAGATTAAAAGAGTCTTATCTTCCGTATCATAGAGTGAAAAAGTCTGTTTCTCTATCAGTTTCAACCCATCTAACTTTTGGAAGGTTTTTATTTTGTGAAAGTGTTGGATTATTGCATCTTGATGTTTTGTGTATGTTTTATCTTCATTTTTAGAAAAGAGAGTAAACTTTGTAGCTAGTTTATCATTTTCAAACGCAGCATCTACACTTAAAAACTCTTTTTCATTTTCGCTACTCATAGTTCCTTCAGCCACATCACTAAAGCCGTAGCGAGTATTTATATCAGCTATAAATACTCCATCATCATTTAATTTATCAGCTACTGCGTTTAAGAACTTAACCAAGGCATCACTATCTAAAAAATTTAAAACATCAAATATACTGACAATAGCATCATATTTTCCATCAACGTCTGCAACATCTATACATTCAGCGTCAAGACCTTGGCTCTGACACTCATCAATCATTACAGAGCTTAAATCAACACCTTTACACTTAACACCATCACTTATCATACGTTTCATAAAACCGCCACGACCACAACCGACATCTAAAAGAGTTTTAGGAGAGTAATCATCAAGCTCTGAGCGATAAAGGTCATATAGAGCTTCTGTAGCTTCTTCTATACCTAAAAGGTGTTCAGCTTTTGCGTAAAGATCCAAATTAGTCATTTATACGTTTTGCTCTGCTTTTATAACTTGATTTATTTTTTCATAAATATCTAAAACTTCATCTTTTTTAGCGATGTAACTATTTTTGTTTGCAATAAGGTAAGTTGACGAAGTCATAATATCTTGAACTACTTCAAGACCATTTTGCTTCATAGTAGCACCAGTTTCAACAACATCAACAATCATATCAGCTAAACCGATGATAGGAGCTAACTCTATTGAACCGTAAAGTTTAATAATATCCACAGATACAGCACGCTCTTCAAAGTAGCGTTTCGTAATGTTAACCATTTTCGATGCAACTTTGATATCCGGTTTGTTTAAATCAAGCTTTTCGCCATTTTTCATACCTATAGAAACTTTACAAATCCCGCGTTTAAGGTCAAGCAGACGAATCACATCAAGTCCCTGCTCTTCTAAAGTATCAAGTCCTACCACACCAATATCAGCAGCTTGATGGTAAACATAAGTCGCAACATCCTGATTTCTTACAAGTAAAAAACGAAACTTTGGAGTCTCTAAAATAAGTTTTCTATCATCGAACTTAAAAGTATCTCCAAATATAGTCTCAAATATCTCTAGTGTCTCTTTAGCAATACGACCCTTTGGAAGTGCAACTGTTAGCATCTATAACGCCCTTATATATTTATTATTTCCGGCATTTTACCTAAATATTACTCAAAGTTTTATGAGTCGTTTTAATTCGCTACAATACTCTTTATGATAAAATGTAAATATGAGTAATGAAATAAACAATTTTTCTATTGCTGAAGAAGTTTGGCATGCTGTAACACACGGTGTCGGTTTTTTTTTAAGTATTGCTGCTTTAGTTTTACTTATTATATTTTCTATTAACGACGCAACCATAAATATATTATCTGCCATTATATATGGTACTACTTTAATCGTTATGTACGGTAGCTCAACCCTCTATCATGCAGTAACAGACACAAAGTTAAAACATCTTTTTCAAAAGTTTGATCATAGTGCTATATATTTTTTAATAGCTGGTTCATATACACCTATAGCACTCATCATAATAAGTGGAGAAGCAGGATGGATTATATTTGGAATTGAATGGGGTATTACAATAATTGGTATAGCTCTAAAATTCATATATCCTAATCGATTTGAAACTCTTTCCTTAATAGCATATATTTTTATGGGTTGGTTAATTGTAGCAGTCTTTGAGAGTTTTAAAACAAACATCGACCCTATTGGATTTTGGCTGATAGTTATAGGTGGTCTCTCTTACTCTGTCGGAGTAGCTTTTTATATAAAAGATCATATAAAATATTTTCATGCTATATGGCATCTCTTTGTAATGGCAGGTTCAATCTTTCAATTTTTTTCAATATTACTATATGTAGTCTAAGTATCTAATACTTTTTTATTTCATCAAATAAAAGTTTTTAAAAACCTTACTAATGGTATTATATAAGCAAGAAAGCTTACAATAGGAGTTTATCTTATGCAGTATATACGTTTTTTTAATGAACTAGTTATTGATGATATCCCTTTAGTTGGTGGGAAAAATGGACTTAATAGTAAATATGGGTGCTTACTTTTCTACTTTTTCTTATAATTCACAAGATAATAATCAACTAGATTTAGCTTCATACTTTTACTAAGTCCACGATGTAAACTAATCATGTTTTTCATATG
>Ga0209345_10001450_pt1 | contig 28319 bp, 46 predicted proteins | sample Cruoilmetagenom7_FD_187294 | JGI IMG/M metagenome (GOLD analysis project Ga0209345, IMG submission 187294) | Oil polluted marine microbial communities from Coal Oil Point, Santa Barbara, California, USA - Sample 7 (SPAdes) (version 2) | ecosystem: Environmental > Aquatic > Marine > Oil seeps ...
CCTGAAGAGTTGATGCACCAGTATTGGTATTAACAACCAGAAACCAGAATTCTTGATTTTTTGCGTAAGAAGCAATAGCAGGAGTCGGTGTAATCACATACGCATTAGCAACACCCGTATCAACACCGCTTTTATAAGAGTTATTCTGAATACTACCTGATGTAACAGTAAGGCTATTAAAGAAAGCAGCTGTAGGCCTTAATTCAATCAGATCACCCGCATCTAATGCTAAAGCAGTTGTGCTTTCCTGGGCGCGAGTAATCGTTAAAATATCACCACTACGAGCAGCACAAGTACAAATCTCAAGTTCACCGGTAGATTTTTTATAAAAAACCACTCGAAAAAAATCAGGTGTAGTCGGGTTAGGGTATTTTGCGCCATCCCCTGTTTGCACTGTTACAGAAGTTGCGACCGCAGTGATACCTGCCGCCAGTGTGCTGGTAGCATTATTTGTAAATAGTTCTGACATTATTTTTTACCTTTTGATAGGCATTAAAAGATTCAATCTATGAACTTAGAATTGCTGGATGTGAACCGCCACGCTTTGATTGAATACCAATATCCTCACCAAAGCCAGGAACAGGCTGGTCATGCGTATCATAACCATAGAGCCCTACATTTTTACCTGCCCCAATACATGGACTACCTTCACCGAGTGTGTAATCTAACTCTAATAACGGATCCTTATTCAATGAATTAAGATCATATCCCGTTACAGTCCCTTTCGCTAAAATCGCTGATTTCCATGATGCAAAAGTTGATTGATTTACACCATCCAATGCACCTATATGAGCGCCATTCGGTGCGTAATAGCAATTGTTATCAATATCAATAGCTGCATAGTTAGTAAATAATGCGCTACCAATAGTAATACACTGGATATTTGAAACAGCAAGAGAAGCACAAGTTATAAGGTTATTTTTTATTTCAACTTCCGTTAACGCTCCACCATTTTGCACGACCAATCCATGCCCTTCTTCCGTGTCTGTTGGATTATGGATTATGGTATTGCTAATTAACCTGCCACCGGCCGCATTGGTTTGATAAGCCAGGCTGTTAACGCTTGCATTAAGCATTAAATTACCAACGGCCTCTTGATTAATGCCGGAGCTATTAAATAGAATATGTATGTAATTCTCATCAAAATAACCAGCTTCTACTATATTTCCTAAACTTGTACCCTGCGTAGTTATCCCTTGACCACCACCATCACCACCAGTTTTTGTTCCTACACCACATTTTCTAATATCTGGCCTTAATATTCGGTTATTATCTGCATCAATGATCTTTAATGCTGAGTGCACGCTTCTACAAACAAAATCCTCAACTAAAACACCATCCCAATCTTCAATTTGAAGGCCAACATAGCTTGAATCGTTTTTGTCAAATACTGTGACCCCATTTACAGTAAGACCACGTATGACTCCACCAGAACCCACACCAGAATTTCCCCATATTTGAACAGTCTGAGTATTGCTTCCAGCGCCTGTACTGTTTGTCATATCACAATCGAGTATTTCCCAATCCGTGTGAGTTGGGTTTGCCATGTAAATACCACGAGCAAGTTGAGTTGTTATGTCTAAATTTTCTAAAATATTTCCAGCCGTTATACCAGCAAAGAAAATAGATGCTGTTCCACCTTCATGCGATGCAGTAAAATTCTTTGCATGAATATATGAAACACCATTGAGATATAAATTTATTGTACCGCCACCTGATAAATCAAAATCAGCTTTATCACCAGGCCAGTTACCGTCTAGTGTAATCATTGCATCTTTACTTAAGCCGCTTGCGCCTGGTGTAAATCTAGCCGTTACAGGGCCACCAAAAAGCAATGTATCACCAGACCCTAGCTGGTCTGCCGCCTCGCCCCACGTTATGCCAGAAGCATTTAAAACTGGCAGCAATTCAGACGTAGCAGGCCAGTTAGCATTGTCACCTAAAGTTCCGTGCATGTAATGCTTAGTCATGACATTATCGCCTCTTTTACGTGTTTCGCAGCTTCTTCATTTAACGCACTTAAGGCCAAAATTGCTTCATCACGCGCCTTATTAAGCCTTTCGCATTCTTTATCAATTCTCAAATTAATAGTCTCATTCATATCGCGCTTAATTATATTGATCTGCTCTTTTGCAAGCTGCGCCTCAATTGCTGATCTTTCTGCCGCCTTGGTTGCAAAATATATTTGCGTGTATGATGATAAAAGCTGCTTTTTGAGATTAATATTTTCTTCTAATGGCGACATTTATATTTCCTGCTGAACATCAACAATTATCGAAGCCGTATTTGCCACAATAGCTCCATGTGTTTTATTTTTTGGACGCCTTCTTGTTAGTGTTGATGTGTTTGCATTTTCAGCTGTTCGCGGATAAAGCTTTTTACCTGATGCTGCATTTGCAATTGCATCCGCTTCGCTTGACCCATATGCAAATCGACCAAAATTTGCAATGTCATCATTTGTTAATGTAACGCGACTAGTTTCATCCGCAAGCGGAAATGCTACGCCTGCTATGGTAAATGTAATATCACCAGTATATTGTGACGGAGTCGGGTCAGGAGAAACACGCACTCCCCCACCTGAAACATCAATCAATACCTCTCTAGCATTGTCTTCAGAGTCGTACCCTGTAACACTAATCTTTCCATCTACTACACCCGTCATAATCTACTCACCCTTACCACGCAGGTATTTGCGCAGTTGTTGATTGTTTTGAAAACCCCATAGTTGAACGGGCTCTTGCTCTTTGAATTTGAAAATTAAAATGCTTACCGTGATAAACAGATAACTTAATGTCTGACCATTTTTTACCAGGCATTTCCATTAGATACGTCAACGCGCCATGCTCTATCGCATCAGACCAGTCGTTATAAATAAGATCATCTACTTCAGCTGCATCGTTCGTAGGCTTTAAAACCACACGAGCAACCAGACCACCTACAATAGTGGCTTCAGGCAAACGATTTAACTTAATTCTGTCTGGCGCATACTGAACCATTATATTTGGATCACCGACAGAACTATCTCGCCACCCTGGATCGTTTTGATCTAGCCATTCTTCCGTTTTTTTAGTTATTTCTTTTTTGTCATAAAGCAATGACTGAATAGTTACAATACGAGTATTAGTTGGTGGAGTAATAGTGTAATCATCAACATTAATAGTTATGTCACCAGCCGGAATATCGTCTTTCCAGATAAGCGAATCTTCACACAAACGAATACATGCTTTGCGCACTGTTTGAATAATTAACGATTCTGGGCAACCAGCCACATGAGGGAATATACCTTTTACAAAACTATCTAAACTTGTTGCCATTAAATTGTTGCCCCTATAGAACCAGTATCCGTATCAATAGTTGGATCGATACTTCCCGCATTACTATCAACAGATTGATTTATACTCCCAGACAATACTGAAACGCTTGGCTCTATTCGCTCATAATTCCAATAAGACATAGAAGAGTTAACTGAATATTCCATCTGCAGGGAGCCATCAAATTCAGCATTAAAAATATATTCAAATGCAGACGAAGGCACGAACTCAATATAGCCATGCCCGTTAATCATTTTTTCCGCAAGCATGTCTGATTGCGCAATAAAGCCAAACGTAAGATCTGTAGTTGTATCTAAACCGTGAGCAATATCCGAAGATATACTTAAACTAAGCGATGCATCACCAATAAAAACATGCGCAAACTCAGTTGGCGATGAAATCTGTAAAGATATTGATACATCACCCGTATTCTCAACACCATACGCACCTGCTGCTACCGCATATGCACCTGGTGTAAACCCGGCTAATGCACCAGTAGACTCAACAGGTATAGGTGTAGCGGCCATTATATTGCCGTTATATTAGGCGTTACTTTATATGTGTCATTTTCTGTCAGGGTAAACGGGCCAGCAGGATCGATCTCAACAAACAATAAACGCTGAGTACCACCTGAAGATTTTGACGCAATAAAATAACCGTAAACCGCACCGGTATAACCACCCGCACCAGCTGTAAATGTTTGTTGCGCATAAGATGCGATACTTGCTGGAATACTCCAACTTGCATCAGTTAATGTTATACGCGCATAGCCGCCACCAGTTGGCTCATTGATAGTGGCTTCAGTAATGGTTTCGCCAGGGGCTGCATCAGTAAACAATCCAAGCTCAAGATCTGCATCACGATCAACGTGTGTTCTCAAAAAAGCAATTTGAGCAAGTAGCTTTTCGCCTTCGTCCGGAGTAAAACCAGCCATGTTTAATACCTATTTAATTAAGTTGTTCGCGCTTTTTAGGCGAAGAGCCCAGTTCAGCTTTTGCTTTATAACCAAGTAAGTTATAGAAATTTTGTTTATATCCATTAGCACGAACATAATTCGGTGTTTCTTCAGAATCACGCCCAAAGAATCGATACATAATCCATTCAATTAATGCCGGTCCATAAATATCATCAATATCAATTGGATCCGTAGTAGATGTTAATTCTGTTGGGTCAATCGCTTCCAACACTTCAATAAAAACTTGCGTACTTCCATGAGCCGCAGGACTGACATAAAAAACTTTATCGTCTCGATCATCAGAAATGTACTCCTTGATAATTAATGAAGGTGTTTCCGTGTGCCAATCTGGATCCGATTCATCTTTGGCGCCTCGATCCACTAATCGAATAGCACGACCAGGAGTATTACCATCAGAACCCATATTGCGAATAACAGATAATAATTGACGACCTGAAATTGTTTGACGAGTTGTTCCAGCTGTTAATTGAATTGCCCGGTTAATAGTTTTTGCATCATTTTTTAAACCACACACCGCTAGTTGCGCTTCATTCAACCATCCAAGTGCTTGCGCATCATTCCATGTACGACTTGCATCATCCGTTTGATCATCTGACGCAAGCTCTTGGGCCTTTAAAATAATTGCACTAGCGAGTGTAGTTCCCATGATTGATTAGCTCTCAACCACTTCAGCAGGTGCATCAATAAGCAACCGACATTCGTTAGTCATGCGCTCAACACCCCAGGTGCGATTTAACTGTTTCCCAAAGTTATCAAATGCCCACTTACATAAAGCAGCTTGCGCTTCTTTCTTATCAGTGATTTTTGTTACATCTGGAACAGTTAAACCTTCAGTAGTAACAACTGGCTCAGCTTCAAGACCGTCAGTTAAATCAATAGATTCACTGGCTTCAGCCATCATTGCATCAATTTCTGCCTGATTACTTTCAGGTGTAGCTGATGTGCGTGATAACGCTGGTGAAGATGCGGGTTCTGCTTTTCCAGCAGTAGGCTTAACAGCTGCCACACTTGAAACCACATTACTTATATCACCTGGCCAATCTTCAGCTTTATCAATCGATACAGCACCGGCCTTAGTTGCTAGTTGCTCAGAATAAAACAATAAACGACCTGGCTTACCCGTTGATGGATCAGGAAAACCAAGATACTTCGATAAACGCACACCAACTGCCGCTTCTGCTTCAGCCGTATGACCTGTTAACAACTCGCCTTGCGGTGTACAAGGAACCATGTCACTGCGAGACGCTAATTCTTCTGTGCGCTGAAACACACGACCAGACTGCGAACTTTTTAAATATTGAGCTGTTGCGCCCATAATATTCTCCCAATAAAAAAGGCCGACTCAAATAAGCCAGCCTTTTATTTATTAATTACAAAAGACTTCTATTAAGAAAGATCTTCCATAATTACAACACCAGTGATTTTCGCAGTAGCTGCATCATTGATAAGAAGCAGATCCAACGTGTCAGCAGCAGAGTAATACTTTCCGTTGCTAAAACCGGTTACCGTATTGGGCGTACCTTCAGTCAATGCCAAAGCATTAACACCAGAACCCAACGCATTACCATTCGCACCGTCAATAAAACCATCAACATCAGTTTCATCACCAATATCAAATGTAAGTGTTGCGCCTTCAACGGTTTCAACTTTGTACTTCACGCGATGCACAAATGTTTCAGCAGGAATGTTAATTAACTGCAATACATCAGCAGCAGAATAAGCCTGGCTTGAAAAATCAATCTCAAATTCAGCCTTAATCATTGCGGGATCAGAACGCATATGTTGCGTAGATCCACCTTTTGTTAAATCATATGTTGGCATGATCTATTACCTCAAATTAAATTGTTTTAATAAAAAAGGCCGGAGCGAACGCCCCAGCCTTTCAATCAGTTACGATTAACGTTTTGCTACAAAATCAACGATTGATTCAGGTTTGATAACCTTATAACCGTAAACTTGTAAACCACGAACCAGAGTACCAAAGGTGCTTTCAGCTCGTAGCGTTTCGCTGTTTAACATTTGCGATGCAAACGTAAGACCAGACTTATGACCCGCAATAATGTGAGTTACATTATCAGTGCCATTGTTTACAGTCTTCAGCAAGTTAGAACGATAAATCGTAAAACGATCAATCATGCCAATTTGACCATTACGAAGAACGGACATGCTATCGCCCATTTCATTGGCATTATTCAAGTCAGACTTTTTAAGTAGACCACATGCCCAAACAGGCAAATTCAACCAACGACCCGATTCCGGTACATTTTGCTCATCCAGAACAGAACCCATATCCACGATGTAATCAAGAATATTAGTTTTATCCAGGGTGACAGGTGCAGCTTCAGTACCTAAGTTATAAGCAGCAGATTTAGCACCCGCAGTTGCACCCGCATTTGCTGCAGCCGCATCAGCATAAATACTACCCAGTACATCCGTATCGATAGTGATTTTAAGCTGTTCAGACGCATCACGAGTCCAATCATCAATGTAATTGTAATCAGACTGAAATTTGTCTACATCGTCTGCAACGAACTGCCAGTATTTGCCTTTATCAATTGTAAGTTCAATTGTTTCTGGCTCAGGACGTTGAGTGTTAAGGTTTCCACCTTTAGAGTAATCACTGATTACAATAGATGGCGTAGTACGAATAATGACTTTATCGCCTTGATTAGCGATTTCGCCTTCGTACTCCGTGTTTGCAATAGCAGCCAGAACCGTTGCCTCGTAAAACTTAACGAGTAACTTTCCTGACCAAATAGCATTAGGTACTACAGTACCTGAAAATTGCGGATTTCCCGCAGCAGATTGTACAGCCATGAGTATCTACCTCTAGGTATTTACACAGACCACCCAACTACAGTTATTTCCAGGCATAAAAAAACCAGCGTTATGCTGGCATTCGTTAACTACTTAAAGTTAATGTTGTTTTTTATCCTGGTAAAATCTTTCCTGCTTGTTGTGCCGCCTGAATTTTTTGTTCAATGGCAGCTGCATCTTCGTGAGAATATTTACCTTTTGTTACTTTTGAATAAAATGCTTTAACCTGACTTTCCGTAAAGGTTTCGGTATGAATACCAATATCGTCAATGACGTTATTAGATCCATTTCCATCTTCAGGCGAAACAAGTTCATCCAATTTGTTAGCATTACTCTCACTGGTTACAGTTGCCCCAGTTTGTTTGTACGCTGCTATAACTTTCAGAACGGTTGCGGAATCATTGTCAAAATTCGCCTGATCAAAAACAACTTTCAATGGCCGAGTATCAAACTCGCTTATTGGGTTTTTCAGATAAGCAATAAATACTTCATCTGCACCAATTTTTTCCCATTCCGGTTCTTTGTCATCAAGATCATCGTAAAATAATTCACGCGCTGATTTCGCTTGAGTGGTTTGGACGTTTTCAACATTACCTTCAACGGCTTTAATGCTTCCTTCAGCCGCATCAAGACGACTTTGTAAGTCACCTATAATCTGAGTCATTTGAATTGAATTCATACTACTCATTGACACTAAAAATTCGTCGTCATACTTTTCGCGCATTTCAGCAGGCAATAACTCAAGATCAAAACCACCATTATTTGGATTGCTGGTATCATTCTCAGAACTTGGCGCAGGCTTTTCTTCCTGAGCTTTTGCAATCAACTGTTGCACCTGTTGTTGTGATTCAGTGATTTGTTGTTGAGATACACTCAACTGATCACGCAAATCTCCAATGGTTACATCGGTTGCTGATTTGTAGTTCTTAAAACGAGTTTCCCAGTCTTCAGCGGGTGGCTCTTTCTTAGGTTCGACAACAGGTTTAATCACCTCATCATCTTTGCCCTGACCGTCTTTCAGGCCGTGTTGTACTGCTAGTTGTTCTGATTCATTAGCTTGGTCACGTACTTGTTTGGGTATTCCCATAATTAATCTCCGAGCCACTTCAAACGGGGTTCACAACTCATCATCTAAGCTGGTCAAACAAATGTTTCATGCGCACGAAAGCATCTGCCCGATTCAGGATTTAGAATCAGCATGTGAGCCGCTATTGCGGGATTCAGTTAGTTAATCTCTGCCAGAAATGACAGGAATAAGTTTTATTAAATAATTAAGAGCCGGTTAAGGGATTCAAAACTATTCAATATCGATTGAAGGCACTGCCATTGAGCTTTCGCCCGGTAAAACAATACCCGCTTCATGGCGTTTTAATGTCGCCAGTAGTTCACCTGGGTTAGTTGCATGGCAAACAAATGCCATTAACACAGATGAAGCGCCTTGCGCCCTATGTAATGTCGTTTCCGACTCCACAGTACGCAAAGCACTATCAGCATCACCCGAACTGGAAAGCATCCAATCCAAAATGACCCTAAAATCTTTGTTTTCTTCTAAGTTATATAAAGCTTGAATAACGTTTTTATCGGGCTTTTGTAAAAATCCCGTATTATTAATTTGTTGAGCCTGCATTTAATCAGCCTGTTTATTTTCTTTAATTATTTCTTTCTGCAATTTATATGTCTTATGTTTGTACAGCCAATTTATTAGGAAAGTGCCTACAGATAAAACAATACCTATAAATAACGCAATTTCATTCAAGCTAACCGCACCAAACAAAGTGCTCATTGCCCCAGCCGTATAAGATGTTCCCGAAGTTAATTTGTCATTCATTAAGCAGCAGCCCCTTGAAATAAAGCAGTATCTTGACCGCTAACTGGGTTACCAGCTGCATCTAATGTTTGCCCACCTTGAGCCGCATTCATTTCAACAGCCATGGCTTGTTGCATTTTTTGCATCAGCTTATCTTTATCAGGCACAACATCATCAACGGGAATATCGAGTGTTTTAAGACTTTCACGTAACAGTACCGCACGACCTTCATTGCCAATAATTTGCATATCCACTGGATTGTTTGTCGCATTAAGCAACTCAGTAGTTCGAATCGCTTTTTGTTCTTTCGCAACCAATGAAGACGAACCTTTAGCAATACACTTTAAATCGCCTTTAATTGATTCATCTTCACCGTGAATCATATTGAAGTAATACGTGCGCTTTACAGAGCCTTCAATCGGTCCATCAATATGACTGATAACTTCTTTAATTCCGCGAGCAGCTGAACTCATTAGCATCGACAAACCAGATGCCGTACCAGCAGCACCTGAGCCACCACTTTCACCATAAGCATATTTAGGAATACCAGTGTATTCATCAGCAAGCCCTGAGAATTTTTCATAAACAGCCATTAGTGCTTGAACATTAGTTTTCGGATTATGAAAACGAACCGCAGGATTATTCGTACCATGTGGATCTGATAATGTTTGCCAGATCTTCCATGGTCTTATTGACGTTATATCTTCACCGAGAGGAACCCGGTCAGTGTGCACTTCAACTTGTGGGCCCGATGCAATTGCCATATTGTTAACTAATGAACGAGCCGCGGCATTACACACGTCTTGCACATCAGCCATTAATTCTGGAACGCCTTTACCCCAAAATGATCCGGGGATCTCTTCAAACGAACACTTATCATAAGGGCGACCACCCAATGGATCATCATTCAGTCTGGCGCGAATAACATGATTACCTATTAACCAGGCATTAATCTGATACTCTTTATTTACATCTTCAACCTTAGAAGCATCCATTCCCCATTCAATCAGCATTTTTCCTGAAGCGCTGCCCCAGTATTCAAGTGCGTCTATAGTATCGCCCTGGAATAAAAACTCATTGGGCCTGCCTTCAAGGTGTGCACGCTCTTGATCACGCCATAACCATTCACGTAAACCACCAACACCATAGTCACTCAAAACTTGATCAATAGCCGTATCGTTATAACCAGGTACACCCTTCATTGCTACCAAATCAGTACGTCTTAAACGATGGCGCTCAATCAGGTAACCATCATTCACATTCTTTGATGAAGGTGAAGGATATAGATCAAATGGTGCAACACGATAATATTCAGGACGGTACTCAGTACCAATTTTTTGCACCCAGCTACCGTTAATTTGAACCCACTTCAATGATTTGCGTTTGCGTATATTTGGGCCTTTCAATATCCCAGCTGGAAAAGTCACTGTATCTTTAATGACTTCAAGCATCGCTTCTTTCCAGTTACCTTCAGCAAACTGGTCTTCTATCTTTAATTCCATTTTAGAAGCCAAATTAACAGCTTCTTGTTCAATTTTTTCTTTGAGCTTTTCTTTTACTTCCTGAAAACGCTCTTGAACTGCATGCTCAGGTAACTGAACACCGTATTCTTGCATCCATTGTTGTGCTTCAATTGAAACTGCTTCAGCTAATCCTTTTTCAATATCAGGATTAATCTCAGGTATAGGCGTGTGATCTACTTTCCATGGCTTATCACCAGCAGGAAATAAAACATCATTTATCCAAGCTTCAGCAGCACGACACTTGATCTGCGTTAGCATCATGAATATTTCAGCCCCGCCTTGAGCTTTAATTTGCGCAAGCTTCTGAGGTGAATACTCACCATTACGACGACGAAGACTATCAATAATGCGCTCTTCGATCTCATTACGAGCGAACCGGGCCTGCTCCCAATCAGATTTAATCTTACCGGCCAGACCAATAATAATTGGTTGTGCCTGGGCTTTATCTAACTCAGCTTTTGATAAACGCTCATTTTCTAAATCGGCATTAGATTTAACCGAAACAAAATCACGTCCGGGCGCAGTCTTTGGCTCACTACGAGATAAAGCAACTGCAGCTTGTGTTTGCATTAGTGAACTGTCTCGCCTGTTTCAATTGCAGATTTGATTGCGCTTGCAACTGGTTTAGGGTTTGAAATAATCGGCTGAACTGATTCAGAATTGTGAATAATAATCTGATGATCACGCTGGCGCTCTTCACGCGCAGCATTAGACTGATCTACTAACAATTCAATTCGACTATCAATATAACGCTTACCCTCTTTTTTAAGATCAAGCATATCGAATTCAAGGTTAATCTCTAACAAATCCTTCGTGATAAAGTGAAACATGATCTTTCCAGACTCACGTTTATGGTAAAGCACATCAATACCCCAGCGATTTTCATCAGGCAAATGACCTTTATCAACCCAGTTCGAGTTGAACAACATCTTGCAGAAGGTTTCTGCTATTTCGTTCTGTGATATTTGTTGTACTGGCATTATGTCCATCCCGCAGCTGATTGCGTAGCAACCTGCCGAGCTGTTTGTTTAAATTGTTGGTTTCGAGTATGCGTTTTCATACTCATCATTAAGCTATCTGCTAAGTTTGGTGAAGCAATTGGAGGGCTTTGTCTCGCCATATCCTCTTTGCTCATTATCTGAAGCAAACCATTAGCATTTTGTTTCTTTGGTATTCGACAAACCTCAGTTCTAAGTCGATCAATTAGCTCAATTTTTGAAGATATTGAAAGCATTAATTCAGGATCTATGTACAAGCCCTGGGTAATTGCCCGGAACGTGTTATACATCCGATCACGCAACATAAAATAAAACTGAGCACGTTGATTTTTAAAGGTTTGCTTATTTGTTTTAGCGTTATCACGATCAATTAAATGATCTGGCTGATAAATGTCTTCAGGGTTTTCTGGTGAATTAGAACCCCGAAACATATCAACCTCTATACCTTTGCCATCCAATTCAGTAGCAACCGATGCTTTAAGTACCACACCAAGACCATCACAATCCCAGCGATATACATCTGCTCGATGTTCTATTGCGTACTTACAGGCCCAGATACTGCCTTCAGTAGCATCACCATCATCCTTTTCTTGAATATCAAGAACGATTGAACCGTGACGCTTACATAATCCTTTTGGATCCGGGCCTTCATCAGATGGATCATGCGTTACCACAATCGCACCTACTGGCTGAATACCTAAAACATCGTGCGCATCAATGCATGCGTTAAACCACTTAACCGGAATAATTGAACCAGGTACTGAGTCGTTATACTTACCTTCCCAGATATGCTCATATTCTTCAGTTGATAAGTGTTCAAAATCAAACTGCCTATCTTTCTCCAATACATCAGGGAAAAACGGGTTATCGGTATAGTTACAACGAATGATTAAATGCAAATCATCTTCGTAATAACCATCACGATCTAATTCTTTTTCAAATGGAACAATGAAACGCTGGCTGAATGGATCAGCACGAGACATAGGATTAGCACTGCACCACAGCTCAGAACCTTCTTCACGAAGCGTAGGAACCATTAACTTTAATGATTCAGCTGATAGCGTTTGCGCTTCTTCAACATGAAACCGTTCAAAGCCATCCATTGACTGCATTGAACTTGGGTTCCTGGCTAAACCACGAAACTTAAATATGCCACCGGATGAATTTTCTATTTTATTATTCTGAGTATTAAACCCAGTCAACTTTAATCGCTTAATCTCACGACACATCAACGAGTGAACAGAATCTTCTATCGAATTCTGAAACTCCCTGAAACAACCGGTTTTTATACCCTTGTCTTGTGAATCAATTAGATTCATTCCAACCATTGTTTGAGACTTACCTGAACCACGACCACCGATAACAATCTTAAATCGTTTATCAACCGTCAATAACGGCTCAAGCTTTGCAGGAAAGAATATTTCTGCTTCTTCCTGGGTAATGGCCCAAGCACCTGTTTTATTGCTCAACGCATGAGTAAAACCCTTAATCGGATCAATAAAACCAACAACTGTATACTTATTTGCCGCTCTTCTTCTTTGCTCAAGAATAGCCGCAGCGATTATCTGCTCGCTACTTTGAGCGACCATCTATGATTGCCTGTAACTCTTCATCACTTAAATCCGTCATTTCATCTTTAGTGATATTTATATTTTCTTTGAATGCCTGAACATTAATATGCTTACCAATAGTATCTAGTGATTTATTGGCGCCAGTCGCATCAAAAGTAAATGCCGGAACAATCTCACCTTCAGGGCCTTCGCAATACACTTGCTCACCTTTTTTATTTAAAACGGGAGCTATTTGCATACAACGATCATTAATCAATGCAGCCCGATTAAGCACCCAGTCAGCATCGATTTCTAATTTTTCAGCGCGTTTATCAGCACCTGCTTCTATAGCTTTCGCAATGTCAACATTCGTCAACAGCCTGCCGCCTTGCGATTTAGCTGTCTTTCTACTGTAACCAGCAAGCTCAGCTGCTTTGGTAGCATTAAGATGAATCAAATAATACTTAACAAAGAGATCTTGCTTAGGAGTTAGTTTTTTTGTTGCCATAATTCTTTAAGTCCGTGACGTGAACAACCCGGCAAAGTCACAAGTAACATTTAAACTGGAACGTGTAACCAGCTAAGGAGGGTCTTGCCGATGCTGCAGGTGTTATTAACGTCACCGCCTGCTGGACTATTCTTTAAACGCCAGACTGATTAGAGGCAACGCACTTGTTACCAGATTTTTTGGCGTCAGATTGACTTAGCTCGCCTTTATTCTTACTACTGAACGACTCATCACATTTACGTGAAGCCGTAGGCTCATTGTTTGGCGATGCTGGTAAATGCGCATTCATGCCGCCTGATTTGCTTTCTGGTTCATTACCTTTATTCATAATGTAATCCTCATAAAAAAACCCACAGAGCGAATCATGTGGGTTCATACCTTGCCGGGCAGTTCCGAAGAACTCTGTAAACATGCTTTACGCATGAGATAGACCACCTCCTTTTATGGAAGTGAGTAAAAAACTATTAAAATGGATTCGAAGTACAGTCACCATATATATCAATACCACTACCTGGCATTTCCTGATATGAAGTGACATTGCAGCTATAAGCAACATTACATTGCAGGTATTCCGCTTCTGTTACAGCGGTATACGTTAGCGACTCCCAAAAAACCTGATCTTCTATGGCGTTTGAACCGTTAGTAACCAGAAAATCTAATGGGCACTGGCCTAAATCAATTGATGCCTTGCTGTTTTGATAATCAATCGTTACCGGGTGTGTGAAATCTTGAAGGGTTCCATTAACAACAAACCGTATTTCAGTTCCATTACGCTCAACTACTTGCTTTGCGTTTGGTAAAGAAATGCCTTCGATTATGCTATCAAATAAACTATCGCAACCAGTTAATGTAAATGCCAGGACGATAAACGCTAAAGTTCGTTTAAATATTAATGGTTTCATAATAAGCCTCAATAGCAGCCATTAATAATTAACCGCAGGCCCATATTTAGAATAAGTAACCCTTCACTACCTTGGAGTTTTCGTCCTCCGTCTGTCCTTCGGGCATAAAAAAACCCGCTCCATATTTCTATGTGCGGGTTTCTAAGTCAGTAATCGATACTGGTAATACAAAGATTATCGTGTAAGGGGCGGAACGTCAACTATTTAATCTTTCCTTTAACAAATAGCCCTCTAGTGTCCAGATCTTTTGTTTTGCATTATCAAAAGCAATCTTCTGACCTATTTCTGCATCAAAGTTTTCAGGGCTGGCGCATGCTGATTCACCCGTTACGGTAAACCCGTTACGGTAAACCCGTTCCTTAAAACCAAGCAACACACTGTCAATTGAGTGCCTTCAAAAATATGATACTTTACTTCATCAATCGTATTCTCAATATAGTCAGGTGTTAACCTGGGTGCATTCAAACCCTTTTCTTGTATTTCTTTTTCTATTTCTTGCTCATTACTCATCTTCTTCTCCGGTTGTGATAATTCGCATAATTTATTGCATCTGCCTTTCATCTTTCCGCATTCACAGGAATACCCTGCTTTTACATTGCTTTCATGTTGCTCTTGTTTGCTCATACTTAAATAAGGGTTGTGATACCACCAGCCCGTTTCCAAGCTCCATGCTCCCCACGGAATACTTACACTACTATCACTCACATCAACCCCTCATTAATCCAAATAACCTGAGTCCTAATCACCCCTTCCAGATGCATCAACTTCAAATCATCTTGTGTAAACTCTCTAACTGGATGCCTGCCATCTAAAATATCGTGACAGGTGCTACAACAAAATGCCCCATGGCGATCATCATGCTTCATTGCCATGCCACCACCATTCAAATGGGCCAGTGTCGTGGTTTCAGGTCGCCAATTACAGTAACCAGGTATGCGTACATTGCATTCACGGCCTTTTGCGCTTTTAGTAAACTTACTGGCCACGACATATCCCATACATTGGATCTGGATCCGGCACAAATATCCCGTATTCAGCTGCTCTCTGTTGAATAAAGCCATAAAGATCTGCCATATATTTCATTTCCAACAAATCACGCTTACCCTCTTCATTTCTGGTTGTTGTTCTTTTCGGGATCTGCTTAACCTTTCCCATAATGGCTTTCTTATTCCAGCCAAAATACTCACCGCAGAAAAACTCATGAATATAAAGCCTTTCTTTTTCACCTCTTAAACCCATTGCTTCCATTATTGGTGGATATGCGACAGACCATAGAGCAGCATTCTGCTTATCGCTTTTAGTTACCTTTTTTTCTCGAAACTCTACCTCCATGCTTCCATCCGTAGGCAAAGTAGACAGATACTTACTCGCATTTAATGCTATCTGCTCATTAATCAAGACAAATACTTTCTTCATCAATACCCCATTTCAGATTTAAAGATGTTTTTACCAATATCGCAGAGCGTTACACACTCGCTCATCTTCATACCGGCCTGAGAAAACGAAACACCATAACCACCATCTGTATCATCAACACATAGGATCAATAGCTTCTTACCTTTTTCATATGCACCATGTTTACCAATTAGCGTAAGCGCATCTTTAAGAGCATCTTCAGGTGTGCGCATTCTTCCGTCATTTGCCTTTTCAGACATTGAAATGATTTTATCGGTCATTAATTCTTCCCGTTAAATTCTTGTTAATGTTCCTTGCCAAGGTTTTGTTTGTAAACCCTCATAAAGCCTTTCATGGTCACCATCTGGCGCATCCCAAGCGCCATCCTCATTAAGAACCGGAACAAACTCATACACATACCAAACTCCAAAACAATCTTGTGCCATCCAACTAGCCCAATCAGGAATAATCATTTTTCTGGTTAAAGTTCTCATATGCTTTCCGTTAGTTATTTTTAAACAGGCTTAATAGCCTCACCCCAATACAACTGGCTATAAATAAGAGCTAAGGACATATCAAACTCATCACCTTCACCAATAACCATTTGAATCAATCCAGTATCATCAACTGAAAGCTCAATATATTGCTTAGCTCCAACAACTTCGCCATCCTCAACATAGAAATCTTTTTTAGGCTCAATACCAATTGTCGCTGAATACTGATCATCATCATCAACAAGAACCTCACTAAAATCTATATTGAAATATTTTTCATGCCCAGACATAACGTCTTTAACATACTTAACTAGAATTTCTTCAGTGTGATAACCCATAATTGGTTTCCGTTATTTTATTTTTTTGAAATATTGCAGACCTTCGAGATACGTTCTATCGTTAGGCTGAAACCCTTGGGCACAATTAGGACAAACCCGCTTATCTCCTAACTGCCTTGAAAGGACCGACTTTATCTCGTCATTAATAATTTGCTGATTTTTAATATGCCAATCAACATCAAAGGCCACACCATCAATAATTGAATGGCTTGGGAAATTGTTTTCCAGGCAAAACGCCTTAAAAGCCAAAGCTAACTCATGCGCTTTAATAAACATAGGATCCGTTAAGTATTTATTGCTATTCACGACATCACCTCTTCTACATAACCAGTTTCAAACCAATTATTTTCATCAAGCCATAATTCCATTTCACGTTTACCTGATGCCATCCAGTTTCTTAATACGTTAATACTTTCAGATCTAGCCTCAACCCAGCCTAAAGCCGTGGTAAATTGCTGCCTGCTTACCCCAACGTCATACGCCATTCGTTTCACCGGATAACTGTCACTATAAACTTCAAGGGCTCGTTCAGCCTGTACCGTAACCTTACCGAGTTTCTTTAATTGCTCGATGGTTTTGTTTTTCCCTAATTTACAAGCAATTAGATAATCAGCGATCATATCCCCTAGCAATTCATCACGACCAGTACCTGGCTCACCGTAGATGCACTTCAATGCCAGACCATGCACTTGTGGCTCGCATTTTGATACCCTGGCTGAAATAGATAGTGCAACATCAAAAACCGGCTCACCTCCCCCACCTTTTTTCATTAAACTACCTATCTGGCTTTTAACGTTTGACTTAGCCGCATAATGCTCTGCCCACGTTATTGCTTCAGCTGCATCTTTGAACATTGAACCCCCTAAATGTGTATCTCAGTAAATCGAATGCCCTGCTGCTTTACACAGCGTATTTTTATTGGATACCTGGCTTCCACCATTTTCTTTTTTAACTTAAAGGTCGGAGTCACCGCGCCCTTTACATCAACATGATCAATACGACCATCAGAATAAACCACCAAGAAATCCAACCGATACTTAACCCCTGCCTCTAGCAAGAATGGAACTTGTTGTAAAAAATAACTTACATCCCCATTCTCTTTCAGTATCAATAAGTAATTGTAATAAGCCGCCTCTGCCTTTGAATCAAAGAGGATCCCATCTACAGTTACCTTTACATTTTTAAATTTTGATTTTTTGGGCAGATTAATAACCATTTTTTTATAGTCGGCTAAGCTATATGATTTATGCCCCGGCATGTATATCTTCCATTAATTTATCTATTTGCCATTGAGCAGATACTTCACCCCTTGATCGAATAAATTCAGCATCACTACCAGCTTGTTTTCGTAATGCCTTTATTGTCATTACCTTTATTTCAGCCAAGGCGTTATCAGCCATTTCATCTATTCGCTCATACACCCAAGCATACGAATCACTTTTAAACCTTTTAAGATCTTCGTGCTCTAACCTGACGTAATCTACATTCGTATTTTCAAGTGCTTTAAACTTCTCAGCTCCACGTTCTGATAACTGCCTACCATAATCAGCTATCGTATCTTTATTGGCTCCCGCCATGGACATAGTCTTGGCAACTCTTTCAGTCTCCTGCTGAATATAAGGATCATCACCTTGAGGGCTCCCAATCTCATTACCGTCAACATCACAATCAACATATTTCTTATCAACGGCCAATATCGGTTGCCACATAAATACCCGGCCATTCGATTTATTTAATAAATAACGAGGCTTAGGGTTATCCAATAGCGCCTTGCTTTGAGATCCATTTAACGCCAGGCCGTTTGATTGTTCAGATGATAATTCCTGCATTAGATATCATCCCGCCAGTCGTTTTTATCTTCATTGAAACTGAATTTCTTACAGGTCTTATCGTTTTTCATAACCCAATCTGCATTCATTTCCTTTAAGCAGGCATATACACCCGAATCAAAATCAAACCGACCTAAGCACCTTGCGCACCTGAATTCACGGTGCTGCTGCATTTGCAATACATTGGCTGAATGCTCAGGCCCGGTTAATTTAATATGCTCTTTTGGAACTGGCCTCATACGCTTACCTGAAATAGCATCCTTTAAAGCCATTACTACGCAGCCTCTTTGACTTCAGCCAGCAAACGCTTTTCCTCTAACCGCTTCATCTGCTTTAATCTGCGCGCACATTCTTGCTTTCCCTGATGAGGCATATGCTTTCTATTTTTCATTTCTGTTAATGGGGTAATGTCTCTACGCTGGGTACGGCTTATACCGGGTGGCAATTTATAGCGATTATTTGCAATCACTCGCTTTGATTTAGCTGGCCCAGACGTAATGCTGGGTAATTTAGGATTAAATACACTAGATAAACCTAGTGCAGCCGCCATCATTAATATATTTTTTTTCATGTATTCCCCTAAGCTGTTTTTTTAAAGTTATTCGAAAAATGCTCTTCACATGCTTTCTTTGCTAAATCTTGATGCTTAAATCTTGATGCTTAAATCTTGATTCAATAATTTTTTTATTAACCCAAGCAGTAAAACAATACTCCCCTTTCTTAACTATCAATCGAGTTATTGTGTACACATTATGAAACTCGGTATCATTAGCTCGAAGATGGTAGTTATTTATCCTTTTCCAATTAAGCATGTTTAGACCGGATACCAGGTCAACGCTTTACGACCTGTCTCTTTACACTTTCTTGATTCACCGTTCTTAACAAAATTTAAACTCCTGGCATCGGGAAGCCTTCTTGCAATCACGTGATAATCAATCCCCGTTGCCTTTGCTAGTTCCGCAGAAGTGAAACCAATTAATTTTTTTACCTCATCAACAACCCGCATCATTTGAACTGCGCGTCTACCACTGGTAGTTATTTCCTTTTCTGCAATATGCGATGTTTCTGGATCTGAGTTTCTTGCTGCTGGCGCTAACATATTTTTTACCTCATTAGGTTCCACGTGGATCTCTTAACAATTAACTTTAAATAACACCTGCCGCTCGTAATGCTTCGTGCCGAGCAACTTTGCATGAGTCTGGTGTAGCTTTAATGCTGCCGATTTGTTTAAAGCTTTCATAATCTTTGTGATACGTTGCAGTTTTTGTATCAACGCATAACCTCATAAATTCCTGTAACTCAGGTGGCCATTCTTCTTTACGTAAAATACATGCATTTAAGCCGCGAATAATATCTTCAGGCTTTAAGCCGTGTAATTTTTTACACCAGCTTTTAAAAACATCACCACCCACAGCACCGTATTTTATTTGCGCCTTTTTGCCATACAGCTCAACTAGCTCTTTCCAAACACGCGCCATCACCGTCTGTGTCTTCTTCGGAATTGAGATCTCGTAGGAATTCTTCGGCTTCCCGATTTGTTTGTTCGAGAGCTGTTTCGCGTTGGGGAGAGATTGATTTATTGTTTCCATTTGAATTGCCTCGTTTAGCGCTGAATACTTTTGCTTTCATCAGCCACTTAAAAAATTCTTCATCCCAATCACAACTAGTCTTACCATTTGATTTTTGATGCGAAATAAAAATAAGAACTTCATCAGAATTATTAACGATTTCTTTTGGCACCATCGCGAGAATGGCTTGCTGCTTTGTTTGCTCAGTTGGAATAAAATCATCTGAAATAGATGTTCTTAGATTATCTTCGAGAGAGGATTTGTTTTTGTTTTTATTTACCTCTACCTTTACTTCTTCCTTTACCTTTACATTTGTGGCATTTCCGCCAACATTTACCCAGTTTTGGTAGGAATTAACCCCGCTGCATATGTAGTTTTCGTTAATATTTACTGTTTTCTTCTTTTTAGCCGCCTCAAAAAATCGGTTTTGAATGGCTTTAGAAGTAAGTATTCTGTGATTATCATGAATGGTTTTAGTGAATATGTTTCGATCAAGGCAAACATTAATGCAGTCTATTACTTCGTTAATGTCGGAATCTATTTTTCGTTTAATCAGAAGATGAAGGTCTTTATTATTTTCAATATAGTAACCCTCACCTGAATAGATCATCTGCCAAATAGTAATCAGCACACCCAAACCTATTGCACCTTTTTCTATTAGGTACATTTCTGTTTTATCATCAAATCGACAATCTAAAGGAAAGTAATCAATACCCTGTTTCGTAGGTCTTGCCATAATTAGCCCTTTATTCGCCCTGTTCCAGCCGTTTACTTATTTGCATTTTTTCGCATAATTAAGTCATGACCATAAACATGCGCAATCAGAACATTACGAACATACTCAGCAAGAGGGATTCCGTTATCACCTGTCATTACCGCCATAGCAGTGAGCTTTTCTTTAAGCTCTTGAGGACCAGATGTTTTTATTTCTTCTGTATTCTTACCAAATTGACTAGAGTTTTGGCTTCTGCAAAACTTTACATCGCTATTTTCATCACAGCTCATGCGACTTCCTTATTTGTGTTTATGTTTCCAGGCCTTAACTCTTCAACGGAAACCTTTGAATTAGTTGCTTTTGATATTTTTTCGGCATATGCAGTTTCGCCAGTCCAGTCAGTTCGTGGTAATCGCCCTTTTGATTCCCACTTTCTAACCGCCTGGTAACTAACGTCACAAACATCAGCCAAACCTGTTAAACCAAGAATTGATATTGCTTTAGTGATTGGATTATTGTTTTTCATGTGGCAAGAGTAACCAATAGTTATTTTTATGTCAATAACCAAAAGTTACTTTTAGATCGGTAATAATATGGATATGAGATACCCAGAATTTGCAGAACGCTTTAAAGCAGCATGCTTGAAGGCTAATATGCCAAAAGCACAAACGGCACTTGGCGATAAACTTGGCGTTAGTGGCCCAATGGTTCACGCCTATCGAAATGGTGAAAAGCTACCAGGAACTGACAAGCTTGGGTTTATTGCGAAAAAGCTACACGTAACCATAGACTGGCTAATAAATGGCGTAGAAACACCGGGATTGTCTGTTTCAGAGCAAAAACTAATAGATAATTACCGTGAAGCCTCAGATACAGCCAAGCATTACATTGAATCTGTTGCAGAACGCGAAGCCCAGTATGTTTCGCCTGCCGCTTTTGAGGTCACACCTGACGATATTCAGAGAGCTTCTGAAGACACCGATATAGCTGGATTGCTTTTAGATGCATTAGACAAGCTTAAATTTGCACATCCTGAAAATACAGATAATTATGATGAAGCTGAAAAACAGTTAAATCGCTTCTTTACTGAAAATAAATTAAAAACAACGACAACTACTGATAAACGGAACTTTAAATGATTAAATTATTGATACCTGCCCTATTACTGGCTACCACTTCATGCTCATATAGTATTAAGCACGTTGATACTAGCAAAGCGCAGCCATCGTGCGTTAGAGAGTGCTCCAAAACTTACTCTGAATGCTCGGGCCAAATACTTGGATATAATAATGCGGCATTCACTGCATGCGGAGAATCTTACGAAGTTTGTATAAGCACCTGCCCTGCCAAATAACCCTCTATTTATTACCCCTAATTAAAACTAAGCAGTAAGTCACCTCAGTGTGATTTGCTGCTTTTTTTCGCCCTCAATTTATCAAAATCATAAAATTACTAAAAATAATAACTATTGGTTATTGACTTAAAAGTAACTATTGGTTATCTTTGCCTTACACAAACAAGCAATAGCGAATAATTATGAACCTACACAGACAAGCAATTCTATCTGGCGATCCCAGCAAAGTAGCTGAGTTACTTTGTAATGACAGTCTGACTGTTAGGAGTCATAGCAATAAAACCAATATTGTTTCAGAGCGCACAGATTTAACGTGCTGCATGTGTGGGAAATCCGTATCAGTTCTTGATGAATGGATTAAAAAAGCATCGCCTTTCGACCTTAGTAAATTAGCTTGTGGCGAAGAGTGTCGCGAAGGGCTTAGAGAGTGTCGTCGTGAAGGTCACTGGTCTTAATAAGGATAAAGCAAATGACAATTTTATACATATGGTTAGCCCTACTCGCATTCATTCTTTTCTTTTTGTCACGAACCGGCAAAAAGCCGATGGCAACAAAAATCAAAAATAAACATAAACCAATGGCGATACGTTACCCCTGGCATAAACGCCTGTATCGCACTTTAACAAAACGTAATCCTGAATGGAGTTAAATGACATGAACGAACTACTAATTTTTGACACTGAAACAACTGGTATCCCTGATTGGAAACAAAAATCAGAAGATGATTGCCAGCCCCACATTGTTCAACTGGCCGCGCTTCGCGTTGACGAAGAAACGCAAGAAGTAAAACAAACACTGGATGTAATCATTAAGCCTGAAGGATGGGTTATTCCAGATGAAACAATTGAAGTTCATGGTGTTACCCAAGAGTACGCAATGGATGTAGGCGTATCAGAAAAGCTAGCGCTTGAAATGTTTTTAGCTATGTGGTCTGGCAGTAAGCGTATTGCTTATAACACCACTTTCGATAATCGAATTATCCGCATAGCGACCAAACGTTATTCAGATGAGCTGGTAATTGATAACTGGAAAGCCGGTGAATATGAGTGCGCCATGATTCTCTCCCGAAAAGTAATGGGAGGTAAAAATCCAAAGCTTGAAGACGCATACAAGCACTTCATGAATCGTGAACTTGCTGGCGCTCATAACGCACTAGCTGACACAAACGGATGCATGGAAGTGTATTTTGAAGCAAAAAAAGCGCAGGCATTATAAGAAACTGCTTAATAGCTAACAATTACGGAGAAAGAAATGCAAGACAATAACGTGCATCAAATGCAGCAGATAGATAGCAAACAAGCTGAACAAATATTGGAAGATGGAGCAAGCGCATCATCCTTAATTCTTAATACTCAAGCTTTTGAGCAGATAGAAAAACTAGCCACATTAATGTCGCAAGGTAAAAGCACTATACCGGCCCACCTTCGTTCAACAGGTGATTGTATGGCTGTAATTATGCAAGCCATGCAATGGAAGATGAACCCATGGTCAGTAGCTCAAAAAACCTATCTTGTTAATGGTGTTCTTGGCTACGAAGCCCAATTAGTTTCAGCGGTTATTAATAGTAGTGGCGCTGTAACCAGTCGATTTTCTTTTGAGTTCTTTGGTCCCTGGGAAAATGTAATCGGTAAATTCCAGATAAAAAATGGCGATAAAGGCGAGTACCGCATACCAGGATGGAGGCTGGAAGATGAAGCCGGTATTGGTATGTCTGTTAGCGCAACCCTAAAAGGCGAAAAAGAACCACGCAAGCTCGATCTATTACTAGCGCAAGCTCGCACACGTAACAGCACATTATGGGCTGACGATCCAAAACAACAGCTTGCTTATTTAGCGCAGAAAAAATGGGCAAGGCTTTATGCGCCAGATGTAATTCTTGGTGTTTATTCAGCAGATGAACTGGAAGATAACAGCAGTATTCGTGATGTTGAGGGTGAGGTTATCTCGCAAGAAAACGCATCTGAAGCGCTCCCTGAATACCCGCAAGAGTTATACGAATCTAACAAAAGTAAATATGTTGATCTGATTACTTCAGGTCGCCCAGTAGAAAATATCATCAATAAAGTTGAATCCAAATACACCATGACTGAAGAACAGAAAACTGATCTTCGTGGATACGCAACTTCACCGGAGAATGACAATGCAGACAGTTAATCTAGTACAGGGCTCACCAGAATGGTTAGCGTTCCGAGCAACAATGAAAACCGCATCAGAAGCACCCGCAATGATGGGTGAAAGCAAATACCAAACGCGCGATGAATTATTGACCATTAAGAAAACAGGCATAGCACCTGAGATCGATAGCGCAACTCAACGCATCTTTGATAACGGGCATAAGTTTGAAGCACTAGCCAGACCGTGGGCTGAAGAAATCATTGGCGAAGAGCTTTATCCCGCCACTGGCTTTGATGAAGTGGCCGGTATGGATCTATCTGCATCATTCGATGGCATTACCATGCTTGAAGATATTGCCTGGGAGCATAAATCACTTAATGATGCACTACGAGAATGCCTAACAAACAAAACAGAATTACCGATAATGTACCGCATTCAAATGGAGCAACAACTTATAATATCTGGCGCTGAAAAATGCCTGTTCATGGCTTCAGATGGCACAAAAGAAAACATGCTGTATTGCTGGTATAAGCCTGATATTGAATTACGTAAACAAATTGTTACAGGCTGGGTGCAATTTGAAACCGATTTAGCTGACTTCGTTCCAGTTGAGAAAGAAGCCGTATTAGTCGGCAAAACAATCGAAGCACTACCCTCTTTAATTGTTCAAGTTTCTGGCAGTGTAGCCACATCCAATATCGATGCTTTTGAAACCCAGGCAAAGGAATTCATTGATAACATTAATACCGACCTTCAAACAGACCAGGACTTCGCTGATGCTGAAAAAATGGTTAAGTTCTGTGACCAGGCAGAAAAGCAAATTAAAGCTGTAAAACAGCAGTCAGTTGAATCTATGGCCGATGTAAGCAAGGTATTCCGCACAATGGATGCTATAGCTGAAGAATTGCGCCAGAAACGCCTTAATCTTGAAAAGACGGTTAAAAATGAAAAGGTTAATAAGAAAAACAACATTGTGACCGGTGCAATTGACATTCTTAATGGTTATATATCATCCATAAACAATGAATTTGATTACCAATACATAAACGGTGTGCCAAATAACTTCGCAGGCGTTATCAAAGGCAAGAAAACAATCACCTCAATTCAATCAGCCGTTAACGATGAACTAGCCAGAATCAAGATTGAAGTCAATGACCTGGCTCAGAAAATTCGCACCAACTTAAAAGTATTTAATGATCAGGCTAGTGAATATGCGTCACTATTTAACGATCTTCAGTATGTTATCCAGAAAGAGCCAGATGATTTTGCGCTACTGGTTAAGAGTCGGATTGATACTCACAAAGCTGATGAAGCCGAAAAGAAGAAAAAGAAAGATCTGGAAGATGCGGCATTAAAAGAAACTGAAGAAGTCGTTACTGAAACAGTTCAAGGTCAACCAACTGCGACACCAAAGCCTACACCAATTCAACCGGACCCGGTTATTGAAACGCAGCAAGAAGAAGTGGAAGCCGTTGCCAGTGACGAAGAAATGCTACGCGCTTATGCAGATGAGATTCTTGGCGCAATCAGCAGAACACCACCCGTAGAAGACGAAAAGCTAACAAAGCTAGTGCTTCGTATTCAGAAGAAACTTAAAAAGGCCGTAGAAGAAATTACAGCGAAGCTACCTGAACAGGAAGCAGCTTAACCGAGCAAAAGTGACTCCTTGCAACCATTGCTCCCTCAACCCCAAAGAGGGAGCATTTTTAAGGGCTAACAGTAAACATGATTCCAAAAAGCTTTGTTACTAACATTGACCCAAACGAAGTTGATGTAGACAAATATTTAAGGGTGGCCAAGCAGCTTGATTTACCTGCATGGATTGGAGAGTCAATAGATGGAATGCCTGGAACCGTAGGGTTTTACGTATTTTATAAGATAACAAATTTAACGCATTTTTGGGAAATGGTTAGGGCGTAGAGAAGAAAACATTATGAGCAATCAAAAATATAAAGCCTGCCCTTTTTGTGGCAGTACCGATTTAAGCGAAAACCTATGGGAACTGGATCAAGGTGAAGTCGATGCAGTTGAGTGCAATAAGTGCTTCGCAGGCGCACCCGTAACTAGTTGGGAAAATCGACATGAACCAGATGGACGCATTCAGCGAAGAGAGACGAATAGAGCTGCATAATAAGTTTAAAAGCGATATTCATAGTTTAATCACTAATTTTGATGATGAAACAAAATTAGTTATTTTTAGAGACGTAATGATTGATCAGATTTACAGCATTATTGATAAGTTTCCACTTCACACACGTAAAGAAATGCTGGCGATTATGACTGACAAATATTTGAATGAATGGAAAAAATAAAGGCAGATACAAATGGCACGAGGCATAAACAAAGTAATTTTAGTCGGCACATGCGGGAAAGATCCAGAAACCCGCTACATGCCATCAGGTGGCGCAGTAACTTCAATGAGTATCGCTACTAACGAAAGCTGGAAAGATAAAAAAACTGGCGAGAAGCAAGAGCATACAGAATGGCATAACGTCACTTTTTTTAATCGCCTGGGTGAAATAGCTGGCGAGTATTTAAAGAAGGGCCAGCAGGTTTATATCGAAGGCAAATTGACTACTGAAAAATGGCAGGATAAATCAGGCAATGATCGTTACACCACAAAGATTATCGCTAATGAAATGCAGATGTTAGGCGGTAATGGCGCGTATGACGGCAAACAAAGATCCGCAAACGAGCAAGCCAAGCAAGGCAATGCGCCTGCTCCAGCGGCCCCGGTAGATGATAGCTTTGATGATGATATCCCATTTTAACAGATAGATTATAAGGGTGTAGGTTATGGGCAACAGAATAGCAGTAATGACTAATGACAGAAAAGTTGTTGGTGAGCTTAATACGTCGCTTGCTTGCTTTGCGATAGTTAATGGATTGGTTGAAAAATACAATAAAGGCGCGAGCCTAATGAATCCTGCAACAGTTAACGATGTTTTAGAAGTTGTTTACCAAAATTGCGAAGATTATGAAGATGTTCAATTATTAATTTTTATTAATGACAAATCAAGCTTTGATAAAAGTGATATACCAAGATTAGATAAGGCTATTAATAATTATTCAATGAAAAACGATGGCCCAAAGAAGCATTTAGTTTTTATTAGAAATCTTATTAAAGAGCATGGTGAGTTAATAACTGAATACATTGACTCAACATTCGCAATAGCGGTTTGTAGTTAACCCCAACTCACAAGACTAGATACTGATTTATGTCAGCTAGTACAGGGCTTGAACCATTGGAAACGGTGGTGACATAACGGGAGCCGCCCCGTCTGTATAAAGGCAAGCTGAATAGTTATGCATGGTAGATGCTGGACATCTGTTAAAGAACAAAGCCAAGCCAATGACCGCGCTTTGCGGGGCGCGAGAGAGTTAACAGTAGCCGCACCATATTACTGATTAAAGGTGAAGATATGAAGATATTAAAAACTTACGGCCCTAAATGGCTTGGATTTTCCAGATACATTCCGTACCCATTGCGAGCTTTAAAAATAAGCATTGATATACATCCATTTGGTTTCTGGTTGCCATCTTTTACTAAGCGAGAAATAACAGAAGAGGCTAAAAAGGATGGTTGTTGCATATGGTGGCTTAGATTTGCGTGGTTTCAGATTAGCTACAGCAGATGGGTTTAGCCGCACCATATAAATAGATAGAGGAATAAAAAGTGAAACATCAATGCAAAAATGGAAAATGGTGGGATTTGATAGAAATGGTAGATGGTAGATTTTGCCTTGCTTTAGGAGAAAATAAGAACTGTTTTTTTATTGAGTTCTTTAATAGAAAAGCTGCAGCTTATAGATGCAAAAACAGAAGCTTAACCAAATACAAAATTAGATCTATATAAATAGATAAGGAATTATGATGAGTATATTTGGAATGATGCCGTTATCTGCTTCCGTTGCAGCCTCTTCTATCAATAAAAAAGGGTCAACAATGACAACTAGCTTCCAGCAAGAAGTGAATAAGGCGTGTGAATGGACAAGTGTAGAAGATAAGCTTCCTAAAAATAGAAGTTATGTTTTAGCTCATGACGGGGAAGGATACTCAGGCGTAATTATTGCGTTTCATCATGTAGGAAATTGGCATAAAAACAGTCACAGTCAAGAA
>Ga0209345_10001451_pt1 | contig 28302 bp, 19 predicted proteins | sample Cruoilmetagenom7_FD_187294 | JGI IMG/M metagenome (GOLD analysis project Ga0209345, IMG submission 187294) | Oil polluted marine microbial communities from Coal Oil Point, Santa Barbara, California, USA - Sample 7 (SPAdes) (version 2) | ecosystem: Environmental > Aquatic > Marine > Oil seeps ...
ACTGAGCTATAATAAAATTTAAAAACCTCTGAAACTCGCTGCGCTCAAACAGTCAGAGTTTTTTAAATTTCACCATAGCTCAGTTTTGCCATCTGGTTTTATGAAATTTATTATCTGAACACCTATAGATGGATTGATATTATGACAAAAAAAAAGCATTCTAGAAAAAAAACTGATCGCACAAGAAAAAAACAGGCAATAAACAAATCAGGTCAGGAAAGCATATCCACTCTTATCTCATCTGCACTTTTGCTGTGCGAACGCGGTGATATGTCAAAGGCAAAAAAGGTATTTTTAAAGGTACTCACCAAACAGCCTGACAATGTAGACGCTAATTTTAATCTTGGAATAATATCGGAAAATCAAAAAAACAGAAGCGATGCCCTTAATTATTACCAAAAAGCCATTTCAACAGACAAAAATTATGTCAATGCCTATTTTAATATAGGAGGCATTTATATAAACCTGCAAAAATATGATCTGGCAGTAGAGCAGTTTGAAAAAGTTGTTTCTATTTCTCCTGATTATGCGGCTGCATGGTATAATCTTGGTTTTATTTCAGGTGAGCAGAAAAAACATGATAAGGCATTGGACTACTATGAAAAGGCAGTTTCTGTTGATCCAAACTACTATGATGCAATGTTTAATATAGCATCTATCAAACATAATCAGAAAAAAATTAAGGACGCAATAAAACTGTATAAAAAAGTTATCTTTTTAAAAACAGATCATACTGAGGCCATGTTCAATCTTGCTTCAATTTTGCAAAATATGGAAAAATATAGTGAAGCAGCAGATTACTACAAAAAAATTATTCTGATTAACCCTGAATACCATCTTGCATATAACAATCTTGGTCTGATTTATCAAACCCGGAATAAATTTGATGATGCAATTTCTCATTTTAAAAAAGCTGTTTCAATTGCATCTGATTATTCCGGTGCCCACATGAATATGGGCAATATTTATCGCCACAAGGGCGATATTGACAACACCATAAAATGTTATGAAAAATCAATTGCAATAGAACCTAGTATTGTTGGTTTGACGAATTTATGCGGTTATCAAAAAGAGCAGTTTAATTATGAGCAGGTATATGAACTGACGCAGCAAATTTTAAAATACGATAATTTGCCTGTGCCTGATTTATCCAATATTCATGACACATATATCCAGCTTTGTGAATGGGATAAGGCTGCTGCCATAATTGAAAAAATTAAAAAAGCAGATATTGAATCAAAAACCAGGGATGTTTTTGCAGGGTGTTTTATGGAACTTTGCTCTATAACAGAACTTAGCATTGATGAAATATCAGAATTTCATAAAAAATGGGGAGCTTTAACAGAAAAAGCAACAAACCTGTTTGAGCATAATAATGATAAAGAAAAATTAAAGCTTAATAAAAAAATAAGGATTGGATACAGTTCTCCGGATTTAAGAGAACATTCTGTAGGATATTTAATTAAAGATATTATTACAAGTCATAACCAAAATGATTTTGAAATCTATTGTTATGCCAATTTTGATTCTAAAAACGCTGATGCCTTTACTCAGGAAATAATAAATAGCTGCAAACTGTTTAAATATGTTAAGCATTTAACAGATAAAGAGCTGGCCCAGGAAATATTTGATGATAAAATTGATATACTTATTGATCTTGCCGGCCATACAGCTGGACACAGATTAAGGTCTTTTGCTTTCAGGCCTGCTCTGATTCAGATAACATATCTTGGATATCCTAATACCACAGGTCTTTCGCGTATTGATTACAGAATTACAGACAGATATGCAGAAGCTGCGGTTGAATATGATTACAGATATTCTGAAAAGCTTATAAGGCTTACAAACTGTTTTTTGAGTTTTAACGGTTTTCATGGAATTGTTCCTGTTAAGGTAGCAGACAAAAAAAATAAAAAAATTATTTTCGGGTGCTTTAACAATATTCAGAAACTTAAACCAAAAGTAATTGAGCTGTGGTCTGAAATACTTAAAAATGTAGAAGACAGTATACTGCATTTAAAGGCAAAGCAGCTTAATACAGAAATTGTCTGGAATAATGTTGTAAAAGAATTTGCAAAACATAACATAAGTCAGGATAAAATTAAATGTATAGGCTATACCAATACCAGACAGGAACATCTTCAACTTTACAATGAAATTGATATTGCCCTTGATACTTTTCCCTATAATGGAACAGTTACAACACTTGAAGCTTTATGGATGAATATTCCGGTTGTGACTCTTGTGGGACAAAGCCATGCTCAAAGGGTAGGGTACTCCATTTTAAAAAATATTGATCTGGACTCACTTATAGCTCTAACTGAGGAAGAATATGTCTCAAAAAGTATAAAACTTGCCAGAAATCCTGAGATGATTACTGAACTTAAAACTAAAATGAGAAAAAATCTTATAGCATCACCCATATGCAATCCTGCAATTGTAACGCGGGAAATTGAGCTTAATATAAAAAAAATATGGGCAGAGTATCTGCACGGCCAAAATAAAAGCAAATCAGACTTTACAAAAATCGAAAAATGTGAGCAGAAATCCTGTAATTCAGATGAATCAAATATACTGGAAACTGCCATTACAGATGCAAGCAGACTCAGACTTGCCATGATAAAACTTAAAGCAGGGGAATATGAAAAAGCTTTGGAAATCAGTTCATCTCTTGTGACAAAAAAAGGAATTTCTTCTCTTGCTTTATATGTCCACGGAGTTTCTCTTTTCAGACTGGATCAGCCAGAAAAAGCCATAAGCGCATTAAACAAATCTTTGGATTTTGATAATAAGAATTCTGGTGCATGGAAAATATTAGGGGAGCTTTATCTGTCAGAAGGAAAAATTGATAAAGCCAACAATTGTCTTGAAAAAATATGGGAGATACAAAGCAATTATTCACATACAAAACATGTTTAAAGTACTTAATGCTGCTATGTTTTTTTACAGGTCAGGAGACATTTCCGCTGTTGACCTTATATGCAGCGAACTATTAGAAAACGGTTGGCACGATTCAATAATCTATTGCTTACGTGCATTAACAGCACTTGAGATAGGAGAATTTAAGCGGGCTGAAGAATATTATTTAAAATCATTAAGTAATAGTTCCTGTTTGCCAGATACCTTGCTTGAGCTTCAAAAAGATTATTTTAAAACAAAATATCCTGAAAACAGTTCATTTTGTTATGATAATACAGACAAGCAAACACATTTAAAAAGATTTATTCTTATAAAGGCCTGGGGTTTTGGATTCTGGTCTGATGTTGACCATCTTTTAGGACAACTTTTGTTTGCAGAAATGACAGATAGAATTCCTGTTGTACATTGGGGACAAAACAGTTTATATACAACAAGTACCTGTGACAATGCTTTTGAGTTATATTTTAATCCAATTTCTAAATACTCAATTTATGATTTAATTAACAAAGATTTTACGTTTTTTCCTCCAAAATGGAATAATAACAACCTGTTGAAAGATAATCTTAATAAGCATAGTGGTCCATTTTCAAGCATGTCAGGGCTCTATTTTCTCAATAAACCGCAACAGGTTGTTGTCAGCGATTTTCATACAGCTTTAAATGACCTTATTCCCTGGATAAAAAAGGATCATCATTTATTTGGTTTAAAAAAAGAAAGTATTTATAAATACCTGATAAAAAAATACTTAAGGTTAAGACCTGAACTGATCAAAGAAATTGATGATTACTTTTTTTGCAATATGATGCATAAAATGCCTGTAATGGCACTGCATGTCAGAGGGGGGCACAAGTGTGCAGAAGATTCACAGATTAGCAGCATATATGATATGTATCAAGATAAAGTTGATGAATATATCGCTAAATATAAAAATGCAGCCTTATTTTTACTTACAAATGATGACAGAATAGTAAACTATTACAAAAACAGATATAAAGATAAAATTATCTTAACAGATTGTATTCGCACAGCAACTGATACAGATGCCCATTATTACAAGCATTTTGACCATTACAATTTGGGCAAAGAAGTTATTTTAGATACCTTTCTTGCTGCAAAATGCGATCATTTCATAGGTTATGGGTGGTCTAACCTTTCTTGTCTGGTATCTTACTTTAAAAACTGGCCAAAGGGCTCTTGCACTCTTTTGGGAGACAGTATGCATTCTGCCAGATTAATTTACTCACCTAAGCAATATCAGCTAGTTCCAACGAGACTGTTTTTAAAATCATTATAGTCCTTATCTATTTAAACCGTATCTTTTTTCCTTCCATAAATGTAATATTTTTCTTTGTTTTTTCCCTTTATTTTTTTATCAGGGCAAAAATTTAATCTGCAATAAAAAATAAATCAATCATATAACAAACAAAAAAATGTAGTTTAAGCAGTTTTTTTAAAAATCATAGTACTATATACAAAAGAGGTAAATTATGATATTTGAAGTGGAACCAACTATGAGATGTAATCTTAACTGCGATAAATGCGCCCATGCTGCAAACCATAAAAAAGTAAAAAATGATGAAATGACAAGAACAGACTGGGAGCATAACCTTTCTTGTTTTTTGTCTGAAGATGAACTTGTTATTTCCGGAGGAGAGCCTGCATTATATAAAGATTTGGAGTATTTGATTGACTCCTGGGTTGAAAAACTAAACAAACCTGTTTTGAGAGTCACATCAAATGGGTATAACTGGCAAAGGTGGTTGCCCTTAAAAGATAAAATTTCCATATTCTGGTTCTCTCATTATCCAGGTATAAATGATGATGAAATCAGGGCAGTGTCAGATTCAGACCTGCCTATTGCAACAATGCCTGATATGCCTGAATCAAATTTCTGGGACATCAGGGTTATGCCAAGTAATTTTTTCATACCAGAAGAGGTCACAGAAACATTAAAACAAAGATGTACATTAAGAGAAAATTATGCTTTATGCAAAAGATGGGCATGGTCATGTTGCGTAGGAAGTTATTTTTACCGGGGTATTAAAGGTCTTCCTCCTTATTACGGCGGTGTTAAGGTTGGTTCATACAACTGGAGAAAACAGCTTGAAGAAAGAACTACCTGTCTCGAGCTATGCAGGTTTTGTTTTATGGGACCAAGATGCAATCTGGTGCAAGGAGAATATATCGCAAAAGATTATGAATATAACATGTCATATTTCCAAAATGATACAATTTATGCTAATTCAGCTTTGGATTTGTCTCCACATTATAAAAACTGAAATAAGGATGCTAAAGAAAGCAAAAATATCATAATCCTCATAGTCAAAACAGACAAGAATTTTTCAATTTTATAAAAATAGATAGCATTTTTCAAGGTGAAAAAGGAGAAAAATGATTAAACTAGCCAATGCACAGGAACTAGGGAAACTGTATCATGAAACTTTTACAGCGCCAAACAAAAAAATATTAGACAGGATTAAAATCGGTGACTATGTAAAGGTAGCAACTCCTGAGCAGGTCAGGTTCTGGGTCTTTGTAACCGACATTAAAGGCAATGAAATTCAGGCAATAATGGCATATAACCAGCCAGATATAGGAGGCCTGAAATATCGTGATCCAATTACGGTTAATAAAGATAATGTTTATGATATTCACGTACGTGTGAATACAGCGCCACAATAATAGTACAAGAAAATTTTTATTATTTCAAAAGTGATTCTTGTATTTTTTGTATAAGTTCATCCAGATGAAATGGTTTCTGGATAAAATTTACTCCATGTTCTGACACATTCCTGTGGGCGATTACGTTTGCTGAGTATCCGGACATAAAAAGTGTTTTGATACCAGGCCTGATTAGTTCAATAGTGTCTCGCAACTCTTTGCCATTCATTTTTGGCATTATTACATCGGTAAGAAGAAGTTGAAAATCAAAGTTGTCTTCTTTACAATATGATATTGCCTGATCAGTTGAGGATGCTGTGGTGACAGTGTAGCCAACACTTGTTAGCATTTTCATTGTCATCTCCCGTACCATATCGTCATCTTCAACTAACAGTATTGTTCCGGTTTTGGATATTTCTGATTTTTTAGCTGATATTTTATTTTGCTTTTTTTTTCCTATCCATCTTGGAATATAGATTTCAAACGTGGTTCCAACTCCCAATTTACTGTATACCTTGATGAGCCAGTTGTTTTGTGTGGCGATTCCGTAAACTATGGAAAGTCCTAGCCCTGTACCTTTACCCTGCTTTTTTGTTGTGAAAAAAGGTTCAAAGATATGCGAGAGGGTCTCTTCATCCATACCCTTTCCACTATCGTTTATCGATATCATTATGAACTGTCCTTTAATAAATCCGACATTTTCAGAGCAATAGTCTTCCTCAAAAGTTATGTTTGTGGTTTTAATGGTCAGTGTCCCTTCTTTTGCGATGGCATCGCGGGCATTAACAGCCAGGTTGATCATCACCTGATTTATTTGGGAAAAATCAACCTTGATTTTCCAGATATCTTTTCCTGGAATAAAAATAAGGTCTATATTTTCACCTATGAGGCGGCCAATCATTTTTTTTATACTATCTATTACATCATTGATTTCAGCAGGTTGAGGGTTAATGATCTGTTTTCGAGAGAAAGTCATCAGCTGACTTATTAACTCCGCAGAACGTTTTGCCGCATCTTTTATCATCTGCAAATTAGTGGCAACAGGATCCATGTGGTTGAGTTTTAAGTAGGCGAGTTCAGCAGAGCCGATGATAACATTTAGCATATTGTTAAAGTCGTGTGCCATACCACCTACAAGCTGCCCGACAACCTCCATTTTTTGAGACTGGCGCAATTGCTCTTCAAGTTTTTTTCTTTCTGTAAGATCAATTCCAAGCCCTACAATATATTGTCGGTTTCGAAATTTGATTCTGTTTCCTGAAAGCAAAAAGGGTATTTGGCTGCCTTTTTTAGTCGTGAGCATATCATCCATTGATACCTGGCCTTTAATAAATGCTTTTTTAATCCATTTTGCAATATTTTCTCTACTTTCGTTTGTAAAAAAATCTGTAAATTGTTTCGATTGCAATTCCTCACTGGAATAACCGGTTATTTGCTCGAAATTTTTGTTCCATAGTAAAAATCGTTTATCTTGTCCAAATGTATAAAAAATACCCGGCATACTATTTATCACGTATCCAAGAAAATCTTTTTGCTCTGTTAATTCTTTTTCTAAATTTTTTCGTTTAACAATCTGGCACAAAATTGCCAGAATATGATCCATATCAAGTGGTTTGATTTCGTAAGCTACCACTGTTTTTTGTTCTACTGCCAGGATAGCGTTTTCTAAAGATGCATGACCTGTCATGAGTATGCATTCTGTCTTTGGCGATAGTTCTGTAATTTTTTTTACAACTTCATTTCCTATAATATCCGGAAGTTTGACATCGATCAATGCAATGTCATACACATTGTTTTGACATTTTAAAATACCTTCTGATCCATCATAAGCCACGTTAACTAAATAATTTTCTTGTACCAGAATGTCACAGATGTTTTGAGCCAGATTTTTATCGTCATCAATGATGATAATCCGTGCTTTTCTTTCCAAAACTCCCCCTTGTTAAATTCAGTTGTTTTCGAAGATGGAATTTAACATGTTTATAAAGTGATCCATATCAAGCGGTTTATCAAGAACAGTATAGATATTCATGGATGAAAAATTTTTTACAAGATCATCCATATCCTCCCTGTGCCCGGTGATTACAATAACTATTACATTTGGCCGGAATTTTCTGATAGATAGGTAAGTTTCCAGTCCGTTTAATATTGGCAGGTTTAAAGCCAATATGATAATATCAAAATTATTTTCCTTTGCTTTGCAAATTGCAGTTTTACCGTCACCGGCAATATCTACACGATAACCTTGGTCAGTGAGGATATCATGCAGATTGTTACAAACATTTTCGTTGTCATCTACTATCATAATAAGGGAGCCATCTGGCATAGCCATCTCAATAAGATTAAAAAGCTTGTCAAAATCAATGGGTTTTCTAATGCAGCCAAATGCCCCTTCACGCAGTGCATCTTTGACCAGTTCGTCCATGGCAAAAGCTGTCATCATTATAACCGGAGTTGTCGGCTCAATATTTTTTAATTTTTTAAACGTTTCAACACCGTTCATTGCTGGCATTTTTATGTCCATTAATACTAAATCAAAGCTTTCTTTTTTAGTTTTTTCCAGTGCCTGAAATCCGTCATATGCTGTAAAAACTTCATGTTTTTCCATTTCTAATATATCTGAAAGATTTGCACACAATTCCTTGTTGTCATCTACGATAAGAATTTTCTTCTCATTACTCATAAAACAATACCTCAAAAGCTTTTTTGTGAAACAGGTGAAATATGAATGCTTTAAATTTATGATCAAGTTTGAGATGATTTAATTTGGTCGTCATGATGTTTTTTTTAAAACTTGCGAGCTTTCTGAACTTAAAACTTGTTTTCGTAAGATTTTAAAAAAAACATTTTGCCACATCCCTGTCTGACACACTATGAGGCTAAGGTTTTTATTATTGTTAGCTTGTTTTTAAAAATTATAAAGGCAATTTTATAATAAAAGCAGCCCCTTTTCCATGCTCTGATTTTACAGATAGCATGCCCCCGTGTTTTTCTACAATCCGCCGGCTGATAGAAAGGCCAAATCCAATACCTGAGTTTTTGGTGGAAAAAAGAGGTTTAAAAATATTTTCCAAATTATCCTGCAAAATGCCAGGGCCTGTGTCTTTTATAGTGAGCCTTGTTAATTGATTTTTTATGTCAGGTTCTAATTGTATGGTTATGATACCTTTATTTTCCATTGCCTCTACTGCATTGTCAACAATATTTTTTACAGTTATTCGCAGTTGCTCTCTGTCTCCATTTATTAATACTTTTTTTGCAGGAAATGTTTTGATGATTTTTATTTCAGGCGGCACCTTTAAACTGGAGATAGCTTCGTTGCAAACGTTGGCAACGTTAAGTGTAGTTGTGATCAGCTCTTTTGTTTGTGTTAGTCTGCGCATGCTTTCTATAATATCTGTGCAGCGTTGTACACTTTTTTTAATGCGGTTAAGGTGCTGAGTTACTTTTAAATTGTTTTCTTTAAGCTTTTTTTTCAGGAAAAATACAGAACTGTCGATCACACCAAGAGGATTCCTGATTTCGTGGGATATGTTGCCTGAAAACTGGCCGAGTACAGCAAGCCGTTCTGCTGTGATTAGCTGCTCCTGTGTTTTTTTTAGTTTTTTTGTCCGCTCCTGCACAAGGTCTTCCAAGAGGTCGCGATAGCGGAGATTTTCCAAAGCAATAGCTGCATGTGTAGATAATTGCCGCACGATTTCGATTTGTTCTTCTACAAAGACCGATTTGATAAGTTTATTTTGCAAACAGACAATTCCAATAAGTTTTTGCTGGTGTATAATGGGATAAAACAAGACAGAACGAAGTTTTAACTCCATGGTTTGTTTTTCATTTGAAAAAATTCCTTTTTCAGCTGCATTTTCAAGAATAAGGATTTTTTTTGTCCGCTGCACATATCTTACCATAGAAAGGCTTAGTCCGCTTTGTTCAGATAGCGGTTCTTCTTCAAGAATTACTTTGACATCTCCTTCTTTTACACCTTTTACCCGGATTATAAGATTACCGTCTATTGCTGTGAGCAAGTAACCGGTTCGCGCTCCAACTCTTTCCATCAGAGAGTGCAAGACAACCTTCAAAAGTTCATCAATTTCCAATTCCTGATAAATTGCTTTTGTTGCCTTCATCAGATATTTAGCGTCAAGCTTTTGATCTAAAGGTTTTACAGCTATCTGTTCTGTCTGCATCCTGGAAAATGCTTTGAAATATCGTTTTTGGATAAGGTTAAAGTTGGCCTTTGCATGACATTTTTTATACTGATCTGCGGCTTTTTTTATATGATAATCTGCCTGGTTGCTGCTGTGCTGAAATAAAAATTCGCCCAGTGTTTCGTGAATAAACCCTTCAAGCAGGGTGTACTCTTGCTCATTAGCCATGTCAATTGCATCAAAATAAAGATTTCTGGCATTTTTGAAATCTCCGGAAACCCTTTTGAGCTCTGCATGGATTAATGCAAGATACGGTTTGAGCGCAGGGCCAAAACCCGTCCATAGTTCTATATTTTTCAATAATGGCTGGATATCTTTTATTATTGTTTCAATGGCATTTTCATTATTTTTAAAAGGTGCTAACCTGGCAAGGCCAAGTGTGCTGAGCACATAAAAGATATGCCAGATGCGATTGGGCAGGTTGCTTTGATGGCCTGGAAGATATTGCCTGGCAGTTTCAAAATGTCTGGAAGATAATTTGATATTTCCCAGCAGGTATTGTGCCATTCCAGCGAAAATGTAGTAGTTACCTATCAGTGTATAATCATTGGTTTGCTGCCACTTAACAACATTTTCAGTTATTGAATGATCTCTTTTGGCTTCTGTCATTGGATCTAACCACATGACTTGCAATGTTTCGGCCATTGTATGGGAAAAAGGGATATTATATTTTTCGGAAAAATCAATACAGTTGCTTATAGTTGTACCAACTATTTCCAAATCAAAACCCTGCATTATAGCGCTCCAGATAGCGGAACAGTAAGCTAATCCAGTATGATAGGTGTCTCCGGATCTTTTTCCTGCTTCTATTGCTTGACAGCTGTAATTAAAAACCTTTAAAAAAGTGTTTTTCCAGTGCAGACTCAGCCAGGCGATATAATCCATACCGCGGATTTGGCCAAAAGTATTGGGGAATTTAGCGCAAAGCTCTATTACCAGTTTTTCAAACTGAAAAGCCTTATCATATATGCCTTGCTCAAGGAGATAAAGGCTATAAATACTAAAAGGATAGATTGATTTATGGTCAATACCTGAAAAAAGGCAGGAATAAGTGGCCTGAAGAGCTGCTAAAAAAAAATTGTTAGGCTGGCCAAGCCTATAGTAGGCAGGAATGAGCTGATTGTATAAAGTCAGTTCAATGAGCTTTTCCCTGCTATCAAGCGGCTTTCTTTTTATAATATCAGCAGGGGATATATCTGCCCTGGAAATATCAGCGGCTATCTTTTTTATCTTTTGCAAAACATCTTCATTTTTTTCAGGAAGCATTTTATTAAAGTAAGCAAGTCCTTTATTGGCAGTAGAGATTGAACGATTAATATCGCCAAAGGATAAAAAAACAGTGGCTTGTTCTGCCAGACATTCTGCCTGGTCAAGAGCAGTCTTTGATCTTTTAATCAACTCATTTAATAATTTTTCAGAGTTACTTTGTTTACCAGTTGTCAATTCGTTTGTTGCCAGTTCTTTGTAGAGTGCATATGCAAAGTCATATTCCTTGTTCCAGACATCTTCTGTTATTAGAGCTTTGCTGGCTAAATAGTATTGGTTGGCAGTCTCTGTCGCTAACGCTGCAACTGCTTTTTTGCCTGCATAGTAGTTTAATTTAGCATCGCGATATTGGTTTTTGCTGTCCTGATTTTCTGGCCTGCCTTTGTTTAGATGGTTTGCAATGGTAAACAGATTGTCTACAGATTCCCATTTTGTTTTTTCCGGAATTAATTTTAATAATGTTTCAGCAATATTTTTGTGAATTGTTTGAGCCTGTCTTTTATCTATTGTTGAATAAACTGCTTCCTGAATTCGATCATGGGAAAAAAACAGCATCTTTTTTCTCTTGACCAGTATTTTATTTTTAAAGACAGGGGCAAGTTGTGCGTAAATTTTCGCCATATCACTATTTAAAACCGCGCATAGTTCATCTGCTGAAAAACCTGTTCCCAGACAAGAGGCAATTTGTAGTATTTCAAGAACATTACCTGGTATGGTTTTAATTTTGTAAGAAAAAAAATCCACAGCCAGGGCAGGTAATTTTGATGCAATTAATTGACTTTCATCCCACTGCCATCTGCCATTATCTGTTCGGTTTATAATCTTATTATTATGCATCCATGACAGTGTCTCATTAATATAAAGGGGGTTGCCTGCTGCGGTTGTATTAACAAAATCAGTTAAGCTGTAAACCTTTGACGGTTTATCGTTAAGGATATAGGCAACCATATCATTGACATTGTTTTTTTGAAGTTTATTTAATCGGATCTCAGTTACTTGTGCCTTTTTTTTGACACTGCCCAAAAGCCTGCTCAAGGGATAATTTTTATCCACTTTATTGTGACGGTAGGCGCCAATCAGGAAAAGGTATGGGTGATTTTTTGCGTTTGCAATCAGGTTTTCCATGATCTCAAATGTTGGTGTATCGCACCACTGAAGATCATCAATAAAAAGGGTTAACGGATGCTTTGGGCCGGCAAGGGATGTGATAAAATTTTCCACAACCGTTTTAAACCTGTGAATAGCTTCTACAGGAGGAATAGTTGCCACTTTTGGCAGTTTGCCTGTTATAAGGGTAAGATCAGGGACAATATCAGTGATAAGTCTGCCATTAATACCAATAGCTGAACTTATTTTTTTTTTCCACTCATCTACTCTTTTTTTGCTTTCAGTAAGGATAATTTTTACAAGGCTTTTAAATGCCTGTATAAGTGAGCTGTAGGGAACATTTTTCTGATACTGGTCAAATTTTCCCGATGTGAAATAACCGCGGCTTGCTATGATAGGTCTTTCAAGTTCCTGAATAAGTCGTGTTTTGCCTATGCCTGGTAAACCAGATATCAGAGCGAATCTGAATTCTCCCTGGCATGACCTTTTATGCTCGGTCAAAAGGAGTTTTTTTTCATTATCCCTGCCCACCATAATAGAGGGCAGGGTTATTTTATCAGAAAAATCGGTAAGACCCGGCGTGAACAGGGTTATATCATTGTTTTTTTCGAAATTTTCTTTGCATCGGCAAAGGTCATAGAAAAGCCCATTTGTATCCTGATAACGTTTTTCCGGTTCTTTTGCTAACAGCTTGGCTATAACGCGGGCAACCATTTCAGGAATGGCCTGGTTTATTTTGTTGACAGGTTTTGGTGTATGTGCAAGATGAGAGTGGATAATTTCTATGGGATTTTCTGAATAAAAGGGAAGTGCGCCTGTTAAAAGTTCATAAAATACAATCCCTATAGAATACATATCTGTTTCATAGCCAACTAATTGTTTGATTTTTCCTGTCTGTTCCGGTGATATGTAGGGTAGGGTGCTAATCCTGAAAACCTCATTATCAATATAATGGCTCAATTCATTTATATCAAGAATCCGTATGGGGTCTATTAACCTTATGTCAAGACTTTCCGGATGAATAAGAATGTTGTCTGGTTTTATGGCTTCGTGGAACATTCCACTATTGTGTAAACTGTTGAGAATTTGAGACAAGTTTGTTGATATTGCAAAAAAATCCGCAAGATTTGCAGAGCCTTTTTTTTTCATCCATTGGGATAAAGTTTCCCCAGGATAATACTTTTGTGTGAAAAAGAGTTCTCTATGATCTGCAAGATGTAAAGTTGGCTTTATCAATCCTTTTAGTTTAATCTCTTTTATTTGATTGTATCTATGGGATAGTAATGCTCTGAGTTTTTTGTCGGCAAACTCTGGTTTGATACGTTTTAAGACCAGCAATTTTTTGTTATCATCATGCTGGGATACCTTAAAAACTTCGGCAGGCATGCTTTCCCCAAGAGATTCAATGATATTAAAACCTGTTATATTAATACGGTTTTTCACATCAGTACCCTATATTCACAGTAAAGCAAATTTGAAGCATTTTTCATTCAAAATCAATAATTTACAATAGCTTTGTGCATAACCAAATACTTTATAGAAGGTTTAAACCTGGGTCAACTTTTTTTTGAGTTGGTTATTATGTAGTACTTGTTTTTACTTAAATGTTCAAGTTTTTAATAACATGTTACAGTTGAGTTCGTAGAATTTTTTAAATTTGTGAACTGGTTGATCTCAAGTTAGTTTTTGTAAGATTTAAAAAAATATTTTATTTGCAATTTTTTATATATATTATATTATTATTAAAAGAGATCTGTTTCATTCTTCAATTTTCTATCCAATTTTCTATCCAATTTTATCTGTGTATCTATCTATAAGAGAAACCTTACATATTTTTTGATTATTAACCAAAACAGCTGGAGGATATAATGCGTCTAACCAGGATTTTGTTTTTAAATGCTTTATTTGCTTTGTTTTTAACATTTTCTGCATTTGGAGTAGAATTTCAACCACTTGGTTTTGAATCCACCTCCATGGGAGGAGCAGGAGTTGCTTCAGCAAAAGGAAGTTTTGCAACTTATTATAATCCTGCACTGCTCTCTTTACATAAACATAAGGTGCAGATGTCCACTTCAGTGAGCCTAGGAATACGTGAAATTAATTTGGCGGATCATATTGATAAATTAAATGACGTTGACATTGACAGCGTTTTTGATTTGCTTTCTTCATCTATTGATGTAAATACCAACATTGGCACACTGATAAGTCAGGCTGAGGAATTAAGATCATCAATAACTACGATAAAAAGCGAACTTGCAGCTCTTTCTATGCAAAACGGAATCCAGATCATGCCTGGAATAACAGTTGGAATGCAAATTGGAAATTTTGGTTTTGGCATATATGGCATGTCAGAAGCCACAGGGTATGCAGTAATTGATCCAGACAGACTTGATGTTATTGTTGAAAAAAATGGGATATACTTTGAATATGATGAAGTTTCAAATGTATATGCAATTTCTTCATTAAGTGAATATACATCAAGATCTTTGGAATATGCACTTGATAACAGGCATACCTATCTGACTCTTGCAGGAGTCGCTTACCTGGAGGTGCCAATAGCTTATGGACATATGTTTTCTACTTCAATAGGGAAGATAGGTGTTGGAGGTTCAATAAAATACATGCCAGGAGAAACTTTCAGCAATACAATAGACATTGATACTGAGTCAGACGAGATTATCGATGAATTAGAAGATGTTGCAGAAAGAACCAATGCCTGGGGAATTGATCTTGGAGTTTTATTTAAACCTAAAGCTGTCTCAAATTTTACTTTTGGTTTTGTTGCAAAAAATATAAATACACCGGAATTTGACGAAACAACTCAGGGAAAGTATGAAATTAAACCGCAATACAGAGCAGGCCTTGCCTATGACTTTGCAAAAAATCGAATTACACTGGCAGTTGATCTTGATTTAAAAACAAATGAAACATTTATTTCAGACCATGACACACAGTTTTTAGGGGGCGGCATTAACTTTCGTCCTCTAAGCTGGCTCTCAATAAGGGGCGGTGTGATGGAAAATCTTCAGGAAAATAATGAGGGAACTATTTTTACAGCAGGTATAGGGTTTGGATTAAAATGGCTTCAATTTGATGTAGCAGGCCAATATTCCTCTGAAGAAGGTGAGTTTGATGGCAACAAAATTCCGCGATACAGCAGACTCCAGGTCGCTGTAATTTCAAAATGGATGTGAGAAGATAAATGGGTTTTTAGCTGATAAAAATATGAAATAGGTAAAAACAGTTATATTTGAACTGTTTTGCATAAATTATGACATAAAAAAGGGGATTTATTAAATCCCCTTTTTTAATTTGGTTCAACTTTAATGTATAGATATATTCTAGTCAACACCCCACCTAAGCAATAAACTTCCCCATGTAAACCCCGCCCCAAAAGCTGAAAGAATTATCAAATCCCCTTTTTTTATTTTTTTTCCATATTTGCTTCAGACAGTGCCAGTGGAATTGAAGCTGCAGTGGTATTCCCATATTTTTCAATGTTGATAATAACCTGATTTTTATCAAGTTTTAGTTTTTTTGCTACTGCATCAATTATTCGGTAATTTGCCTGATGAGGAATTAAAAATTTAATATCTTTTCCTGTAAAATCATACTTTTTCATTATTTTTTCAGTCACACTGGCCATATGCGTTACCGCTTGTTTAAATACAGCTCAGCCATCTTGCCGGAGATAATGCATTTTGTTATCAACAGTTTTATGAGAAGCTGGCTCCAGGCTTCCACCAGCAGGTATATTTAGATATTTGTGTCCTTCGCCATTAAGATGCAGCATAAAATCCATTATGCCGTAATTTTCATCCTGTAAAGGTTCGATCAATACTGCTCCGGCAGCATCGCCAAACAGTATGCATGTGTTGCGATCTTCATAGTCAGTTATGGCACTCATTTTGTCTGATCCAATGACTAAAACCTTTTGGCATTTTCCTGTTTCAATAAATTGAGAAGCAGTGGCCAAAGCACAGACAAATCCAGTACACCCGCCATTTAAGTCAAACCCCCAGCAATTAGTTGCATTAAGTTCTTTTTGAACAAACGCTACTGTGGCAGGTACCAGCATATCAGGTGTAACAGTTGCAACTATTATCAAATCAAGTTCTTGAGCAGAGATATTTTTCTGCTCAAGAACTTGATTTGCAGCTTTAACTGCCATATATGATGTTCCAATACCTTTATCCAGAATTCTTCTTTCTTTAATTCCGGTACGGGAAATGATCCAGTCATCGTTTGTATCTACCATCTTCTCTATTTCGTTATTCGTAAGTTTCCGGTCAGACACAAAATGTCCAACAGCAGTTATCACGGCACGCATAATCTAACTCCTAAAAAAATGCAACGTAAATAATATATATTTTTTTAACATAAACTATAATTTTATAGATGTAAAGTTCCAAATTCCTGTTTGAAAAAGCAATTATTTATATTAAACTTAGCTTTTATGTGAAATATAAAAATTAAGTATATATTGTATAGACTTGACAAATAGCAAATAAAAAAGGTATTTTTTGATAAATTTTTGTAGTCTTAAATATAAAGATAAGGTCTATTATTTATAGTCGATAAAGTTATAACTGTTTAGTGCTTTTTGTTTTTGACTACATTTCATAGCTTAAGGAATGGAAAAAATATGGAATTTAAAGATGTTATTTATAATCGACGTAGTGTTCGAAGTTTTTTGCCAAAACCTGTGGCTGAAGATACAATTAACGAAATTATTTCCGATGCACTATGGTCTCCTTCCTGGGGCAATACACAGCCATGGGAAATTATGATTGTTACAGGTGAGTCTTTGGCGCGGTATAAAAAAGAAAGTAAAAAGGCTTTTTATTCAGGGAAAATACCAAATCTTGATATTCCAATAACCCAAGTCTGGCCGGAAAAATTTAATAACAGATATAAAGATGTTGGAAAAAGAGTATTTAGCGCACTTTCCATTGAAAGGAAAGATCAGGAAAAAAGAAATGATTATTATGGGCAGATGTTTACCTGTTTTGACGCGCCTGCACTTATTTTGATAGTTGTTGATAGTAACCTTGCAACAGAGTATGCTTTACTTGATGTGGGTATTTTTCTTCAAAGCTTTTGTCTTTCTGCATATAACAAAGGGATCGGTACATGTATTCTGGCTGCTGTTGTGCATTATGCTGATATTTTGCGGGCTTGTTTTTCAATACCTGAATCCAAAAAAATTGTTGTGGGAACAGCTTTGGGATGGACAAATACAGATTCTCCTGCAAATTATTTTGAGAGAACCAGGGGAAAAATTGAGGAGTTTGTTCAGTATTTGCGTTAGCTTTTTTTATTTGAATCCTTAATTTTTTATTTCATTTGAATGAACTCAGTTGATTCCATGGCAAGTTCCATGTAGAATTTTCTTCGTTCAATATTAAATACAATACGGCGATTATCTCTGAAATCAGAATCAATGCTAAGTGTAATTGCACTATTTAGAATAAGAGCTTTTGGCTGCCCGCAGGCTGCTGTCAAATCATATCTGTCTTCTATCACTTTCATAGAAGCGCCTAAAATTTGATTGATCAATTCTCCAATACTGTCTGGTACCTCTACAGATGTAAAATTTAATGCCAGTTCTTTTTCAGGTATACCCATTAATGTCATATAATTTTTATAAATAATCATAGCAGATTCTGCTGAAAAATTTAGAACAACAAGTCCATTGTAATCTCCGTAGAATTGCACAAAACAGCCTATTTCAGGCCTAAGGCTAACTTTTGGGATACTTAACATTGTTTTTGAATATAAAATTTTTTTCTGTGTGTTGGCTTCAAGAATTTTTTTAGTGGTATCACCTAATATGTTTGAGATAATATCTATACCAGAATCATTATTTTGCATAAAAAACCTCATAAAATATATTACTTAATTGATTAGGTTGCTTATAATATGTAGTTTTAGGTAAGGCAAGCAGCATAGTCTTATCTTTAATAATATCAGTGAAAAAAATTAAATCAACATCATTGTTGTATGATTGTTAAAGTTGTATGATTATTAAAAAATGGTTTTTTTAATAAAAAATACCAAATAGTTTTAATATTCGCGGTTAGGGCAGGATAAATATGACACAATATTTTATAAGGCGTATGCTTCTTGTTGTGCCGACTTTTTTTGGAATTACAATACTTGTGTTTGTGATAACAAGATTTGTTCCAGGTGGGCCAATAGAAAGGATTATTGCCCAGGCTCAACAGATGCAGAGTGCCCATGGATATAATATTGTTGGATCATCTCAGTCTGCAGGTCAGAGTCAGACACTGTCTGAAGATCAAATTGACAAATTAAAAAAATATTATGGTTTTGACAAACCGGTTTTTGTCAGTTATTTTTTATGGTTAAGTAAAATTATTAGCGGTGATCTGGGAATATCCACACGATATTATGACCCTGTAGTGCTTATGATAAAAGAAAGGATTCCAATATCATTGTTTTTTGGAGTTGCTTCAATGGTTCTGGTCTACGGAGTTTGTATTCCTCTTGGCATTGTAAAGGCTGTAAAACATAAAAGCACTTTTGACAATATTTCCTCAATATTGATTTTTGTTGGTTATGCCATTCCTGGCTGGGTTGTAGGTATATTGATGCTTCTATTATTTGCTTCTTACTGGGAGATATTGCCCCTTGGCGGATTTGTCAGTGAAGATTTCCATGATTTATCTTTTGCTGCAAAGTTTTCTGATATTATCTGGCATGCTGTTTTGCCCCTTGCTTCTTACGTGGCAGGATCCTTTACAGTTATGACTTTATTGCTTAAAAATACTCTTATGGATAATCTGTCTTCAGATTATATCAGAACAGCTGTTGCAAAGGGGCTCTCTTTTAGAAAAGCAATATTTAAACATGCTCTGCGCAACAGCCTTATTCCCATTGCAACACATTTTGGCAATAATATATCTGTTATTCTTATGGGATCTTTTTTAATTGAAAAGGTCTTTAACATTAATGGAATGGGACTGCTTGGTTATGAAGCAATTGTTGACAGAGATTATCCGGTTGTAATGGGAATACTTGTAATATCGTCTCTTCTTTTTTTGATAGGAAACATTTTGTCTGATATCTGTGTTGCAATTGTTGATCCCAGGGTAAAGTTTGAATAAGAAGCTAAAAAAATTACTGAACCTAATGAAAATAAATCCTTTAACTTTAAAAAAAATTAAACGTTTCAAGTCCATAAAGCGTGGTTATTATTCGCTTATACTGCTTGGAATCATGATTTTTTGTTCTTTATTTGCTGAACTTATAGTTAACAAACGTGCAATCATGGTTTGTTATAAGGGCAGTTTTTTTTTCCCCACTTATGGAAAGATAATTCCTGGAAAAACATTCGGATTTGATTATGAGCATGAAACAGATTACAGGAATCTTAAAAAAAAATTCAGTAATATAAAAAACAACAACTGTTTCATTTTAATGCCCATCATACCTTATGATGCTTATGAAAATAATCTGAGAGATGATGAGTATCCTCCTTTTCCTCCTTCTTTTAGTAGAAAACATTTTTTAGGTACAGATATTGTTGGCAGGGATATGATTGCAAGAATTGTTTACGGTTTCAGAATAGCGTTTTTTTTCTCTTTGATACTTTTGTGTATTAATTTTTTTTCAGGTGTGGGAATTGGTTGTGCAATGGGATATTTAGGGGGAAAATTTGATCTTTTATTCCAGCGCGTTATTGAAATATGGTCAAATATTCCATTTCTTTATGTTGTAATTATTATTTCATCAATAGTAACACCAGGTTTTTTAATTCTGATATTTATCATGGCCTTTTTTGGATGGACACAAATGACCTGGATAATGAGAACTGTTACTTACAAGGAAAAAGAAAGAGAGTATGTTTTAGCAGCAAGAGCAATGGGAGCTTCAGAGTTCAGGATAATTATTAAACATATTATTCCAAATGTTATTTCAATTATTGTGACATTTATTCCCTTTGCTGTTTCAGGAGGTATTGTAGCTATAACTTCTCTGGATTATCTGGGATTTGGACTTGCTCCGCCTACTCCAAGCTGGGGTGAACTTTTGCATCAGGGATGGTCAAATATGGATGCATGGTGGATTGTGGGATCTGTTATTTTGGCGATGACTGTTACATTAATATCTGTCACTTTTATTGGAGAGGCAATACGTGAAGCATTTGATCCAAAAATGCACACAACATACAAGTAGTATTTAAAGGATAGCCCTTATGAATATTGTAACCATGCAGCTTAAAATGTTTTTAATTACTGTTTTGTTATTTTTATCTGTTTATTTTTTTTTTAATTGTTTTGTTTTTGCATCTGAGCTTATTCCTGAAAAAATTGAATGGATTACAAATAATTCTGATCCAGTGTATTCTTCTTGTGATGCCAAAAAAGGAGGAACTTTTCACGCTTTTCTTTTAAGCTTTCCCATGACATTTAGAGTTGTTGGCCCTGATTCAAATGGAAGTTTCAGAAGCAGTATTTTAGATAATCAGCTATCATTGATTTCAATTCATCCGGATAAATTAACCATTATACCGGAGCTTGCAACCCACTGGGCCTTTGGAAAAGACAAAAAAACAATGTATTTCAAGTTAAATAGAAATGCCAGGTGGTCTGATGGCACACCTGTAACAGCACATGATTTTGCATATACAATTGAATTTATGCGTTCAAAACATATCATTGCGCCCTGGTACAATGATTATTATACAAAAGAGATAGAAAAAGTAGTAGTTTATGATGATTATACCTTAGCTGTTGTAAGTACAAAAGCGCAGCCGGATCTTTATCTGAAACTTGGAATTTCTCCTGTTCCGCGCCATTTTTATGGAAGCATTGATAACAATTTTGTTCAGAAATACAATTGGAAAATCGTGCCAAACACAGGGCCCTATCAGATTTATGATTTTAAAAAAGGAAAATATATAAAGTTTAAAAGGAAACAAAACTGGTGGGCAAAAGATTTTTACTATTTTAAAAACCGGTTTAATGTGGACAAAGTTGTGTTCCATGTGGTCAGAGACTATAATATGATCTGGACTTATTTTAAAAAGGCAAAAGGAGATGTTTTCAATATCACATTCCCGAAATATTGGCATGTAAAAACGAAAATTCCCATTTTTGAAAATGGATATGTTAATAAAATATGGTTTTTTAATGATACACCACAATCAGCTTCTGGTATGTGGTTAAATCAGGATAAAAATATATTTAAGGATAAAAATATAAGATATGCTTTTGCATATGCAATGAATATAGAAAAAGTTATTGAAAAAGTGCTTAGAAAAGATTATTTCAGGCTTCAGCAAGGATATGCAGGATATGGTAATTATTCGAACAATGCAGTAAAAGCAAGGACATTTGACCTGACACTTGTTGACAGCTATATGAAAAAAGCAGGTTATAAAAGAGGTGGTGATGGAATCTGGGTAAATAAGGGAGCCAGGTTTTCTGTGGATGTTACTTACAGCTCTGATGAGCATACACCACGGCTTGTTGTATTAAAAGAAGAGGCAAAAAAAGCCGGTATTGAGTTAAGGCTGCAAAAAATGGATCCTTCAACTGCCTTTAAAAAGATACTTGAGAAAAAGCATGATGTAGCATGGATGGGATGGAGTACAAATCTCAGGCCATCATATTGGCAATGTTATCATTCTGATAATGCTCATAAACCCCAGACAAATAATATTACAAACACTGATGATCCGGAGTTAGATCAGATGATTGAAGATTATCGCAATTCTCTTGATGAAAATGAGCGGATAATGCTTTCAAAAAAAATTCAGGGAAAAATTCATAATGTGGGCTCTTTTGTACCTACATTTATGGTGCCTTACGTTAGACATGCATATTGGAGATGGTGGAAACTGCCGGATTTTTATGGAACTAAATTATCCACGAACCTTTTTGATCCTTTTAACAGTTCAACAGGGGGACTTTTCTGGTATGACAAGGATATTCATGAAAAAACAATAAAGGCCATGAAAAAGGGAAAAGCATTTTTTCCTGTTACCATAATAGATAAAACATATAAAAATAATTAAATCAAAGTGATACAGGCAATAGTCCGGTTTTGCTTGAGTTTTTAAATTAGCTGAAAAAATATTTGATTTTGATCTTAATATGGTTATAAAAAGTTGCGATAATACAGTTTTAAGTGTTTTAAATTTATCTGTTGTCTTTAAGACAGAAAATGGCCAGGTAACTGTTGTTGATGATGTTAGTTTTAAGGTGAAAAAAAAAAGGACACTGGGAATTGTTGGTGAATCCGGTTGCGGGAAAAGTGTTACAGCTCTTAGCATATTAAGACTTTTGCCACAGCCTGTAAGCTTTATAAAGAAAGGTCGAATAATATTTGACGGTATTGATATTACCCAAAATGATATATCTCATATGGATAAAATACGAGGCAACAGGATTTCAATGATATTTCAGGAACCTATGACAGCGCTTAATCCTGTGCATAAAATTGGAAAACAGATAGAAGAAGTTATCCATATTCATCACAGGAAAAAAAGTTTTGATACCATAAGAGCAGAATCAGTTGCAATGCTCTGCAAAGTTGGTATTCCAGATCCTGAAAAGCGCGTGAATGAATATCCTCATCAATTGTCAGGGGGAATGCGTCAAAGGATCATGATTGCAATGGCCCTTGCATGTGGCCCTGAACTTTTGATTGCAGATGAGCCAACCACAGCTCTTGATGTGACCATACAGATGCAGATTTTAACTCTCCTTAAAAAGCTGCAGGATGAGACAGGTATGGCTGTTATTTTTATTACCCATGATCTTGGAGTAATTGCTGAAGTATGTGACGAAGTTGTTGTGATGTATGCAGGTAAAATCGTTGAAATGGCAAATGTTTTTGACCTTTTTCGTACTCCTTTACATCCATATACCAAAGGTTTGCTTGCATCAATACCCCGTCTTGAAAATAAAAGAAAAACAAAACTGGACGCAATTAAGGGCATGGTGCCGGACTTAAGTGCTTTGCCCAAAGGATGTCGATTTGTAAACAGGTGCCCTGCTGCAGTTGAAATATGCTCCAGAAAAATACCTGAACTGGTACTATTAGGTACAGATCACTACGCAAGCTGTCATTTATTGAGAAAAGATGCCTGAATATTTACTGGAAGTAAAAAATCTTAAAACATATTTTCCTGTTTACGGAGGTATTTTCCGTCACCAGGTGGGAAAAGTTTATGCAGTAGATGATCTGTCTTTAAAAGTCAAACCAGGTGAAACCATAGGACTGGTAGGAGAGTCAGGATGCGGGAAAACAACTGTGGGCAGGAGTATTATAGGGCTTTACAAACCGTATTCAGGTAAAATTTTATATAATGGACAACAAGTATCTGATTTTAAGCGAAAGAAATTAAAAGAGTATCGCAAAAATGTTCAGATGATTTTCCAGGATCCTTTTGAATCATTAAATTCAAGGCACACAATAGGTAATATACTGGAAGAACCTTTTGTAATTCACAATATAGGAACCCAAGAGAAAAGATCATTAGAAGTTATCAGTCTTTTACAAAGAGTTGGGATTGGAAAAAGTGCTGTAAATCGGTTTCCCCATGAATTTAGCGGTGGGCAGCGGCAAAGGATATGTATTGCAAGAGCCATTGCGCTAAAGCCTAAAATGATTATCTGCGATGAGCCTGTATCAGCTCTTGATGTATCAATTCAGGCACAGATAATAAATTTGCTTATGGATCTTCAGCGTGAAATGGGACTTGCATATCTTTTTATAGCCCATGACCTTGCTGTTGTTAAACATGTCTCAGATTACATCGCTGTTATGTATCTTGGAAAAATAGTTGAATTTGCAGATGCTGATCATATTTATGAAAATTCTTTGCATCCATATACCCGGGCATTGTTTTCTGCAATCCCTTCTGGTTATCCAGACATTAAAAATAAAAAGCAACTTCTTACAGGAGATGTTCCATCACCTATAAATCCGCCATCTGGATGCAGTTTTCATAATAGGTGTCCTGTTATGAAAGACAAATGCATAAAGATTCAGCCTGATTTACGTTTAATGGCAACAAAAGAGGGAAAAAAACATTTAGTAGCCTGCCATTTTGTTTAAGTCAATAGTCCAGGGTTTTTCTTTCCAACTGTTGAAGGCCATTTACCAAACGATTTGTGGTGTAAATTGTCGCCTGACCTAATTCAAATTCCGGATCCGCCAACCATGACCACAAGTTCGCCTGCAAAACTTTTCATGGTCTCTGCCTGGGCATTCATTTCTTCAGACGCCAATGCAGATTCATGGAGTCTATCATGGGGGTCTTTTGAAGCATCTAAGGCAAATCGAAACTCAGGAAACCCCCTCATCCACTTTGCAGCCTGGTCAGATACAAAAAATTTTCCGAATGCATATTTGGAAGGATCTGTCTGGACTTCGACAGGCTGTTGCGGAATAAAAATTTCTTCAAATTCAAGGCGGAAAATTAATTTGATCCTCTTAAATACTACATGTATACCTGTGGTCAAATTGATTTTCCGTTTTTTCTATCTAGACTTCTGTATTGAATTGCCTCTGAAACATGATCTGTTTTCAATTCATGTTCACCATCAAGGTCTGCTATAGTTCTGGCTATTTTAAGGATTCTGTTGTATGCACGAGCAGAAAGCCCGAGTTTATACAGGGCTGTTTCAAGTAGTTGGGCAGCATCCTTATTAACTGTGCAGTGGTTTTTGACCATGCGGCTATTCATCTGAGCATTTGTGTAGATTTTAGCTCTTTTAAATCGCCTGAACTGAATTTTCCGTGCATTATCAACCCTTGTTCTTATTGTTTCAGAATTTCGGGTACTGACACCTTTTATCAAATCTTTGTAAGGAACCGCAGGCACTTGTACATGAATATCAATCCGGTCAAGAAGAGGGCCGGATATCTTTGAACGGTATCTGGTAATCTGCTGATGAGTACAAAGGCATTCATGTTTTGGATCAGAAAAATATCCGCACGGGCAAGGGTTCATAGCAGCAACAAGCATAATATGAGCAGGATAGGTAATTGTTGTGACAGCACGGGCAATGGTTACTTTCATGTCTTCTAGTGGCTGGCGAAGTACTTCCAGTACATTTTTCTTGAATTCAGGAAGTTCATCCAAAAACAAAACACCGTTATGTGCAAGGCTTACTTCTCCGGGCCTGGGGATATGCCCTCCTCCTATCAGTCCTGCGTCAGAAATAGTATGATGGGGAGATCTAAACGGCCTTTTGGTGATAATAGCTTCATTTTCTTCAAGCATGCCAACGATACTATAGATTTTTGTTGTTTCTAATGCCTCGTCAAATGACAGTGGAGGTAAAACAGTGTGAATGCGCTTGGCCAGCATGGTTTTACCTGATCCTGGCGGCCCTATCATAATAAGATTGTGCCCTCCTGCCGCAGCAATTTCCAGTGCCCTTTTTACATGCTCCTGTCCCATGACATCAGCAAAATCTTCTTCATATTTGCTTTTGGTTTTAAAGTTCTGATCAAAATCTTTTTTTTCAGGTTCAATTCTTGAAAAACCACGCAAAAAATTAACTGCATCAGATAGTGTCTTTACAGGAAAAACATTGATACCTTTCACAACAGCGGCTTCCAGCCTGTTTTCATAGGGAATAATTATGTCTGGTTTTTTTTCTTTTTTTGCTGCAAGAGCCATTGGAAGAGACCCTGTGACAGGTTTAACACGGCCATCTAATGACAGTTCACCCAGCACAACATATCTGGAAACAATATCTGTGGAGACAATACCTGTGGCCGCCAGTATTCCAAGTGCCATGGGCAGATCAAATCCAGTTCCCTCTTTTTTTACATTTGCAGGAGCAAGATTAACTGTGATTCTGTCATCTGGAAAATTATATCCTGAATTACTTATCGCAGCTTTTACTCTTTCTTTGCTCTCTTTTACCGAAGTTTCAGGCAATCCCACAATATGATAAGTAGGGAGTCCATGGGATATATCAATTTCCACCTCCATTAAATGAGCATCTATTCCAATAACATAACTGCTCAATATTTTTGAAAGCACTTTTATATTACTCCTTTTTTAGCTTTTTTCTGATAATATGCTATTATACAGCAGAAGTCTTTTTGGGCATTATACTCAAAAAAGATCCAATTTTTTTTATTCCTTTGTGATTGTTTCCCCTCTGATGTAAACTATCAAACTATCTTTTCCGTTTTGCTTTACTGTGTTTATGGATATTATCATATGTTACTTTTTTTTTAGTTACGTATTTTTTTCGCAAAGATCGCTGACGAAAATATATTCGAATAGGGGTTTTATCAAGGCCGGCTTTTTCTCTTATCTGATTAATAAGATAACGTTTATAAGAAAAATGAATGTTTTCCGGATAGTTTACAAAACAGACAAATGTTGGAGGTTTTGAAGTGATTTGGGTGGCATAATAAAATTTTATTCTTTTGCCTTTGTATAAAGAGGGCTCATTTTTTTCAACAGCATCCTTGAAAATTTTATTTAACTGTCCTGTTCCGATCCGTAAAGAGTATTGACTGTATACATTATTAACAAATTTAAAGATTTTTAAAACCCTGGTGCCTGTCAGAGCAGAAATTGTCATCATTGGAGCAAAATTTAAAAATTTCGCTTCCATTCTAACTTTTTCATAGTACATTTTAGCTGTGTTTAAATCTTTTTCAACAAGATCCCATTTGTTCAGCAAAAAAATACAACCGCAACCTTTTTCATAAGCATAGCCTGCAATACTTATATCCTGATCTGTAACACCTTCATTAACATCAATTACGATAAGAGCCACATCACATCTTTCCAGACTTCTTAAAGCCTTAATAATTGAAAACTTCTCTATTTTTTTTTTAACCTTTCCTTTTCGTCGAATTCCGGCTGTATCTATAAGAAGATATGGATTATTGTCAATATGACATATAGAATCAATAGAATCACGGGTTGTACCAGGAATATCACTTACAACCAGACGTTCTTCTCCCAAAATACGGTTTATCAGAGAGGATTTACCAACATTTGGCCGTCCCACAACAGCCAAACTGATCATACCAGGTATTTTTTCAGATGAAAGTTTTGGTAAAAAAAGAATCAGATCGTCTAAAAAATCATATATTCCATAGCGGTGTTCAGCAGAAACAGGATATAACTTTTCAATCCCAAGACTGTAAAAATCGTATAGATTTACCTCTTTTTCAACTCCATCAATTTTATTAATAACATACAAGACAGGTTTTTTTATTTTTCTTAATACTTCAAGTACATCTTTATCAAACGGTGAAATACCACTTTTCCCGTCCATAATAAAAACAATTACATCTGCATTTTCAATTGCCGTCTGCACCTGAAACCGAATGTGATGTGCGAAATCATCATTATCATCACTTATAAAACCTCCAGTATCCACAAGTATAAATTCAACATCATTCCAGACAGCATCCCCATATTTCCTGTCCCTTGTAACACCAGGAAAATTATCAACAAGGGCATCTTTTGATTTTGTTACACAGTTAAAAAAAGTTGATTTACCAACATTTGGCCGACCTACAATAGCAACAATAGGTTTCATAACATACCTTATTAAATTTATTCTAATCCTAAAATTCAATCGAAACGTTTTAATGACAATCTAAAAGTGTCTATCCGTTTGAGCTGTATTTTTTTATAAAAAATATAGCATAATATGGTAGTTTTATCCAGTATTTTCAGACTTTTTCTACAGCTTCCTTAATACGCTGCTGCCAACAAGAAAAATTTGAAATATTTTTTAGACAACAAAAATTTTTTTTGCCTTCTGCTACTGCTTTAATAAAAACATAACTCTATCTGAAAGATGCTAATAGCTTGACAATGAGTATAAACCTTTATTATAAACAATGCTATTCTAACAATCGTTTGGATGATTTTTTATTTTTATTTTTTTTAACATTGGCCAAATGGAATAAAATGTCTTGCAGTTTATTTTCTCAAAGTTTCCATAAAATCATTTTATATTTTCAGGAAGGAAAGGTACTATGAGAAGTAATAGATTTATTATCGCAGTTTTAGTATGCTATTTTATTTTAAATATTTTGAACTTACCTGAAGCAAATGCATTAAAAAAATATAAACACACCTGGAAAATTGGTTCTGTGGGGCCTGATGGAGTCGGCT